>Ga0070714_100001362_pt1 | contig 17691 bp, 14 predicted proteins | sample LARL83metaG_FD_65450 | JGI IMG/M metagenome (GOLD analysis project Ga0070714, IMG submission 65450) | Corn, switchgrass and miscanthus rhizosphere microbial communities from Kellogg Biological Station, Michigan, USA - LAR L8-3 metaG | ecosystem: Host-associated > Plants > Roots > Rhizosphere ... | reverse complement strand
GTGACTGCGTGGCTCAGGGACTGGAACGCTGGGTACGACGATAATGGAAGGGGGCTGCGGTCCCTTCCCTTTCACATGGCCGGAGCAATGTCCATGTCTCGTTGGAACCTCGTTCTCTTCCTGTCTCTCGCTTGCAGCAGCGTGCAGGCGCAGCCCGCGACCTGGCAGCCCTCGCCCGGCCACAGGCAGATCCTGTTGTGGCCCGGTACGCCGCCCGACGAGCAGCCGATAAAAGGGCCCGAGTACCTCGCCAGCACCGCTGGGAAGGACGAACTGGTGGCGGGCAAGTCTTACATCTATGCCGGCGACATCACGCGCCCCACTCTCACCGTGTACTCACCCCAAGGCAGGAACACGGGTGCCGCGGTGATGGTATTCCCCGGCGGGGGCTTCCAGATCCTGGCCATGGACCTGGAGGGCACCGAGGTCTGCGACTGGCTCAACGCCAAGGGCATAACCTGCGTGCTGCTCAAGTACCGCGTGCCCAGCAAGCCCTATGACTGGCACTGCGATTGCCGACCGGACAACCTGACGGTACCGACCCAGGCGCTGGAGGATGCGCAGCGGGCCATGGGCCTGGTGCGCCTGCATGCCAAGGATTGGGGCATCGACCCGCACAAGCTCGGCGTGATCGGTTTCTCGGCGGGCGGTTACCTGGTGGCGGAGATCAGCACCCGATACGGCAAGCGACTTTATACGCCGGTGGATGCGGCGGACCAGCAGAGTTGCCGGCCGGACTTCGCCATCGGTATCTACGCCGGGCATCTCGCCACGGACCAGGGCACGTTGAACCCGAACATCCCGGTCACGGCGCAGACGCCGCCCACCTTCCTGCTGCAGGCGGAGGATGACCGCGTGGATGGCTGGCAGTCGCCGGTGTACTACGCCGCATTGAGGCAGGCCGGCGTGCCGGCGGAGATGCATCTCTATGCCCACGGCGGACATGCCTTCGGTCTGCGCCGGACTGCGGAGCCGATCACCGCCTGGCCCGGGCTGGTGGACACCTGGCTCGAGACCCTCGGCATGGTCCCCGCTCAGGGCCGGTGAGCCCCGCTTATCTCAGCGTCGCCGTAGCTGCCGGACAACTTCCCATCCAGCACGAAGTCGCGGAGCATCTGGAAATAGCCGACCGCATAGCGTGTCGAGAGCCGCTCGCCATCCGGGGCTGTCTCGAACAGGGTGAGGCCGTGCTCGGCCTTCGGATAGACGGCCAGGGTGAGCGGCTTGCCGTCGGTGATGAGCGACTTGATGCGCATGCTGGTCTCGGCGCTCGGTGCGTCGTAGTCCTCGCCACCCAGGATCCAGAGCTCCGGCGTGGTGCCGGCGCGCAGCGTCGCCATGCCGTCATAGTAGAAGGGCGTGTGCCAATCGAAGTCCTTCGCCATGGCGCGCAGTTCTGCATCCGAGTGCGGCAGGATCAGCCAGGTGAAATCCCCCTGCACGTCCTTGTACCAGGGTGCCTTGCCGTACTTGGCGCGCATCGCGTCGAACTCCTCATAGCCGTCCTTGAAGTCGGCCATGAACAGCCTCTCCGCAGCATGACCCACTTCCTGCGCTTCGGTGATGGTCTCCGGCGGATAACCCTTCTCCCGCATCTGCAGCTCGATGCTCTCCTGGTCCTCGTCGATCACGTCGACGGCGAGGCCGAAGCAGACGATCACGAAGTCCACATGCGTATGGAGTGCCGCGAGCGGCGCCACCCAGCCGCCTTCGCTGCCGCCCTGCAGGCCGATGCGCCCCAGGCGGCTTCCGGCCAAGCTCCTGGCCTCGGCCACGGCGGCGCCCACGTCGTCTGCCAGCACCTCGAAGTCCTGGGTGTAGCTTCCGCCGGACTTGCCGGTGCCGCGCTTGTCATACACGAAGGCGCCGATGCCTTCCGCCGGCAGCATGCGCTGCAGTGAATAGCCGGTGAGCGCGGAGTCCGGCTCGGAGCCGTGCACCAGCACCACCACCGGCACCTTGGCGGTGCCTTGCGGCATCACCAGCCGGCCCACCAGGGGCGTGCCGTGGCTCATGAAGGTCACGTCCTTCACATCGAAGGCGATGCGCTTGCCGGACTGGCCGTCGAAGCGGATCTCGCCGCTGGCGCAGTCGGAGAAGCTCACGGAGGTGCCGTCCGGCTGTTTGGTCCAGCCGCGGGTGCTGGTCCACTTGCCGCCGGCGTCCTTCTGCAGGGCACCGGTAGTGCCGTCGAAGCGGCGCCAGCGCAGCGCGCCGTCATCCAGTGGCGCGATGTCGACGAAGCTGCCGTCCGCCAACCTATAGCTGGCGATGTGGCAATCGACGGTCTCAGCGCCGAAGGCGGTGGTCGTGAGCAAGGCCAGGGGCAGCAGCCAGAGGGATCTCATCAGCTTCAAGTTCATGGTGACACCTCGATATGCAGTTCTTGTGCACCTTTCCACAGCGCTTCATGGCCGAGCGCGGCGAGGCGCTCCAGCCGGTCCTCGATGCGTAGCACGGGCTCGCCTTGCAGCGGGCCGAACTTGCAGGCGAAGCCGTTGGGACCGTAGGGGAAATAGAGCTCCGGCTCGCTGGGTCCGCCGGCATAGAGCAGTACTTCGCCCGGGGCGGGATGAGCGATGGGATGTTCGACCAATAGCCTGCGCGCTGCTGGGAGCGCCGGTGCCAGGGGTGCCCAGAGCGCTTCACCGCTCCAGCGTGCATGGATCAACTTCCCTGCATAGGGCAGCAACTCCAGCAGGCAGCCGCAGGCCTGGGGCGCCAGATCGCGCCGCAACCTCGCGGTGAAGGGTTCTGATCCGATCCTGAGGGCCAAGACATCCGACATGGGTCACCTGACATCCGATGCCGTCACCCTACGCGCCACGTGGCACGACGTATTGGACGGTTTCAAGGTGGAGGCTTTGCCGGGAACCGGCGGTTGGTGATATGGTCCCAAGGATATGGAAAGCCAGGTGTTACGGAGATTCGGCGGCGCCACGGTCCGGCGGACCATCGACCGCAGCGGGGCGGATGTGCCGGAGCACGCCCATGACTGGCCGCTCCTGTCGTTGTTCGTTATCGGTGGCTATGCCAACCATACCGAACTCGGACAGCGGTTCATCGCCGGCCCTTCCGCGATCTTCTATGCCGCGGGTGCGGCGCATCGAAACACCGCCGGCAGCGATGGATTCGAGCAGATCGAGATCGAGTTCGACCCGGCATGGCTACGTTCGGTCGTGCTTCCCGATGCGCCGGTACTGCGCTGGATGGGAGGTCGCGGCGGTGCTGAAGCCCATGCACTGGCGGCGATCTGCGCCCACGACGCCTCCGAACCGGGCTTGCTCGCGGCGCTGCGGCGATTCCTCGGCACCGCGTCTTCAGCACCGGAACCCCGTCGTCCCGGGTGGTTGGAGAGCGTCACCCATCGGCTCAAGGGTGACCCGGCCCGCAGCGTCTCAGACCTGGCGCGGGAGGCGGGGCTGCATCCTTCATGGCTGGGGACGGCTTATCGGCAGGCCAGCGGCGAAGGGCTCATGGACGCCGCGGCGCGCTTCCGTGTCGAGCATGCCACGCGCCTGCTGCGGGAGACTGACCAGGGCTTCTCCGACGTCGCCGCGGAAGCGGGCTTCTGCGACCAGAGCCACATGATCCGCAGCTTCCGCCGGGTGCTGGGGCGTCTGCCGTCCGCGGTGCGGGCAGACCGGCGGCATTTCAGGCAGGCGCCTGCAGCCTGAATCCAACGACTCAAATCGAAGATCTGAAGCTCGATCAAATCACGCCATCCCTGGCGCCTTCCGGCCGCCGCTCCCGGCGGCGGCGCACGCCATAGCCAAGGCGGCTGTGGCTCGCCCAGGAACAGAATCGGCCGATTGAAATGGTTCGATTCCGTCGTCAATTATTTGATAGTGGACGACTGCTTAAGTACGCGAAACTAGGTAATAAGGAAATGGTGGCCAGGGACGGAATCGAACCATCGACACGCGGATTTTCAGTCCGCTGCTCTACCAACTGAGCTACCTGGCCATCTGTAGGTTTTCTGACTCTTCGCCTCCGGCTCTGGATGGCCGATTTTGAAGGGATTCCCGCGGAAACCCGGGCGAAGGGCGGCTATTAGACCGGTACGGGCGGGCTGGGTCAAGGGGCTGTGGTCGCTTTTGACTTGGGGGCAGGCCGCCTCTACCCTGCAAAACGAGGTCTCATGAACACCCAGCTCCGTCCCTCGGTCGTATCCGCCTCGGATGCGGCGCCGGAAGCACGCTACGCCGCCGTGCGGGCGCTGACGGTGGCCTTGTGCCGGGACCTGGGCCCCGAGGACATGGTTCTGCAGAGCATGCCTGATGCCAGCCCGGCGAAATGGCACCTGGCCCACACCAGTTGGTTCTTCGAGACCTTCCTGCTTGCGGCCCACCAGCCGGGCTACCGGCCGTTCCATCCGGACTTCGGCTATCTCTTCAACTCCTATTACGAGAGCGCGGGCCCCCGCCACCCTCGCCCGGCCCGCGGCCTGCTCTCGCGTCCCACCGTGCAGGAGATCGGCGCCTATCGCGAGCACGTCGACCGCAGCATGCAGGCCTTGCTCGCGGCTCGTGGTCTGGATCCGATGCTTGCACCGCTGCTGGAGCTAGGCCTGAATCACGAACAGCAGCACCAGGAACTGCTGCTCATGGATCTGAAGCACCTCTTCTCGTTGAACCCCTTGCAACCCGCTTGGCGGCCCTTGTCGAAGCTGCCGGCGGCCGCTGCACGCAGGCTGAAATACCTGAGCCATGCGGCGGGTCAGGTCTACATGGGACATGACGGCAAGGGCTTCGCCTTCGACAACGAGACACCGCGGCATCCCGTGCTGGTACCCGCCCACGCCATCGCTGACCGGCCGGTGAGCAACGGCGAGTTCCGTGACTTCGTGCGCGTCGGGGGCTACCGGGATCCCTCACTCTGGATGTCCGACGGTTGGGCCACCGTGCAACGCGAGGGCTGGCAGCGGCCTCTATACTGGGACGAGGACATGCAAAGCGAGTTCACCCTGGCCGGCCGCCGCGAGATCGCAGACGCAGCACCGGTCTGCCATCTCAGTTGGTACGAGGCGGATGCCTTCGCCCGCTGGGCCGGCGCGCGCCTGCCCACAGAAGCGGAATGGGAGGTCTACGCCGCAGACCAACCGGTGGCGGGCAACTTCATGGACAGCGGCCTGTTCCAGCCGGCACCCGGCACCGGCACCCAGGTCTTCGGTGACGTCTGGGAATGGACCTCCAGTGCCTACGCCGCTTATCCCGGCTTCCGGCCGCTGGCGGGCAGCCTCGGTGAATACAACGGCAAGTTCATGGCCAACCAGATGGTGCTGAAAGGCGGCGCCTGCGTGACGCCCGCCGGCCATCTGCGCGCCAGCTACCGAAACTTCTTCTACCCCCACCAGCGGTGGCAGTTCGCCGGACTGCGCCTCGCCAAGGACGCCTGATGCAGACCACGGAAGAACTCTCGGTCACCCTTCGGGACTATCAGCCGCGCCGTGACGCGATGCTGGGTGAAGTGCTCGCCGGGCTGCGCCAGCGGCAGAAGACGCTGCCCTGTAAATACTTCTACGACGAACGGGGCTCGCAACTGTTCGATGCCATCTGCGGACTGCCGGAGTACTACCTCACCCGCACCGAGCTCGGCATCATGGAGACGCACGTGGCCGAGATGGCTGCGGCACTCGGTGAGCAGCTCATCCTGGTGGAGCCCGGCAGTGGCACTAGCCTCAAGACGCGGCTGCTGCTGGAACACCTGCGGGACCCGGTGGCCTATGTACCAGTGGACATCGCACGGGAGCACCTGTTGCAGGCGGCAGATAGGCTGAACCGGCTGCATCCTAGGCTGGAGGTGCTGCCGGTCTGCGCCGACTTCAACCAGCCTTTCGAGCTCCCGCGGGCCGCCCGTGCCGCGATGCGCACCGCGGTGTACTTCCCCGGCTCGACGCTCGGCAACTTCGATCCTGCGGAAGCCGGGCGGCTGCTCGGCCACATGCGCCGGCTGGCCGGACCGGATGGCGCCTTGCTCATCGGCATCGACCTGCGCAAGGACGTGGCGGTGCTGGAAAAAGCTTACGACGACGCGTCCGGCGTCACCGCCGAGTTCAACCTGAACCTGCTGTCACGCATCAACGAGGAGCTGGACGCGGACTTCGACCTGCGGCGATTCGCTCACCGAGCCGTCTATAACGCCGCAGAGGGATGCATCGAGATGCACCTGGTGAGCGCCAAAGCGCAGACTGTGCGCGTCGCGGACGAGACGTTCGAATTCCGGGCCGGGGAACACATCCTGAGCGAGCGCTCCCACAAGTACACAATGGACGGCTTCGCGGCCCTGGCGGGCCGCGCTGGGCTCAAGATCGAACAGCAGTGGATGGACGACCGGCGGTATTTCTGTGTGGCGTACCTAACGCCGATCGAAGGCTAGACGACCGGGGCGCCCTTTCTTTTCGCCCCTTTTCTTTGGGCGAGCAAAGAAAAGGGGCCCAGTGCGCGTGGGTGAGCCGGACACGGCGAACGCTGTGTCTCACGGCCGGGCACACGCGCCCTCTTGAATATCTCTTATTGAGGCGTTGGCGGCGTGAAACCCTCGGGTTTCGTCGCACCTTCGCCAAAGAAGAACTTCTCCATCTCCGCCTCCAGGAATTTCCGCGCTTTCGGGTCGATGACCGAAAGCCGATACTCGTTGATCAACATGGTCTGGTGCCGCAGCCACTGCTGCCAGGCCCGGGCCGATACCTGCTCGTGGATGCGCTGACCGAGCGCGCCCGGATACGGCGGCCGCTCCAGGCCCGGCAGCTCCTGCTTCAGCAACACACACTGCACCATCCGCGTCATCTCTGCCTTTCTCCTTTCAGGTGGCCAGACTATCCAACAAGCGCTTCACCGGCGCCGCGAGACCGAGCCTGGGCGCCTGGTCCAGGGGATGCCAGCGGCTAAGCCCCGCATCTGCCACCGCCGCGGCGGCAGAGAGTTGCACTTCGAGGGGCAAGATGTCGAGGTGGAAATGGCTGAAGCTGTGCCGCACTTGGTGGTGCGCCTTGACGCTGCGCGGCGCGGCGCCGAAACGCTGATGGCACCAGGCTGCCAGGTCCGCGTCGGCGGCGAGCTCCGGGAAGCCCCACAGCCCGCCCCAGATGCCCACGGGCGGCCGCTTCTCCAGCAGCACGGCGCCTTCCGCCACCAGCATCAGCATGCGGGTGCGCTTCACCGGCAGCGCCTTGCGCGGCTTCGGCGCGGGGAAATCCGCCTGTCTGCCGAGCTTGCGGGCACGGCAGTCCGCCGCCACCGGGCACTCGCTGCAGCGGGGCCGGCTGCGGGTGCAGAGGGTGGCGCCGAGGTCCATGATGGCCTGGGTGTAGTCGGCGACCCGGGTGTCAGGCGTATGGCGTTCCGCCAGGGCCCAGAGCTTCTCCTCCACGCGCTTGTCGCCGGTCCAGCCGGCGATGGCGGCATGGCGCGTGAGCACGCGCTTCACGTTGCCGTCGAGGATGGGATGGCGCCGGCCGGCCGATATCGCCAGGATGGCGCCCGCTGTGGAACGGCCGATGCCCGGCAAGGCCTGCACCGATTCCATGTCCCTGGGGAAACGCCCGCGATGCCGGTCACGGATCAGTTGTGCCGCCTTCTGCAGGTTACGGGCACGAGCGTAATAGCCGAGACCGGTCCACAGGTGCAGCACCTCGTCCTGCGGCGCATCGGCGAGGCTCTGCACGCTGGGGAATCGCTGCATGAAACGCCGGTAATAAGGCACCACCGTCGCGACCTGGGTCTGCTGCAGCATGATCTCCGAGACCCATACCCGGTAGGGCGTGCGGCGTCTCTGCCAGGGGAGATCGTGGCGGCCATGCTGCGCATGCCAAGCCAGCAGGCGCGCGGCGAAGCCCTCGGGGACCATCCTGCTAGCGCTGCGTCTTGTCCTGGCTCTTGGCATGGTCTTCGTTGTTCTCCAGAGGAGGGAGATGCGCCCGTTCGCGCGCCAGCTTCTCCACGCCGGCCGCGGAACGCCGGCCTTCCGACTTGAGGCTGCGCTCCACCAGCAGCGGCCCCAGGAGCGGCGGCACCCAGAAACCCGGTTCCAGGCGGATCGACCAGTCGAGCAGCGTACCCTGGCCTTCCGCCTGCAGGTGCAGCGCGGCGCTGCCGGACTTCACGTTATCGCTCCGCTCCGGCAGCACCACCGAGCTGATGTCGCCCGGCGGGTTCTGGGTGACCTTCTGCATCTCCTTCACGTGGCGGCAGAAGAACAGCGCACAGAAGCGGGTATCGGTATAGACCAGCGCGTCGGCCGCATCCAACTGCTGCACCCGGCGGCTCTCCACGATGCTGCCGGAGATGCGGGTGAAATGCTCGTAATCCGTCAGCACCGCGAACACCGCCTGGGGCGGCGCTGCGAGATAGATCAGTGCCTTCACCTGGTAACCGTCGCCGTCGCGGGAGACCTCCAGGGTGCGGAAATCCACCGCCGTCGCGGCGGAGGACACGCCCGCCAATGCCAGGCCGAGGATCAGCTCACGCACCATGATGGCTCCATCGCGGCACCGCTGCGTCCGGATGACAGCTATGTTCCCCTGAGCTTATCCCTCGCCGCGGCCGGTGTCGCTGCTGGCGAGCGACTTCGGCCTGGCCACGCCCGACACATCCGGTTGCACCTTGAGGCTGCCCAGGGTGCCGGTGACGTGCAGCGGCAGCGTGCTGCCCTTGAGGGCGGCGTCGCCCGCCGCGGGCCGGCCGGTGACGCGCCCCTTCAGGCTGTAATCCACCGTGAGGTCGGCGAGGTCGAGTTTGCCGGAGCCGCTCACCGCGAGCGACGGCAGCACCGCGCCGAAGCCCCTGTCGTACATCACGCCGCGGGAGACGCTGGCGGCGCCGTGCAGCTCCGTGAACTCGGTACGGGGCGCACCGGCGGCAGGCGGGTTGCGGCCCTGGGCGCGGGCGTACGCCTGGGCGATGGCGCCCCACACGCTCACGCCCTCCAAGGCACCGTCCTTCAACTGGTAGCTGACGCGGCCGTTCACGCTGCGGCGCAACTGCCAGATCAGGCGGCCGGTGCCGGTGGTGCTGCCCTGCAAGTCCAGGGTGCCGGATAGGCGGTTGGTGTCTAGCAGGTCCTGGGTCAGGCCGGCCACCTGCACGCCTTTCAGGGTCAGGGTCTCGCTGACGATGGGATCGAGCTCGAGTCCGTGGGGGTCGAGGCGCTTGCGCGCGTCGATGTCCAGGTTCGCCTCCAGGCTGCCGCCATAGAGCGTCGCGGTGAAGGGCTTGATGCTGAACAGGCCGTCGTGGGACTGGATGGAGACGTCCAGGTCGCCGGCCTTGGCGTTGAGCAGCGTGAAACTGCCGACCTTCAGGTGTCCGTCCAGCTCCAGGTCGCGCAGCGTGCGCACCGGCACACCCACCTTGTCGAGATCGAGCTGCTCGCGCGGCTTGTCCGGCGTGCCGGCTTGCTGCGGCGGCAGATAACGGTCGGCGTCGAGCTTGTCGAGGGTGAGGTCGAAGCCCAGGGCGCGGGTCTTGAAATCCTTGATGGCCGCGCTGCCGGTCATGTGGCTGTCGTCGAGCGTGAAGTCGACGTTGCTGAACGCCACCGAGGAGGTGCCGGCGCTGAAGCCGAAGCTGCCGAACGCAGTGCTGAAGGCGTTCCCGTCGCGGGCCTGGGTGAGGTCGGCGTGGCCGAGCGCCTTCAATGCATCGCGCGGCGAGAAGCGCGCCAGCTTCACGCTTCCGCTGAAGCTCGCATCCTTGCCGATGTCCTTGCCCTGGGCCTCGAGCTGGAAGTTCATGCCATAGGCGCCGGCGTCGAGGCCGTTCACCGCCAGGCTTGCCTGCGGCTGGTTGTAGGCCAGGTGCTGCCAGCGCAACGTGGCCTTGAGGGCACTGCCCGGCACCGCGTCGCCCTGGGCCTGCAACTCCAGCTTGGCGGCGTCCGCGGTGTAGATACGGTGTTCCAGGTCGGCGGTGGCGGTGCCGCTGAAGTCCAGGTGGCCCTGCACCGCCGGGTTGGTGCCGGTGAAATCGAAGGCCGAGTCCACCGACAGCGGCTTGGCCGAGGCGAAGGCGCCGAGCTTCAGGGTGAAGTCGCTGATGGTGTACTGCTGGTGCTTGGCGGCATCGGTCCAGCGCACCTGGCTGTCGGTGATGCTGACGCCGGCCACGCTCAAGTCGATGTTGCGGCCGGCGCCGCTCTCGGCCTGGGCCGGCGCATGCGCCAGATGCTCGTTGATGTCCTGCCAGTTGTCGTGGCCGTCGGCGTCCTTCTCCAGGTCCAGGTTCACGCCGTCGAGCTTGACCTCGCCCACCTCGATCTCGTGGTGCAGCAGCGGCCAGAAGCGCACGTGCACGTCGGTCTCGTTGATCGAGGCAAAGGGGGTGGAGCTGAAGCCCTTGGCGTTGGCGAGCTCGGCCGGACCGATCTGCATGCCGAGCCAGGGGAAGATGGAGAGCTTGATGTCGCCCTGGATGACCAGCTCGCGGCCGGTGCGTTCCTTCACCAGCTTGGCGATCTCGTCCTTGAAGCTGTTGGGGTTGAGGATGAAAGGCAGGGCCACCGCAAGCATGATGACCGCCAGCACGAGGATCCCCAGGACGATGCCGGTTATCTTCAGCGCTTTCTTCATGGAACGGGTTGCCTATCCCTCTGGCGCATCGCGGCGCGCGATCGGGGCCGGACGGGCCTCGGGCCCTCCGACGGTATGACAGGCATGGTAACAGTTTGGCCGCAGGGGTCCTAGCGCGGGGCCGGGGCTCCGGGACCCTGCTTGCTCGGCTCGGTGTGCGCGCGGGATTCGGGCTCCTGTTCCAGGCGGCGGCGGAACGCATCCACGTCCATGGCCCGTCCCGTGAGGTAACCCTGCACGCGGTCGCAGCCGTGGAGTTCGAGGAAGGCCCGCTGCGCCTCGTGCTCCACGCCCTCGGCCAGCGCCTGCATGCCCAGGTTGTGGGCCAGGCGGATCACGGTGTCGGTGATCGCGGCATCGGCGGCGGAGTGGCTCACGCCGGCGACGAAGGAGCGGTCGATCTTGAGCTCGTCCACGGGGAAGCGCTTCAGGTAGGCGAGCGAGGAGTAGCCGGTGCCGAAGTCGTCCAGCGCGATCTTCACGCGGATCTCCTTGAGCCGGCGCAGCACCCGCTCGGCGTCGGCGGGGTCGCGCATCAGCAGGCTCTCGGTGATCTCGAAGGTGATGCTGTCCGGCGGTACCTGATGGCGCTGCAGGACAGCCTCGATGCGTTCGGCCAAGTCGGGCTGCGTGAATTGGCGGGCCGAGAGGTTCACCGCCAGGCGCGGCGGCGTGACACCCGCGTCCTGCAGCTCGAGGCGGTCACGGCACACGCGTTCCAGCACCCACTCGCCTACCGTGAGGATCAGCCCGGTCTCCTCCAAGAGCGGGATGAACTCCGAGGGCGGCACCTCGCCCTGCTCCGGGCTCTGCCAGCGCAGCAGCGCCTCGGCGCCGGTGAGTGCGCCGCCGGCCAGGTCCACCTGCGGCTGGTAATGCACCTGGAACTCGCCGCGCTCCAGCGCGTGGCGCAGCTCGCCGAGCAAGGCTACCCGGCGCGCCGCCGGCGCGTTCATGGCGGCGTCGAAGAACTGGAAGCCGTTGCGACCGCGCTGCTTGGCGCGATGCAGCGCCACGTCGGCATGCTTGAACAGGGTGTCGGCATCGGCGCCGTCCCGCGGCCCGACGCTGACGCCGAGGCTGGCGGTGAGGAACACCGTGCGTTCGTCTATGTCGAGGGGCAGCGTCAGTTCCTCCAGCAGCTGGCGCGCCACCAGGGCCAGGTCCTCGGTCGCGCCGTCCAGCAGCACGGCGCCGAACTCGTCGCCGCCAACCCGCGCCAGCAGCGCGCGGGCGCCCAGCGCTGCGCCGAGCCGGCCAGCCACGCTCTGCAGGCAGCGGTTGCCGAACTCGTAGCCCAGGGTGTCGTTGATCTGCTTCATGCCGTCGAGGTTGAACAGCAGCAGCGCCGCTTCCGGCGCCTCGTCGCGCAACAGCACCTCGTCCAGATGATCGAGCAGCGTGGAACGGTTGGGCAGGCCGGTGAGCCCGTCGTAGTGGGTCATGTGCTCGATGGTGCGCTCGGCCTGGTGCTTCTCGATGGCGATGCGTGCCAGGTGCGCGAAGCGTTCCATCAGCGCCACGTCGTGGGCTGCCGGACGCGCCGGCTCTGTCGAATAGGCGGCGAAGGTGCCGAGCAGGCGGCCGCGCTGCGAGAGGATCGGCAGCGACCATCCGGCGCGCACCCCCAGCGCGTCGGCTTCCTTGGTCAGGGTCTTCCAGTGCGGATCGGTGGTGAAGTCCTCCACCATCACCGGCTGCTTGGTCCAGGCGGCCACGCCGCAGGGGTTGGAGTCGGCGCTCACCGGCGTCCCGGCTGCGATGTCGAAGAAACTGGCCGGCAGGTTTGGGGCGGCGGCCACGTCTAGCCGCTGGCCGGCCTCATCGGCCAACAGCACGGCGTACAAGGTATGGTGGCGGGAGAAGCGTTCGCAGAGGCGGACGATCTCTTCGAGGATGGGCTTGAGCTCGGCGCCGGCCTCCATGCGCTCGAACACCCGCTGTTCGCCACGCAGCAGCCGCTGGTCTGCCACCAGTTCGGCGGCGGAAGAAGAGCCGAACGGCCCGTTCGTGAAGGATAGCGGCCTACGGTCCATGCGTCCTTTCCCTATCCCTGTGTCATCCAGCTCCCTGCTAGACGGCGATGCGCTCCAGGAGCGGCATCAGCTCGTGGTAGAGGTCGGTCTTCACCAGATAGGCGTCCGCCCCCGCGTGCATCGCCATATCACGATACTCCGGTTCGGCATGGAATGACATCACCACCACTTTCGGGGGATGGGGACGGGATTTGAGCTCGCGGGTGACGGCCACACCGTCCATGTCCGGCATGCTGAAATCCACCAGCACCAGGTCGGGATCCTGCTCGGTGGCGAGCTTGAGGCCATCGGAACCGTTGTGCGCCCGGCCCACGATCTGCACGCGCTCGAAGGTGCGCAGCAGGGTCGCCAGAGCCGCCAGCAGCGGCGGGTAGTCATCGATCAGGATGGCCCGCATCGGTCTTTTGCCCTCTTCGCCCATCACTCGTCCTCCGGGGCCCGGCGGCGGCGTGGTCACATCCTGTGCGGTGTCCTTTTGGGTTCGCACGCAGCTTCCGGGGCACGCTGAAACTATGGCTGGTACGACGGAATTCGGGCATTGGGGCTTCCCTGATTAGCCCTCAGGGAATCCCTGAGATCGAAGCGCGGCATCACCGGGGGATCCTGAAGAGGCTGGTACCCTCCCCATCCCAGCTACGGCAGCGGATAGCCGCAGTCCACCCTGCCGGGATATGACGACCCAGGCAGGGTCTTCAGGGGGAGCGGAGTCGGGTGTGTTCGGAGAAGCGGGGCAGATATTCGCGTACGAACAGCTCCTGGGCGGGCGATACCGTCGGGTCGCCGAGAGCGTTGCGCAGGGCGGCCAGCGCCGCGACCGGTTGCACACCCAGCTCCACCAACAGGCAGCAGGTCACCAGTCCGGCGCGGCCGTGCTGGTCGCTGCTGTGCACCACCACCCGCTGGCCACGCCGCAGGATGTCCAACAATGCCGGCGCCGTGTGCGGCCAGGCATTCCAGAAGCGGTTATCCGGCGAGGTCTGCTGCTTCAGCGGCACGCGGAACCACCAGATGCCGGCTCGCGTGGCGGTGGCCCCCACATCCTCCACGCCGAAGATCTTAAGTTCCTCGTCTTCCAGCGCGCTCACCAGCGCATGGGCGCGCCACTCCTTCACCGCCTGGATGTCGCGTTCCAGGAGATGACGCCGGGCTGGGGGGCTCAGCAGGTCGCCGCTCTTGCCGGGACAGGCACTCACACCGATCTGGCCGGCGGGGCCACCGGTTTTTACCGGGTTGATGACCAAGCGATTCCCCAGGTATCGGATTGCATGTCGAGCCGCTCACAGCCTGCGCCTCGGATACGACCCGGCACAAGGGGGCCGAGCACATTTCATAATGCGGCTGCGGGACGCCGGGCCCGGAGCATGGGGAGCCGGCTTAGCTGTCGGCTGAAATGAGCCCTTTGCGGAGTGCGTAACGTATCAAGCCGGCGACGTCGTGGATGTCCAATCGTTCCATCAATTGCGCCCGGTGCGTCTCTACGGTCTTCACCGACAGGTGCAGGGTCTCGGCGATCTCGCGGGTACCCTTACCCTCGGCGATGAGCTGCAGGATCTCGCGCTGGCGCGGAGTGAGCAGGTCGAGGCCGGTAGGGCCGCCGCGCAGGAAGTTGTCCACCACCTGCCGCGAGATGGCGGGGCTCAGGTAGAACTGTCCCATGGACACCGACTTCAAGGCCATCTCCAGCTCGGCGGTGGCCGCGTCCTTCAGCAGGTAACCCGAAGCACCGGCCTTGAGCGCCTGCGCCACGTATTCCTCGCTGGCGTGCATGGACAGGATGATGATCTTGGTCTGGGGATGGATGTTGTGGATGCGCTCGGCCGATTCCAGGCCGTTCAGGCCGGGCATGGCGATGTCCATCAACACCAGGTCCGGTTGCAGGTCGCGCACCATGCGCAGTGCCTGGCGCCCGTCGGCTGCTTCGGCCACCACTTCCATCCCGGGCAGCCGGGCGATCAGCGAGGTGAGCCCCGCCCGCACCAGCGTGTGGTCATCGGCGATCAGGATGCGCATCGTCACTCCTTAGCTTCCTAGGACAAGTTAAATCAGCGCGCCTCTCCAGGCAATGACACCCGCACTTCGGCACCGCGGCCCGGCGCGGAATCCATGGCGATCTCGCCGCCGGCAAGTCGCACCCGCTCCTGCATGCCCAGCAGGCCCAGGCTCTTGCCGGAGAGGGCTGCGCGGCGGGCCGCCGCGGCATCGAAGCCCTTGCCGTCATCCTTGATGTCCAGCCGCAAGCGTCCGTCCGTGTACTCCAGGTGCACGTCCAGATGCGCCGCTCCGGCGTGCTTCAGCACGTTGGAGAGCGCTTCCTGGAACACCCGGAACAGGGTGATCTCGGCCATGTCGTCGAAACGCGGCAGGTGTTCCGGCAGGTCCAGGCGTACCTGCAGCGGGCTGCCGCCGGCACGGGTGCGGACGCACCAACGCAGCGCTGGCACGAGTCCCAGGTCATCCAGCACCGACGGGTGCAGGTCGAGGGACATCTGCCGCACCTTGCCCAGCAGTTCGGAGATGATCTCCTCGGTGGCGGCGACGCGCTCCTGCAGCGGCGCAGAGGTGGTCTGCTGGCCCAGGTCGCGCAGGTTGATGCGGGTCGCAGTGAGGGACTGGCCGATCTCATCGTGCAGCTCTCTCGCTATCTCCCTGCGCTCGGCCTCCTGGGCCTCGCCGAGCCGACGCGACAACTGCCGCAGCTCCGCCTCGATGCGCTTGCGCTCGCTGATGTCGTGGCTGATGACTTGCAGCGAGCCGTCACTGAGGCGATGCGCACTGGTCTCGACGGGGATGGCATGACCATCCTTGTGCCGCATCACCCGCTCGACACGCAGGGTCCCGAACGGCGCGAGCGCGTCGAAGCGCGCCGAGGTGCCGGGATCCGAGGCATGGATCAACTGGGATGAGGTGCTGAGCAACAGCTCCTCACGTGAGTACCCCAGCAAGCGGCAACCCGCGTCGTTGACGAACAGCATGCGCCCGCCCGCATCGCGCAACCAGATGGCATCTGCGGCCTGTTCCACCAGGTCCTGATAACGCTGCTCGCTCACGAGCCGAGCTTCTTCCGCCTGCTTGCGGGCACTGATGTCGAGGATGGTCACCAGCACGAAGCGGCCTTCGGCCGTGACCGTTGGGTTGAGGCCGATCTCCACCGGGATCTCCGCGCCACCCTTGCTCAAGGCATAAAGTTCCCGGTCCGCGCCCATGGCGCGCACATGCGGATCGCGGTTGTATCCGGCCCGCAGGCCGGGGTGTCCTGCCCGGACCCGATCCGGTACCAGCATGTCCACGTTGTGGCCGAGGAGTTCTTCGACCTTGTAGCCGAACAGCTTCTCGCTCTGGGGATTGGCCATGGCGATGGTGCCGGACTCGTCCACCATCAGCATGGCATTGGGCGAGCCCTGCACCATGACGCGGAACCTCTCCTCGGCCTGCTTGCGGCCGGTCACGTCCTGGACCGTGCTCTGGACGTCGCCGCTGCGCAGGCGCCTGGCACTGACCTCGACATAGATGACCGTGCCATCCTTGCGGACCATGCGCTTCTCGAGGCGCACGTGGCCTCCATGTCCCAGGTGTTGCACCTCCTGCACCGTATGGGCGTCGGCCGGATGCACGATGTCCTGGATCGACAGCTTGAGCAGTTCCTCGCGGCTGTAGCCGAGCATCCTGCAGAACGTGTCGTTGACGAACAGGAAACCGCCGTTGGCACGGCGCACGCTGATGCCTTCCTGCGCCTGCTCCACCAGCTCGGCGTAGCGCCGTTCGCTCTCGTCGCGCTGCTTCTGGAGTTGCTTGCGGTGGCTGATGTCCAGCAGCACGCTCTGGAAGTTGCCGTTGCGCATGCGCTGGGTCACGTATTCCACTTCCAGCAGGCTGCCGTCCTTGCGCTTGAGGAAGGTCTCGATGTGGGCGGACTGGCCGGGTTCCAGCCGCCGCACCCGCTCCAGCACACCCTGGTCCACCACCAGGTCGCGGGCGCTGAGCTCCAGCAGCTCCTCGCGGCTGTAGCCGGTCATCTTGCGGTAGGCCTCGTTCACCAGGATCAGGCGGCCGTCGGGGCGGCGCACCACGAAGCCGCTGATGGACTGCTCCACCAGGTCCGTGTAGCGCTGCTCGCTCTCCTGCAACTGCGCCGCGGAACGCTTCTGCAACAGCTCCCGCACCTCCTGCTCCAGGCGGTTGATGCGCCAGCCCATGAGCAGCGCCAGCAACGTCACGCCGAAGCACACCACCGAGATGGACGCTGCGGTGGCGTAGGCGGCCTCCAGCACTCCATGCGACACCATGTAGGCACGTATCAGGGAGAGCGCCAGCGGCAACAGCAAGGCGAGCGGGATGGCGACGCGCACGATGCGGCTGCCTATCCCGTCGCCGCGCAGCACCGCCAGCACGCCGCCGAGGCTGCGGCGCTGCACCACCACCGCTGCGCAGGTCAGGAGACACAGGAAGCTCAGGGGCGGGACGCGGATACCCGCCGCTTCGCCGAAGAACATTTGGAGGCTGAACAGGTAGCCCATCAGCATCACCAGCAGGCAATCCACGAGCAACAGCGTCAGCACGTCGGCTGCCAGCGAGACCGTGCCGCTATAGACGCGCGTAATAGGCAGCAGCGAGCCCAGCAGCAGCATGCCCACGGCGGTCTGCACCGGCATGCCGCTGGCGCCGATCACCCACCAGTCATCGAGGGACAGACGGCCTGAGCCGTGTCTGGCGCCGAGGCTCAACAAGGAAAGCACCACCAGCAAACCGGTAGCCGACCAGGCGATGCCGCGGCACCAGCCGGAAGCCTGGGGCGGCGACGCCCAGATGACGGCCGCGGCCAGCAACATCGCTACGGCGGTGGTGGGATGCATGAGCGACCAGGCCGGCGGCAGCGATGCCGCGGCCGGGACCAGCTTCCATGTCAGCAGCGTAAGCAGGGCGAGGATGGCGAGCGTGAGGACGCAGCTACGCTCCAGGTAGCGCAGGTCCGCCCGTACCGGGCTGCCAGGCTGATCGAGCGTGCTCTGCATGGTCGGTACTGTAGATCCCGGCATGCTTGCGGCCTTTCCCTTTTCCGCGCCATCCCTCATGGCGCACGCCGCATATGCG
>Ga0070714_100001361_pt1 | contig 17691 bp, 20 predicted proteins | sample LARL83metaG_FD_65450 | JGI IMG/M metagenome (GOLD analysis project Ga0070714, IMG submission 65450) | Corn, switchgrass and miscanthus rhizosphere microbial communities from Kellogg Biological Station, Michigan, USA - LAR L8-3 metaG | ecosystem: Host-associated > Plants > Roots > Rhizosphere ... | reverse complement strand
ACGGTCCTGCCCGACGTGAGCACCCTGGCCGGCCTCGAGGCGAAGATGATCTCCGCGTGGTTCGGCGAACACCAGGTGCTCGACCGGGTGTCGCTGCACATGGCGGCCGGTGAGGTCACCGCGCTGATCGGCCCGTCCGGCTGCGGCAAGTCGACGTTCCTGCGCATCCTCAACCGGATGCACGAGCTCATCCCGGGCGCTGCTTTGGCCGGCGAGGTGTTACTGGACGGCACCGACATCTACGATCCGGTCCGCCGGCTGACCGAGGCGCGCCGCCAGATCGGCATGGTGTTCCAGAAGCCGAACCCGTTCCCGGCGATGTCGGTGTACGACAACGTGATCGCCGGACTGCGGCTGACCGGGCAGAAGGTCGACCGGATGCGGAAGGACCTGCTGGTCGAGCAGTGCCTCACGAAAGCCGGCCTGTGGCGCGAGGTCCGCAACCGGCTGCGCGAACCCGGCGGCGCGCTGTCGGGCGGTCAGCAGCAACGGTTGTGCATCGCGCGGTCGCTGGCCGTGCAGCCGCGCGTGCTGCTGATGGACGAGCCGTGCTCGGCGCTGGACCCCACGTCGACCCGGGTGATCGAGGAGACGATCGCCGAACTCGTGGCCGAGGTGACGATCGTGATCGTCACGCACAACATGCAGCAGGCCGCGCGCGTGTCCAACCAGTGCGCGTTCTTCCTGGCCGAGCAGGGCACACCGGGTTACATCGTGGAACACGGACCGACCGCGGCGATGTTCTCGACCCCGCAGGACCCGAGGACCAACGACTACGTCAACGGTCGGTTCGGCTGACCGGCCCGTCCCAGTCCCATCGCGGCATCGCCATGTCCGGCGGGATCACCGCGTCGCGCTCGGGGTGGCCGATCATCTCGTCGGTCGCCCACCGCATGTAGGCCCGCATGGCGGCGCGGAACTCGGGTTCCTTCGGCATGCCCACGTCGTCCATCGCGGCCACGAAGCACTCGACGAACCGGTTGCCGAGATCGCCCATCGGGCCGTTGCCGGAGTGGATCCGGACCACGTACGAGTGGTTCTCGCACGCGCGCGAGTAGTCCGGCGGCCCGCCGAGCACCTCGGCCCAGTACGCGGCCAGCCGCTCGACGTGCTCCGGATGCTGGTCCGGGTGCGAGAACGGGTGGTTGAGTTCCGGATCGGCCAGGCAGCGGGCGTGATGGGCCCGCGCCAGCGCCACGAACGCCGGCGTTCCACCGGCGAACTCGTACAACGTGGGACGCACGGCAGTGAGACTCGCACACCGACACGGCGAGCGCCACCGGTCGCCGGAAATCCGGTGGAGCTCGCGCCCGCCGCCCGGCATCATTCTACTGTGGATATTCCAAGGCACTTCGTCATCCGCGAGCGCGACCACCGCATCCACAACCCGTTCAGCGAGGCCAAACTGGCCACACTCGGCCGCGCGCTGCGCCTGCCGGCCGACACGCGGGTGCTGGACCTGTGCTGCGGTTCCGGCGAGATGCTGTGCACGTGGGCGCGTGATCTCGGGATGTCGGGCGTCGGCGTCGACCTGAGCCCGGACTTCCTGGCCGTCGCCCACGCCAGGGCGGCCGAACTCGGTGTCGCCGACCGGGTGTCGTTCGTGCACGGCGACGCGGCCGGCCATGTCGCGGACGAACCGGTCGACCTCGTGTGCTGCCTGGGCGCCACGTGGATCGGCGACGGGATGGAGGGGACGGTCGAGCTGATGCGGCGCAGCCTGCGGCCGGGCGGGATGATGCTGGTCGGCGAGCCGTACTGGCGCCACGAGCCGCCGGACCAGGAGACGGTTGAAGGCAGTCACGCCCGCGACCGCGCCGACTTCACTCCGCTGCCCGAACTACTGGAACGATTCGGCGCGACCGGGTGCGACGTCGTGGAGATGGTGCTGGCCGACCAGGACAGCTGGGACCGTTATGTCGCGCCGCAGTGGCTGAGCATCCGCCGCTGGCTCGACGCGAACCCCGACGACGAACTGCACGACCAGATGCGCGCCGAGCTCGACACAGCCGCGATCAAGCACGTCCGCTACGCGCGGGAGTACCTGGGGTGGGGAGTGTTCGCGCTGATGAACCGACCATGACGGCCAGCATCGCCACCGCGTACCATTCCTCGGCCTGCCGCCGTATTCGTTCCAGTTCGGGAACGAGCGTGGCGGTGAAATAGTCAACCGGTACGTCCGACAACGGTGAGCCACGCCACAGTCGCAAGGCGGTCGCGAGTTCGTGTTGCGCGGTCGGCCAGTCATTGTCCAGCATGGCGGAACGCCCCCGATGTATACCATCGGTGAACGCGGCGACGTCCAATTCGGCGGCGTCGTCGATACGAATGAGATAACCACGCGCGCACGTCACGATACGGTCCGGACCGATGTCGCCGAGGCACTGACGCAGGCGTTTGACGTGGCTGCGCAGCGTGGTCGCGGCACTGGCCGGCTGGTCTCGGCTCCACAGGATGTCGGCGAGTTCGCCGGCCGGCACGACCTGATTCGGACGCGCCAGCAACGCCACCAACAACGCGCGTTGTTTGAGTCCGGGCACATCCACAGCGCATCCGTCGTGTTCGACCGACAGCGGACCGAGCAGCCCGAATCGAACGACGTTGACCATGTTCCCCCCACAGGTCACTCGTAAGGCTGTCATCATAGTTCCCCGAGTGGCCGCCGCGGGGGATCATCGATGTATGGCAGATGGTGAATTCCGCCGCGACATGCGGTACATCACGACCCGCATCACGGCCGACGGCCGGGACGGCTACCCCGTCGAGGCGGGACGGTACCGGCTGGCGGTCAGCCGGGCGTGTCCGTGGGCGAACCGGGCGGTGATCGTCCGGCGACTGTTGGGTCTAGAGGACGCGATCTCGTTGGCGATCGCCGGACCCGCCCATGACCAGCGGAGTTGGACGTTCGACCTGGATCCCGGTGGCCGTGATCCGGTACTGGGCATCGAGCGACTACAGGAGGCGTACTTCGCCCGCTTCCCCGGTTACGAACGCGGAATCACCGTCCCGGCGATGGTCGACGTCCCGACAGGGCAGGTCGCCACGAACGACTTCGTGCAGATCACGCTCGACTTGTCCGGTGAGTGGACCGCGTACCACCGGGTTGGTGCCCCCGACCTCTATCCGGATCACCTACGTGCCGAGATCGACGAGGTCAGCGATGGTGTCTTCCGTGATGTCAACAACGGCGTCTACCGGGCCGGTTTCGCGTCGTCGCAGGAGGCGTACGAGGTCGCGTACCGTCGGTTGTTCGACCGGCTGGATCAGTTGTCGGAGCGGCTCAGTACCCGGCGCTACCTCGTCGGCGACACGATCACCGAGGCCGACGTGCATCTGTTCCCGACGCTGGTCCGGTTCGACGCGGTGTATCACGGTCACTTCAAGTGCAATCGGCAGAAGCTGACGGAGATGCCGGTGCTGTGGGCGTACGCCCGTGACCTGTTCCAGACACCCGGCTTTGGTGACACGATCGACTTCGATCACATCAAGCGTCACTACTATGAGGTGCACCGGACGATCAACCCGACGGGCATCGTTCCTGTTGGGCCGGATCTGTCCGGGTGGCTGACTCCGCATGGGCGGGAATCGCTTGGTGGTCGTCCGTTCGGGGACGGGACTCCGCCTGGGCCGCCACCGGTGCATGAGATGGTGCCGGCCGACCACATCGTGGTCGCCGCGAGCTGATCACCGGCTCGGCCGTTCCGCTCCGGCGACAGCACACGAACAAGGCTGGTCAAGCCGAACGCGGCAGGTCAGACTGGGCATGATGTGGGCTGAGCAGGGGTTGCCGTCGTCCATTCGGGTGGCGATCGACAGAAAGTTCTGTTCGGGAAGCGGCGGACACGCCGTTAAAGTCAGAGTCGTGCGGCAGTCTGTCGGTAGCTCACCAGCGAGAGGGGGATTCCTGTGACGCGGGACACAGCTCCGTGCGATGTCGAGATAGTCGAACTGTCCGATGCCGAGGCATCGGCCGCGTTCGACCAGTTGGCGCAGCGTGAGATGGGTATCAGCGGCGACGAGTTCCTCGGTCGCTGGGACTCGGGTGAGTGGACAGACGCGGATTTTGATGACGTGCCAGGGCTTGTCGAAGTCTGGATGGGACTGCCCCTAGTGCGATGATCAGGCCATGCCGGGCCGAACCCCAGACGATGCGGTACGAGCCTTCTTGAGCCCTTTTCAGCGTGGGCTGAAGGTGCTGGACGGGCATGCCAGGCTGACCGTGGCCAAGCGCGGCTCGTACCGCAAGGACCAGGTCTATGAGTGGTCGCTCAACAGCAACGGCGGCATGCAGCTTGGACAACTGGGGATCTTCTCGGCGTCGATGCACTTTGAGATCGTCGACTCGGATTCGACGCAGCACGATGCCGAGCATCAAGGGGCTTTCAGGTGCTCGACGCGCGCGTACAACTACAAGCTGTCCACGCCGCGAGGATCCGATGTCTGGCGGCTGCATTGGCATCCGGTCGGCAAGAGTCCGGCGAAGGAACCCCACATCCATCTGCCGCCGGACCTCGACCGGCACCTGCCGACTGGCCGGATCACCTTCGAGAAGGCGTTGGTGTGGTTGATCGAGTACGACGCGCCGCTCCGGGTCGATCGCGATGAGGCCGTGGCGGTTCTCGCTCAGGAAGAAGCGTCACATCTGCTCTACCGGACATGGTCCGAGGCCCCGCCCGCTGGGAGGTGAGCCGGCCGATCACACTGTGCCCGCTGATTGTGCGCTGACAGCATGGTCGTGATCGGGTAAACCCATTACGTTGCTATCCGCGACCACATGACCGGAGACCCCTGTGCCAGATGGAACCGCTCAGCCTTCGCAGTCCGCGCCCCTGCTCGCCGACCTCGTCACCGCGCTGCGCGACGACCGGATCGAGGTCGTCGACCTCACGGCCCCGCTGTCCGCGAACACGCCGATCCTGCGGCTGCCCGATCCCTTCGCGAACACCGTGCACTTCCAGCTCGACGAGATCAGCCGCTACGACGACCGTGGCCCGGCCTGGTACTGGAACAACATCCGCACCGGTGAGCACGTCGGTACGCACGTGGACGCGCCCAACCACTGGCTGTCCGGAAAGGACGGACTCGACGTGGCGAGCATCCCGGTACGCAGCCTCGTCGGACCAGCCGTCGTCATAGACATGACCGAGCAGGTCGCGAAGAACAACGACTTCCTGCTCGAAGTAAAAGACGTCAAAGCATGGGAAGCCGACAACGGGCCGCTGCCCGAAGGCGGCTGGCTGCTCTACCGCACCGGCTGGGACGCTCGCTCCTCGAACGAAGAAGAGTTCCTCAACGTGTCCGACGGCGCCTCCCACACGCCCGGCGTGTCCGCGGAATGTGCGAACTGGCTGGCCAACGACACGCCGATCGTCGGGTTCGGTGTAGAGACTGTCGGCACGGACGCTGGCCGGGCCGCTGAGCTCGATCCGATGTTCCCGTGTCACAACCGGTTCCTCGGCGCCGGCAAGTTCGGGGTCACGCAACTGCGCAACATCGACCGGCTGCCGACCACCGGGGCGGTGCTCGTCGTGTCGCCGTTGCCGATCGTCGGTGGGTCGGGCAGCCCGGCCCGGGTCTACGCCCTGGTCGAGAAATGATCGTTCCGGAGGCCGTCGGCACGGTGCTGGCTCGGCTCGGGGTCGGGGCCGCGTTCGGGGTGGTCGGGAGCGGCAACTTCCACGCCACGAACGCCCTGCGCGACAACGGTGTCGAGTTCTTCGCGACCCGGCACGAGTGTGGCGCGGTGCTGGCCGCGGACGGCTACGCCCGGATGACCAACCGCATGGCCGTGGCCTCGACCCATCAAGGCCCCGGCCTCACCAACGCCGTCACCGGCATCACCGAGGCCGCCAAGAGCCGCACACCGCTGATCATCATCAGCGGCGACACCGCACGCCACGACGTGCTGTCCAACTTCCGCATCGACCAGGACGCCCTGGCCCGGTCGGTCGGCGCCGTCGCGGAGCGCGTCCACAGCGGCCGCACCGCCGTCGCCGACACGGTCCGCGCCTATCGCACCGCCGTGCTACAGCGCAGGCCCGTCGTGCTGAGCATGCCGCTGGACGTCCAGGCCATGGCGGTCGACGGCATCCCGGACGACCTGCCAGAAATCCGACCGCCGGCAGCGGTGCGACCGTCCGCCGCCGACGTGACCAGGCTGGCCGAGCTGATCGACAACGCGCGGCGACCGGTGTTCGTGGCCGGTCGCGGTGCGCGGCTGGCCGGCGGCCCGATTCGGGAACTGGCACAGCGATGCGGCGCGCTGCTGGCGACGTCGGCCGTGGCCAACGGCCTGTTCCACGACGACCCCTGGTCACTGGGCATCTCCGGCGGGTTCGCGTCGCCGCTGGCCGCCGAATTGATCGGCGACGCCGACCTGCTCGTCGGCTGGGGCTGCATGCTCAACAACTGGACCATGCGGCACGGCACCCTGATCGGTCCGAACACCAAAGTGGCCCAGGTGGACGTCGAGGCGACCGCGTTGGGCGCGTTCCGGCCCATCGACCTGGGTGTCCTCGGCGACACGGCCGCCACCGCGATCGACCTGCTGGCCGCCGTCGACGAGCGCCCGGGCTACCGCTCGCCCGAACTCAAGGCGCGTATCGCCGACCGCATCCGCTGGTCGCCGCGGGAGTACGAGGACATCTCCACCGCGACCACGATCGACCCGCGCACCCTGTCCGTCCGCCTGGACGAACTGCTGCCGGCCGAGCGGATCGTCTCCATCGACTCCGGCAACTACATGGGCTACCCGAGCGCGTACCTGAGCGTGCCGGACGAGTACGGCTACTGCATGACGCAGGCGTTCATGTCGGTCGGGACCGGCCTGGCCACCGCGATCGGCACGGCCGTGGCCCGGCCGGACCGGTTGTCGGTCGCGGCGCTGGGTGACGGTGGTTTCCACATGTGCGTCGCCGATCTGGAGACCGTGGTGCGCACGCGACTGCCCATGGTCGTGATCGTGTACAACGACAACGCATACGGGGCCGAGATCCACCACTTCGCCGACGGCGACCACGCCACCGTCCGCTTCCCGGACACCGACATCGCCGAGATCGCGCGCGGCTTCGGCTGCACCGGCGTGACCGTGCGCACCGAGAAGGACCTGGCCGGGGTCAAGGACTGGGTCGCGGGGGAGCGGGACACGCCGCTGGTGATCGACGCGAAGATCACCGAGGACGGCGGCTCGTGGTGGCTCGCCGAAGCGTTCCGGGCACACTGAGTGAATTTTGGCGAATACCGATGAGTCTGGCCGGGCTCATCGGTATATCCCCTCGACCGATCACTCCGATCGATGGGGAGCACATCATGACCACCACCGTTTCAGCTGATGTCGAGGCCGTGCACGCCGTACTGGGCCGGTTCTACGACGGCTGGGCCGCGCACGACGCCGACGCCATGGCCGCGCTCTACACCAGTGACGCGACCGTCGCGCTGGTCGGCGTGTTCCAGCAGGGCCGCGCCGCCATCCGCGACTTCCTCGCGGGCGGCTTCACGGGCCGGCTGAAGGGCACCCGGGGCGTCGACACGCCGCTGGACGTCCGAGTGATCGACGGCCACACCGCGATCATCGTCAGCACGGCCGGCATCCTGATGGACGGCGAGCAGAGCGTGCCCGAGGACCGGCAGCGCACGGCCACCTGGGTATTGTCCAAACAGGACGGCCAGTGGCTGATCGCCGCCTACGCCAACACGCCGGTCCACTGATCTGATCTGAGCTGATCCAGGGGAGGCTCGCCGTGTCCGTCGCCGTCGACGACGATTTCGAGGTCCGCGCCGGTCAGTACCGGCACGAACTGCTGGTGCACTGCTACCGCATGCTCGGTTCGGTGCACGAGGCGGAGGACCTCGTCCAGGAGACGATGGTGCGGGCATGGCGGGCCTGGGCCGGCTACGACGAGAAACTCGCGTCGGTCCGCACGTGGCTCTACCGCATCGCGACCAACGCCTGCCTGACCGCGCTGCACGGCCGCGCGCATCGGCCCCTGCCCTCCGGCCTGGGCGCGCCCAGCGACGACCCGGACACCGCACTGGTGCCGGCGTTCGACGTGCCGTGGCTGGAACCGTTCCCGGACAACCGGTTCGCCGATCCACTGTCCCATGTGGTCCAACGCGGCAGTCTGCGGCTGGCCCTGATCGCGGCGATGCAACTGCTGCCGGCGCGTCAGCGCGCTGTGTTGATCCTGCGGGACGTTCTGGAGTACAGCGCGGCCGAGACCGCGTCGCTGCTGGAGACGTCGGTCGCGGCCGTGAACAGCGCGTTGCAGCGCGCCCGCGCCGGCCTGGCCGCGCATCCGAGCGAACACGAGGTCACCGAACCGGACGACACCGCCGCACGTGCGACGATCGAGAAGTACATCACCGCGTTCGAGGCCGCGAACGTCCCGGCGCTCGTATCGCTGCTGACCGACGACGTCGTCATGGAGATGCCGCCGGTCCCGCTGTGGTACCGGGGCATCGACCACTACCGCCATTTCATGCACCGGGTCTTCGAGATGCGTGGCACCGACTGGCGGCTGCGCCCGGTCACGGCCAACGGCCAAGCCGCGATCGCCGCCTACTGTCTACGGGATGATGCCTACCGGGCCCATTCGCTGCAGGTGTACACCGTGGTGGACGGGCTGATCAGGCACAACGTGGCGTTCGCCGACCCGCGCGTGTTCACGGTTTTCGAGCTGCCGCCGGTGTTAGCGCCATGATGATCTTCTGCAGCGCGCTGTGCAGGTGCCGCTGTTCCTCGTCGGTCAGCATCGCCGTCATCCGGCGCTCGATGTTACGCCGTTCCGCCTGGACGGCCGGGTACACCTCGCGGGCCCGGTCGGTCAGGTAGAGCCGGACCAGCCGGGCGTCGTCCGGGTCACGCCTTCGGACAAGCAGTCCCGCGGTTTCCATCCGGGTCGCGGTGTTGACGATCGTCGGGACCGTGTTGCCGATCCGCGCCGCGATCTCGCCCGGTGTCAGGCCGTCGGTCTCGGACAACACCTGCAACATGATGTTCTGCCCGATCCGTACGCCGTGGCGGCTCATCGCTTCGTCGGTGACGGCCCGGACCAGCTTCGACGCACGCGTGAACAGGCCGGGGAGCTCGTCACTCATCCAGCCAGCCTACGGGAGCGCGCTCAGTGTTTGTGCCCGCCCTTACGGTGGTTGGCCGCCTGGTTTCCGTTGCCGTTGCCATTGGCGTTCTGGGCCGCGGCCGGTGGTGCGGACGCGCCGGGTGGGCCGTCGATCGTCGTGGTCAGCGGCTGTTGCGGCGCCGGCGCGACGGTCGTGGACACCGGTTGGTTCGCCGCGTCCCGGCCGGGCACGTTCGGGTCACCGCTGCTGGTCAGCAGGAACACCGCGCCGCCGATCAGCGCCGCGGCACCGACGGCGGCCGCGGCCATCGTCCGGGACGGGATCCGTCGTTGGTGCGGCATGACCAGGCGTGCCGTGGCCCCGCCGAGCGACGTCGCGCACTCGGCCGCCGTGGGCCGACGGCGCGGGTCGGTCGCGGTCATCGCGGTGAGCAGCGTGGCCAGGCGCCGGGGCAGGTCGGCCGGGATGCGCGGTGGACGGGTGAGCCGGGCCAGCGCGGCGGCGATCTCGTTCCGGTCGTCGTATTCGGTCCGGCCGGTCAGGCACTCCAGCAGCACGAGGCCCAGCGCGTAGACGTCGACCGGCGCCCCGACCGCCTTGCCGAGCACCTGTTCCGGCGCCAGGTACGCGGGCGTGCCCAGGATCTCGTCCGTCCTGGTATGCCGTTCGCCGCCGGCCAGCAGCGCGATGCCCAGGTCGGCCAGGTGCGGCGCGCCGTGCTCGTCCAGCAGGATGTTGGCCGGCTTGACGTCCCGGTGCACCACGCCACGTTCGTGCGCGTGCGCCAGCGCGCCGGCCAGCACGGCGCCCAGCCGCACGGTCTCGTTCACCGACAGCCGGCCGTCCAGCAGCCGTGACTTCAGGCTCGGCCCGGTCACCAGCTGCATCACCAGATACGGCAGGCCTTGATGCCGGCCGATGTCGAAGATCGACACGAGGCCGGCGTGCGACAGCCGGGCCAATGCGGCCACCTCGTCGTCGAACCGGCCCTTCGGATCGTGCCGGAAGACCTTGATGGCGACCGGACGGTCCATCTGCCGGTCGTGCGCCCGGTACACGTCGGCCATGCCGCCGGAGCCGACCAGTTCGCCCAGCTCGAACCGGGCCGGCAGGGCACGACGAGCCGCAAACCTGTCCGTCGTGTCCGCCATGCCACCGCCTCCTCGCCCCGCCGAGTGGGACACCTATGATTACCCACACCGCACGCCCCTGCCACGAATCGACGACAGGAGAATTTCGCCGGTGTCAGTCAGTTCACGGCTCGCGGCGTCGGCCGGCCCGCGCCTGCTCCGGGTACCGGAGATCACCGCCTACTTCTGGATCATCAAGGCCTTGTCGACGGCTTTGGGTGAGTCCGCGTCGGACTTCCTCGTCAAGACGTTGGGCCCGATTCCGGCCGTGTTGTTGGGTTTCGTATGTTTCGTCGGGTCGCTGGTCCTCCAGTTCGCGATGCGCCGCTATGTCGCGGCCGCCTACTGGCTCGCGGTGTGCATGGTCGGCGTGTTCGGCACGATGGCCGCCGACGTGCTGCACGTCGGATTCGGTGTGCCGTACGCGATATCCACCATTCTGTACGGAATCGCGCTGGTCGCGGTGTTCGTCACGTGGCAGAAGGTCGAACGGACGCTGTCCATTCACAGCGTCGACACGCCACGGCGCGAGGCGTTCTACTGGGCCGCCGTCGTCGCCACGTTCGCGCTGGGCACCGCCGCCGGCGACCTGACCTCGGTGAACGTCGGCCTCGGTTACGCCGGGTCGATCGTCCTGTTCGCCGTGATCATCCTGATTCCGTGCGTCGGTTTCCGGTGGCTGCGCTGGAACTCCGTCTTCGCGTTCTGGTTCGCGTACGTGGTCACGCGGCCGCTCGGCGCATCGGTGGCCGACTGGCTGGGGAAGCCGACCTCGCTCGGTGGCCTGGGCGTCGGCGGCGGCGTGGTCAGCGCGATCCTCGCGGTGGTGATCATCGCGCTGGTGGCCCACCTGAGCGTGACCAAGCGGGACGTGCAGCGGCAGCCGGGTCCGGACGAGCAGCCGACCGTCGTCATGCGACGTGGCTGACCTGGGCCAGAATGGGGTTGTGCACACCGGTTCGCCGAGGTTGTTGCTGGTGGAGGACGACCATCAGCTGGTCGAGCTGCTCAGCCGGCTGCTGAGCGACGAGGACTACGTCGTCGAGGTCGCCCCGGACGGCCAGCGCGGCCTGCACCTGGGCCTGACCCGCGAGTACGACGTCGTCGTGCTCGATCGTGGCCTGCCCGCGATCGACGGGCTGGACCTCCTGGCCCGGCTGCGCTCGGCCGGCATGACCACCCCGACATTGGTGCTCTCCGCGCTGGGCAACCCGGCCGAACGGGTCGCCGGCCTGGACGCGGGCGCCGAGGACTACCTGGCCAAACCGTTCGACATCGACGAGCTGCTGGCCCGGCTGCGCGCGCTGTTGCGCCGGCACCTGGACACCGCGCGGCGACTGCCGTTGACCGGCGGCACGCTCGACCTGGACACCCGCCAGGTCACCATCACCGGCCGGGCCCCGGTCCGGTTGTCCGCGCGCGAGTGCACCCTCCTGGCCACGCTGGCCGCCCGTCCGACCCGCGTGTTCTCCCGCGACGACCTGCGGGTCCTGGTGTTCGACGACGCCGGGGTAGAGGTCGTCGAGACATACGTGCACTACCTGCGCCGCAAGCTGGGGCACGACATCATCGACACCGTGCGCGGACGGGGATACCAGCTCGGCGTGCTGCGGTGATGTCCCTGCGGCCGCGGACGGCCGACGAACAGTCGTTGCGCGGCACGGCGTTGCGCATCGGCCTCCAGGCGGCCGCGTTCGTCGCGGTCACCGTCGTCGGCCTGGCCGCGGTCGCGGTGCTCGTCGTGCTGCAGAACCAGCGCCACGCCGACGACCAGCTGATCCAGACCGCGATCTCCCGGACCGACGTGTCCGACCCGCCGGCCGGCACGTGGGTCGTCGTCCGGCGCAACGGCGACCAGGTGTCCACGCCCGGCCTGCCCGCCGGCCTGCCGGACGAGACGGAGTTCGCGAAGGTCGCCGCCAGCGGCGTCCCGTCCACGTCCGAGCTCACCGTCGGGGACCGCGAGTACCGGGTCGACACGCAGCCGATGCCGGGCGGCGTGATCCAGGTCCTGCTCGACTACAGCGCCGATCACGCCGAGCGGAACCGGATGCTGGAGGCGTTCCTGGTCAGCGGCGTCGCCGGGCTCGTGGTGGCCGCCGCGGTCGGCGTGTGGCTGGCCCGGCGGGCGGTCGCCCCGATGGCCAGCGCGCTGGCGCTGCAACGCCGGTTCGTCGCCGACGCCGGCCACGAGTTGCGCACCCCGCTCACGCTGTTGTCCACGCGCGCCCAGCTGATCCGCCGCGCGCTGCGCCAGGACGCCGACCCGGACACGCTGCGCTCCGATGTGGACGGTCTGGTCCGGGACGCGCACCACCTCACCGACATCCTCGACGACCTCCTGTTGGCCGCCGATCCGCGCGAGATGTCCGACCGGGAGCTCATCGACCTGCCCGCCGTCGCCGGCCAGGCCGTCGACTCGGCGCGGCCGCTGGCCGAGGAGCGCGGCATCAGGCTCGCGTGCGCCGCGCCCTCCGACCTGCCACCGGTGATCGGGGCACGGGCGAGCCTGCGCCGCGCGATGATCGCGTTGCTGGACAACGCGATCCGCCACGCCGACGGCGAGGTGCGACTGACCGTCACCAACTCCGGCCGCTACGCCGTCGTCGACGTCGCCGACGACGGTCCCGGCCTCGACCCGGCCATGGTCCCCACGTTGTTCGAACGCTTCGCCACCGCGCCGGCCGACGGTCGCCCCGGCATCAACCGGCGCTACGGCCTCGGCCTGGCGCTGGTCAGCGAGATCGCCGCGCGGCACGGCGGCTCGGTGTCGCTGGTCGACAACGGCACGCCCGGCGCGACGTTCCGGCTGCGCCTACCGGTCGATCGGGTCAAAACCCAAGAAAACTCCCAGCATCACGAGGCAAGCTGAGCTGCGTGGACCTCGCGCAACGCCGGGTGGAGCACGTCATGGGCCTGCCGGTGTCGGTCGAGATTCGCCGGCCGGCCCACGACATGACCGGGGCGTTCGACCGCGCGTTCGCGTGGCTGCGCTCCGTCGACGCGCGGTTCAGTCCATTCCGGACGGACAGCGAGGTGTGCCGGGCCGGCCGCGGTGAGCTCGCGCCGGACGACTACAGCCGCGAGTTCATCGAGATCATGCGGCTGTGCGCCGAGTACGAACGCCGATCCGGCGGCGCCTTCACGGCCCGGTTGCCCGGCCGGCCGCTGGATCCCAGCGGAGTGGTCAAGGGCTGGGCCGTGCAGCGGATGGCGGAATCGCTGATCGCCGACGGCGCGGAACACTTCTGCGTCAACGCGGGCGGCGACGTCGTCACGCGTGGCGAGTCGGAGCCGGGGTGCCGGTGGCGGGTCGGCGTGCGGCACCCGGAGCGCGGCGACCGGATGTGCGCGGTGTTCCGCATCCGCGACGGCGCCGTCGCGACGTCCGGCGCGTACGAGCGCGGCAACCACATCATCGACGGCCGCACCGGCCGGGCGGCGAGCGGCCTGCTGTGCGTCACGATCCTGGCCGACGATCTCGTCACGGCCGACGCCGTCGCGACGGCCGCGTTCGCGCTGGGCACCGACGGCATCGCATGGGCGGCCCGGCAACCCGGCTGCCTCGTGTTCGCCATCGACGCGCACCATCGCGTGCACCGATCGTCGAACCTCGACGGCCTGTTGATCCCTTAGCGGTGGTCCAGCGCGTACTGCACGGACTGCGCGTAACCCTCGGACGTGTACGTCGCGCCGGACACGGTGTCGACCTGCGCGGACTGCGCCTGGAGCACCTCCTGGCGCAGGATCGGCGTCGCCAGTTCGGCCAGTCGCACGCTGCGGTTGTCCATGTCCGGCGTCTGGAGCGCCTGCACGTCGGTGATGTGGTTCCCGTTGAACACGACGGCGACCTGGACGGATCCGTACGGCGTGTCGACGACGGAACCCTTGACCGTGCGCGGCCCGGCCTGAGGCGCGGCCGTGGTCGGCTGCGGCGGCGGGGCCGAGCCCGATGCCGCGCCGGTGGTCGGCACCACAGTTGTGGTGCTCGCAGCTGGGGGTGGCGCGGCCGGCATCAGCGCGACCTCGTGACCGGCCGGTTTACCGACGGCCGCGCGGGCCGCGACCACGAGGCCGATCCCGGTCAGCAGACACGAAAGGCCGGCCAAACGCTTGCCACGTGGGGATGTCATCGCAGGCTGAACTCCTCGGTGTGAATGTGGTCGGCCGGCACGCCGAGCCGGCGCAGCGAGCCGAGCACGGTCGCCGTCATGCCGACCGGGCCGCACACGTAGACACTGCGGCGCGTCACGTCCGGCACCACGCGCCGCAACGGGTGCGGTGACAACGGATCGCCGCGCAGCTCGGACCGGCTGCCGATGAGGTAGTGCACGGCGAGACCGTCCCGCGCCATCGCGTCGAACTCGCGCCGGAACGGCACGTCCGCCCACGAACTGGCCCGGTGCAGCAGCACGACGTCCGCCCGGTCCCGCACCAGTTCCTCGGCGATGGCCCGGATGGGCGCGATCCCGGACCCGCCGGAGATCAACAACACCGCGTCCATGCTTCGGTCCGCGGTGGTGAAGTGTCCGAACGGGCCTTCGGCGAGCACCGGCACGCCACGGCGCAGGTGCGCGATCCGGGCGGAGTGGTCACCCGCGTCCTTCACGGTGATCCGCATCCGGTGCCCGGTCACCGGTGCCGACAGCGAGTACGGATGCGCCGTCCACAGGTGACCCACGGTCACGAAGCGCCACAACAGGAACTGGCCCGGCCGAGCGTCCAGTTCGGCCAGGTTGCGGCCGCGCAGCCACACGCTGACCGTGTCCGGCGTCTCCCGCACGACACGGTCGACCGTGATCGCGTGCCGCAGCCAGCGCCGCACCGGCAGCGCGACCCGCCACCACAGCACGATTCCGGCAACGGCGACATACGCGGCGATCCACAGCACGCGGGCCTTCGGGTCGGTGACGAAGTCGGCGCCGGCCGAGATCTGGTGGAAGAACGCCAGCGCCACACCGAGGTACGCGCACAGGTGCAGCAGGTACCAGCTCTCGTAGGACAGCTTGCGGCGCGCGAACTCCGCGCTCGTGACCGCGACCACCAAGAAGACGCCGAGACCGAGCAGCGCCTTGATCATGTCCGGATACGTCGTGACGACCTCGATCACCGCCGACCACGGCGCCCGCGACTCCGTCATCGCGACACCGGACACGATCAGGATGACGTGCGTCACCAGCACCAGCACCACGTTCATGCCGATGCCGCGATGCCAGCCCGCCAGCCGGTCGAACCCGATCGCGCGCTCCAGCCACGGCAACCGCGCCAGCAGCAACAGTTGCACGAGCACCAGGTACGCGCCGACCAGCCCGGCGACCCGACCGGCGCCGGTCAGGACCGCACCTGGCGAGCTCAGCCCGGCCGACGTCGGATTCAGCCACCAGAATCCACATGCGACGAGGCCGCCGAGCAGCAGCGCGACACGAACCGGCCAGTGCGACGGACGGACATGGGTTCTGCCAAACACGACGCCCAGTCTGTCCACCGAATCTTGGCCGAAGGTTGGAACCGGCGGTCAGATCTTCAACAGGCCGAGCAGTTCGTTGATCGGCAGACCGGGCGAGCGGTGGCCGTTGCGGCCGATCATCGTATCGGCCGCGACCAGGGCGTTCAGTACCGCTTCCTCGATCGCGTAGACGGCCGCGGCGAAGAAGTCGTCCATCCTCGGCCAGGGCACATAACGGGTCTGTTGGTAGTCGGTCGTCCCTTTCTGTGCATTCGCTGTGGAAAATGCCAGGAAGATGTCACCTGAGAAGTGCGAGCCGGTGGTACCCGTGCGGGCCAGGCCCAACGGCACCCGACGCGCCAGCGCCGTGCACTGGCCCGGCAGCAACGGCGCGTCCGTCGCGAGCACGGCGATCACCGAGCCGGCGCCCGGTGGCACCCGCCATGCGGTGTCCTCCAACGGGTTGTCCGGCGACAACGCCGCGCCGACCGGTACCCCACAGACCGTGAGTTCCTTGCGTGATCCGAAGTTGGCCTGGACGAAGGCACCGACGGTGTACATGTCCGTGCCGTAGTCCACGGTTCGCGACGCCGTTCCGCTGCCGCCTTTGAAGCCGTAGCAGTTCATCCCGGTGCCGCCGCCGACCGAACCCTCCGAGATCGGCCCCGGCAAAGCCGCGTCGATCGCCGCGATCGCGTGTGCCGGTTGGACGTGGGATCCGTTGATGTCGTTGAGGTAGCCGTCCCAGGTCTCGGCGACCACCGGCAGCAGCCACTCCTCGGCCAGTACCGGCTTGCGGCGGACCGTCCAGTCGATCACGCCACGATGGGCCGGCCCGATCGCGTGCGTGTTCGTGATCAGCACCGGCAGTCGTAGCGAGCCCGTCTCGCTCAGCCACGCCGTGCCGGTCATCTCGCCGTTGCCGTTGAGCGAGTACCACCCCGCCGCAGCTGGTATTTCGACCTCGGTGTGCGGGCGCGGCAGGATCGCCGTGACGCCGGTGCGGACGTCGTCGCCCTCGATCAGCGTCGAGTAGCCGACGGCGACCCCGGGCACGTCGGTGATCGCGTTGTTCGGGCCGGTGCGGCCGGTCAGCGGCAGGCCCAGTTCGCGCGCACGCATTTACAACACCTCCAGGTCACAGCGGGTGGCGTCGGACGCGTACGACAGGAGCAGCCGTTCGGCGACGACTCGGGTGAACGTGGGTACCGCGTGCGTCAGGTGCAGGCCGAGGCCGTCCTCGAGCGCCACGAGGTTGCGCGCGATCGTGGTCGGATCGCGGGTCAGGTGGAACACGCTGGTCGCGGCGCCGGACGCGAGGATCGCGGTGTACAGGGCGACCTGGCGCTCGTAGAGCTGGATGTGCTGGGCGGCGTAGGACGCCTCGGTGCGTGCGTAGACGCCGAGCTCGTACAGGAGGTAGCAGAGTTCGTCGTTGCGATCGGTCGGCAGTCCGGTGCGGATCATGCCGACCAGCCGATGCCGCGGATCGGGTTCCGCGGCGGCCGCTTCTTCGCGGTCCGCGCAGAACCGCTCGACAGCCTCGCGCTGCACCTCGTACAGCAGCTCGTTGAGCGTGGGGAAGTAGTACAGGACCGAGCCCGTCGACATCGATGCCTGTTGGGCGATGTCACGCAGTCGCAGTCCGATCACACCGCGTTCGAGGATCGCGGTCCGTGCGGCGGTGACGAGCTCGGCGCGGCGCTCGTGGGCCCGGCTAGGTCTGGCCATGGCCATGATTCTTCATATACCAGTCGAAGAACACAAGGCTCACCTCCGGTGGCCCTGACGTTACGAAACCTGGTATTGACAGTGAACCGGGTCACGTTCTTTGATGCTTCATCAAAGAACTCTCCCCGTATCTCCCGTAGAGGAGACATCATGGCCGCCCCTGGAACGACGTCCGACATCGATGCGGTGAGCCGGCCACGGCTGCACCGGGGCCTGCGCGTCCTGGGCACACTGCTGATCACACTGTCCGCGATCACACCCGCTTCGTCCGTTTTCATCATCGCGCCGGGCGTCATCACCCAGGCC
>Ga0070714_100001359_pt1 | contig 17702 bp, 15 predicted proteins | sample LARL83metaG_FD_65450 | JGI IMG/M metagenome (GOLD analysis project Ga0070714, IMG submission 65450) | Corn, switchgrass and miscanthus rhizosphere microbial communities from Kellogg Biological Station, Michigan, USA - LAR L8-3 metaG | ecosystem: Host-associated > Plants > Roots > Rhizosphere ... | reverse complement strand
CGGAGACGATTCGCACGCCATTCGGCACGGCGTCCTGCGCCTGCTGGGCGGCCGAGCCCTGCCACACGCTCAGTGTTCGCGTGGCCCTGCCGGCCACCGCGGTGGCCAGCGGCACCGTCGCGTCAACGACGAGCTGCCCTTCGCGCAGGGATGGGGCGAGAGCCCCCAGCGTTTCGATCTGGTTGCGGAACGGTACGGTCAGGATGACCACGGGCGTGCCCCGGATCGCCTCTGAGTTCTCGCCGGCTGCGAACCGGCCGTCGGGCACCAGGCGGCCGAGACCCTCGGCGGCCGCGCTGGCCCGGCGGGCGTGGCGCGACCCGATGATCACCGGGACCCCGGCACGGCCCAGCCGGGCGGCGAGGCCGAGCCCGAGGGCTCCCGTGCCACCCACGATGGATACCGCGGGAACCTCGGGTGAGGCGGTCAGCGCGGGCTCACCCGCAACGTAGGGATGCCGGAACCACCACGGCTGGTCGCTGAGCGCCGTCATGGCGCGCCGGCCAGCGACGCCGCGCGCCGCGCCGCGATGCTCGTGGTGGCCTCGGCCACCAGGCAGGTCACGATCTGCTGAAGCTGCTCCTCGAGCGCTTCACCGAGGAGCCGTCCGTTGTTGTCAAACTGGGCGTGGGCCTCGCCGACGGCAAGTTCACGATCCAGGACACGCGCGCCGGCGGCGGCGAGAGCCTTGCGTACCTCAGCCTGCGCCCATACGGCGCCGAACATTCCGGTGCTGGCTCCGATGACGGCGGCATCCTTGCCCCGCAGGGCGGGCCGGTCAGCGGGTCGCGATGCCCAATCGATCGCGTTCTTGAGCTGTCCGGGAAGCGAGGAGTTGTACTCCGGCGTGGAGACGAGCAGCGCGTCCGCCCATTTGACGGAGTCCCGCCACGCCGTGACGCCCGGGGCGGGGCTGGCCTCATCGTCCTGGTCGAAGGGCGGGATCGCCTTCAGCTGCTCAAAGCGCGCGTAGTGGACCTCGGCCGAGAGCAGCTGCGCCGCCCTGGCCAGCAAGCGGCCGTTGTACGAGTCCCGGCGCAGGCTGCCCGAGATCCCCAGGATCCGCACGGGCCGTTCTGGCGCACTCCTCATGTCGAGGCAAACTCCAGCTCCACGTTGAGCGTGACGTCGGTCTCCACCGCCGCCTCTCCGCCGGGCAGCTGCTGGACAAACGAGATGCCGAACTGGGTTCTGTCGACGATGGTTTCCAGGTCGATCCCGACCAGCCGGCGTCCGTGGCCGTCGTCCTCGACCGTGCCGAGACTCCCCCTCGCCGTGACCGACTCGGTGTGACCGCGCATGGTGAGGTCGCCGGTCACGGTGATCGCGCCGTCGGCGGCCACGCTGATCGACGTGGACTCGAACGAGATCTGTGGGTAGCGCTCGGCATCGAAGAACCGCGGAGACAGCAGATCCGCCTCCATGGCGCCGCTCTTGACCACGATGCTCGCGACCCGTGCCGTGCCACTGAGGTGAACCTCACCAGCGTCACTGACGCGCAGCGTGCCGTCGAGCTCGGTGAAAGAGCCGCGGAACTTGGAGACCTTGTGGCGGACGGTAAACCCTGCGCTCGAGTGGACGGGATCGAGGTGGTAGATACCGGGTGCAATGGTGAGTGAGGTGCTGGTCATGGTGCTCTCTCAATCTGGGGACGTCGTCGCACCCATTGTTCAAGCGCCGCGTGTGAAATCTCACGGCTGCCGTTCCCGTGAACGGAATCTCGCCGGCGCGGTCGGGCGCTGCGTGACACCCCGCTACACGCGATCGCGCAGGCGTCGCTCGCGGCCGTAGAGCCCCACGAACAGCATGATGAGGAGGCCGAAGACGATCTCCTGGACCGCCGTGCTCGCGCCGTGACCGATGAGCAGCGTGGTGATGAGCGTGAGGATCAGCGCGCCCAGAACGGTGCGCCAGTAGTCGCCCCGCGCCCCCACCAGGGAGGTGCCGCCGACGAGCACGGCGGCCAGGCTGGTGAACAGGTATGGATCGCCGATGCCGACCGATGCACTGCCGATGAAGCCGGTCAACAGGACGCCAACGGTGGCCGATGACAGCCCGCTGAACGCGAAGGCGCCGATCCAGATGCGGCGCGTGCGCACGCCTGCCAGATCGGCGGCGCGGCGGTTGGCCCCGGTCGCATAGGTATGGTGCCCGGTGACCGTGTGTCGCAGCACGACGCCGACGGCGACGGCGAGGAGCACCCACAGAACGAGCACGGGTGGGATGGCGATGCCAAGGAAGTGTCCGGTCGGGGATGAGAACGTCGTCAGCCATGTCGGAACGCTCGCCGCGCTGAAGCCGTTATTGGTCCAGGCCAGGCCACCGCCGATGACCATCGCCCCGGTGCTGAGCGTGACGATCAGCGGCGACACCGAGAGCCGGTTGATGAGGTAGCCGTTCACCGCCCCGACCAGCCCGCCGCAGCTAAGCACGAAGAGGATGACGAGGCCGGCCGGCCAGTGGCGAGCGCACAGCGCGGGAGTGACCAGGTTGGCGGCGCCGATCAGCGACGGCACCGACAGATCGATGCCACCGATGAGGATCACCACCGTCTGACCCGCGGCGGCGATCCCGAGGAATGCCGCGAGCACCAGCACCGAATAGAGACTCGACTTCGACAGAAAGCCGCTGACCGTCACCGCCGTCACGACGAAGAGCACCACCAGGGCAACGATCTGAAGCACCGGCAGTCCGGCAACGAAGCGCAGGACCGTCGAGGACTGGCGCGGTGAGCTGACGGACGGCTGGGGAGTGGCGGGCGCAGTGGTGGCCATGATCGAGCGTTACTCCTGGAGAGGCGAGGCGGTGAACACGAGGGCGCCGACGACGATCGCCAGCAGCAGAGCGCCGCCGTAGGCGACCTGTATGAGCTGCGAGGAGACGTGGAGCGCACCGAGGAGGTTGTTGAGGAGGAAGATGCAGACCGCACCGAGTGCCGAGGCCAGCAGACCGCCACGTCCGCCGGCGAGGTTGCTCCCGCCGAGCGCGACGGCGGCCAGCGCCAGCAGGATGTAGGTCTGAAAGGTCTGGGCGTCGGCGGACTGGATGAGCCCGGTGAGGGCGATCCCGCCCAGTGCGGCGACGATCCCACCCAGCGCGTAGGCCGAGATCCGTACCCGGTCAACCTGGACTCCGGTCGAGAACGCGGTGGCGTCATGGTCGCCGACCGCCAGCAGCGTGTCCGCGTACGCCGTGCGTCGCAGGGCGAACCAGAGGAGCAGGGGGGCTCCGACCGTGAGGACGGCGCCGGGGACCGGTCCGACCGTTCCGGCGAGATGGCTCGTCCAGCCGCCGCTGATCGTCACGGGGTTGGGGGCCAGCTCCAGGTCCAGGCCCGAGAGGACGAAGAACATCCCCAGGGTGGCGATCACCGGCGGATAGCGCAGGCGTGAGATGAGCAGGCCGTTGATGGCGCCGATGGCCGCCCCGATGGCGAGCAGGATGGGAATCGCCAGGATCGGGGTGCCGAAGGGTGTTCCGAGCAGGCCGGTGACCAGGACGATGTTGATGAAGCCCATGAGCGGGGCGATCGACAGGTCGATGCCGCCCCCGCCGCTCAGGAACGCGGGGGTGCTCGCCATGCCCGCGAGCGCGAACGGGGCGAGTGTCCCGAGCGTTGGGCTGAGCTGTCCGCTGGACACGAACTGGGGGATGACGATCAGGTTGGCCGCGAACAGCAGCACGCCCAGCAGGACCGGGACGATGAGCGGCATGCGCCGCGTCAGCTCGAGTGCGCCTCTCATTGATCTGCCTCCCGGCCGAAGTAGCTGGCGACGAGACGCGTGCGGTTGAGCGCTTCACCGTGGAGCTCGGAGAAGAGGGCGTTCTCTCGGAAGACGAGCACCCTGTCCATGAGCTCCACCAGCTCCTCGACCTCGGTTGAGAGCATCACGATGGTGAGTCCCTCGGCTGCCGCGTTGGTGAGAAGCCGATAGATGTCGCGTTTGGCGCCCATGTCGATCCCGCGGGTCGGATCGTTGAGCAGGAGGACGTCCGGTCTCATGGCCAACCAGCGGGCGAGGATCACCTTCTGCTGGTTGCCGCCGCTCAGCGAGGTGATCGGGTTGCGCACGTGCCCGGTACGAATGCGCAGCCGCTCGACGTACTCCTCAAAGCGGCGGCGGACAGAATCGCCGCGCACCAGACCGGCGCGGCGATGCATGCGCAACGTCTTCAGGCCGAAGTTGTCAAGGATCGACCGCGTCTCCAGCAGCGACTCGGCGCGCCGCTCCCGTGGGACATACGCGACCCCGGCGGCGAAGGCATCCAGGCGGGACCGGAGGACGGTCGCCGCTGAGCCGGCCTGGTGGCGAACCTCTCCGGCGGCGGGGCGGACCCCCGCCAGCGCCTGGAGGAACAGGTCCTGACCATGGCCCTCGAGTCCGGCCAATCCGACGATCTCGCCGCGCGAGAACGTCGCTTCAATCGGGGGCGCGTCCGGGCTCAGGCGAACACCCGCCGCCTGCAGCGACGCCACGCCGATGTCCCGCGCGCGGACATGGACGGGCACGTCGCGTTCGGGCGGAGGGTGCGCGTCTCCGGTCATCAGCCCGACCAGCTGCCGCGCGTCGAACTCGCCGCGCCCGCCGGTGGCCACACGCTCACCGGATCTCAAGACGGTGATACGGTCCCCAATCTCCTCGACCTCGTCCATGCGGTGTGAGATGAACAGGACGCTTGACCCGCCGCGGCACAGCTCGCGGACGACGACAAAGAGATTGTCCCGAGTGCGCACGTCGAGCGCCGAGGTGGACTCATCGAGGATGAGCAGCCGGGGCGACGTGAGCAGCGCACGGACGATGCAGATCGCCTGACGATCACGGAGGCTGAGGCTCCCGGCCCCCACCTCGAGGTCGGGGGGCTCGATCAAGCGGCCGAGCATCTCCCGGCCGAGCTCATAGCGAGCCGCGTCGGAGTGCCGGCGGCGAAGGATCCCATCGCTGCCCAGCCAGAGGTTGGTCAGCACCGTCTGCTGGGGCACGATGAGCGTCTCCTGAAAGACGGTCGAGACACCCGCCGCGATGGCCGCCCGGGGTGACGGCAACGCGTCGACGGTGTGGTCTCCCAACGTGATCGAGCCGCTGTCCGGGCGGTGCACGCCGGACAGCAGCTTGACCACGGTGCTCTTGCCTGAGCCGTTCTCGCCCATGAGGACATGGGTCTCGCCCGCACGCAGCTCGAGCGAGAAATCCCGGAGGGCCACCGTCGGCCCGAACGCCTTGCGCAGCGAGCGGGCCGACAGGGTGGTGTCCTGGGCGCTGAGAACGGCGGTCGTCACTTCTTGGCGGTGTAACCGTCGATCAGCGCCTGCGTGGGGATCGCGCTCGCCGGGCCGTTGGCCTGGGCTGCGGTGGCGGTCGTCCACCCTGGCTCCACCCACTGACTGAGGTTCGACGAGGTGACCAGGGGCGGCGTGAAGGGAACATCGGTGATCTTCACGCCTCGTCCCTCCAGCAGCGCTAGGCCGAGGTCGAACACGTATTCACCCGTGCGCTCGGGCGAGATCGCCACTCCCGACCCCTTGTAGCTCGACGCGTGCTTCTGCCAGTAGACGAGGGACGGCGCGCCCGGGTTGATGTCTCCGATGGGCGGGACCGGACGACCAACCTGCTGGAAGGCGCTGATGATGCCCGGCGCCATGCCCGACACCTGGAAGACACCGTTGACGGTTGCGGGATGACTGGCCAGGAACTGCAGCGTTGCCGTCTTGGCGGTGGCGGGATCAAACGACCCGGCGACGGTCCCGACGACCTTCATGCCGCAGGCCTTGAGCACGGGCAGCCCGGCTGCCAGGACCTGAGTGTTGTAGGTCAATCCCGGAATCGCCTGGACGACGAGGACGTTGCCGCCCTTGCCTCCCATCGAGTTCACCAGCCCAGCCGCCCCGTAGTAGCCGAGGTCGGTTGGGTTGGGCTGAAGGTTGATCGCGTTCTTGTCCGTCGACTGGCCGGCGATGCTGATGACCGGCACGCCCTGCTTGGCCGCCTGGTCGATCACCCCGTTGAGCGCCGTCGGTGAGCTGAGCAGCGCGTAGATGATGTCGACGTGCTGCTCCAGCAGCGATCGCATCTGCTGGATCTGCGTCGTGACGTCGTTCGGCGTTGCCGGGACAAGCGGAACGATGCTGGAGATCTTGCCGGGATTGGCCTTTTGAGCGGCCTTCAGCCCGGCGAGGATCCCGCCCCCGTAGAGGGAGACCTGGTTGTTGGAGAAGCCGATCTTCCACGGTCCGTTGTGCTTGGGCTTGAAGTTGGCCCAGGGACTCTTGTAGACGGTGCCCGGGTACCCCTTCAAGGCGTCCTTCGCGACCCCGGTCAGCGACGCGGCGACACCGTCTGGATCCTTGGGGAGGCTGCTCGGCGCGGCGGGCACACAGGCCGCGTTCGAACCGCTGGCCGCGGCGGCCGAGCTGGTCGCGCCAGTCGCGGCGCTGCTGCTCGTGCCTGCGGCGGTGCTCGCAGCACTGCTGGAGCCGGCTGCAGAGCTCGAAGTTGAATTTGACGAGCTGCCGCATGCGGCGAGCGCGGCGGCGGCAACCAGCGTCGCACCCCCGGCACACAGCCGGCGCCACGAGAACATGGACATCCTCTCCTCCTTGTGACCTGCGGTGGTGGCGTCAGCGTCGACGCGCCGAACGTGGTCTGCGCCGACTCCTGTCCTTGATCTGCTGCGTCGCCCACCTTAGGTCGGGGAGGTGTGTGATACGCACTGCGTGGTTCCATTCGGCGGAACATCTGCGCGAATCGCAACCAGAGGCCAACGTGGGCCGCCGCACGGCGATGACCGCAGCCATTCTGGCCGCGGTCATCGCCTGACCCTGAGCGAGGAGGAGAGTCGCTCAGCCGCGAAGCGAGTCGCCCAGTTCGGCCACCAAGGCAAGCTTGGCGGCCTGCGTGGCCTCGCTGATCGGATTGCCACTCTGCTCAGAGGCGAATCCGCACTGGGTGGACACCGCGAGCTGGTCACGCGGGAAGTGGCGAGCTGCCTCAGCCACCCGCGCGACCGCCGTCGCCTTGTCCTCCACAACGTCGTTCTTGGTGGAGATGAGACCGAGAATGACACGACGATCGTCAGGAACGTCGCGTAATGCCTCAAACGACCCGGCTCGTGGTGAGTCGTACTCGAGGGCGAAGGCGTCGATGTTCCTCGCCCGAGGGAACACCTTGCGTGAGACAGCCTCATAACCGCCCTCGGCGAGCCACTTGCCCTGGTTGTTGCCGCGGCACAGGTGCATGGCGAACTCCACCCCGGGTACGTCGGCGCAGCCATTGATGAGGTCAACGCCCTCGGTCAGCATCCGCTCCGGGTCAATCCCGAGGTTGGCGAAGTACTGCGCTTGTGTGGGGTCGGCGAGGGTGATCAGCTCCGGGGCATCGAGCTGGATGTAGCAACACCCCAGTGAGGCCAGCTCCTCAGCCTCGGCGCGAATGATCTCGGCAGCATCGGCGAACATGGCGAACGGATCGTTGTACGCCGAAGTTGACTTATCAGGCGCCCAGAAGTAGCTGAGCATCAGCGGACTGGGGAGTGTCACCTTCAGGACACGGTCGGTGCGGCCACGAGCGTAGGCGAACTCCTCGGTGGCCAGCGATCGACGTCGCCGCAGCTTCCCCGTGACCGCGACGGGCAGCTGGATGTCGAGAATCTCCGAGTCATCGTCGTTACCGTGCCAGCTCGTCGTCTGACCGGGAGTCAACTCGACGCCCTCGATGGCGTCGGTGACGACGCCGGTGAAGAACATGCGTCGCATCTCGCCGTCGGTGACCGCGTCAAGGCCACAGCGCTCCTGGAGGGCGAGGGCGCGGTCCACCGCGTCGTCCTCAATCTCTTTGTAGGCGGAGGTCGCCAGCGTGCCGGCCAGCCACTGCCCGCGGGCGTCGAGCAGCTCAGAGGGACGGAGCAGCGAGCCGACGACGTCGGCCTTGCAACAGCGTGCCTCCGAGACACGTGGTCGCGTCACCGCTTGACTTGAGGCACTCATACTCCCTCCCACACTCTGCTGTCCTGGCGTCCTTTGGAGTATCGAGCGCCGGGCGGCTGCGGCGCACGGCGCGGATTCCTCTCACCGGAACGCGTGTCTTAGGTGAGATGCGTGGCCAGAAACCGTGCGGCTTCCCGGGCCACGCGAGCGCGATGGGCGGTGTAGACGCCGTAGTGCCCACCGGGCACCGAGAGCGAACGCACGTTGTGGTGCCCCGTCTCCGCCGCGCCGGCGATGAGATCGCTCGGTGTGATCGTGTCCTCCTCGGCCCGGATGACCAGGAGCGGCGCAGTGACCTGAGGTAGGCACAGACCTGGCTCATAGCGGCTGTAGCGCTCCACCGAGAGCGCAGTGATACGGTTGCGCCAGGTGCGCCGCCGCGGCTCGGGCAGTTCGGCGTAGTAGCGCCCACGCTCCGCGTCTGGGTAGACGCCGCGGGGCGCCGGGGGCAGCAGGTGCGGCGCCACCGGCTCCTGTGGGCCGACGGCATGATCGCCGAGATCGGACTCGCGCACCTCCGCCGCGGGCACCATTCGCGGCGGATGGCCCGCCGCGGCGGCTGCCTGATCACGGTCCCAGGATGCCCTCAGCTCACTGAGCCCGTCCTCCCCCACTCGCCGCCGCATCGACTCAGACCCGGAGATCGTCGGCACCTGCGCGACGGCGGCGCGCACTCGCGCATCCTTGGCCGCCACGCAGAGGACATGACCGCCGCTGTAGCTGGTTCCCCACACACCGAGGCGGGCGGGATCGACGCCGTCGAGCGTGCCCGCATATGTCAGCGCAAATCGATAGTCGGCGATCTGCTGGAGGGGATCGATGTCTCCGCGCAGCCCGTCGCTTGCCCCGAAGCCGCGATGATCGAAGACCAGAGCAGCGATACCGGCGTCCACCATCGCCGCGGCGAAGTAGTCAAGGTTCATCTCCTTGACCGCTGCCCAGCCGTGTGCCATCACCACCAGCGGCCAGGACGGGCGAGTGCTCGGCGACACCAGCCACGCGTGGAGCCGGGCGCCGGTGGCGGGCAACCACACCGTGCGCGCGCGGCGACCACCTTCTCCGCGCAGGGCGGTCTCCAGGGACTCACTCTCGTCTGCAGTCACGCGCTCGTGCGGCAGCGTACCGCTCGACGGTCACGCGCTCGCGTGGCCGCGTACCGCTCAACGGGACGCGAGACTCGCAATCACCGCCCAGCTGCACCGACACTGCGCCGATGATCAAAACGCACATCGGTCACCTTGCCCTGCGCGCGCGTGACGTCGAGTCGTCGGCCGGCTTTCTCAATGACATCCTCGGCCTGCGGCGTACGTACGTGGCGGACGGGCAGGTGATGCTCTCGTGCAACGAGAAGCACCACGAGGTGCAGCTGCTGGCGGGGCCGACCCCCGGCGTCGATCACCTGGGCCTGGAAGTGGAGGATGAACGGGACCTGGACACAATCCGCGATCGGCTGATCGCCGCCGGTGCCCAGATCCTCACCGAAAACGCGCAGGAGCCCGGGATCGACAGCGCGATCCGCGCGGTCGGGCCCTTCGACCTGGTCTTCGAGCTCTATGCCGCCATGGAGAGAGAACCGCTGAGCATCGAGCACTACATGCCGCCGCTCGGGCGACGCCTGGGTCACGTGTCCTTTGCCGCCGGCGACTGCGGCGAGATGCAACGCTTTCTGACAGAGGTCCTCGACTTCCGCGTCACGGACACCCTGGGTGAGCGCGTCGCCTGGTTGCGCGGCGACCACGAGCATCACGGTGTCGCGCTTGTCAACGCCGGCACCACGGCGACCCTGCATCACTACGCCTTCCAGCTCGAGAACTGGGGAGCGATCCAGCGGTATTGCGATGGCCTGGCCTTCCTGGGCAAGCGCCTGGCCTGGGGTCCGGGCCGCCACGGCCCGGGCCGCAACCTCTACACCTATCTCCCCGACCCCGACAACACGATCGTCGAGGGCTACGCGGACCTCCTGGAGGTCTGGGACGAGAACACCTACCAGCCGATCGATTGGAGCGACCGGGGCGACTCCGCATTGAACCTCTGGGGTCCGATGCCGCCGTCCGAGTGGCGCGAGTATGGCGTGCCCGTTCTGGCTCCCCGTCCCGACGAGCATGCGATCGCGAGGCACTAATGCGACTGGCAACCTATGTCCACGACGGGCAGGAACGCCCGTGCGTCGTCGTCGGCGAGCGTGAGTTCGTCGACGTGGCGACGGCGGCCCCGGAGCTCCCCGCCACCGGCGCCGCGATCCTGGCACTCGGCCCCGAGGCGCTGCGGACCCTGCAGGTTAAGGCGGAGGCCTCGACCGAGCGCCGCCCCCTCAGCGAGGTGACCCTGGGCCCGCCGGTGCGGCCCCAGAAGTTCTATGGGATCGGCCTCAACTACTACGACCATGCCAAGGAGGCCAACCGCGAGCCGACGGAGTTCCCCACGGTGTTCGCCAAGATGGTCAACTCGGTCACGGGACCGTTCAACGACGTGGAGCTGCCGCGCGTATCTGAGCAGCTGGACTACGAAGGCGAGCTCGCCGTCGTCATCGGACGGCGCTGCCGCGACGTCTCGATCGAAGATGCCCCGGGCGTGGTGGGTGGCTACACCATCAACAACGACTTCACCATCCGCGACTGGCAGCGCAAGACCCAGCAGTGGACATTGGGCAAGTCGTTTGACACCACCGGGCCGCTGGGACCGTGGCTGGTGACGCCCGACGAGCTGCCCGATCCGCACAATTTGGCGTTCCGGACCCTGGTCAACGGTGAGGTCCGCCAGCAGTCGAACACCAACAACCTCATCCACAGTTGCTGGAAGCTGATCGCCGAGCTGTCGGTCGCGTGCACCCTGGAGCCGGGCGACGTCATCGCCACCGGCACCTGCGCCGGAGTCGGGGCGTTTCACAATCCGCCCAAGTGGCTGGTCGCCGGCGATGTGGTTCGGGTCGAGTTCGACGGCATCGGCGCGATCGAAAACCACGTCGTCGCACAGGGGCCCAACGGGTCGGGCCCGGTCGCGTGACCGCCCGCGTTGGCTTCATCGGCCTCGGCGTGATGGGACGCCCGATGGCCGAGAACCTGCTGGCCGCCGGCGTGTCGCTCACGGTTCACAGCCGATCGGCTGGCCCCGTCGACGAGGTGGTCAGGGGCGGCGCTCGGCGCGCAAAGAGTCCCGCCGAGGTCGCCGCAGTCGCCGATATCACCATCCTCATGCTGCCCGACGACGATGCCGTCGAAGCGGTCGCGCTCGGGGACCGAGGCGTCGTCGCCGGCGCGGATCCTGGTCATCTCCTCATCGACATGAGCACTGTCTCTCCTGGGCTGGCCCGTCGGGTAGCCGCCGAGATGGAGCAAGCCGGGGGCGACTTCCTCGATGCCCCGGTGAGCGGGGGAGATGTCGGGGCCAAGGCCGGAACGCTGTCGATCATGGTCGGGGGTCGCTACGACGCGTTCACACGCGCCCGGCCGCTGTTCGAGATTCTCGGCGCCACGATCGTGCACGTGGGAGATCACGGGAGCGGACAGGTGGTCAAGGCGTGCAACCAGATCGTGGTGGCGCTCACCATCGAGGCGCTGGCCGAGGCGCTGGTCCTGGGCTCGAAATCCGGCGTCGCGCCCGAGACCGTGCTTGAAGTCCTGTCTGGCGGGCTTGCCAACAGCCGTGTCCTGGAGGTCCGCGGCCCCAACATGGCCCAGCACACCTTTGATCCCGGCTTTGCGATCGCCCTGCACCACAAGGACCTCGGGATCGCTCTCAGCGAGGCACGGGCCGCCGGAGTGAGCCTGCCGGCCACGGCGCTGGCTGACCAAATGCTCGCCAGCATCCGCCAGCACGGAGGCGGAGGCCTCGATCACTCGGCGATTCTCACGCACCTCGAGCGGCTCTCCGAGCACCGGATCGGCGGCGGCGATGAGTGAGTCGGCACCCGCGCCCGCAGCGAGAGCAGCCGAGACGCTCTGGCGCGCCTGGTCGGCGGGCGAACTGCTGGACGGTCTACCATCGGACCAGCAGCCCTCAGACATGGGTGGGGCGTATGCGATTCAGTCTGAGCTTGACCGGTTCGCCGGGTCGCGCGTCGGGTGGAAGCTTGCCGCCACCGGAGCCGGCGGCCGCGCTGCGCTCGGCGTCGAGCAGCCGCTCGCAGGGCCGTTGTACGAGCGTTTCGCCCTGGCGCCGGGCGCGGAGCTGGAGTTCGGGGCGATCCGGATGAAGACGATAGAGGCGGAGTTCGGGCTGATCCTCGGCGCCGATCTCCCCGCTGATCAGGCGCCGTTTGACCGAGCCGCGGTGCTGAGCGCCCTCGGGGCGTTCGTGCCGGCCATCGAGATTCCCAACACGCGCTATCGCGATCACCGCAGCGCCGGCGCGACGCTTCTCACCGCCGATGCCGCGCTCGCCGGATTCTTCGTGCTGGGCGAACCGCTCGCCGACTTCGAGCCCGAGGCGCTGCCCCAGCATCCGCTGACCCTGACCACCGCCGCCGGCACGGCCGAAGGCACCGGGGCCAAGGTGCTGGGCGACCCGGTCGAGGCGGTGCGGTGGCTGGCCAACGAGCTCGCGTCCCATGGGCGCGGTCTGACAGCGGGCGAGTGCGTGATCACCGGCGCCGCCGCGGCGATGCGCGAGCCTGGCGCCGGCCACGTGCACGCCGACTTCGGGGCTCTCGGCTCTCTGGACCTGACCCTGGCGTGAGCCCCGCGAGGGTGCCGCCGGCTATTCAGCCAACAGCACGATGCGGACCGGTGAGCCGGTGCCGTCGGCAATCTTGAGCGGCAAGGCGACAAACAGTCCGGTCGCAGGGGCCGCGGCCAGCCCGGTCAGGCCCTCCACGATGAGGATTCCGCGCGGCAGAAACGCGGTGACGTGGCCGTGGAAGCTCGACATCTCCGCGTCGACGGCCGCGACGTCGCATGCGGCGGTGTCCGACGCCACGGCCCGGACGCCGGCCTCGGCGAGATACTCGCACGCCTCGGGGCTGAGTCCCGGCTGGTTGCGACCCCACCACGCGGAATCGCGTCCGTTTTCGCCGCCCGGCAGGTTGCGGTCCCACCCCACCTCGAGGACCGCCACATCGCCCGGCTGAAGCGCAAAGCCCCCCCGCGCCTCCGCGGCCTTCAAATGCTCGAGGCCGATCAGGTCCCCGGCCTGGTGGTCGTCACCCGTGAGGTCGTACTTGCAGTAGGGGCGCAGCAGCAGGGCGTCAACCGGCACCTGCGCCATCGTCTGCCCATCGGCGGCGAAGTGGAACGGCGCATCGATGTGCGTCCCGGTGTGCTCGTTGAGGCTGATGGTGTTGACCGCGGCTCCGCCCTGGTCATGGCGGACCACGGGAGTGATCTGCGGCGGCTCGTACATGAACCACATCGGCAACTGCGCGTCGATCGTCGGCGACACGTCATAGACCTTCAGATGGTCAAGGGCGGACACAAGCGTGGCGACCGCTCCTCGCTCCGCCTGAACACTGGGCATCGATATCTCCTCCTTGGCTGGGTTGCCCGATCATCCGCGCCATACCGCGGGAGCGGCAAGCGATGCGTTCCCCTGATCGGAACCGGCGTCCACGGTCACCGTCGCAAGCCGGTGACCAGCAGTCGCGTCGAGGGCGATGGCTCGAGTCCGACGGTGTCCAGTGCCGCCTCGCAGCGGCGATACGCGTCGATGACCCGGTCGTCAAGCCCCTGCGCGGCGCTGACGCGCATCAGCAGACGCCAGGCCCGCTCACGGAGCGGGTCGGTCCGAACCACTTCGTCGAGGAGCGCGCCGGCGACGGCGAAGCGGTTTGCGGCAAAGGCCACGATGGCGGTGTCGATCCGAGCGCTCAGGAGCAGGGCGTTGATCTCCTCGCGTCGGGCGTCCACCCAGGCGCATTCAACCCCCGGCAGATACACCGCTCGGCGGTACTCCTCGAGCACCTCGGTTGTGGCGGCAACGCGGTCCTCACCGAGCAGCGCGGCGGCGCTGTTGAGTCGTGCCCGCAGACGCATGGAGTCGGTCTCGACCGCCGAGACCCCCTGCAGAAGAAACAGATCGGCCTCGCGCAGCAGGACCACGCCATCGGGGAGCAGGCTGCGCAGGATCCCCGCTGCCTGCCGTAGGTAGGCCCGCGAGGAGTCATCATCACGGCCGCCGAAGAGTGCGTCAAGCAGTTCTGGCCGCGAGGCCCGGCCGTCCACCTCGAGCAGATAGGCGAGCAGCGCATAGGTCTTGCTGATCCGAGCCCGGCGTTCGTGGCCGTCGACGATCAGCGCCGGCGGGCCCAGGTCTCGTAGCCGCAGCTTGGGAGCGGGTAACGCCACGCGAAGGCCAGAGCGCGCCTCCAGGACACGCCCGATGTCGTGCCAGACCCCGTCGGGATCGTCCTCGGAGTCCAGCTGGCGCGCGGCCACCGACGGGGCGTCGGCGAGCGCCTGAAAGAGCAAGTGACGGGAGCCTTGGCGCGCCGCCGCATCCAGCGCCAGGCCGGCCGCCTCGGTCGCCGCGGCCTCGTCGCCCAGGCGGGCCTCGGCCTCGGACCGGTAGACGGCGGCGGTGGGCAATTCAAGGATCCGATCGGCACGCTGCATCGACTCCGTGGCCGCTCGCAGGCGAGCCACCGCCTCGGCATCGCGGTCAAGAAGGAGCAGAGCCCAGCCGGTCCAAAGATCGATCTGCTCGGCGAGGTAGCCGTAAGCTCGCGCCGGACCCGTGCTCTCGATGCCCCCGAGGATGACCAGGGCCGTGCGCGCATCACGCCTCAATCTGAGCTCGAGCTTCGCCGCCAGAATCCGGCTGATCACATCGAGCACGTACGAGCCGGAATCGAGGATCCGCCGGCGAGCGTGCATGAGCGCATCGCGGGCCTCCGCCTCATTGCCGAGGTCGATCATCAGCTCGGCGGTGACCATCCCCTCAAAGCGCAGATTGGCCAGGGCGCCGGGGCCCTCCGACAGCATGCGCCGCGTCTCGTCAAGGTCACCCAGAGCACGGAGGGCGCTGGCCCGCTCGCTGGCGGCGGGGGTCCACCGGGCCACCGGCGCGTGGCGAATATCCGCCAGCCGTCCACGGGCGAAGGAGATGCGCAGCGTCAGCGCATCGAGCGGCCCCCCGGCGAGCTGAGGAATCGACTCCGGGGCGTCGGGCTCCACCAGCGAGCTGAGGTACCGGATCACCTCACTGCCATGACCGGGCGGCGCGCCCGCCAGCATGTCTCGCATGTCGTCGAGCCGGCCCACGTGCCAGTAGGCCCATGCGGCAAGTACCCGATGCTCCAACCCCGACGGGTCAGTCCCGTCCAGAGCGTTCCTCGCACGCAGCGCGTCAGCGTTTGCCACCGCCTGCTGGAACCTCTCCCGGGCGATCGAGACGCTGAGCTGCGCCCGCAGCAGAAATGGGGCGTGATTGAGCCCGGCGGCGTCGAATCTGTCAAGCCAGGACTGCGCGAGGTCAAGGTCCAACCGGCCGATGGCCGCGGGCAGCGCGTGCTCAGCGGGCTCCAGCGCGCTGGCCACGTATCCGGAGGCCAACAGCTCCTCCAGCGCCTCCTCGGGGCGGCCCTCGCGGGCCAACGTCAAGCCGTAGTCGTGGCGGATCTGGGCGGTGAGGGCAGGATCGCGCTGATCGAGCAGCGAGCGCAGGTACTCGCGGAAGCGGGGATGGCAGCGCAGCACGCTGCCATCGTCCAGCCAGGTCACCGGCAGGTGCTGCGCGCGGAGGCGCCGGAGGATCTGGCTGGCCCGGGCCTCGCCCACGGCCTCGGCGCGTGCGCTGGTCACATGGTCGAAGACCGCGGTGCGGATCAGGAACTCGCGCTCCTCGGCCGCGAGACCGTCCAGGATCTCCGCCGCGAGATATCCGGCCAGCGGGTCGGCCTCGCCGCCCGAGCCGCCCACGTGCTCCCGGGACTTCCACGCCTCAAACAGGACTCCCGTAACCCAGCCGCCAGTGGCCTCGACGACACGCTGCGGATCGCCGGCGTGCAGGCCGTGCAGACGCAGCGCCTCGGCCGCCTCCTTCTCGTTGAAGGCGAGCTGCTGCTCTCCCAGACGGCCGACGGCACCGAATCCGAGGCGGGCCATGGCATCGAGCTCCACCTCCCGCCGGCCGATCAGAACAACGCGAATCTCAGCGTGCAGGTAGCGCAGAAATCCGGAGATGACGTTGAGTGCGGCGGAGGCATCGGCGATGCGCTCCAGCTCGTCAAACACGACCACGGCACGGCGCTGGGGAAGCGCCTGCGCCAGGAGCGCCGCCGCCTCAAAATGGTTGATCTGAGTCGCCGCCGGCTGCCCGGTCGCATGAGAGATTGTCATCACTCGGCTGATCGCGGCGGTCAGATAGGCCAGGAGCCGACCCGGGGCGGCGTCGGACGGGTCCAGCGTCAGCCAGGCCACTGGCCAGCCCAGAGCCGAGGCGGCCTGCCGAACGGCGGTGGTCTTGCCGGCCCCGGCGGTCGCCCACACTCCCAGGACACGATGCTCCTGGAGCATGGCGGCGAAGGTCGCGTTCAAGCGCTCCCGCGGCAAGAGCCGCTCCGAGACGGCCGGCATGACGGTCTTGGCCTCGACAAGCCGCAGCGAAGACGGGGCGACGGGCTCGACCATGACCGGAAATCTAACGCGCGTTCGCCAGCGGTTTCGCAGTTGTTTACGGCGGCCTTGGCATCATGTCGCGCATGAGCGTCTCTGGAGGAGAGGGACGGCCGTCGGTGGTCGATCGCGTGTTCTGCGTGATCGAGTCATGTGCGGGCAGCGGACGGCCGCTTACCTTGGTTGACTTGTCCAGCCGGACGGGTCTGCCCAAAACCACGCTGCACCGCGTCTGCTGGAAGCTCGTCGAGCTCGGCCTATTGAGCCACGGCCCGAACGGGTTCGAAGTCGGCTCCAAGCTGTTTGCACTCGGGAGCATGAGTCCTGAGCTCAGGCACCTCAGGGCGGCGGCCATGCCTCGGCTGCACGAGCTCGTGGCCAAGACCGGCTGGGCGACCAACCTGGCCATCCTCGCGGAGGGCAAGGCCCTCGTCGTCGAGGAGGTCTACGGCGCGGCAACGAGAACGATGCCCAGGATGGTGGGCGGCCGTCTGCCTTTGCATGCCACTGCGATCGGAAAGGCCCTTCTCTCGGGATTCAGCGAGCCCGAGCTGGATCGGCTTCTCGGTGGCGGGCTCCTTCGTCCGTTCACGCCCCAGACGGTGGTGCGTCCCAACCTGCTTCGAGATCAGATCGAGCGCATCCGCGTCGCGCGCGTGGCCTTCTCGCACGAGGAGTGGACGCTCGGCACCTCGGGGGTGGCAGGGCCAATTTATCGCTCCGCTCGGGTGATCGGCGCGGTCGCCGTGGTCGGCGAGCCGAACGATTCGCATATGCGTCAGCACGCGCACTACGTCCGGATCGCCGCCGCCCGGATCAGTCAAGCCCTCGATCCCAGCCACGAGCTCGCCGCTGCCTGACGCTCAGCGCCACACCTCACGCGCCACCTCGCTCACGAGCAGCAGCTTGTCCCGCTGAACGTCGGACCATCCGGGGTCGCCCGGCGGAGCCGAGGCAAACCCGCCGTAGCACGACACGGCGAGGCGCCCCAAGCTGACGTGGTCCGCGGCCTCCATGATTCGCATCCGGATCTCGTCAGGACTCTCGATCTGCGGGTCGGTGGACGAGATCAGACCGAGCACGATGATCTGGTGTTCGAGCGTGCGCTCCAGGGGCTCAAATGGTCCTGACCCACGGTCGTCGAACCCCAGCAGGAGCACGTCATAGGCAGGGAC
>Ga0070714_100001358_pt1 | contig 17707 bp, 18 predicted proteins | sample LARL83metaG_FD_65450 | JGI IMG/M metagenome (GOLD analysis project Ga0070714, IMG submission 65450) | Corn, switchgrass and miscanthus rhizosphere microbial communities from Kellogg Biological Station, Michigan, USA - LAR L8-3 metaG | ecosystem: Host-associated > Plants > Roots > Rhizosphere ... | reverse complement strand
GCGTTGCGGTGCTCGCTCGTCGCCTTCGACAACCACCACAAATTCCTCCTTGGCGCGATGAGTATAATGGTCAACCGTTCGTGGTTCAGACCATTCATCGAGGTCTTCATGGCTCAAGGTTCTGATTTCCTTTCTCCTACCCGCAGAGGTTTTCTAGCTACCACCGGCAGTGCGCTCGCCGGCGCGGTTGCCGGATCGACACCGCTGAGTGCGGCTGTCGCTCCGCAGGATTCGAGTGGCACTCAGGTCGAATCAACGCGGCGCTCGCAAGAGTCAGTGGCATCTCAGGCTCGCCGGAGAATTCCAATTGGCGTCTTCGATCCAGCTTTCCCCAACCTCACCACCGATCAGCTCGTGGAAAAGTATGCCAGCCTCGGGGTCGAAGCTGCGGAGATTGGTACCGGCGGCTATCCCAACGACAAGCACTGTCCGGTTCAGGAACTGCTGGACGATCCCGCGAAATTGAAGGCGTGGCGAAAAAAGTTTGAAGATCACAACATACAGATCGCGACCTTAAGCTGCCACGGAAATCCAGTGCATCCGGATCAGAGCATCGCGGCCCACGATGCCGAAACCTTCCGCCGCACGGTGCTGCTCGCCGAAAAGCTTGACGTGAAAGTGATCGTTGGCTTCTCCGGCTGCCCCGGCGCCAACCCGACCGACAAGAACCCCAACTGGATTACGTATCGCTGGCCTCCGGAGTACGCCGCCGCGCAAGATTGGCAATGGAAAGAGAAGCTGGTCCCGTACTGGAAAGAAGCAGTCAAGTTTGCGCGCGGTCACGGCATTCGCAGGCTCGCGCTGGAGATGCACCCGAACTTCTGCGTCTACAATCCGCTTACTCTCCTCAAGCTGCGCAATGCCGTGGGTGAAGAGATCGGCGCCAACAATGACCTTAGCCATCTTTTCTGGCAGGGGTGTAATCCCGTGGAAGTCATTCACATGTTGGGCAAGCAGGGCGCGATCTATCACGCGCACATGAAAGACACGGTCCTCTATCCGGACAAAGTCGCGAAATATGGCGTGCTGAATTTTGTTTTCGAGAAGGAGGACCTAAAGACTGCTTCGGATGCCTTCCGCGCGGTCGGTTACGGCCACGGCGCGAGCACGTGGAAGGACATCATGCGCGCGTATATGGAAGTGGGTTACGACGGAATCTTCAGCGTGGAAAACGAAGACCCGATCCTGTCGGGCGAAGTTGGGGTGGAGCGTGCGCTGTACGTCCTCAAAAATGTGCGCGAGGAATTGCTGACCGAGCCGCAACTGGCGTAGAGAAATATGGAGGGGAAGGCAAGGTGAGGGACTGGCAGGGTTATGCTTCTCGGCACTGTAGTCATAGTGCTTGTGAACGCGAAGTATTATGTCCCCCAAAAGATTCGGTGGCCGATCGAGGGCATCGTGGGCTTCCTGGTGTTGGCGTATATCGTCTACAGGTTTACTTCAAGCCGAAAGCAGGCCTGACTATCTTATGAATCGCAGAACTTTCGTGGGAACGCTGACGGCGGCAGCTGTCATGGGCCGTTTGGGATGGGCCGCAAGCGCTCATCGGATTGAGAAGATCGGGCTCGAGCTGTACACGGTTCGCGACGCGCTGAAGAAAGACTTCGAAGGAACGCTCCGGCGCGTGGCGAAGATCGGCTACAAGGAAGTCGAGTTTGCGGGATACTTCGCGGATCTAAAGAACCTCGATCCGGCCCCGAAGAAGACCCGCGAACTGCTGACCTCTCTGGGACTGGACGCGCCTGCCACGCACATTCCGTACTCGGCGGTGATGCCGGAGAACCTCACGCGCGTGATTGAAGCTTCGGAAATCATCGGCCATAAATACATCGTGAATCCAGGCATCGACGAGGCGCTGCGCAAGACCGCCGACGGCTGGAAGAAGGCCGCGGAGGCGTTCAACCGGGCTGGAACTGAAACATCTCGTTCAGGCATCCAGTTCGCGTATCACAATCACGTCATCGAATTTAAGCCGGTGGATGGCCAACTGCCGTATGACATCCTGCTGAAGGAATGCGACCCCAAGCTGGTGAAGATGGAAATGGATCTCGGCTGGGCGCATGAAGCTGGAACCGATCCGCTGCAGTGGTGGGCGGAGTATCCTGGCCGCTTTCCACTCGTGCACGTCAAAGATTTCGAAGCCAATGGCACCATGACCGACGTGGGCAAGGGCGTGATCGACTGGAAAACACTGTTCGCCAAGGCCGATCTCGGCGGTGTGAAGCACTACTTCATGGAGTTCGACGACCCCAAGTCACCGTACGAAAGCGCGCAGGCGAGTTACGAGTATTTGGAGAAGTTGAGGTTCTAGAAAACCGTCGTTGGTCCTTGGTCGTTGGCCAAAGCCCGTCGTAGGTCGTACGTCGTAAGTCGTAACGCGCAACTGACCGGCGAGACCGTGTAAGCGGAATTGATTTGTTTACGATGTACGACGCGCTCCCGAACGACGAACAACCAACGACGAACAACGCATTCACCCGGACGCACAAATTCATATGGCTCAGGTAACCCGCTCTCCCAAGGTGTACGACGTTTGCATTATCGGATCCGGCGCTGCTGGCGGTACGGCGGCCAAAGTTCTCACCGAAGGCGGCTCGAACGTAGTCATGCTGGAGGCCGGGCCGGCGCTGCATCCCGAAACCGATTACAAGGAACACGTGTGGCCATATCAACTGCCGCATCGCGGTGCCGGCGTTGGCGGGAAGGCGATGGCTGACTTCTCCGAATTCCTGGCGCCCAACGGCTCCTGGGACATCGAAGGCGAGCCTTACACCAACGCTCCCGGATCCCGCTTCCGCTGGTTTCGTTCCCGCATCGTGGGTGGCCGCACGAACCACTGGGGACGCATTGCGTTGCGCTTTGCTCCGGTCGACTTCAAGTCGCGTTCCACCGATGGCATGGGAGATGACTGGCCCATCACATACGAAGATGTGGCCCCGTACTACGACAAGGTTGAGTCGTACATCGGCGTCTTCGGTACAGCCGAAAATGTGTCCAGTGCACCGAATGGAGTTTTCCTGCCGCCTCCCAAGCCGCGCTGCACGGAAACCATCATTAAGGCGGCTTGCGACAAGATCGGCGTAACCTGCATCCCCTCGCGTTTGGCGGTCATAACCAAACCGCTGAACGGACGCGCAGCTTGCCATTACTGCGGCCAGTGCGGGCGCGGTTGCGTGAGCGCCTCGAACTTCAGCTCCAGCCAGGTGATGCTCCCCGCCGCCGAAAAGACCGGCAAGTTTACCCTGGTCACCAACGCGATGGTTCGCGAGATCGTCGTCGGGAAGGATGGCAAAGCCGAGGCGGTTTCGTACATCGACAAGCCATCCCGCAGTGAGAAAAAGATTTATGCCAAGGCATTCGTTGTGGGCGCAAGCGCGTGCGAATCGGCACGGCTGCTGCTGAACTCGAAGTCTTCGCAATTTCCTGATGGACTCGCCAATTCCTCCGGCGTAGTCGGTCGATATTTGACTGACAGCGTCGGCAGTTCTGGCGGCGGATTCATTCCGCGGCTGCTGAAGATGCCGGCGCATAACCATGACGGCGTCGGCGGGATGCACATGTACGTGCCGTGGTGGAAGTACGACCGCAAGAACGAATTCCTTCGCGGCTATCACATCGAACTCGGCGGCGGACGCAACATGCCGGGAGTTGGCGAGTTTGGCCCACTCTGCGAAGCCTATGAAGGCTACGGCGCGGAGTTGAAGAAGAAATGCCGAGAGATGTATGGCACGTTCATCGGTTTCGCCGGCCGCGGCGAGATGATCGCCAACGAGCACACCTACTGCGAGATCGATCCCAATACAGTCGACGAATGGGGAATTCCTGTGCTGCGCTTCCACTTTCAGTGGAGCGACAACGAAATCAAGATGGCCAAGGACATGCAGGAGACCTTCCGTGAGATCGTCGAAGCGGCCGGGGGCACTTACTACGATCGCACTTCTCCGGATGGGCCGAATCCGTATGGCATCCAGGACGGCGGCGTCATCATTCACGAGCTCGGCGTCGTGCGCATGGGTAACAATCCGAAAACGTCAGCGCTAAACGGATATTGCCAGACCCATGATGTTAAGAACTTATTCGTCACCGACGCGGCTTCGTTTGTCAGCAATCCCGACAAGAACCCGACGCTGACGATCATGGCATTGTCGTGGCGAGCGTCGGAGTATCTGCTGGACCAGGCGAAGAAGGGGAATCTTTAAGAATTGGGTGATTTTGGAATGGAGAATTGAGTAATTTGGTAATCGGGTAATTGAGTAATTCGCGACCCAGCTTGGAAAACAGTCCTAGTCACGACGGAAGTAGGTTCCTCGACTGTGAAGATCATTCGCAAGCGACTGATCTTCTTCGCTCAGAACGACAACGCTTCTGGGTTTTTTCAAGCAATTTGACGTGGCAACTAGCTTCAGCCCGCAGGGCGGAATTTAAATAGCCCAGGGGCGTAAGCCCTGGGTAAGCGAGGAAATATGACCGAGTCCCGCAGGGACGGCACATCGTCGAAAACAGGCGTCTCACGCCGCTCAATTCTGAAATCGCTAACCATGGGCGCGGCGGCAACGTCTGTGCTGCGCGTGATCCCGCTGCAGGCGGCGGAACACGCGCACCGCATGATCATGGCGGAGAAGAAGGCGGCTGCCGGTGCGTACACTCCGAAATATTTTGACGCGCACGGATACAAAACTCTGCAGGCGCTCTGCGGCACAATCTTCCCTGCCGATGCTGATTCAGGCGGCGCGGTCGAGGCCGGCGCGCCTGAGTTCATCGACCTTCTGACCAGCGAGAACAAGGATTACCAGACCGTCCTCGGCGGCGGAATTATGTGGCTGGACGGCGCCTGCATCGACCGTTACGGGAAGGTGTATCTCGATTGCACGGCGGCACAACAGAAAGAAATTCTCGACAGGATTGCTTATCGGAAGAATGCTGTTGCCGATCCCACATTGAGTCAGGGGGTGGCGTTTTTCTCCTTCCTGCGCAACATGACTGCCGACGGATTCTTCACCAGCGAGATCGGCATCAAGTATCTCGGTTACATCGGGAACACGTTCCTCAAGGAGTTCCCTGGCTGCCCGCCTGTGCCTGAGGCGTGAGTAAGACTTTTCACTGCATTCACAACCACGTCAGGCCTGGCGAGCGGCACGTCGTGGCGACTACCCTGCGCGACAACGAATCTCGAATTCGTCGACAGCTTCGCCAATTCCTGCTGCTGCTCTGCGTGACGGTTCTCAAATTCTGAATTGTTCGTTGATGCCGGATCACGGGCAATTACCACGGTTGGAATGCTTCCCAAGCTCGCGATCCCGCGAATCTCGTTGGTCGCAGCAGGAAAGGCGGCGTCTTCGCGAAGGATGGTCTCGAAGTTCTGGGAACGGCAAGTCAATGCTTGCTTGATTGCCGCGATCTCCGGCCGTCCGCCACTACACCAGCCCCGCCAGCGAGGAAGTCCGAATGGCGTTGTGAGTTGCATCATTCGAAGCCAAAGGCGCGTTCGCAACCTGGCCTGATGGAGCAAATCGGGAGTGGACCCGTCGATCAGCACCACTCCAGCTGTCTCATCGGAAAAGTTGTGCGCGAACATGACAACGTTCATCACTCCGAAGGAATGTCCAACGAGAATGTAGGGTGGCTTCTCGCCTGCGGCCTGCAAAGCGGAACGTAGTTCGTCCGCCATCACGCTGGGACTTCGATCACGCGGACTGGGGTCGCTCCAACCGTATCCCGCCCGATCGTACGAGCAGACGCGGGCAAACTTCGCGACCTCAGGCTGCACGCGATACCAATCCAGGTAGGTTGCGCGGTGGCCGTGCTCGAGAATCACGGTTGGGCCGCCGCTCCCGGTGCAATAGAGGTGTACTCGATAACCGCCAATATCCACCAACTTGCCGGGCGGATGGAACTGCTCCGCTTCCTGCTTGCGTGCGCGACGCTCGAAACGCAACCCAAGCAATCCCACGATGACCAGTGCTGGAAGTTCGATCATCAGTGCGATTCGAAAGGCACGAGTGCAATTTCGCGCAAGCTCCTGATTTCCGCCGAGCCGCGCGACCAGCAATCCCAAAACCAGAACAAAAGGGATGGCAATAGCCAGCCCCACAGCCCACCGCACAGGATGAAAACTGGCTGCGATTGCTCCCTCCGCGAAACTGGAATTATAAGTGGTCAGTGGCTAGTGATCAGTGGCCAGAAACATCGTTCATATCTGACCACTGATTACTGACCACTGGCACTAGCCACTAACCTCTCCCAACTTGTACATTGAATGCGATTCTTTCTGGGAGGCACTCATGGCAATGGGGCAAGCAACTCGCGGACAGATGGTTGCGCACAACATGGTTACAACCCAATTCGAACTGGACGGCTACAAGGTCGTGCGTACGCTCGGCGTGGTACGTGGAATCGTGGTTCGCTCACGGTCGATCTTCGGCACGATTGGAGCCAGCCTTCAGACGATTGTCGGGGGCAATATTAGTTTGTTCACCCAGCTTTGCGAGAAGACGCGTGCTGACGCGTTCGATTTAATGTTGCTGCATGCGGGACAACTCGGCGGCAATGCCGTCGTCGGCGCTCGTTACGACGCGACCGAAGTGATGCAAGGCGTCACCGAAGTATTGGCCTACGGCACTGCGGTGTACGTCGAAGCGGTGGCACGCTCATGACCAACGAAGGCCTGCTGCACGTCCTCGGATATGCCTGGGCGTTCTTCGGCGCGTACTGGATGAGCTTCAATCTGTTGAAGAAAGATTCTGCAGAGTCTCCGGGGTCCCCCGGAGCTTCGCGGCAATGGCGCCTTGCATTTCTTGCGATTGCGTTTGTCGCGCTGTTTGCCGGGCGGCACAGACTTCCGCCAGTATTGCTTCTGGTGTTCGCGGTCGCCTGGGCCGGCCTCGGCCTATTCTGGGCGGCTCCCGCTAAAGGACCTCAATCAGCGGAGTTCAAGTGGTATCGTCCCATTCGGCTAATGATACTCGCTGCAGTGTTTGCTCTGCTGTTCTGGAAAGCCACAGCCGTCGGGCTTCTCGGCAAGCGCTTCGTGCCGGATGTTCCTGCAATTGCTATTGCTGGATTCCTAGCGACGTGGTGCGGCTGGTTCGTGGCCTCGTGGTCGCGAATCGAACTTGGCAGATATTGGAGCGACAAAGTCATTCTCCAAACCGAGCATCGGCTCATCCGCAACGGCCCGTACTCCTGCATGCGTCATCCGCTTTATTCGGGTGTGCTGCTGGCCGTTTTTGGAACGGCGGTGGTTTTGGGCGAAGTTCGCGGGCTGCTCTCGTTTGCCATTCTGCTGGTGAACTACGCAATCAAAGCCAAAAGGGAAGAGCGCATTCTGGCAGAGAGATTTGGGACAGAGTTCAACACCCACGTCGAGCGCACGGGATTCCTACTTCCGCGTCTACGCCGTCCATAGCTCGAGCCAGAGCGGCCCCATACATCTGTCCGATACCAAACCAGCATCTTCATTGCGTGCGCAAGAGCAAGCTATGCACGTTCGACCGTCTCATTTCGTCCTTCTTGTTTCTAATTGGAATCGCAGCTACGGTTTCGATGGCCTCGTGCGGCGGCGGTGACATCTGCCACTGCACGCCTACAGCATCAGCCAGCCAGGACTTTCGACACGCCGAAAAGCACGTGCCGCTTCCGAACGGCACCCCGACGGAAACCACGGTGGCGCAGATCCTGGGCTGGGCGCTGGGTCCCGATCCCACGAACACCACGCCTCGAAGCGGTCGGGAACTGACGCTCTATCACATCTCGATTGCGTTTCTGCAGAACGCGCGCTTAATTGATTTCGATTGCGACGTGCACCTGGAGATCTCGGACACTCCGTCCAAGACAGCGCCGCGCGTAATTGTGGAGACTCCCATCGATCCGGAGTATTGCACCAGCCGGCGACAGCTGCAGAGCGCCCTCTCCCAGCATCACTTCAAACTTCGCTTCATTTCCAACGCGAACGTGAGCCAATCGGAACTGCCGCAAGCTCTACCAGTGTCGGTGTTGGGTTTGGCCCTTCGCGACTTCGAGCACAACCGCGGCAGCCAGGAAGTGGGAACGCCCTGGGAACTCCATCCCGCGGAAGTCACGGTGCAGTGAAAGTGAGTTAGAGGAAAGGATTCACAACCCGCACGCTGGCAAGAATGGCTCCGTGCTGAAAATCCTCACTGTAGAGTACGTTTGCGCCGCCGCTACGTGCTGCATGCAGAATAAGCGCGTCCCAGAAAGACGTGCCCATCAGGCGATGCAGTTCAATCGCGGAAATGACGTCGGCCGCATCGAATGTTATTACGTTTGCTGTCGAGAATATCTCGACCCTACGTTGCGCGACCCCTGCGTCGATTGCGAGTTTGCGGGTAACCGCTGAGAAATACTCTTGTAATACTTGGACGGAAATGAGCGCTGTGCCGTTCCGAAAATGTTTGTTCCACAAGCTCGCGGCACGTTTCTGCTTCGCCGGCGCAGACACGTCCTCGGTATAAACGAGGACGTTGGTGTCAAAGAAAACGAGATCGCTCATCTACGTTCGTGCAGTTCTTCACGGTTGAATTTCCAGCCGCGCGAATTGCCTTGAGGATGGCGCCAGGCCTCTTCAAGCTCGGCAGCGAGAGCTTCGCGATTCGCCTTCCCGGCCAGCTGCTCCAGATATTCCCGCACGAGTTGATTGACACTCTTGCCCATAGCCTCGGCTCGGCGCCTGGCACCCTTAATGACATCATCATCAATAGCCAAGGTGATGTTCATAAACACATAATAAGTGCACACGTATTACGTGTCAATCACCGGGCTTGACAGGGTGGTGGCCGTGTTCTGCCGGCCAGAAGGGATTCCACCTTTTCCACAGCCCATCTACTCACCTGCTTGGACTTAAGGCCAACCGGAACCACACTCAGAAACACCACTGCTTGTGGTCGCCTAACCAGTAATCCGCAATTTATTGAGTTTTTCAGATTGAGACAAAACTAAAGTGCTGAACCTGCAACTTTGGCGTTGACACTAAAGACTTTAGGCGTAAGATGTGGACAAAAGTGGTAGAAAGTGGTCGAGACGGTATAGGCCGTGGGCAAAGTTAATCAAATTCGGAGGGCCGGTGGATCTCAAGGCTGAAATCCCCCTAAATGACCCTATCCAGCCCAATACGACCGAGTTTTGCGCCGTTTTTGCCTCCCTGCTGGCAGTTATCGCTGGCCGACGAGATGACGGGCGAGGGCGCCCGTCGCTCCACAAACAAATAAATGTTTCGCGGCAATCACCCAACTCGCGTGGACGAAAAAGGACGCCTCAAGGTCCCCGCGGAATTCAAGCGCGTGATCGACGAGAAATATGGCCAGCAATTTTACATCACCAGCCTGGACGGCAAGGTTGCACAAGTTTATCCCTTCGAGGAATGGGAGCGGATCGAGCAGAAGCTGGCAGGGCTCTCCACTTTCAATCCCACGAAGAAGAAGTTTCTCGATCGCGTGAATTACTGGGGGCAGCAAGTCGAGATGGACGGCCAGGGGCGCCTGCTGATGCCGCAGTTGCTGCGGGAATCAGCCCAGATCAAGGGCGAAGTGGCGGTCACTGGGCAGCTGACGTACCTGGTTATTCGCAACCTTGAGTTGTATCGCAAGGAGATCGAAGAACAGCCGTTTACGCCTGAGGATGAGAAGACGCTCGACGAATTGGGCATCTAGTGGGCGAGGGTTCAACAGAAACCCCTCAGGGGGTTGGGCATGGCTCGAAAGAAGAGTTTGGCCATGTTCCAGTTCTTTTAAAAGAAGCGATCGACTTTTTAGCCGTCAAGCGTGGCGGGACCTATATCGATTGCACGGTGGGCCTAGGCGGGCACAGTTACGAAATCGCAAAACGCCTCGGCGCACCGGGTCATTTGATTGGCTTCGATAAAGATCCGAAGGCGCTGGAGAAGGCAGGCGAAAAGCTAGTCGTTGGTCGTTCGTCGTTGGTCGTTGGCCAAAACCAAGACCAGCAGGCTGACTGGCCAAGGCTGGAACTTAGGCATGGATCCTTTGCGGAACTTGCCAAGGACCAAGGACCAACGACCAAGGACGGGGTTGACGGGATTCTCGCTGATCTGGGAGTCAGCAGCATTCAATTCTCCGATCCCGCGCGCGGCTTTAGTTTTCAGGCGGAAGGACCTCTGGACATGCGGATGAATCCGCAGTCAGAGTTGACCGCCGATCAAGTGGTAAACCAGTTCGACGAGCGCGAGCTTGCCGACCTGATTTACGAATTCGGTGAGGAAAGGAGGTCGCGGAGAATCGCCAGAGCCATTGTCCGGTCGCGGCCGATACGATCCACTGCGCAACTTGCAGCGGTCGTTTCAGCCGCGGCCCGGCCAATGAATCAGGCTGAGAGAAGAATTCATCCCGCGACGCTAACCTTTCAAGCTCTCCGAATCTTCGTAAACCGCGAACTGGACGACCTGCGGCAGTTGCTCGAAGCAGCGCCGCAGTTGCTGAAACCGGGTGGCAGGCTGGTGATCATCAGCTTCCACTCGCTGGAAGACCGCATCGTCAAAGACGCGATGCGCGAGGGCGCGAGGCAAGGCCAGTACAGGTTGCTGACCAAGAAGCCAGTGACGCCGAGTGAAGAAGAGATTGCTTCGAACCCGCGGGCCCGCAGCGCGAAATTGCGGGCAGCGGAAAGAGTTTAGAAAGTGCAGCAGTAAAAGAGAGTGCCGCAACGCTCCGGAAATTGTTCTGCAGGTAGGAATTCACGCAAGGGGAACTTGGATGTTTACAGGAACACTGATTGACGAACTGATCTCGACGGTAGAGCGCGCGGAAACCAGCTTCCGCCTCGACCCGGAGCAGGAATCCAAACTCGAATACTGGTACGCAGTCGCGCAGAACGAGCTCGCGAACCTGGGCACCTACGAACTCGCAGGGGTGGCTTAATATGGCGGCCGCCGCGGTTCAGGTTCCCGTCGCTCCTCGTCGCCGGACATGGTCCGGTACGCCTGAAATCTACTTCACCAAGTCGATCGATAATTCGCGGCTGGTGAAAGTGGAGGATCCGCGGCGCACGCGCGAGATGCGCCAGTTCGGAATTGCCCTCGCCTGCTTGTTCGTGCTGGTCATGGGGTACGCGTTCCAGCACTTCAAGGCCATCGAATATGGCTACAAGATTGAAGCACTCAAATCGCAGCGGGCGAACCTGCTCGAGATGAACCGCGCGCTGAGCCTGGAAGAAGCAACCCTGCGCGATCCCGAACGTATTGATCGCATTGCGCGCGAAATGGGATTGCAGTCCCCGCAGGCCGGGCAAGTCGTCCGCATGGACAGCTCCATGCCGGAGAGTTCGGGTTCTGTGGTCGCAAGCCTGACGCCGGTAGCAGTGGTTTCAGCGCGATAGAGATTTGAAAGGGCACGGCTTTCAGCCGTGCCGTGAGTTATGGTGACAATGTTTACGGCGCGGCCAGAGGCCGCGCCCTTTCAAAGAAATGGCGGCTAACCGGCCGCCATATTTGTCTGAGGGAATTCCGTGGCCGCCAGCACAGCGCGCAACAGCACGAGCTTCCGCCTCTACCTCCTGGCCGGCCTTTTTGTTTTGTGGTGCTGCGGCATCTGCGTCCGCCTCGTTTATCTCCAGATTTTCCGCTACGGAAGCTTCGAGCACCGCGCTCAGCACCAGCAGCAGCGCACGGAAGAAGTATCCGCGCGGCGCGGGGTCATTTACGACCGATACGGCAACGAACTGGCGATGTCCATCAACGTGGACTCCATCTTCGCGGTTCCGACGGAGATGCCCAAGCCCGCCAGTACCATGTCGCTGCTGGCGCGGATTACTAAGCAGGACCCGCGCGAACTGAATGCACGCTGCGAGGCCTCAAAGAGCTTCTGCTGGGTGGCGCGCAAACCCGATCCTGACATTTCAGAGCGCATCCGCTCATTGAATCTCCAGGGCATCTACTTCCAGAAAGAATCCAAGCGCTATTACCCGAAAGGAGATCTTGCCGCTCAGGTTCTCGGTTATGTCGGCATGGACGACAAAGGGCTGAGCGGCATCGAGCGGGAGTACGAAGACCAGCTTCATGGGCGCCCCGGGCAAATGCTGATCTCCGTCGACGCCCGCAAGAAGTGGTTCGGCAGCGTCGAAAAGCAGCCTGAGCCGGGCGCAAACATTGTCCTTACGATTGACGAAAAGATCCAGCACATTGCCGAACGGGAACTGGAGAGCGCCATGGACAAGAATCACGCGCTTTCCGGGACCGTGATCGTCGAGAACCCGCACACGGGCGAAATCCTGGCGCTTGCGAACCGGCCGACCTTCAATCCGAATATCTCCAGTGAGATCACACCTGCGAGACTCAAGAACCATGCGATCAGCGATGTTTATGAGCCAGGGTCAACCTTCAAATTGGTTACGATTTCGGCGGCTGTTGATCAAGGCCTGGCGCGCCCCGATGAATTGATCGATTGCCAGCGCGGATCGATTGTGCTGTTTGGCCATCGCATTCACGACTGGCATCCCTGGGGAGTGATGCCGGTTTCGGAAGTCCTGGCGCAGTCCAGCGATGTAGGCGCGATCAAAATTGCGCTGCGCATGGGCGAGGAGCGCATGTACAAGTACATTCGCGCCTTCGGGTTCGGGCAGCAGACCGGAATCGAACTACCCGGGGAGACACGGGGTATGACAAAACCCCTGAGCCGGTGGTCGAAGGTGTCCATCGGCGCGATCTCAATGGGGCAGGAGATCGGCATCTCGGCGGTGCAACTCTCCGCGATGGTCTCAAGTATCGCTAACGACGGTCTGATGCTGGCGCCGCGAATCGTTGCTGGCGAAGCTCAGCCGCAGACTGCGCCGCAGACCATCGCATTTCATCCGGTGAACGAGCGCCGGGTCCTTTCGGCCCAAACCGCAGCGGAGATGCGGCAAATGATGCAAAGCGTCGTGCTGCACGGCACCGGACGCAAAGCCACCCTCGTGGGGTATAGCGCCGCGGGCAAAACCGGGACAGCGCAGAAGTTCGATCCGGCCACGCACAAATATTCCCACACTAACTTCTACGCATCTTTCGCGGGATTCGCTCCTATCAACAATCCTGCAATTACCGTGGTGGTGATCTTTGATTCGCCGATGGCGCCCACCATCATGCAGCGCGAAGGCGGCTGGCAAGGTGCGCCAGTATTCAATCGGATTGCACAGCAGGTGTTGGAGTACATGCACACGCCGCACGACACCGAAATCCCTGCGAACAAAGTCCTACTGGCGCGAGCTAAGGCCACCGACAAGGATCTCGAAGAAGGCTCTCCTGATCACCCGGGAGACGACATCGACGAAATGCAGCCATCCGCAGAAACCTTGGCCGAGTCAAAGCCGCCGCAGAACCTCAACGTAAAGCCTGCGGCGATAGCTGGACCGACTGCATCAGGCACAGTCGTGGCCGCCGCGATACGACAGAACGAACCGTTGGCTCCAGCCGAACGAACGGACCGGTCAACGCCTCCGTCGTATTCGAACTCTGCTGCCAATGCGACGACCAGCACGGTGGTGGTCGATGTGGAACAAGGCGGGATCGTCGTCCCGTCCTTCCTGGGTAAGTCCGTGCGCTCTTCGATCGAGATCGCGCAGGACAGTGGCCTTGAGCTGGACGTCATCGGCAGCGGCAAGGCGCTCGACCAATCCCCTGCCCCCGGCTCGCATGTGGCCAGCGGCACCCGCATCACGGTAAAGTTCGGCCGTTAGTATCCCGCGTTTTGTCCCGGCGCTTTAATATTTATACCGACATCAGATAGCGCAACGTATTCCGACCCTGTGGCGCAAGCCACCCCATTCGCCGCACAAAGTGGTGAGCGATGGCCTCGCAAAAAGGTGACCAGCCGGCCGGGGAAGAATTTGCAGATTTTTTTGGAATGGCTGTCGATTTCAGGGCGCCCCATCCGACGTATTGGTAGAACGGGCAGGGGAATGCTTAACAGTATGACTTCAGTGCAGGCATGGGATCGAGAGCTGACGCCAGGCTCAGCAACTATCACCTGCTGCCAAGCGCACGCGGGGACTTCCTGAAGGAGTTGGGTCGACTCGAAGAGGCTCGCGCCGAATTCGAACGGGCTGCGTCGATGACGCAAAATTCCCGCGAGCGCGACCTGCTGCTACAGCGGGCGCGACAGTGCGTGGTGTGAAGTCGGATCGCTGAGAATTCCCGAACTAATTACCCTGAAGTTTCGTCTTCCGCCGCACCGTGACGACGCAGCAACTGCGGCAGGTTCTGCGAGAACGCGGAGCGCGGAAGCACCATGTCGCAACCAACCTCGTGGGCCTTCTGCTTGAGGTCTCCCTGAACGTGCGAGAGGAACCCGATCACCGAAGTCTTCTTCAGCTTGCTCTTGAGTTTCGGGATCAGCGAGATCGGCTTCACGCTGTTGCTGTTCAGGTCGAAGATGATCAGCGACGGCTTCTCTTCCCCGTTTTGCTTGATGCGGTCAGTCAGGTCCTGTTCCGACTTCACAAACTCGACTTTGACGTTGAGCTTGCGCGCGGTCTCCTGAATCTTGGCTTGGAAGAAAAGGTCGTCCACGAAGCCGAAGATGCGGGAGTTGGCATCCTCACGGACCGGAAGCGGGTCGGGTTCCGGCTGAGGATAGTTCGTCGAGAACCCTGGGCGCTGACGCCCGGGCCGTCCGCCATTGTTGTTTCCGGCTAGTGCCGCGCGATAGCTGTGGTCCATCGGCGCGGTGTAAATACCGCTGTGCTGTTGATCGCGACCACGTGGTCCGCCTGGGTTTGAGCCGCGCGGACGACGACCACGCCGCCGCCTGTTTCTCCCTCCTCCACCGGAGGGGCGTCCTGGTCCTGCATTCATGTTGTCTACTTAAGTCCTAAATTGAGTCGGCCCGAAGGGCTGACCGATTGTGTGGCCCACGCTTACTCCGTCTGGGTGGATTAGATCGCAGATGCACGTATCGTACGAAACCCATCGCGGTCGGAATCTAAATTGATCTATGTCCGTTGTGCGCCTGGAGCCATTCGGCGCGAAGGGCCTGCCAAGGGGGCATGGCCGTTGAGACAAGATTATCGTACCCCCGCCCCTCGCCGCTTTGCAAGCGGTAACTCACCTGAGTTTTACACAAAGGTAAGGGTAGCGAAGGCCGCTCACGCGGGATTTCTTGGCCGGTTCGCTAGTGCTTGGTGTGCGATCACGGGAGAGCTCTAGGCCAGAGAATTGCTCTAAAGATCCCTCGCATGAACGGCATCATTGCACTGTCACCTTCAAAGTGGTGGATCCCGAAATAGCGGATGAGGAAGTGTCTGTTCCGACGACGGTCAATGTGTACGTGCCGGCCGCAACAACGGAGCCAGAGCCCTTGTTGTTGCTGGACGATCCGCCCCCGCCGCAGGCAGGAAGCGTCAAGGTGAGAGCCACAAGTAACGCCGTTCCTGCGACGATGCGGGTTTTTCGCGAGCAAACCGTCAGCACTCCCCCGAAGAGCAGTGCCCCCAGCATCCAGCCGAATGGTGCCCGGTGCGGAGTCTGAGCACGCGCCGCGACGATTGAGGGTCGCGAGTTTCCGCGATGCTGAATCATCGCCGCACCGCCGCACGCGGTGGTGCTTGTATCGAGCGTCAAACTCGCGTTCACTGGCGTCGTGGGACTTGAAACCGTCGCATTCGACAGTGAGTAGCAACCGTTCGTGAACGGGGGACTGCTGCTGATTACCCAGGAGATGGACCCTGTGTAGCCTCCCTGCGGCTCGATGGTGATGGTCGAAGAACCCGCGCCAGGCGGAATGATCGTAGGACTCGTCGAAGTTAGCCGGAAGCTTTGGTTCCCCAATGCCAAAGTCGAGGTGGAGGCCCCAAAGGTCGAGTCACCAGAGTAGGCGACGGTAATCACATGGGAACCGCCGACGGAAGGAGTAAAAGTATAGGTCGCCGAGCCGCTAGACAAGGCCAACGACGCGTTTGCAGTGGTGCCATCGACAACCACCTTCACCGTGCCGGTAGGGGTCCCCGATCCGGTGCCGGAAGCCACGGTAATCGTGATGGCGTCATTTGTGCCCACGGCTGGTGAAGTTGTCGCGGCGGAGAGCGTCGTGCGAGATGCTGTCAACGACGATCCTGCACCTGCAGGCCACGCGCTTAAGAGGTTGTTGAAATCGATCGATCCCAAACCTGTGGCCAAGTCGTATCCCGTGCCGGCGGAGTATTGCGACATGGCGGAACCCGAGCAGACGGTTGCTCCGGCAGCCGAACAGTTATTGTTTCCGCTGGTGATGTCGTGGAATGCCGATTTGTATGTCGTCGAATTAGCGGCCAGCTGATAAAGCGTCGAGCTTACGACTCCCTGCCCGACAGAGTTCTCTTTTTGATTAATGATTGCGACGAGCCCGGCAAAGATCGGGGCGTCGAAGCTGGTCCCGCCGGCCAAGGTAAGCAGCGAACTGCTGGAGTCGCGAAAGCCGCTGTCGCAGCTGGCAATTTGGCCGTTTGCTGTGTCCCAAGCGGAGGTATCACTTGTGCAATAGAGATAGCCGGCATTATTAGGCGAAGCGCTCAGTGAAATATCGGGAACCAGGCGCATCGAGCCCGAGATGCCGGGACCGGGCAGAGCTGCTTGCCAGGTGGGTCGTGGCGTGAATCCGCTTGCGCTTTGCCCTCCTCCGCCCGCGGAAAGGATTGCCGGATTGCCGTTGCTGGGCGGCGCGTTGTCGTTCCATGCCTGCTCAGGAAACGGCACCCCGGAGGAAAGCGCGGAGCTGAGTACGTCAGTGCCGTTGGCGGCTTGCCAGTATTGGGCAGGCGGCGTGCTGCAATTCAGGTTACATACGACGGATGCAGGAAATTCACTTCCGCCCATGGCCGTCACATATTGGCTGCTCGCCGGAAAATCTACGGCCAACGCTTGCTGTTGTGCCGTGGTGAGGGTGGTAATGCCGTCGCAATCGGGCGAGCCGCTATCACCGGCGGGGACAATCAAGCTCTGTCCCTGCGCGGCACCTTGCGCCAGTAATGCGTTCAAGCTGCTGTAACCCGCCTGCCCGAGAGAGGTCTCACAAAGCCCATAGCTATCGCTGATGATGGGAGCAATATCATTGTCAATCGCGTACTGGATGGAGCCATTAAACACCGTTGAGTTCGGGTTGTCGCCAACATACACGAAGTAAATTGTGGCACCGGGAGCCATCGCGCCCGAATATTCCAAGTCGAGGTCCGATTCGGATTCGTCTCCTTGAAACTCCGCAACGTTCCCGGAATTCGGCACAAGCACCAGCGTCGGATCTTTGATGGTGAGTCCTGCGGCATTCTGAAAATTCTCGATATCTGTCAGCGACACCGACGTTTGACCGATTACGGCAATCGACTGACCCTTGCCTGTAAACCCTGCGTTGTAGGCCGCATTAACGTCATAAATCGTGGCTACATCCTTTGGCGACAGATAGGTATGCCCGCTCAGGCTGGACGTGAAATTTGCCTTCGGTCTTTTGAAGCGGGGCTTAGGACGAAACGTGGACAGATTCGTTATGTCCTGGACAACTGGCGCAAGCGCAGAAGGAACGCTCAGATCGCTCGACGGAGCAAAATGTTTTTTGCCGTTCTGCATGTAGTAATGCAGTTCAGAACCAAATGCCGTTTGGACCTGCCCGGCGGTGCCGGAAAATGTGATCCGGTTCTTACTGCGCGATACTCCGTCAACAGAGAAACCTTGTTCCTGGAGCCACGATTGAACTTTTGCAATGTCGGTGTCGGACATGCCGAAGCGCGCCGCAAATTC
>Ga0070714_100001357_pt1 | contig 17707 bp, 15 predicted proteins | sample LARL83metaG_FD_65450 | JGI IMG/M metagenome (GOLD analysis project Ga0070714, IMG submission 65450) | Corn, switchgrass and miscanthus rhizosphere microbial communities from Kellogg Biological Station, Michigan, USA - LAR L8-3 metaG | ecosystem: Host-associated > Plants > Roots > Rhizosphere ... | reverse complement strand
CGTTCTGGGACTGGCACGGGCAGGTGGAGCAGCACCTTCGGGAATCCGGAGTTGGCTGGGTGATCCTGCGGTCTAGCTGGTACATGTCGAACCTGCTCGCCGCCGCCCCGCAGGTGGCGGCCGAGGGCCGGCTGTACGCGCCTGCAGGCGGGGCCCGGATCGCGATGATCGACCCCCGCGACGTAGGGGCGGCCGCCGCGGGCGTGCTCTCCAGCGCAGGCCACGAGGGGCAAACCTACCTCCTCACCGGCCCGGACGCGATCACCTATGCCCAGGTAGCAGCCGAGCTGTCCGCGGCGACGGCCAGCAAAGTGGAGTTCATCGATGTCCCCGATGATGACGCACGCCGGGCCATGATCGGCAATGGCCTCCCCGGCTTCGTGGCCGAGCAGCTCGTCAGGGTTTTCGCCCAGCTGCGGCAGGGAGCGGACGCACGGGTGACGCCGACGGTCGAGGCACTCACCGGGAGCGCCCCGCGCAGCTTCGCCTCCTTTGCGCACGATCATGCGGGCGTGTTTGCGCCCGTGACCGTAACAGCTCAGCGCTGACGACAGGAGAAACCATGATGACGCTCGAAGCCAACAAGGCCCTGATCCGGCAGGTGTTTGAGAAAGTGATCCCGGCGGGCGACGCAGCCGCTATGCGCGATCTGGTGGCCCCGCAGTGGATAGACCACGATCCGCTGCCCGGCCAGCCTGCCGGCCTGGAAGGCGCCGAATATGTCGTCTCCACGATGCACGGGGCTCATCCTGACCTGCGCTTCGACATCGACGACCTGGTCGCCGAGGGTGACCGGGTGACGATCCGCTGGACCCTGCACGGGACAAATACCGGCCCCATGTTCGGACGGCCACCGACCGGTAAGCGGGTCGAGCTGGCCGCTATCGTCATCTTCCGGATCGCAGACGGGAAAATCGCGGAGCGATGGGCTGGGTGGAAACCCGGGCGGGCGCCCGTTCGCTGACCGCGGCGCCGGGGCCGGACTTGCCCAGGGCGGCACATTTCGCGGATCATGTCGGCCAGGCAGGCCAACAGCGCCGGAGGAGCCGCATGCTTTCGCCGAACGAGGAGCCGCACCGTGCCTGACCCGTTCCCGGTCCTGTTCTCGCCGCTGCGGATCGGCGGCGTGACCATCAAGAACCGGGTGGTGTCGTCCGGTCACGACACGGTCATGGCCGCCGGCGGGCTGGTCAGCGACCAGCTGGTCGCCTACCACGCCGCGCGGGCCGCGGGCGGCGTCGGCCTGATCGTGCTGCAGGTCAGCGGGGTGCACGAGTCGGCGCGGTACACCGACCACATCCTGATGGCCACGGACGACGCGTCGGTCCCCGGGTACCGCCGCATCGCCGAGGCCGTGCACCCGTCCGGGTGCCTGGTGTTCGCGCAGATCTTCCACCCGGGCCGGGAGATCATGGAGTCCCACGACGGCTCCCGGCCGGTCTCGTACTCCGCATCACCGGCGGTCAACGACAGGTTCCGTACAATTCCCCGGGCCATGCCGGCCGACCTGATCGCCGACGTGGTCAGCGGCTTCGGCGACGCGGCGCGCCGGATGCAGCAGGCCGGGCTCGACGGCGTGGAGATCGTGGCCAGCCACGGGTACCTGCCGGCCCAGTTCCTGAACCCGCGGGAGAACCGGCGCGAGGATGAGTACGGCGGCAGCGAGGAGAACCGGCTGCGGCTGACCCGCGAGATCATCGCGGACGTCCGGGCCAAGGTCGGCCAGGATTTCGTGGTCGGTATGCGGATCTCGGGCGACGAGATGTCCGAGGCGGGCCTCACCACCGATGAGGCGGTGCGGGCCTGCTCGGTCCTGGACCGCGACGGCGGGCTCGACTACATCAGCGTGGTGGCCGGCACGTCCGCCACGCTCGCCGGGTCGGTGCACATCGTCCCGCCCATGAACCTTCCGCCCGGCTACACCGCGCCGCTCGCTGCGAAGATCAAGGACGTGGTCCGGGTGCCGGTCATCGTGGCCGGGCGGATCAACCAGCCGCAGGAAGCCGAGGCGGTGCTGGCCAACGGCCAGGCGGACGCGTGCGCGATGACCCGCGCGCTGATCTGCGACCCGGACCTGCCCCGCAAGGCCGAGCAGGGGGCAGCCGGGGAGATCCGCGCCTGCATCGGGTGCAACCAGGCCTGCATCGGGCACTTCCACGCCGGGTACCCGATCTCGTGCATCCAGTACCCGGAATCGGGCCGCGAGCTGACCTACGGGACCGCGCGCCCCGCGCCGCGGCCGCGGCCGGTGCTGGTGGTCGGCGGCGGCCCCGGCGGGCTCAAGGCCGCCGCGGTCGCGGCCCAGCGCGGCCACCAGGTCACGCTCTACGAGGCGCACCGGCGGGTCGGCGGCCAGGTGCTGCTGGCCGAGCAGCTGCCCGACCGGGCCGAGTTCGGGGGCGCGATCACCAACCTGCTCGGTGAGGCGCAGCGGGCCGGGGTGAAGATCGTGACCGGGGTGCGGGTCGACGCGGACCTGGTCCGCGACCTGTCCCCCGAGGTCGTGATCGTCGCCACCGGGTCCGTGCCGCGGGCGCCCGCCGTTGAGATCGGCGGCGACCCGGTGCTCGTGGACGCGTCGGGAGTGATCGAGGGCGGCGAGGTTCCGGCCGGTCACGTCGTGGTGGCCGACTGGCGCTGCGACTGGGTCGGGCCCGGGGTCGCGCGGATGCTGGCCGAACGTGGCCGCACCGTGTCGCTGTGCGTCGACGGCAACATGGCCGGCGAGCTGCTGCAGCAGTACGTGCGCAACGAGATGAACGCCGCCGCGCACCGGGCCGGCGTCCGGGTGATCACCAACGTCCGGGTGGCCGGCGTGGACGAGGACACCGTCTACCTGCAGCACCGGCTCAGCGGTCAGCCGGTGCTGCTGGAGGGCGTGGCGGCCACGGTGTTCGCGATCGGCCCGGTGCCGGAGTCCAGCCTGCTGGACGAGCTGACCGGGCCGGCGGGCTTCGGCGGCGAGGTGATCGGCGTCGGTGACTGCCTGGCGCCGCGCACGGTCGAGGAGGCGGTCCTGGACGGCCTGAAGGCGGCCTGGGCTATCTAGGCCGCGAACTCCGCCGCCATGACCACCGGGTGCCAGGCCTCACGGACCCACGGGGGCAGGTACATCTCGTCCCACAGCCACACCAGCTCGGGCCCGTTGACCAGCGCGCAGATGTCGTCCAGCGTCCCCTTGAGCAGGACGACCTCGTAGAAGTCACGGCGGCGGCGGGGGTCGGCCAGGTCCCAGAGCACGTTCCTGGGATCGAGCCCGGACCAGAACAGCCGGCCGGGGAGGCTGGCCACCCCCTCGAGCGGGCCCCGCAGCTCGGCCAGGGAGGCAGGCACGGGCACGTACCGCTGCTCATCGCTGTCCCGGGCCGCGCCGTAGGCAGTGATCACACCTTGATGGTCGCTCAGGTTGGGGCGGGACGCCAGACCCCGCTTTTGCCGGGGCCTGGCGCTCCGCCCCTCGGTCAGCTGCCCCTTGGTGTCAGCAGACCGGGTTCAGCTGCCGAGCGTGCCCGCGCCCAGGGTCAGCGAGATCGTGTTGCCCGGCCCGGGCAGGGTCAGGTTGATCAGCAGCGTGGCCAGCCCGCAGTGGGCGAAGCGCGGGATCGTGTAGGTCCCGGCCAGGGTGCCGCCGCTGAGCACGTTGAAGCCGGGCTGGGACGACACGGTGATCGTGGCCGGGGTGCTGGTCTGGCACGAGCTGCCCACCGGGATCGGGATGCCCGCGGCCGTCAGGCTGGTCACCTTCAGCGTGGCCTGCGTAGTGGTCTGCACGGCGTTGGCGCTGAAGTCGACCGTGCCGGTGGCGGGCCCGTCCTGGACCAGCTCGGTGGTCGCGGTGACCGGGATCAGCCCGAGCTCCTTGAACGACCCGGTGGCCGGGGGCAGTGTCAGCGTGCCGGTCAGCGTCGAGGTGGTCAGGTCCGCGGTCGTGGCCAGCGTGCCGGGGCCGAGGGCCACCGTCGAGTTGATGGCCTTGATGAACGTGCTCCCGGTGACCGGGTAGGTGACCGCGACCGTGGTGTCGGCGCCCGTGGTGTTGACTGCCGTGGGGCTGGCCAGGGCGGGAGCGGCGGCGAGGCCGGCCCCGGTGGCCAGGACCGCGCTGGTGGCGAGGACGAGCATTAACGGTCTGCGCATGGGTGGGCCTCTTTCTCCCCCCGGCCGTTATTACTGGCGAGTACGTTACTCGTGCGTAACATACGCCGCAAGGGATACCGGAGGCGCCGCCGGGCGGACCTACAGGTCCTGCTGGATGGCCACGACCATTCGGGCCTGGGCGTCGGTGACGGCCAGGAAATCCTCAGGCGACCGGAGCGGCACGTTGCCAACAGCGATCATGAACACGACCCGCCTGCCGCTTTTGGTCTCGGCGTACCCGGCCAGGCTGTTGCCGAGAACGATGATCTGGCCGGCCGGGGTCCCCACCACACGGTTGCCGGTCTTCACCTGGGCGTGCCCGGCCGCCGCCGACCTCGCGTCCACGTCCGCCAGGGTCCCGTTACGGCCGAGGACCGGGAGGGCCTGGAAGAGGGCCGGGCCGTAGGAGGTCCGGACGGCACGCCTGAGAAAGGTGGTCAGGGCCGCCGGGGAGGTCCGGCCCTTGTCGCTGGAGCCCGCGCCGTCGAACGGGAACACGCCCGTGGCTGGCACCCCGAGACCGGTGGCGGTGCTGACCTCGCCCTTCAGCCCGGTCAGGCAGCTAGTGCTGCCCATCCTGACCGCGGCCAGGCACACCATCAGGTCCGCGCCGCGGTTGTAGCTGACCTTCAGGATTAGCTTGGCGAACTGGGCCAGGGTCGCGGAGACGTGCTGGCCGACTCGGTCCGCCGCCCGGTAGCTCCCCTTTGGCGGCAGCAGCGCCACCGGGTTCCGGCCCGTCGCCGGCGCCGTCACCGTGACCCCGGCCCGCCGCAGCGCCTCGATGAACGCGGTGCGGGCGAACTCCGGAGGGTGGTCAACCTCCCACACCCGCAGCGCAGGCGGGCTGCCGGCCGCGATCTGGCCCGTCACGACCAGCCGGCCGGGTGCGGGCTCGGCGACGTTCAGGGTCGTCGGCTTCCTGGCCGCGACCGTGGTGACGCGGTTGGTCACCGTGTACGACGCGGTCATCGGCCGCCACCTGACCGCTGCCCTGTGTCCCACGGCGCCGGGCGTCACCTGCAGGTCGATCAGGTTCTCGTTCACCCAGATGGGTGCGATCAAGCCGTTGGGGAAGCCGGCGTAGGCGGCGAACAGCCGGTCGTCGATGACCACGTTGCCGTCCACCCGGGTGATGCCAGAACGACGCACCATGGCCGCCAGCTGATCGAGGCCAGCCAGCGGGTTGCCCGGTGGTTCCACCGCCCCGGGCAGCTGGTCGGCGTAGCTCTGGTCCGCCTGCGGGAGGTTCTCGTAGTACAGCGTGCCGTTGCGCTGCTCCCGGAGCCCGAGGCTCATGTCACCGGACGCGACCAGCACCAGATTCCCGCTCAGCGTGCCCCCGGCGACCGGGCCCTCCCGGTAGACCGGGGTACGGAACCGGTAGTCCGGCCCGTACCTGCGCAGGGCGGTCGAGACCGCGTAGAGCTTCATCGTCGACCCGGGGTCGAACATCTTCTGGCTGTTCTGCTCGGCCAGGACCTTGCCGCTGGCCTGGTCCTGGACCTCGTAGCCCCAGTCCGACTGCCGGTACCGGGCCGCGCTCTCGATCCTGGCGATGACCTGGGCCACCGTGGCGCCGCCCCCGGCGCCGGCCTGGCCGGACGCACCCGCCCGCGTGCCGCACCCGGCGGACAGCGCCACAGCCGCGGCGATGCCCATGATGACGGCCAGCGGCCGGTTAATCCAGTTTGCGAATCCCCCGTGTCGCACGCCAGGGGGTTACCCACCCCGACCAGGGCGAACCCCGCCGGCAGCCGGGGGCCTCGCGGCGTGAGAGCCGTCAGGGCGGGCGAGGCAGATAGCGCAGCATGAGCTGCGACCACGTGAGATGGGCCAGAGCCGGGGCCAGGAACCCGCCGGAGGCGCGGCGCTGGAGCCCGAAGATCACGCTGGTGGCGGTGCCTGCGAGCAGGAGAGCGGGGTTGCGGGTCGCCGCGATGGTGGCCGCGTAGGCGAGCGTGGTCTTCGCGATCGGGCTGGACTCTCCGACCAGCGACCAGAGGGCCCCGCGGAAGAACAGTTCCTCGGCCACCGCGTTGGCGCCCGCAGTGAGCGGCACGAGCCGGGTGGAGCCGTGGTCCGCGTAGTGCAGGGCGCTGCCGATGGCGCGGTTGAGCGGCGGGATGTACCGGGCCAGCCGGGCGGCGCCGTAGAACAGCCCGAAGGTGCCGGCCCCGGTGAGCACGGGCCCGGCCACCTGGCGCCGCAGGGCGTCCCGCAGGTTCTGGGTCCGGCCCGGCTCGAGAGGGCCGACGGCGAGAGCCCCGGCGGCCCAGGTCCCGGCGAGACCGAGCGTGAGCGCGTAGAACTGAGGCGAGTCGGCTTCGGTGGACAGCGACATCCCGAGCAGACCCGCGCCGCCGATGCCCGTGGCGGCGGCGAGGGCCCGCCGCCGTCGCACGCGGGACGCGGCGGTCACCGGCTCCCGCCCTGGGCCTCGCGGCGTTCGGCGAGCGCCTGGCGGACGGCGTCGTCGTAGGGCATCGGGTCGAACGGGATCAGCTCGCGGATCGAGTGGTCCCGCACGATGACCTCATTGGTCATCGAGTCAACGAGCGCGCGCCCGGTGGCCGGGTCCACGTCGGTGACCAGGGTCAGCCACAGCGAGGACAGCCGGGGACTGAGCAGCGGCACCGGCAGGATCGGCAGCGGCCGCCCTTTGATGGCGGCGACGCGGCGCAGCATGGTGGCGTACTGCAGCACCTCCGGGCCCCCGACCTCGAAGACCCGGCCTGCCGTCTCCGGCAGGGCCAGCACCGCAGTCAGGTACCGCACGACGTCGTCGATGGCGATCGGCTGGGTGCGGGTGGAAACCCACGTTGGCGTGATCATTGCGGGCAGGTGCTCGACCAGCTGACGGGTCAGCTCCCAGGACAGGCCGCCGTGGCCGATGATGATCCCGGCCCGGATGACGGTGACCGGGACCCCGGCCGAGCTGAGCAGTTTCTCGACCTCGCGGCGGCTGCGCAGGTGGGCCGACAGCACGTCGGATTCGTCGCCCAGGCCGCCGAGGTAGATGACGCGCCGCAACCCGGACCGCGCGGCCGCCGCGCCGAAACCGGCGGCCGCGTCGGCGTCCTTGCGCTCGAAGTCTGACTCGCTGAGCGAGTGCACCAGGTAGTACGCCACCTCGCAGCCGGCCATCGCCGGGCCCAGGCTGGCCGGGTCGCCGACGTCCCCGGGCACGGGCGTGCCCGCCCCGGCGTAGCGGTCCGGGTGACGGGTCATGGCCGTGACGTCGTGCCCGTCGCTGGCCAGGGCGGTGGACAGCCGGCGGCCCACGAACCCGGACGCGCCCGCGACGAGGACTTTCATCCCGCAGCTCTACCCGCCCGGATCGGGACGAACCCGCCTCGTCCGCGGGCGTGCCACCTAGGGCGCGGGTCAGCCTTCGTAGTAGCGATCGACCCCGGTCAGCACCTCGTCCAGGATGGCCAGGCCCTCCTTGGTCTCCGCCTCGGTGATGACGCACGGCGGCACCATGTGCACCCGGTTGTAGTTGGCGAACGGCACCAGCCCGCGCGCCCGGGCCTGGGCCAGCAGCTCGCCCATGGCCTCGGACGACCCGCCGTAGGGCGCGAGCGGCGCCCGGGTGTCGCGGTTCTTGACCATGTCCAGCGCCCAGAACACGCCGGTGCCGCGCACCTCGCCGATCACCGGGTGCCGGGCGGCCAGGTCGCGCAGCCCGGGGCCGAGCACCTCGGCGCCGATCGCGGCCGCGTGCTCCACGATGCCCTCGTCCTTCATCGCGTCGATCGACGCCACGATCGACGCGCAGGCCAGCGGGTGGCCCGAGTAGGTGAGCCCGCCGGGGAACACCCGGTCGCTGAACGTGGCCGCGATCTCGTCGGAGATGATCACCCCGCCGACCGGGACGTACCCGGAGTTCGAGCCCTTGGCGAACGTGATCAGGTCCGGCACGACGTCGTAGTGCTCGAACGCGAACCAGCGGCCGGCCCGGCCGAACCCGCACATCACCTCGTCGGCGATGTAGACGATGCCGTACTTGTCGCACAGCGCCCTGACCCCGGCCAGGTAGCCGGGCGGCGGGACCAGGATCCCGGCCGTGCCGACGATGGTCTCGACCAGGATGGCCGCGATCGTGGCCGGGCCCTCGAAGGTGATCACTTCCTCCAGGTGGGCCAGCGCGCGCTCGCACTCCTCCTGCTCGTTCGTGGCCCAGAACGACGTCCGGTACAGGTACGGGCCGAAGAAGTGCACGTGCCCGGTGGCGTACTCGTTCGGCCACCGCCGCGGGTCCCCGGTGGAGGTGATCGCGGCCGTGGTGTTGCCGTGGTAGGAGCGGTAGAAGCTCAGCACCTTGGTCCGGCCGGTGTGCAGCCGCGCCATCCGGATCGCGTTCTCGTTCGCGTCGGCCCCGCCACCCGTGAAGAACACCTTCTCCATGCCGTCCGGCGCCAGCGCGGCGATCCTGGTCGCCGCCTCTCCCCTGGCGTCGTTCGCGTGCTGCGGCGCGATCGTGGCCAGCTTGGCCGCCTGCTCGGCGATCGCCGCGGTGACCCGCGGGTGCTGGTGCCCGATGTTGACGTTCACCAGCTGGCTGGAGAAGTCCAGGTACCGCTTCCCGTCGTAGTCCCAGAAGCACGAGCCCTCGGCCCGCTGGACCACCAGCGGGTTCAGCGCCCCCTGCGCCGACCACGAGTGAAAGACGTGCGCCCGGTCCATGGCCAGGACTTCGGCGCCGCGCGCCGGATCGGGCGTCTGCTCGGTCATGTCTGCCTCCATACCGGGACCTGGGGTCCCGCCGTGTGGCCAGGCTGCCTCTTGACCGCCGGGCCGGCCGATGTTACTTACAAGTCACAAAGCCTCTGCCCCCGAGGAGCCTGCCCGTGCTTCGACCTGCCGTTTCCCGTCACCGGTTAGTCCTCACCGCCCTCGCGCTGGCCGCCGCGGCCCTGCCGGTGCTGGCCGCCGCCTCGCCCGCCACCGCGCAGCCCGTGGTCAACTACGTGGCACTGGGCGACTCGTACTCGTCGGGGGTGGGAGCCGGGAGCTACTACAGCTCCAGCGGGTCGTGCGACCGGAGCGCCAGCGCCTACTCCGCGCTGTGGGCGGCGGCCCACAGCCCGGCCAGCTACGTGTCCGCGGCCTGCGCGGGCGCGACCACCGGCTCGGTCATCAGCACCCAGCTGTCCGCGCTGAGCACCGCCACCACGCTGGTGTCGATCACGGTCGGCGGCAACGACGTCGGGTTCAGCAGCGTGATGGAGACCTGCGTGCTGCACTCGACGGCCACCTGCGTCAGCGCGATCAGCACGTCGGAGAGCGAGATCGCCAGCACCCTGCCCGGCCAGCTGGACAGCGTGCTGGCCGCGATCTCCGCGCACGCCCCGAACGCGCGGGTGGTGGTGCTCGGCTACCCGCACCTCTACGACCTGAGCCGTTCGTCGGTCTGCCTCGGCCTGAGCACCACCGACCGCACCGACCTCAACACGGCGGCCGACGCTCTCGACGGCGCCGTCCAGGCCGCGGCGCTGCGGCACGGCGACTTCTTCGCCGACGTCAGGAGCCAGTTTGCCGGTCACGAGATCTGCGACTCCGGCAGCTGGCTGCACTCCGTGGACCTGTTCAACCTCGGTGTCTCCTACCACCCGACCGCCGCGGGCCAGTCCGGCGGCTACTACCCGGTGTTCAGCGCGAACGCAGGCTGACCGCCCGGTCCGCCCGGGGCCCGGCAGGCCACCGCCCGCCGGCCCCGGCCGGGTCACCGGTTCACCGGGAAGCCGAGGCTCACGCCGCCGTGGCTGGGGTCCAGCCACCGGGACGTGACCGCCTTGCCCCGGGTGTAGAAGTGCACGCCCTCGACCCCGTGCACGTGCGTGTCCCCGAACAGCGACGACTTCCACCCGCCGAACGAGTAGAACGCCATCGGCACCGGGATCGGCACGTTGATGCCGACCATCCCGACCTCGACCTCGTGGGTGAACCGCCGCGCGGCACCGCCGTCGTTGGTGAAGATCGCGGTCCCGTTGCCGTACGGGTTGCCGCTGACCACCTGCAGCGCCTCGTCGTACCCGGGGGCCCGGACCACGGACAGCACCGGCCCGAAGATCTCGTCCCGGTAGCAGCCCATTTCGGGGGTCACGTGGTCGAGCACCGAGGGGCCGAGCCAGAACCCGTCCGCGGCCTCACCGCTGACCGGGTGCTCGCGCCCGTCCACGGCCAGCGTCGCGCCCTCCTGAACGCCGGAGTCCAGGTACGAGGCGACCTTGTCCCGGTGCTGCCTGGTCACCAGCGGGCCCATCTCGGACCGCTCGTCGTCGCCGGCCCCGACCCGCAGCGCGGGAATCCGGCTGGCGATCTTCTCGACCAGCTCGTCGCCGACCGGATCGACCGCGACCACCACCGAGATCGCCATGCACCGCTCGCCCGCGGACCCGAACCCGGCCGACACCGCGGCGTCCGCGGCCAGGTCCAGGTCGGCGTCGGGCAGCACCACCATGTGGTTCTTGGCCCCGCCCAGGGCCTGCACCCGCTTGCCGGCGGCGGTCCCTGTCTCGTAGATGTAGCGGGCGATCGGCGTCGACCCGACGAAGCTGATCCCGCGCACGTCGGGGTGGGCCAGCAGCCCGTCGACCGCCTCCTTGCCGCCCTGCACCACGTTGAACGCCCCGTCCGGGAGCCCGGCCTCGGCCAGCAGCTCGGCCAGCATCAGCGACGCGCTCGGGTCCTTCTCCGACGGCTTGAGCACGAACGTGTTGCCGCACGCGAGCGCGATCGGGAACATCCACATCGGCACCATGGCCGGGAAGTTGAACGGGGTGATGCCGGCCACCACGCCGACCGGCTGCCGGATCGAGAACGCGTCCACGCCGGTGGAGACGTTCTCCGAGAACCCGCCCTTGAGCAGGTGCGGGATCCCGCACGCGAACTCGACCACCTCGAGGCCGCGGGACACCTCGCCCGCCGCGTCCGAGGCGACCTTGCCGTGCTCGGAGCTGATCAGCTTGGCCAGGTCGCCCTGGTGCTGCCTGATCAGCTCGCGGAACGCGAACATCACGTTCGCCCGCTTGGTCAGCGACGTCTCCCGCCAGCCCGGCAGTGCCCCGGCGGCGGCCGCGACCGCGGCGCCGACCTCGGCCGCGGACGCGAAGTCGACAGTCCCGGAGATCTGCCCCGTAGCCGGGTTATAGATGTCCCCTCGCTGTCCTGCCTCGCCGGTCCACGGCTTGCCGCCGATCCAGTGCGTAACGTGCTTCACTGCCCAGTCACCCCAGCTCTCTGCTGCCTATGCGCCCACTTACACAGTCTGCCGCTGGGCCCCTCGCCCGCCAAGTGACAGTATGTAAAGCCATTACGCTACCGACACTACTTACTGTCAGACGGGATGGATGGTGCCGGATGCTGCCGACCGTGGCCGAGATCCTCGCGCTCGACCCGGTGCGCCGCGGCGCGCCGAAGGTGGTGGCCGCGGCTGACCGCCTGGACGCGCCGGTGCGCTGGGTGCACGTGATCGAGCTCGCCGAGGCCGCGCACCTGCTCCGCGGGGGCGAGCTCGTGCTGTCCACCGGGATCGCGCTGCCCGCCGACCCCGCGGGCCTGGCCCGGTACGTGGCCGACCTGGCCTCGGTCGGGGTGAGCGCGCTCGCCGTCGAGCTCGGCTCCCGGTACGCGCGCAGCCTCCCGGCCGCGCTGGTGTCCGCGGCGTCCGGGCACCGGCTGCCGCTGATCGTGCTGCAGCGGGAGACCCAGTTCATCGAGATCACCGAGGCCGTGCACGCCCGCATCATCGACACTCAGCTCGAGGAGCTGCGCGCCTCCGAGCACCTGCACCAGGTGTTCACCGACCTGGCCGTGTCCGGCGCCCCGGCCGGTGAGGTCGTCCGCCAGGCCGCGACCCTGTCCGGCTGCCCGGTGATCCTGGAGAACGTGGCCCACCAGGTGCTCGCGTGCGAGCCGGCCGGGCACGACACCGCGCGGCTGCTGGCCGGGTTCGCGGCCAGGTCCCGGGCGGTGACCCCGCCCGGCCGCACCGGGTACGACCCCGCGTCGGGCTGGCTGGTCACCGTGGTCGGGGCGCGCGGCGAGGACTGGGGCCGGCTGATCATGGTGCGCGGCGGCCCGGCCGAGGCCCGCGACGTCGCGCTGGTCGAGCGCGCCGCCACCACGCTCGCCCTCGGGCGGCTGCTCGACCACGAGCGCGAGAGCCTGGAGCGCCAGGCCCACCGGACCATCCTGGGCGCGTTCCTCGGCCACGGCTACGCCGAGCCCGCCGAAGCCGAGGCGCGGGCCAGGGCCCTGGGCGTGCCGGTCAGAGGCCGCCGGCTGCTGGCCGTGGTGGTCCGGCTGTCGCACGGCGACACCGGCCTCGAGGCGCACGCCCGCGCGCTGCGCACCGCCGACGTCATGGCCGCGGCGTGCCGCAGCGCGCAGGTCCCGGCCCTGGTCGGCACGCTGGACGACATCCGGGTCGGCGGGCTGCTCGCGCTGGCCCCGCGGGCCGACCCGGACGCGGCGCTCGCCCGCCTGGCCGCCCGGCTGCGCCGGCAGCTCGGCGACGACGACGTGATCGGCGCCGGGTCGGTGGTGGAGTCCGTGCTGGAGGTGCAGCGGTCCTTCCTCGAGGCCGAGCAGGTCGCGGAGGTGGCGGCCAGGGACAGTGCGGGCCGGAACGGCGCGGCCAGGAACGGGGCCGGGCGGGACTTCTACCGGCTGCCCGACCTGCGGCTGCGCGGCCTGCTGCACCTGCTCCGCGACGACCCGCGGGTGCAGGCCTTCGCCGAGCGGGAGCTCGGCCCGCTGCTGCGCCGCGACGACGCCACCGGCAGCCAGCTGGTGGCCACGCTCACCGCGTACCTGGAGGCGGGCGGCAACAAGGCCGAGGCGGCGCGGCGCGCGCACCTGGCCCGGCCCACCCTGTACGAACGGCTCAAGCAGATCGAGGCCGTGCTCGGGGTCAGCCTCGAGTCCGCTCAGTCGCTCACCTCACTGCACGTCGCGGTGCTCGCCCACACCGTGCTGGCCAACACCGTGCTGGCCAGCACCGTGCCCGCCGACGGGAGATCCCGGGCGCCGTGACCAGAACCCCAGGTGGAGGTGGCGTAATGGATGTGGTCAGGAGTCCGGGTCGGGCAGCGTGAAATCGCCGCCCAGGTGGGCCAGCACCGGGTCGGCGGGGTCGGGCTCGCCGTGCTCGGCGATGACCTCGGCCGCGAACGCCTCCGCGTCGTCGCGGGGCTGGTAGCCCAGGGCCCGCGCCTCGTCCAGCGACACCCAGCCGCCCCGGGTGTTCGCCGACACCCCGAAGATCACCCGGAAACCGGGGCGGGGAACAGCCAGGCACGCCTCGAACAGCCGCCCGGCGTCGTCCGGGGATAGCCAGGTAGACAGCGCCCGCACGTTCGGCGGGCGGTCGTCGCAGGTCAGGATCCTGATGCAGATCACGTCCAGGCCGTGGCGGCTGTGGTACAGCGACCCCAGCGCCTCGCCCGCCACCTTGGACACCCCGTAGTAGGTGTCCGGCACGGGGAACGCGTAGTCAGGAACCGGGAACGCCTGCCGGGGGCTGAACCCGACCGCGTGGTTCGACGAGGCGAAGATCACCCGGCTCACCCCGGCCCGGCGGGCCGCCTCGAACACCTGGTAGGTGCCGTCGATGTTGACGTCGAGGATCTCCGGCCAGGGCGCCTCGCCGGGTATGCCGCCGAGGTGGATCACGGCGTCCGCGCCCTGGCTGGCCGCGGCCATCGCCGCGGCATCGGTGACCGAGGCCTGGATGACCTCCTCGCCGGGCCCGGCGGTGAGGGGGGCGATGTCGAGCAGGCGGAGCGTCCGGCCGGTCCGGGCCAGCCGGGGCCGCAGCATCGTCCCGATCTTGCCCGCCGCGCCCGTGATGAGAATGGTCGCCATGAAGATCACCGTAGCGGCCCGGCTTGACGCGCGGTGATCTGCGGCCTGCCGGGGCTAGGCCGTCTGGTCGTCGACCTCGGCGCCGGGCGCGTTGGTCTTCACGGACTCGATCCCGTTGAGCGCCGCGGACTTGCTCTCGTAGGTCTCGCTGGTCGCGATCACCTGGCCGTTGCCGGCCTGCAGGTTGAAGTGGTACTTGCCGCTGGAGCCCTTCGTGAGCACGAACTTTCCGGCCATGGCGCCTCCTTGCTCGCGTACCTGTGATGTCTTGACCGCTCCACCCCTTCCCGGAGTTCGCGCGTCTAAAGGCCACGAGCGTCTGAGGTTGCAGCAGGGATACTGGCCCGCTAACGCGGGTCGGGGTCGGGGGTAGCGCCGGGGCGGGCCAGGAAGTCGAAGTCGCAGCCCTGGTTGGCCTGGGTGATGTGCGCGCTGTACAGCGCGCCGTAGCCGCGCTGGTAAACCGGGGGCGGTGGCTGCCAGGCGGCGCGGCGGCGGGCCAGTTCGGCGTCGGGCACCTCCAGCCGCAGCGTCCGGGCCGGCACGTCGAGGGTCACCGGGTCGCCGGTGTGCACCAGGGCCAGCGGCCCCCCGGCCTGCGACTCGGGCGCCACGTGCAGAACGCAGGCCCCGTAGCTGGTGCCGCTCATCCGGGCGTCGGAGACCCGGACCATGTCCCTGACCCCGGCGGCGAGCAGGTAGTCCGGGATCGGGAGCATGCCGTACTCGGGCATGCCGGGCCCGCCCAGCGGCCCCGCGCCGCGCAGCACGAGCACCGAGTCGGGCGTGATGTTCAGCGACCGGTCGTCGATGCGCTCCCTGATGTCGGAGTAGCCGTCGAACACCACGGCCGGGCCGGTGTGCTTGAGCAGCCGTGGCTCGGCCGCGATGTGCTTGATCACGGCGCCGTCTGGGGCCAGGTTGCCGCGCAGCACCGAGACCCCGCCCTCGGCGGCCAGGGCCCGCTCCGGGGGGCGGATCACATCGTCGTTGTGCACGGTGGCGGCGGCCAGGTTCTGGCCCAGGGTGGCGCCGGCCACGGTCGGGCGGCCGGTGTGCAGCGCCCCGGGCACCGTGGCCAGCTGGGCCAGCAGCGCGGGCAGCCCGCCCGCGTAGTAGAAGTCCTCCATCAGGTACGCGCCGCCGGGCCTGATGTTGGCCAGCACCGGGACCCGCCGCGCGATCGCGTCGAAGTCGTCCAGGGTCAGCGGCACGCCGCAGCGCCCGGCCATCGCGATCAGGTGGATCAGCGCGTTGGTCGAACCGCCCAGCGCGAGCACGGTGGCCGCGGCGTCCTCGAAGGCCTCGCGGGTGAGGATCTGGCCCGGGGTGAGGTCCTCCCAGACCATCTCGACGACCCGGCGGCCGCTGGCCGAGGCCATCCGGTAGTGCGCCGAGTCGACCGCGGGAATCGAGGCCGCGCCGGGCAGGGTCATGCCCAGGGCCTCGGCCGACGAGGTCATGGTCGAGGCCGTGCCCATGGTCATGCAGTGCCCAGGCGAGCGGGCGATCCCGCCCTCGAGCTCGGACAGCTCGCACTCGCCGATCAGCCCGGCCCGGTAGTCGTCCCAGTACTTCCACAGGTCGGTGCCGCTGCCCAGCGGCTGGCCACGGAAGTTGCCGCGCAGCATCGGGCCCGCGGGCACGAAGATTGCCGGGATGCCCGCGCTGGCCGCGCCCATGAGCAGCGCGGGAGTGGTCTTGTCGCACCCGCCCATGAGCACCGCGCCGTCGGCCGGGTAGGAGCGCAGCAGCTCCTCGGTCTCCATCGCGAGCAGGTTGCGGTACAGCATCGGGGTCGGCTTCTGGAACGTCTCCGACAGCGTGGCCACCGGGAACTCCACGGGGAAGCCGCCGGCCTGCCACACGCCGCGCTTCACCTGCTCGGCCCGGTCGCGCAGGTGCATGTGGCACGGGTTGAGGCCGGACCACGTGTTCAGGATCGCGATGACCGGCTTGCCGAGATGCTCGTCGGCGGAGTAGCCGAGCTGGCGCATCCGGGACCGGTGGCTGACCGTGCGCAGCCCGGCCTCGCCGATCGGCCCGTCGCCGAACCACCGGTAGCTGCGCAGCTGCTGCGGCGTCCGGCGGGTGCTCATTCACCCTCCTTCGGGTCCAGGCCCCAGGACCTCAGGATCGACGCCACCTGATGGCGCGCGGGCCCGGGCAGCAGCCTGCTGGGCGGGCGCACCGAGCGGCGGCACAGGCCGAGCTGGGCCAGCGCCTCCTTGACCACGCTGACGTTGTCCGCGGACGCGTCCGCTGACCGGAGCTCCTCGAACGGGCGGACCGCGTCCCAGACGTCCATGGCCGCGGCCAGGTCGCCGCGCCGCAGCGCGGCGAGCATGGCCATGGGCAGCGCCGGGACGATGTTGACCAGGCCGGAGGTGAACCCTCGCGCGCCGGCCGGCCACAGCCCGGGCGCGGTCAGCTCGGCCAGGCCGGCCAGCCAGGTGAACCGGCCCGGGGCGGTGTCCCTGGCCGCCGCGGCAAACAGGACCGGGTCGCGTACCCCGTACTTGACCCCGATGACGTTCGGGCAGCTTTCCCCCAGCCGGGCGATCAGCGGGCCGTTGATGCGCGGGTCCCTGACGTAGAGCACGACCCCGGTGCCGGGAACCGCGCGGGCGATCGCCTCGTGGTAGGCGATCCAGCCGTCGGCCGAGATGTAGGGGTGCACCGGCTGATGGATCATCACCATGCTCGCGCCCGCGTCGCTGGCGTGCCGGGCCGCGCTGGCCGCCGTGGCCGTGTCCAGCCCGACGCCCACCAGAACCTCGGCGCCGCCCTCGGCGGCCTTGATCGCCGACTCGGTCGCGCGCCTGGTCTCGTCCTGGGTCAGCGCGTAGAACTCGCCGGTGTTGCCGTTCGGCGTGACGACCGTGACCCCGCCGTCGGTCAGGCGCGTGATCAGCCGGGCGTGGGTATCCCAGTCGACGTCACCGGCGGCGTCGAACGGGGTCACCGGGATCGCGACCACGGTCGCCAGCGCGTCCTTCAGCCGGGCCGCAGTGGCGGAGTCCAGGCTCACCGGCACACCTCCTGTTGGGTTGGATCATTCCCCCAGCCGGACACCGCTCATCACTTCCCCCAGTCAGGGAAGCGACGTGCCGCGAAGTCGCTGATGTGCGCGGCGAGCAGGCCGGCCGCCCGCCCGGCGTCGCCGTCGGCCGCGGCGTCGAGGATGGCCCGGTGCTCGCCGGCCTCCTGCCGCCAGGACGGGGCCTGCTGCCACGCGGCCACCGAGATCAGCGCGGTCTGGTCGCGCAGGTTGTCCAGGGCCCCGGTCAGCAGCGGGTTGCCGCAGTCCAGGTACAGGGCGCGGTGGAACTCCCGGTTGGCCAGGCTCCGCGCGGCCTGGTCGGGTGCGGCGTCCGCGCGCTCGAGCGCCTCGCGGGCGGCCGCGAGCAGGCCGCCGGGCCCTGGGGGGGCGGTGACGGCACGGCGGACGGCCTCGGGCTCGAGCAGCAGCCGCATGTCGTAGATCTGGCGGGCGGTGGCGTCGTCGATGGCCCGCACGGTCGCGCCCCGGTACGGGCTCATCGTCACCAGGCCCGTGCCCGCCAGGGTCTTGAGCGCCTCCCGCACGGGCGTCTTGGACACGCCGAGCGCCGCGGCCAGCTCGGTCTCGACTAGGCTCCGGCCCGGCGGCAGCTCCCCGGTCAGGATCGCGCGGGTGATGGCCTCGAGCACGGCT
>Ga0070714_100001356_pt1 | contig 17726 bp, 14 predicted proteins | sample LARL83metaG_FD_65450 | JGI IMG/M metagenome (GOLD analysis project Ga0070714, IMG submission 65450) | Corn, switchgrass and miscanthus rhizosphere microbial communities from Kellogg Biological Station, Michigan, USA - LAR L8-3 metaG | ecosystem: Host-associated > Plants > Roots > Rhizosphere ... | reverse complement strand
GTGAGCGCCTGAGGCAGGCTGGTCGAGGCGCTGAGCGTGAGCAGCGCGGGCGACTGCGCCAGCGAGGATTGGAACCGCGCCACAGCGCCGGCCAGAGCCCTGATGTCGCCGCCGCTCAGCCCGGACAGGTCCGGTTGCACGACCCACGCGGCCGTATCCGGCTTGAGCGGGCTCTCTGAACTCGCAGCGCTCGAATCCGCGCCAGCGGGAAGCGCGGCCGGATCGACGAGTACGGGCCCGTATTCAGTCGCGTTCCCGCTGACCGCGACGCCGGCTGGACCCACCGGGCTCAGCCTCCAGAACGGCGAGCCCGGATCGTTCTCGCGAAAGAGCCCTGAAACGTGCACGGTGACCGGGACCGCCGAGAAGCTGTCGGTGGACGTGACCGTGGCGCCGGCGCGCAGCCCGAGCATGCGCGCGATGTCGGTGGGCAGCGCGATGTCCACCGGCTGACCGGCCTGCGGCGGCGCGGGCCACGAGCCCGCCACCAGCGTCGTATGAGCCCTGACGTCGAAGGACGCCATGGGCGCGATCTGCGCGGTGCGCGTCCCTCCGTACCCTGTCGGCAGGGTGAGCGCCCGCGCGATCTCGGCCCGGTCGACGCGGTAGCGGCGGTCGTTGAAAGTTACATGCAGCAGGCCCCGCAGCGCGGTGTCGGCCTGCGCGAGGTCGGTCCCGGACATCGGCCCGGTCACCGCGACCGACGTATCAGAGGGCTGTAGCGTGGCGATCCGTTGGCCCACCGAGCGTGCGAGGACGGAGCCGCCCACCATCGCCAACGTCGCAGCCAGGGCGGCGGCCGTCAGCGCGGTGACGACGACCCCGAGGACCAGCGCGCCGTGCGCCGAAGCGCGTTTCATCACAGGTGGGGCCACCGTTACCCCCTCGCACCCCGCTCGTCTGGCGGAGCCGACCGTATCGCAACCGGGCCGGGACGCACAGAGCCGACGGACGGCGGCGGGGCCCGCGCGGACCGGTCGAGCGGCCCTGTCAGCGCGTGGACTCGTCGTCAGTGGTTGCGGTGGTGGTCGTGGCGGCGGTGGCGGGAGCTTGAGGCTGCGTCGGCGGTTCGGTGGCCGGCGCGCGGCGCCGTCTGCGGGCGGCGGCGCGCAGCTGGATGATGCGCCCGCCGCCCGGGATGACCACGAGCAGGATGCCGAAGACCGCCGCGAGCAGCAGCGCGACGCCGAGGGGCAGATGCCCGTGCGCGCCGAAGTACGCGATGTCCACCCGCTGGCCGTTCTCCAGGATGAAGATCAGCAGCAGCAGAAGGACGAGCGCGCCGCCCGTCAGCGCGATCCACAGCCCGCCGAGCCGACTGCGCGCGATTGGATCGGGCCGACGAGCACGCGATGCGGGAGCGGGAACTGGCGGGGCCACCGGAGCCGGAGGTGCGGGGATCGGAGGGGCGGGGGCGGGTGCAGATGGTGCGGGGGCCGGTGTCCCCGGGGGAGTAGGGGATGAGGGAGTAGGGGACGAGGGCGTCGCCGCGTCCTGCGGCCGTTCGGCGTCCGGTTGTTCGGCGGGGACTTGATCCGCCATGACGAAGCTCCTTTGCGCGGGCCCTTGCGGGATCGATTGCCGGAATTATCCGTTTACGCAGTGTAGGAGATCGTCCGGACTGACTCCGGTAGCGCAGGGAGCGGCGTCTCGCAGGGTTCAGCCTGCCTATGAGGACCTGATCATCATATCTCGACCATGATCAATACCCTGATGGCGAACCTGTGATTCCCGACGGCGAATCGCCGCCCGAGGGCGTGTCCGTCGGCGACGGTCCGTATGAGTAGCCGGGTACTCCCGCAGGCGGCGTGCCCAGATAGTCGAACGAGCCCGCGTTGGCCGCGCTGACGATCAGCTGCTCGTAGTCGGGGGACTGCACGACGGCGAGCAGCTGCTGCGCGGTCGGCTGGTCGGCGGCGTTCTCGAAGATGAGGTTCAGCTGGCCGAGGTAGCTGCCGTGCAGCCGGTATGCGCGGTCAGCGCCACCCTTAAGCGGCGCGTACGGGGGCGTGCTCGTGTCGGGGCTCGCGCTCGTGTCAGGACGACTGAAGGTCATGATCGCGGATCGGCGGCCGACGGCCGCCGGGTTCGAGGAGTCCCTGGATTCGACCAGGACCTGGTCGCCGTCGGCGGTCGTCCCGGTCAGGCAGCCCGCCGGCGTCCCGTTCGCAGAGGGGTTCATCCCGCACGCGAGCACCTCGGGGAAGCTGCTGACGTCGGGAACCACCTCGAAGAAGAGCCGCCCGACCTCCTTGCCGTTCTGGGAGACGATGATCACGTAGGGATTGCCCTGCTCCTGCGACAGGTGCTGGCCGCTGATCGGCCACAGGTTCTGCAGCGTGCTGATCACGTACTGGTTGCCGTACGAGGCCGGGGTGCTGAGCGCACCGACCCGGGTGCCGGAGTTCACCAACGACAGCGTGAGCGTGCCCGCGCCGATGACGAGGGCGCTGCCGAGCGCCCCGGCCACGGATCGGGTGGCACGCTGCCTGCGGCGGGCGATCTGGCGTGCGGACGGGGCGAGGTCCGGGATCGGCGGCAGGCCGTCGGTGGCGGCGTCGAAGAGGTCGTGTAGCGTCGGCATGGCAGGATGCTCCTTCGTCTATTCGGACAGGTCGACATACCGGTCGCCGAGCAGCGATCGGAGTTTGGTGAGCGAGCGCGAGCACTGGCTCTTGACGTTGCCTTCGCTGCATCCGAGCAGCGCCGCCGTCTCCTCGACCGACAGGTCCTCCCAGTACCGCAGGATGATCATCGCTCGGGGTTTGGGCGGCAGGGTGCGTAAGGCCTCGAGGACGATCACGCGCAACTCGGTCGGATCGGGTGCGGCGGCGGACTCGGCCCCGGCCCGCAGGAATGCGTGTGCTGAGCTGCTGCGCCTCAGTGAGCGCTGCTCGCTGAGGAAGGCCCGGATCAACGCCTTCTTCGCATAAGCGTCAGGATTCTGCGCCAGCCGCGCCTTCTTCCACGAGCGCAGCAGCGCGACGAGCGTGGTCTGTACCAGGTCCTGCGCGCGGTCACGGTCGCCGCACAGCAGGTAGGCGGTGCGATAGAGGCGATGCTGTCGTGCGGCGACGTAGTCCTCGAAGTCGGGTGGTTCGAAGACCTCGATGTTCGCGTTGCTCTCCACGGCGGTTTCCACTCTGGCTTGCCCTCCCTCTGGGTGCGTCTCTCACCGGTCTAGAGAGGGCAAGGCCGCAGCGGGTTGCACCGCGGCGGGCCGGCGGCCGTCGGCGGTGGTCGCAGCGCGCCAGGTTCGCCATGCTCAGCCGACGATAACGGAATGAGAATGAGTCATCCCGGTCGCTGTTTTCTTATGCCGCGCCAGGCGGATTCATTCGGCCCGACGAAATCGCGGCGCGCTGCGATGGCCGTCCGCGCCGCCACGCATTTCACGAATGCTGCCTATTCATCGCTCTCGTGCTGTGCGCGAGGCGCCAGCCGGGAATCCGGCTCTCCCGGCTTCTGCGGCTCCTCCGACTCGAAACCGTTGCTCAACCCGACGATCAGCGCGGTCCAGTCGAACCCTGAGACGGCCTCGATCGCCTCGTCCAGTCCCGGCCAGGCCGGCACCAGCAGCACGGCGACGAACGGCGGCCCGGCCCCGGGCGGAACTGCGGACCCCGCGTGCTCTGTAGTGCGCCTGCGTCCGCGATACGCACGCTGGCGGCAGACCGGTGAGCAGTACCTGCGCGGGCGTCCCGCTCCGGCGGCCGTCGGCAGTTCGTTCCCGCAGACGGCACAATCCATTTCGTCACTCATTTCATAACATTAGTGCTCACTTAATCGTCTGCACACGCAACCTTTCATCAGGCCATGCTTCTCCTTAGATCACGAAGGAGTCAACTACACCGAAAGAGTGAACTCTGGCTCGGCCGTTGACCGGAATGGGTCGACCTGTTTCCGTAAGAAGCAGAAAAACATCCCGGAAGCTCATCCGAAGATATGACTTTCCGCGGCCATTTTTGGCCTCGGATCGGATGCCGGGAGCGCTCATTCACCGAAACCGACCCGGAAACAACGACCGAGGGAATCCCCATGACGCAGTACGAGCTCACCGTGGTCAACAACTCCACCAACTACGTGGACCTGTGCGTCTACCAGACCCCGCCCGACCTCGGGGTCACCGACGTGGCGACCCTGGCCTGGTTCGTCGAGCCGGCGCACCCGAGCACCACGGTCACCTTCACCTGGGACCTGGACTACTCCTTCGTCTGGGCGCAGACCGGCGCGCTGTCCGCCGGCGTCCAGTTCCGCGCCAAGCAGGCCTGGCCCGCCGACCCGAGCGACCCCGCGCTCCAGCAGGTGCAGTTCACCTACCTGCGCGACGCCTACACCTTCGAGCAGGGCTCGGCCGTCGGCACGCCGAAGATCGGCAACCTGTACATCAAGGAGACCGACAAGCTGCCGCTGAACGAGGCGAGCGTCGGCATCGGCATGGCCGGCGCGGGCACCTTCGCCGTCTCGGCGCAGCCCAACCAGAACCTGGTGTTCACGCCGCACCCCGAGTACTGGATCACCGCCGGCACCTTCACGGCCGGAGAGGTCATCGACACCGAGGAGATGAGCAACGTGGCGCCGCTCCCGTTCCCGCCCGGCGTCTTCGCGCTCACCGCCCTGATCAATCCCGACAACACCTGGACCATCAACCCCGACTGATCCCGGGCCCCCTCTCGCCCCCGAACTCCCCCGACACGAGAAAGGCCGATCCGTACATGGCCGCCATCCACACCGGCCCCGGCGACATCCCGCAGCCGCAGCAGCTCTTCGCGGAGGCCAGGCCCCAGAACGAGAACCCCAAGCACCCCCTCGCACCGGTGAAGGACCCGGCCGGACCCGCCAACCGGCACGTGGGAAAGCTCAACTACCTGAAGAAGGGCAAGACGCTGGGCGCCACCGGCACGCTGTTCTCCATCGGCGCCGCCTTCGGCATCCTCTGCGCCGCGCACTCCCCGCTCATCGAGATCGTCGACGGTGCGCAGATCCTCATCGACCAGGCCACCTTCGTCCCCGCCTACAACGGCGGCGGGATGGCCGAGCCCTACGGCAGGATCACCGTGCCCCGCAAGGACATGTGGATCCCGAGCGATTTCCGCGACCCGGCCCGCGACGACGCGTACGACTACGCGGTCATGCGCGTGGACCGCGAGCAGATCGACCAGCGGCTGCTCGAAGGGCTGCCGCAGCTGAAGGTCCCCGAGCCGCCGTACAACACGATCCAGGTGATCGGCTTCCCGGTCGGCGAGAGCGCGATGTACTACAGCACCGGGGATATCACCGAGGTCAGGCCGCCGAACATCTGCGACTACGACGCGAGCACGCTCGGCGGCATGAGCGGCGGACCCCTCCGGCGCCTGCCGCACTTCTCCCAGATCATCGGCGTGCACGGCGGCGGCGTGGGAACGCAGCCGCTCAACCGCGGCGTCCTGATGAACCGGGACATGATCGCCGTCATCAAGGAATGGCTCGAGCGCGTCGACTGACGAGCTCTCCCCGGACCGCCCGCATCACGGCCGCCGACCTGCGCCGGGTCGGCGGCCTCGCGCGTCCGGCTCCGGATGTGGCAAAGCGTCGGGGGCGGGTCGAATGAAACATCGGATGTAAATGATCGTTTTCATGGACAAGAGCCCGGTTCTCACCTTCACTGGTCTGCGGTACTCACCTGGCACACGTGGAGGAGACGCCGATGTCCATCCCCGTCAGCCGACGCCGCCTTGTCGCCTTCGGAGCGGCCGGGGCGACCGGACTCGCCGTTCCCGTGGCGGGCGCACGGGCCGCCTTCGCCGACGCCGCCTCGCCCGGTCCCGCTCCAGGACTCAGCGACGTGTTCGACGTGACCGCCTTCGGCGCGACCGGCGACGGCGCGACCATCGACAGCGACGCGATCAACGCCGCGATCGCGGCCGCCGCGGCGCACGGCGGCGGCGCGGGCGGCACCGTCTACTTCCCCGCGGGCACCTATGCCGGCTACTCGATCCGCCTGGCCAGCAACGTCGCGCTCTACCTCGCCCCCGGTTCGCGCATCCTGGCCGCGAAGCCCGCGGGCGGCCGCGGATACGACCCGGCCGAGCCCGGCGCGGGCAACCCGTTCCAGGACTACGGGCACAGCCACTGGCACAACAGCCTGATCTGGGGCGAGAACCTGCGGAACGTCGCGATCTGCGGCCCCGGCGTGATCGACGGCAAGGGCCTGGTCTCCGGCGGCAGCTCGGAATCCGCGGCCCTGCAGGGCAACAAGGCCATCGCGCTCAAGCAGTGCCGCAATGTCCTGATCCAGGACGTGACGATGGTGAACGGCGGCCACTTCTGCATCCTGCCCACCGCCGTGGACAACTTCCGGATCGAGGGCGTCGTCATCGACACCAACCGGGACGGCATCGACATCGACTGCTGCAAGAACGTGTGGATCTCCGACACCGTGGTCAACTCGCCCAACGACGACGCGATCGTGTTGAAGAGCTCTTATGCGCTGAACGAGGCGCGCGCCACCGAGAACGTGACCATCTCCAACTGCATGGTCAGCGGCTACGACCTCGGCACGCTGGTGGACGGCACGTTCAAGGCCGGCGCGTACGGCCGCACCGGGCGGATCAAGTTCGGCACCGAGTCGAACGGCGGCTTCGAGAACATCGCGATCTCCAACGTCGTCTTCGAGCACTGCCGCGGCCTGGCGCTGGAGACCGTGGACGGCGCGCTGCTGCAGGACGTGACGATCAGCAACATCACCATGCGCGGCGTGCAGACCCCGATCTTCATGCGGCTCGGCGCCCGCATGCGCGGCCCGGCCGGCCTGGCGATCGGCAGCCTGCGGCGCGTGAGCATCAGCGATGTGACGATCATCGACGCCGACCCGCGCTACCCGTCGACGATCGCGGGCATCCCGGGCCACAGCATCGAGGACGTGCGGCTGAGCGGCATCCGCCACATCATGGTCGGCGGCCTGGCTCCGGCCGCGGCCGTGAACCCCGTGCCGGAGCTGATCAACGCTTATCCGGAGAACTACATGTTCGGGACGCTGCCCGCGTACGGTTTCTACCTCCGGCACGTGAACGACATCGCGTTCGACGACGTCACGGTCAGCTTCGAGCAGCAGGACACCCGGCCGGCATTCGTGCTCGAAGACGTGCGGGAGGCCGACTTCCACCACGTGCGCGCGGACAAGGTGCGCGGCGTGCCGACCTTCTCGCTCACCGATGTCAGGGGCCTCTACGTGAGCGACAGCCGGCCGGTCGGCGATCAGCGCCTCGGGACGGTCAACCGCCACACGCTCTGATCTCCAGCTGTTCGCGGTCAGCCGGCCAGGGAGACGAGGCAGGCGCGGAGCCGGCCGGGCAGGTGGACGGTGAGTTCACCGGTATCCGGGTTCCACCGGACCTCCGTGTCTGCGGACTCTGGGAAGAGGACGCGTGCGGCGAGGTGCTGCCCGCGCAGATGCGGCACGCTCAGAATGCGCGTCGCCTCGTCTCCGGTCTCGCCGCGATGCCAGACGGTGAGGTAGCTGGCGGCGTCGTGCGCGGCGCGCAGGCCGAGCGCGAGCCACGAGTCGGTCCAGGCGGGCAGGCCGAGCGGCCAGAACGGCGTGGCACGCGCGATGTCGGCGCGGATCCGCTTGTAGGTCGCCACCGCCTGCGCGACCAGCGCCCGCTGGCCGGGGCTCATCCGGTTCAGGTGGCCGGAGAGATGGACGCGCCCGAGCAGGGCGGTGCACAGGGTGAACGCGATCTCGTCGTCGCTGAAATCAGGCTGCGGATACGCCCAGGACGCGGCCTGTTCCGGGGCGACGGCGGCGGGCGCCGCGGCGGCGATCGGCGGGTAGCCGCGCGGGTCCTGCTGGTCGCTGGTGGACTGGATCTGGGCGTGGGCGAGCAGCGCGTAGTCGGCGCGCAGTGCGCCGGACGCGCAGTTCTCCACGGTCAGGTCGGGATGCCGGTCCAGGATCGAGTCGAGCCAGGCGACGTACGCACGCTGGTGGGCCAGAAGGCCCGCCCCGGCGGAGCCGTTCGCGTCGAGGTCCGTGCCCGGTCCGGGATTGATGTTGTAGTCGAGCTTGAGATATCCGACCCCGTATTCGGCCACGAGCCGGTCCACCACCCGGTCGAGGTGCTTGACGGCGTCCGGATGGCGCAGGTCGAGGTGGTAGCGCCCGTGCTCGACGACGCGCACGCCGCCGCGCTGGAAGAACGCTTCGGCCGGCAGCTTGTCGGCCACCGGGCTGCGCACGCCGACCACCTCGGGTTCGAGCCAGAGCCCCGGCACCATCCCGGCGTCGCGGATGCGGCCGAGCACGTCGCCGAGGCCGCCGGGGAACCGCGAGCGCGACTCCTCCCACGCGCCGACGCTGTCCCACCAGCCCTCCGCGTCGGCGTACCAGCCGGCGTCGATCACGAAGTACTCGGCGCCCGCCTCGGCCGCCGCCTCGACGAGCGGGAGCAGCCGCTCCGTCGTCGGGTTGCCCATCAGGGTGTTCATGTAGCCGTTGAAGATCACCGGCAGCGTGCCGTGATCCGCGTGCGGGCGGCGCAGGGCGCGGCGATAGCCGGTCATCTCGGCTATCGCGGAGGTCAGACTGTCCGCCTCGGCGCCCGCCGCGCCGAGCGCGAAGGCGGCGGGCACGGTGGTGAACGCGCCGCCGGGCGCGAGGACCTGGCGCCAGTGGTGCTCGCGGTCGGTCGGGCCGAGCAGCGCGAGGTACGCGGCGCCGGACCGCTCGCCGACCTCCCACCGCCAGCCTCCGGCGCTCTCCACCTGCCATAACAGGGCTCTGCCGTCGCCGCGGGCGACGAGCGCCCCGGTCGGCAGGTGGCGTCCGGTGGACCACGAACCCTGGCTGCTGCGCGCGAAGCAGCCGCGGGTGTCGTGCTCGTGCACGGCGCGGTTGACGTCGACGAGCACGTCACGCAGCGCCGTGCGCTGCCAGCGGCCTTCGGCGAGCCAGTCGTTGTCGGCCCACAGCAGGTCGAGATCCGCGAGCCCGTCGGCCGCGCCCGCCGCGCCTACGAACCCCGGTATCGCGAGCGAGGTGACCGCCTCGAGCGTGAGCGCCGCCGCGCCGTTGTTGGTGAGCACGACCCAGGACTGCACGGCCGCGACGCCGTCGGGGGAGCGGTAGTGGACCTGCGCGGACAGGCCGGAGACCGGGTCGGCGAGGTCGATGCGCAGTTCGTGCCAGGTCTCGCCATGGCTCTGGACACGGTTCTCGGTCCGGCCCTGGTACCGCAGCCGCCGGCCGAACGGGGTTTCTATGCTGCGCTCGCCGGACCAGTCGCGGCCGAAGCCGGCGACCTGGACTTCGACGAGGGGAAGCGGCGAAGCGGCATGGGAGAGGTGCGCGCCCGGGAACTCGGCGCCACGGAAATCAGTGCCGGAGAAATCAGCATCGGCGCCCAGGTCGGCGAGGTGCGCGCTGCCGTCGGCGTCGACGCGGAAACCCAGCGACAGCCGCCCGTGACCCCACCGGAATCCTCCGAGCCGGTCGGATTCTGGCTGAACCGTTCCTTCGGGCACGGAGCGCTCCTCGTCATTGCCGGGCCTTGACACCCGTTTATGTGACCGGTCACAATCCTGCCATGTCTGTGACCGGTCACACAAGTGCCGCCCCCGCCGGCCAGCGCGCCGGGACGCGGTCCAAGTCCGTCAGCATCCGCGACGTGGCCAAGGCCGCGGGCGTCTCCTACCAGACCGTCTCCCGCGTCATCAACAGCAACTCCTATGTCAAGGAGTCGACACGGGAGCGGGTGGAGCAGGCCATCCGGGAGCTCGGGTTCCGCCCGAACTCCGCCGCGCGCGCCCTGGCCGGCGGCGAGACCCGCTCGCTGACCGTGGTCACCTCGAACACCACCCTCTACGGGTACGCCGCGGTGCTCCAGGGGATCGAGGAGGCGGCGCGCGCCGCCTCGTTCGCCGTGGGCATCAGCGTGCTGGAGTCCGACGGCGAGCAGGATGTGCGGATCGCCGTCGAGCGCGCGGTGGACTCGAGCGGATCGGTCATCGTCATCGCGTTCGACCGCGCCGGAGTGCGGGCGCTGGAGGCCATGCCGGCGGACTTCCCGCTGGCGGCCGCGGTCGAGACCCCGGCCGCGCGGCCCGCGGCCGGCCGGCCCTGGGTGTGGATCGACGACGAGGCCGCGGCCCGCGCCGCGACCCGCTACCTGCTCGACCTCGGCCATCCGACCGTGCACTACGTGGCGATCCCGTCGAGCACCGACACCAGCCGACGGGCCGCCGGCTGGCGGGCGGCCCTGGCGGAGGCCGGGGTGGCCGCCCCCGAGGCGGTCGGCTCCGGCTGGGACGCCCCGGCCGGCTACCAGGCCGGCCGCCGCCTCGCCCGCGACCCGCGGGCCACCGCGATCCTGTGCGGCAACGACGACCTCGCGCTCGGCGTGATCCGCGCGATGCACGAGGCCGGACGCGCCATCCCGGACAGCGTCAGCGTCGTCGGCTTCGACAACGCGCCGCAGTCGGCGTTCTACACCCCCTCGCTCACCACCGTGCACCTCGACTTCGCCGGCCTCGGCCGCGCCGCCTTCGCCCAGCTCCAGGAGGTGCTGGCCGGCGCCGGCTCGCCGAAGTCGCACCCGGTGGGCCGCCCGGAGCTGGTCGTGCGCGAGAGCGCCGGCGCCTACAGCGCAGCGCCCTGATCCAGACACGGCGCCCTGATTCAAGCGCAGTGCCCTGATTCACGCGCAGTGCCCTGATCCACCCCTCCACCCTCGACCACCAGTGAAAGCAGCGCTTCGATGAAGAAGATAATCACCGGTGCGGCGCTCGGCTGCGCCCTCGCGCTGGCCGCGTCCGCCTGCTCGAACCCGAGCTCCGGCCCCGCCGCTCCCGCCGCGTCCGGCACGCTGAACCCGACCGGCTCGCTCAAGGGCGTGACCCTGACCTTCTGGACCGCGCAGAACAGCGTGGACGAGCCGAAGCAGGTGATCTCCGCCTTCGAGAAGGCGACCGGCGCGACCGTGAACACGGTGGTCGTCCCCGACCCGTACGAGTCCAACTTCCCGACCAAGCTGGCCTCCGGCGACAAGCCCGACCTGGCCTTCTGGCAGCCGACCCAGTCCACGCTGCCCTTCATCAACCCGGCGCAGAACCTGCTGGCCCTCGACGACGAGCCCTGGGTCAAGCTGCTGGGCACCACCGAGCAGTCGCTCGGCCAGGTCGACAGCCACCGCTACGCCGCCGTGGTCACCTCGCCGGCCGTGCTCGGGGTCTACTACAACAAGGCCGACTTCGCGAAGGCCGGCATCACCGCGATGCCGAAGAGCTACGACGAGCTGCTGGCCGACGCGAAGCTGATCAAGCAGAAGGACTCCGGCGTCGCGCCCTTCTTCGAGGTCGGCGGCGACAAGTGGCCGCTGCAGTGGCAGGTCCAGGTGCAGATGACCGACCTGCCCGCCTCGTTCTGGACCGGGCTGAACCAGAACAAGGACACGTGGACGAACCCGGCGATCGTCGCCGCCATCACCAAGTACAAGACCCAGCTGCTCGACGCCGGGCTGGCCCAGGCCGACTACAAGACCGGCACCTTCGTGAACCAGGGCGCGGCGGTCATGAAGGGCACCGCGGCGATGGCGCTGAACGTGACCTCGCTGCAGAACGAGATCCAGGCCTCGAACTCGACCGCGCAGATCGACCAGGCCCTCGGCTGGTTCCCGATCGCGAACTCCGCCGCGCAGGCCGAGTACTCGCCCGACCAGACCAACGGCGTGGTCGCGTTCAAGACCGGCGACGCGGCGCGGCAGAACGCGGCGCGGCAGTTCATCGACTTCTGGCTGACCACCGACTACAAGGACTACATCACCGACCAGAAGGTGGTCTCCATCGAGCCCTCGGTGCCGAACCCGGACGGGCTGCCGCAGACCGCGGTCGCGCAGGCCGCCGCGCTGCCCACCGCCACCGGCGTCTTCCAGGTCAAGGCCCTGACGGCCCCGGACATGCACCTGGCCCTGGCCGACATGATCTTCGGCACCAAGACCCCGCAGCAGGTGGCCCAGGCCTGCGAGGACCAGTTCACCCAGGTCCTCAAGGCCCGCGGCGTGTCCGGGTTCTGAGATGGCTCAGACCGCGCTCGACGCCCGCCGCGCCGCGGGCTCGGGACGGAAGGCCGGGGCGCCCGACGCGGCGCCCCGGCGCGGGCCGCGCCGACCGGGCCCGCGCCGCGGGTTCCAGCAGCACCCGTGGTGGTTCGCGCTGCCGGCCATCGCCGTGTTCGCGGCCTTCTTCCTCGTCCCGAACCTGCTGAACTTCTTCTACCCGTTCACCAACTGGTCCGCGTTCCACTCCTCGATCTCCTTCGCGGGCCTGTCGAACTTCCGCACCATCGCGCACGACGGCTCGCTGCAGCTGGCCCTGCGCACCACGCTCGAGTACGCGGTCGGCGTCGCGATCTTCCAGAACGGCTTCGGCCTGGTCCTGGCGCTGCTGCTGGAGCAGGACTCCCGGTTCAACCGCTTCTTCCGCGCGGTGTTCTTCCTGCCGGTGCTGCTGTCCGCGCTCGCCGTCGGGTACGTGTTCCAGGCGCTGCTCAACCAGGACGGGGCCGTCAATGCCCTGCTGTCCGACCTGACCGGCACGCACGTGGACGTGCCCTGGCTCGGCTCCACGACGTGGACGCTGCTGCTGTTGACCGTCATCCACGGCTGGAAGTGGATGGGCCTGGCGATGCTGGTGTACCTGGCCGGGCTCAAGTCGATCCCCTCGGACGTGACCGAGGCGGCCGCGCTCGACGGGGCGGGGGCGTGGCGGGCGTTCTGGTCGGTGCGCTTCCCGATGCTGGCCCCGGCGCTCACCTTCAACGTCACCACGGCCCTGATCGGCTCGATGAACACCTTCGACATCGTGCAGGCCACCACGAAGGGCGGCCCGGCCGACTCGACGCAGGTGTTCAACATCTACATGTTCCGCATCTTCGGCGAGGGCCTGTACGCGCAGGCGACCGCGATGAGCCTGGTGCTCTTCGCCGTGGTCGTGGTCATCGCGATCCCGGTCGTCGTCGGGATGCGGCGCAGGGAGCGGGTGCTGCTGTGAGAGTCCTGAGTCATCGCGCACTTCGCCCGGCGCTGGTCGTCGCGATGGCGCTGGTGTTCATCGGCGTGCCGCTGTGGCTGGTGCTGATCACCTCGGCCAAGCCGCAGGGCGAGGCGATCACGCCGAACCTGGCGCTGCCGAGGCACTGGCAGCCCGCGACCAACTACCGCACCTCCTTCGACCAGGGCCAGATGCTGCGCGGCTTCGTCAACAGCGTGCTGGTGGTGGTGCCGTCCGTGGTCCTGGTGCTGCTGCTCGGCGCGGGCGCGGCGTGGGTGTTCGCCCGCCGCTCCGGGCGCCTGGTCTCGGCCGCGTACGCGCTGACCATCAGCGGCCTGCTGCTGCCGCCCGCCGTGATCACCATTGTCATGGAGCTGCGGCAGCTCGGCATCGCCAACACCCGCCCCGGCATGATCGCCGTCTACACCGGGATGTACCTGTCCACCTCCATCTTCTTCATGACCGGGTTCATCAGGACTCTTCCCTACGAGCTGGAGGAGGCGGCGCGGATCGACGGCGCGGGCTCCTGGACCGTGTTCGCCCGCATCGTGCTGCCGCTGCTGCGCCCGGTGATCGCCACCGCCACGATCATGGTGATGCTGTTCGCCTGGTCGGACGTCTTCTACGCCTTCTTCGTCCTCGGCGGCGGCTCGGACGCCACCCTGCCGCTGAACCTCTACCAGGTCGCCAGCGCCGCGCTCTACCTGAACAACTGGCATCTGATCTTCGCCTACGTCGCCCTGATGTCCCTGCCGATGGTCGCGGTCTTCGTCATCGCGCAGCGCCGCATCATCTCCGGCATCACCAGCGGAGCCGTCAAGTAGCCCCGCTCCCGCCGGCCACCGGCCGTCCGCCCCGCGGCACCACCCACCCTCTGCCCCACCCGAAGGGACGACGATGTTCCGCAGAACCACCCGCGCCGGCGCCAGGGCCCTGACAGCCCTGGCACTGGCCGCGCCCGCCGCGTTCGCGGCGGGCGCCGGACCGGCGCACGCCGCCACCCAGCAGATCACGGTGAATCTGGGCTCGGATACCGGCCCGGTCTACCACGGCGCGTCCGGCGCGCTGTACGGCCTGGCCCAGAACGGCGTCCCGGGCCTGCCGCTGCTCGCGCCGCTGCACGTGCGCACCATCGCGCAGAAGCCCCCGGGCGGCGCGCAGCACCCCGGCGGCGACGCGGACAAGGTCGCGGGCGAGTTCGTCTCCGCGGGCGGCTCGCAGATCCTGGTCTACGTGCAGGACTACTACTCGCAGTGGCCCTACCAGAACAACGGCATCGCGGACTTCGAATCGGTCATCGACAAGGTCGCCGCCTCGCTTGTGGCCAGCCCGTACCACAGCCACTACGTGTACGTGCCCTTCAACGAGCCCGACGGCAACTGGTACAGCCCGCTGAATCCGGGTTCGTCCTCGTACGCGGCGAACCTGGCCAGGTTCGAGTCCGACTGGGCCACGATCTACCACCGGATCAAGGCCGACGACCCCACCGCCGTCATCGCCGGCCCCAACACGGCCTCGTACTATCCGGGCCTGTTCTCCGACTTCCTGGCCTACGCCAAGGCCAACGGCGTACTGCCCGACGTCCTCACCTGGCACGAGCTCGCGCCGTCGTCGATCTCGAACTTCCCGGTGAACCTGGCCTCCGTCCACTCGATCGAGTCCTCGCTGGGCCTGAACCTGCCGGTCAACATCGACGAGTACGCCGACCAGCGCGACCTGTCCGATCCCGGCCAGCTGGTGCAGTGGATCTCCATGTTCGAGAACGCCAAGGTCGACGCGGACCAGGCGTTCTGGGACAGCTCCGAGAACTACTCGGACAACGCCGTCGAGGCAGACAAGCCGGACGGCTCCTGGTGGCTCTACGACTGGTACGGGCAGCTGACCGGCGATACAGCCACCGTCACCCCGCCCAGCCCGAACACCCCCGACACCCTCCAAGGCGTCGCAGCCCTCGACAAGACCAAGAAGCAGGCCCGCGTCATCCTCGGCGGCGCCTCCGGGGCGTCGAATCTCGTCCTGAACAGCATCCCGGCCTCGGTCTTCGGCCACAGGGTGCACGTCTCGGTCCAGTCCACCACCTGGTCCGGCTATGACGGCTCGGCCTACACGCCCAAGGACATCGCAGAGGGCGACTACACCGTCTCCGGCGGCTCCGTGACAGTCCCGGTGGCGACCACCGACCCGATGGCCGCCTACCAAGTCATCGTCACCCCGGCCACCGCCGCCTCCGGCACCGCCGCGACCGGCACCGCGTGGAGCGCCCGCTACGAGGCCGAGAACGCGGCGCTGACCGACGCGACCGCCTACAACCAGGGCTCGATCTCGAACTACTATGGCCACGCCACCTCCGGCACCGAGGACGTCGGCTCGATCGACAACGCGGACAGCCGCGTCGTGTTCACGGTCAACGTGCCGAGCACCGGCCGCTACCTGCTGAGCACCTTCTACGGCAACCAGACCGCGCTGCCGGCGCAGCAGATCTTCCGAATCGACTCAGGGCCCTGGTCGTACCTGAACTACCCGGCTACGCTCAACTGGGTCTTCCGCTCGCACCTGGACCAATACGTCACGCTGACCGCCGGAACCCACACACTGACCTACGGTGTGTCAGATCCCTCCTTCGGTACCGCGACCGGGCAGGTCACCCTCGACCGCATCGACCTGACCTACGCGCCCTCCGCGATCCCCGGCGTGACCGGCTCCGCGACGCGCTACGAAGCCGAGACCGCCGACCTCTCCGGCCAAGCGACCACAGGGTCCTCGCAGAGCGGCTACACCGGCACCGGCTACGTATCGGCCCCCGCATCCTCGACCGCGACCTTCGCCGTCGAGGCCGACGCGGACGGTTACTACACGCTCAGCCTGCGCTACTCCACCAGCGCCGCGGCCACGTCCAACGGCCTGCGACTCGCCTTCGACGGCGGCACGCTCGAGAACGTCGCGACCACGCCGACCGGCTGCGTCCGCTGGAACGCGACCTCGAACCGCGTCTGGCTGCACGCTGGAATCAACGACATCGCGTACACCGTGACCGGCGCGGCCACCGCGCGCCTCGACCGGCTCGACGTCACCCCGGACACGGCCGACGCAGGGTCCGCGGTCACCTATCAGGCCGAGGACTCCGGCAACACCCTCGCCGGCGCCGCGGCGGTCGCGAGCAACAGCTACGCGTCCGGCGGCAAGTACGTCGGCTGGATCGGCAACGGCGCGGCCAACACCCTCACCTTCAACGGCGTCGACGCCCCGACCGCGGGCACCTACCGCGTCGCCGTCACCTACGCCGACGACGACAGCACCAACTCCGGCAACTACAACGAGAACCTGATCGACCGCGCCGCGACCATCACCACCTCCGGCGGCACGAACGAGACGGTGTACTTCCGCAACACGTATTCGTGGAGCCAGTTCTGGACCCTGGACGTCACCGTCCACCTCAACGCCGGAAGCAACTCCATCACCTTTGCCAACCCCTCGGCCTACGCCCCAGACTTCGACAAGATCACCGTGGCCCCGGCCGCGTTGAGCTGAGCTGAACTGACCCAGAGCGTCCTCCGAAACCCCCGCGCCGCCGGTGCCATCCGCACCGGCGGCGCGGTGCCGTAGGTGGTGCCCAGCCGCCCCGCCGCCGAGCCGCCGAGACCGGCGCGGCCTCTCTTACCGGTCCCCGACGCATACTGCGCGCTGGGCGACAGAATCGACAGTCCACTGGACGCCTGTCCGATTTGGGCGTTCTCTTGAAGATGTACAAGACTCCGCCCCGGTCGTCGCAGACCGGGGACCGGGACGGAAGTCCAGAGTCCCGCGTACCAAGGAGGTGGTCGGGTTGACCGCTCCGACCAGCCAGCCGAACATCGAACACCACCCCGACCTGGTCGAACTTCGGGCCCGCTTCGAGCGGACCGCGACCCGGCCGGGCGTGCAGGGCGCCGAGGCGTTGGGCGTCCTCACCGGCCTCTACCTGGCCGCGTCGCCGTGGATCGCCGGCTTCAACGGCTTCTCCACATTGGCCGTGAACAACCTGATCACCGGCATCGGCTATGCGATGCTGATGGCGGGCTTCGGTTCGGCCTACGAGCGTACGCACGCCATGGCCTGGGCCGCCACGCTGATCGGCGTGTGGACCTGCGTCTCGCCGTGGGCCGTGGCCGGCAGCGTCCACACCCATCGCACCATCACCAGCAACTGCATCGCCGGCGGGGTGGCCATCCTGCTCGGCCTGATGGTCGCCGGGATGGCCGGCATGGGCGGCCGGGGCCGCGTGGACGGCATGGAGCCGATGGAGCGCATGGACCGGCCGGGCATGGACCGTCCCCGTGGTATGACCGGCTGAGTTGCACGACTTGCACGACCCGAACCCGCGCCCGCCTGGCCTGATCCAGGCGGGCGCGGTCCGTCCGGCGCCGATCGAAGCATCGGAACGGGCAATTGGGCACAATTGAATCGAGATCCAGACCGAGACCGAGTCTGCGAGCAGATCGCGAAGCGAACACCGACCGCACGGCATCGCACGGATACGGGAGGCCCGCGTTGCTGGACATGTCCGCCGACCAGTTCGAGGCCCTGGTCGAGGAGGCGCTCCGGGAGATCCCCGCAGACCTGGCCGCCGCGATGCGCAACGTGGCGATCTTCATCGACGACGACTGCCCGCCCGACGGCCCGATCCTGCTCGGCCTCTACGAGGGCATTCCGCTGACCGAGCG
>Ga0070714_100001355_pt1 | contig 17728 bp, 14 predicted proteins | sample LARL83metaG_FD_65450 | JGI IMG/M metagenome (GOLD analysis project Ga0070714, IMG submission 65450) | Corn, switchgrass and miscanthus rhizosphere microbial communities from Kellogg Biological Station, Michigan, USA - LAR L8-3 metaG | ecosystem: Host-associated > Plants > Roots > Rhizosphere ... | reverse complement strand
GACCGCGCGGAGCATGTCGTGCCGCTCGACCAGCCGGCACCACGCCGTGTGCAGACGGTCGAGATCGAGATCGGTGTCGAACTCGGCGTAGAAGTGGGTGCCGACGCCGGAGAGCTGGTAGCCGCCGGCGCGACCGACCAGGTAGGCGTGTTGCAGGTCGGTGAGCGGGAACGGATCGTGCCGACGTGCCGGATCGGGCGTCACGGAGACGGTCGGCGTACGGGTGGCCGCGGTCGGGGTGTGGCCGGGTTTGGCGAGTTCGTCGGCCAGCGTGCGGACTGTGTGCCCCGCCAGCCGGTCCATCGGGACCAGCACACCCAACTCGGCGTCGAGATCGGCCCGCAGCCGGATCATCCGCATGGAGTCCAGGCCCGCCTGGATCAACGGACGATCGACGGCCACCGACTGCCACGGCTCGCCCAGCACCGCACCGATCCGCCGCCGGATCGCGGTGACGGCCACCGCGTCGGGCTCGTGCGCGAGTTCTGTCGGTTCGGCACCGGGAGCCGACGCGTGGATCGGCAGCGTGCCGGCCAGCAGCGCGGTTCGGCACGCGGCGCGGCGCACCTTGCCGGTCGCGGTCAGCGGGATCGCGTCCGGCGGCACGACGTGCACGGCATGCGGTTCGGCCTCATGCGCGGCGATGATCGCGGTCCGTACCCGGCGCGCCAGGTCGGCCGCACCATCCGACGTGCCGGTGACCAGCACGACGAAGTGATCACCACGGTCATCGGCCACGGCGAAGGCGGCGACCGGTACGCCGGCCAGGGCAGGGTCGGCGGCCCGCGCGGTCGCCTCGACGTCCTCCGGCGCCAGGTTCCGACCGCGCACGATGATCAACTCGGCCAGTCGCCCGCAGAGCACGAGCTCGCCGTCGTGCCAGAACGCCAGGTCACCGGAGCGCAGGTACGGGCCGGTACCGTCGGCCGGGCGGGCGGCGAAGGCGTCCTCCGGCCGGCGCCAGTAGCCGTCCGCGACCGGTTCCCCGCGTAGCCACAGCTCGCCGACCCGCCCCGGTCCGACCGGCAACAGCGTGCCCGGATCGACGACAACGGCCTCGATGCCGCGCCCCGGCGTACCGCACGCGACCAACTCCGCGGCCCGACCGCGATCCGCCGGGCGCACCACGCGCCGCTCCAGCGCAGCCGCGTCCACCCGAACGCGGATCGGCTCGTCCGGGCCACGGTGGGCGGCGGCCATCATCGTCTCGGTCGTGCCGTAGCCGGTGAAGAATGCCGACCCGCGGAATCCGTGCGGCGCGAAGGCGGCGGTGAAGTCGTCCAGCACCGCCGGGCTGATCCGCTCCGACCCGATCACCGCGACGTCCCACCCGGACAGGTTCAGTCCGGCTCGACGGTCCGGCGGAATCTGGTCGACACATGCCTGGTAGGCGAACGGTGGCGCGCCCGACAACACCGGCCCGTGCGCGGCCGAGATCGCCCGCAGCCACGACACCGGATCGGCCAGCACGTCCTCGGCCGCCAGCAGCGTCACCGGACCGTCCAGCCACAGCCCCATCAACGCCAGGCACAGGCCGAGCACGTGGTGCGCGGTGACCCAGGTGACCACGGACGACCCGGCCGGCAGGTCCACCCGTTCCCCGAACACGTCCAGCCACGCCGCCAACACGCGATGGCGAACCGTGACCCCCTTGGGCGTACCGGTGGAACCCGACGTGTAGAGCAGCAGCGCCAGATCGTCCGGCGCGGCCGCCACCGGCTCGAACTCGGCCGGCGGCAAGCCGTCCAGCTCCAGCCACCGCGCCGCCGGCAGCTGGTCCCGCGCCAGCGCCGCGACCGCGGAAGTGGAGACCACAGTGGACACATCCGCGTCCCGCGCGATCTCGGCGTACCGACCACGCGCGTCGTAGGGGACCGGCACCGCCGTCGCCCCCGCGTACAGCACACCGGCGAACGCCACGAAGAAGTCCACACCTGACGGAAGCAGCACCAGAACCCGATCCCCCGGCCGCAGGCACGCCGCCACCGATTGCGCCCGGCGGTCCCACTCGCCCCGCGTCAACGACGCACCGGTGCCGGTGAACGCGACGTCATCTTCAGCGGCGTGCGCGTAGCCGAGCAACCGGTCCACCAGACATGCCGGGCGAAGGTTGGTCATGCCGGCATCGTCGCGGCGACCGCACGAACACCACCAGGTCAGACGAGGTGGCGCACGGGCCACTCCACTCGGGCTACCCGGTCGGGTAGTCGGTCCACCACACCGGTCGACCTACGCTCGGGGCAATGTGAAAGGAGCGAACGATGAACGATCAGCGGACGGCCGGCCCGTCCGTCATGGAGATCATCTTCGGTTACGGGGCATCCCAGGCGGTCAACGTGACAGCGCGGCTGCGTCTGGCCGACCACCTGGCCGACGGGGTCAAGACCCCGGCCGATCTGGCCGCTGCCACCGGTTCCGACGAGCTGTCGATACGCCGCTTGTTGCGGGCGTTGGTGTGCCTGGGAATCGTGACACAGTCCGCACCGGACGAGTTCGCGTTGAGCCCCGGCGGTGATCCGCTGCGCGGCGACGTGCCGTACTCGTTGCGCGAGATGGCGATGCTGGTGTGCGGCGAACAGACCTGGCGCAGTTGGGGCGAACTGGAGTACAGCGTGCGCACCGGACTGCCGGCCTGGGACCAGGTGACCGGGCTGTCGTCGTTCGAGTACATGGCCAAGCATCCGGAGCACGCCGCGGTGTTCAACCAGGCCATGGCCGGCTATGCCAGGGCCGCCGCGCCGGCGATCATCGCGAACGGCGACTTCGGCCGGTTCGCCACGGTCGTCGATGTCGGCGGTGGCGATGGCAGCCTGCTGGGCGCGATCCTGACGGCGCATCCGGGACTGCGTGGCGTGTTGTACGACCTGCCGGCCGGCGTCGAGTCGGCCGACCGGACGCTGGCCGCCGCCGGTGTGGCCGACCGGTGCGAGGTGATCGGCGGCGACTTCTTCGTATCGGTACCCGATGGTGCGGATGCCTATCTGCTCAAGAGCGTGTTGCACGACTGGAACGACGATCGTGCCGCCGAGGTCCTGCGCAACTGCCGGCGGGCGATGCCGGCGACGGGACGGATCCTGGTGGTGGAACCGGTGCTGCCGGCCGTGGTCACGCCCGCCGTGGCCGGGATCGTGCTGTCCGACCTGAACATGCTCGTGAACACCGGCGGCCGGGAACGCACCGAGGACGAGTTCCGCGCGCTGTTCGCGGCCGCCGGGTTCGACCTGGTCCGGGTCGCCGGAGAGGGTGTCGACTTCCGGGTGCTGGAAGGGATCGTGGCGTGAGTCGACGCGCGATCGTCATCGGCGCCGGCATCGGCGGGCTCGCCGCCGCGTGCGCGCTCTCCCGTACCGGCTGGTCGGTGACGGTCTACGAGAAGGCCACCGTGCTGGCGGAGGTCGGTGCGGGCCTGAGCATGGCGCCCAACGCGGTACGCGCGATGGAGTGGCTCGGTCTCGGTGACCGCATGCGGGCCAAGGCCCAAGGACAGGGCATCGGGGTCCGCACCCGCTCCGGTCGCTGGCTGGTCCGGCTCGAAGGAGCGGAACTGGCCGCCCGGTACGGCAACGCGATGTACGCCATGCACCGCGCCGAACTGCACCGCATGCTGTACGAGACGGCCAGCGCCGACTGCACCGTCCACACCGGACACCGCGCGATCTCGATCGACCCGGTCGCCCCGTCGGCCATCCTGCGCAACACCGACGGGCCGGTCGTCGCGTCCGCCGACCTGCTCGTGCTGGCCGACGGCGTGCACAGCAGGCTGCGGTCGCTGCTGTTCCCGGACCATCCGGGCGCCGCGTACGCCGGTTATGTGTGCTGGCGGGGCATCGCGCCGGCCGTGTTCGCCGACGTGCTCGCCGATCCCCCGGTGTGGACCGACAGTTGGGGCCGCGGCACGCGGTTCGGCTCGGCGCAACTGGCCGACGGTCGCGTGTTCTGGTACGGCAGCGCGGCCGGCGACGAGGGCGCGTACGCCAGGGACACCCTGGACGACGTGGCCCGTCGCTTCCGTGGCTGGCACGAGCCGATCCCCCAGCTCATCGCGTCCAGTCGCGCGTCGGCCCTGCTGCGCAACGACATCTACTACGTCCGCACGCCGGTGCCGAGCTTCACGGTCGGCAACACGGTCCTGCTCGGCGATGCCGCGCACGCGGTGACACCGGACATCGGACAGGGCGCGTGCCTGGCGATCGAGGACGCCGTCGTGCTGGCGGCCGTGACCGCGGCACACGACGATCTCGCCGCCGGCCTGACCGAGTACGACCGGGTGCGCCGGCCGCGCACCCAGAAGTTGGCGAAGATCTCCGGCAACTCGGCCCGCGTGCAACAGGCCGGCCACCCGATCACCGCAGGTCTACGGGATCTCGCGGTGTACCTGATGCCGCGCGGCGCGTACCTGAGTGCCGGCGACGACGCGCTGGGCTGGCGGCCACCGGACGTGCCGGTGGCACAACCGTCGTGACGACCGCGCTCGACCGGGAGTACTCGCCGAGCCGCATGGTGCCCGACGTGGCCGGGTACCTCGCCGAATACGCCCGGCGCAGCGCCGATACCCGCGCCGACCTGGCCGCCTACACCGACATCCGGTACGGGCCCGCGACTCTCGACCTGTTCCCGGCGGTGACGGGCAGTCCCTTGCTGGTGTACGTGCACGGCGGCTTCTGGCAGGAGATGAGCAAGTCCGACTTCGCGTTCCCGGCCCGAGGCGCGGTCGCGGCCGGCATGTCCTTCGCGGCACTGGGTTACGGCCTGGCGCCGGAGCACTCGATGGACGAGATCGTGGCGTGCGTCCGCGCCGGCGTGTCGTGGCTGGTCGAGCACGCGGACGTCTTCGCCATCGACCCGGCGCGCATCCACCTGTGCGGCCACTCGGCGGGCGCGCACCTGGCCGCGATGGCGCTACTGGACGACCGACTGCGTGCGGTGATCGCCGGCGCGATCCTGCTCTCCGGCGTCTACGACCTGGAACCGATCCGCCACACCTACGTCAACCAAGCGCTCGGTCTGGACCGGGCCGCGGCCGCCCGCAACAGCCCGCTGCACGCGCTGCCGGACCGACTGCCGCCGCTGGTCGTCGCGTGTGGCGCGATCGAGACCGCGGAGTTCCGTCGGCAACGCCGGGAGTTCGCGGCGGCCGCCCGTGGCCGTGGCCGGGTGACGGAGCTGATCGTCCAGGGCCGCCACCACTTCGACGTCATGGACGATCTCACCGCTCCCGACACCGGCCTCGGCCGCGCCGTGTTCGCGCAACTCACGTCCGGCGCCTGACATCTCGGCAAATGTATCGAGAATTTCTTTCCTCGATTATGTAACTCGATTCGGCCATATCGTAAAACTGTCAAATGTTGGCAACTCGCGTTTTCGCACGCGAGCCGCGGGGTAGACATACCGCGATGGATGCCAGGTCGTCCGAGAGCCACATCGTAGGCCGAAGGTGGGAGTTGCGGTGCCTTCGGTCGTTGTCGCGGTCCACCCGCTTGCTGACCCTGGTCGGCCCACCGGGTGTCGGAAAGTCCAGGCTGGCCAAGGAACTCATCACCCGGACCGGCGACAATGTGGTCCGTCGGGTCGACCTTTCCACGCTCCCCACGGACGGTTCACCCGGATGCGCCGTCGCCGAACGGTTCGGCGTGCCGGCCGAGCGACTGGCCGACACGATCGCCGACGCACGCGTCGTCGTCGTCCTCGAGAGCTGCGAGCACGTGATCGAACAATGCGCCGCGTTCGTCGCCGACCTGCTGTGCCGTTGTGCCAGGCTGCGGTTCGTGGCCACGAGCCAGCAGCCACTACGGGTACCCTGCGAGATCACGTTCCGGGTCGGACCGTTGGCGGTCCCGGAACCGTTCACGGACAACCGACACGCGCTGCGGACGGACGCCGTGCGGCTGTTCGTCGCACGCGCACAGGAAACCGTGCCCGGCTTCGCCCCTCGTGCCGACGACATCGGTGTCGTGGCGGGCATCTGCCGCGCCTGCGACGGGCTCCCGTCGGCCGTCGAACGGGCGGCGCGCCAGGTCGGGCGCCGGCCGCTGCGTGCGATCCGCACCGATCCGCCGCATCCCGCGCTCACCACGGCGACAGCGCGCGCGTACGGCCTGCTGACCATGGCCGAACAACGGGCATTGCGGCAGTTGTCCGTCCTGCCGGGAGGTTTCGACCTCGACACGGCACGCGCCGTCTGCGCCCCGCCGGACGACGTCGTGTCACTGGTGTGCGCACTCGAAGCCAAGTCGATGATCAGCACGGTGACGTGCGACAGCGGCACGGCCCGATTCCGGTTGTTGAGCGGTGTCCGCACGTACGTATCCGGCCTGGCCGACAACGACGAACTGGCCGGCAGCCAGGAGCGGGCCGTGGCGCGGCTGTGCCAGTGCGCGCAATCCCTGACGGACACGCTGTTCGTCACCGACACCGCACCGGCGGACCTGGCCTTCCAGCACGACAATCTCGTTGCGGCACTACGGTTTCCGGCGGCCCAGCGGCACGATCGCCACATCCTGCTCGCGGTGACGCTGGCGAGGGTGCTGTGGTACGGCCAACAGGGGACGGCCGCCCGCGACCTGCTCGCCGAGATGCGGGAGCGCTCGAGCCGATCGCCCTGGCACAGCGACGTGCTGGCGTTGTCCGCACTCGCCGCCGGCGCGCAGGCGGACGATGAGCACGCACTCGACTTCGCCGAGCAGGCCGTGCGCGTCGCCGACCGGCCACTCGCCACGGCACGGGCGTGGGAGGCGCTCGGCTTCGTGCGGGCGTGCCGTGGCGAGTCCACTGCGGCGGTCGCCGCGTATCTGGCATGCCTGGACATGGTGCGCGCGCACGGCACGCCGTTGGCCGTGGCGCAGTGCCAGCACGGTCTGGCGTTGACACTGCTGATGGCCGGGAAACCGTTGGCCGCGAAGCACTATCTCGACGAATCGGTACCCGTCATCACCGCGAAGGCCGCACGGCGATCGAGAATCGCGGCGTCGAACACGGTCGGGGCGCTGTATCTGGCGCTGGACGATCAGGACGCGGCACGGCGGGCGTTCGTCACGGTGCTGCGCACCGCGCACCCCGGCGATCACCTCACGTCGTACGCGTTGGACGGTCTGGCGATCCTGGCCGCGCGGCACAACGACGGCGCCCGGGTACTCATGATGTCCTCGGCCGCCGCCCAGATCCGAACCCGCTGCGGTGTCGTGGTCAGCGGTGCGTGGCAGCGTTGGGTCGATCAGGCCGTGACGACGGCGACCCACCTGCTCGGTCCGGAACGGACACACGACGCGACGATCGCCGGCCGCCGGCTGCGCGGGGAACGACTATTGGCCTACGCGTTGCGGGACGACTATGAAACCAACCAATCCAATGCCGGCACATTGACCCGGCGCGAACGGCAGATCGCCGGTCTGGTGGCCGAGGGAATGACGGATCGTGAGATCGCCGAAGGGCTCGGGTTGGCGCAGCGCACGATTCGCGCACATCTGACCAGCATCCACCAGAAATTGGATCTGCGATCCCGTATCCAGGTCGCGGTCTGGACGACCCGACGGGCCGACGCGATGGACGCCCGATGACATCGTCCCGGCACTGCCCGGTGTGCGGCGGACCGGTCGCCGCCCGGCGTCGGCGACACGGTGGCCGCCCGGCCACGTACTGCTCCGACGCCTGCCGGCAGCGGGCCTTCCGCCGCCGCGCCGGCAACCGATCCGACGACGGCGAACGTCCGCTGCCGCCGGGCAGCGCCCTGCTCCCGGCGCTCGACGGCTTCGTCGGTCGGCAGGCCGCACTCCGCCACCTGCGACATGTGCTCAGCACGTCCCGCCTGGTCACCCTCACCGGGCTGCCCGGTGTCGGCAAGAGCCGCCTCGCCGCCGAGATCGCCCGCGCCCTGCGCGGCCCGGCGCACCTGATCACCCTCGCCACGGCACTCGCGACCAGCACGACGGACCGCCTCGTCGACACGATCGGCGACCGCCGGTTACTGCTCGTGCTCGACGACTGCGACCACCACCGCCCGACCAGCGCCCGCCTGGCCGCACGGGTGTTGCGCGGCTGTCCCGGCACCAGGGTCCTCGCCACGTGCCGCCGCCCGCTCGCCGCGACCGGCGAGGCGGTGTTCCGGGTCGCGCCGCTCACGCCGCCGGCCAGCGACGACCGTGCCTCGGTACTCCGGTCGACCGCGGTTCGGCTGTTCGTGGACCGCGCGCACGCCAGCGACCCGTCCTTCGAGCTCACCGACGACAACGCCGGCAGCGTCGCCGACATCTGCCGCCGCCTGGACGGCATCCCGCTGGCCATCGAGCTCGCGGCCCGCTGCATCGGCGTTCTCACGCCGTGCCAACTGCTCGCCGAGCTGGACCATCCGCTCACCGTGCTCACCGCCGGCGCCCGCACCGGTCCCGATCGGCACCGCGACCTGCGCTCGGCGATCGCGTGGAGCCACCCGCTGCTGTCCGAGCCGGAGCGGGCCGCGTTCCGCCGGCTGGCCGTGCTGCCGGCCGGATTCGATCTGGCCGCCGCGACCGCCGTGTGCGCGATCGACGACACACCCGCCGTGGTCGCGGCACTGGCCGACCGGTCGTTCCTGGTGGTGCGGGACGACCGCTACCGACAGCCACACATCGTCCGTGCCTACGCCGCCGAGCAGCTGGCCGCCGTGGGCGAGTCCGACGCGACCTGGCATCGCGCGGCCGAGTGGCTGGCCGGCGTCGCCGAGCCGACCACCCACAGCGTCTACCTGCACGACCCGACACTGGATCGATTACGACGAGAACGGGACAATCTCGCCGCCGCGATCGACCACGCGGGGGGCGACGACCAACGCATCCTGCTGGCCACGGCGCTGGCCCGGGTCTGGCAGGAAGACGACCTCGCGCCGGCCGGCCGTCGCATGTTGACCGACGCCCTGACCCGGGCACCACGCTCGGCCTACCGCGCCGACGCGATGGCCACGATCGCCGAGATCGCCTGCCGGCAGGGCGACCTGCACGAAGCACTGCTCTCGGCGAGCACCGCCGTACGCGACGCGCGTGCCCTGGCACGGCCCATCGGGCTGGCCAAGGCCCTACACGTGCTGGCGTTCACCCGGCTGTGCCGAGGAGAGGACGCCGCGGCCGTCACCGCCGAACAGGAGTGCCTCGACATCGTCGAAGCCATCGGCGACGACGCGGACATCGCGCTGGTCCGCTGCAATCTCGCCTGGCAGTACCTGCGGGCCGGCAAGGACGCGGACGCCGAACTGCTGCTTCGCGGTGGTCCGCCGGTGACCGAACTCCCGCGGGCGCACGCCGCCGCCATGCACACGATCGGCATGTTGCGCCTGGCCCGCGGTGACGTGGCCGGCGCGGCGGAGTCGTTCACCGAGGGACTGGCCAGAACGGCTCCGGAAAGCCTCGACGGTGCACCGCTGATGGAGGGTCTGGCGATCATCGCCGTCCGCCGGGGTGACGCGGAACGCGCACTGTGCCTGGCCGCGAGCGCCACGGCGGTACGTTCCCGGCTCGGCGTGGTGGCCAGCGCCGACTGGCGACGCCAGGTCGAGCAGGCGCTTGCCTCGGCTCGCAGGGCCACCGAACCAGCGCGTGTGGTCACGGCTGTCGCGGCCGGCGAGCGACTCCGGGGCGCGATGCTGCGCGCCTACGCGCTGGGTCAACTCACGGCGCCGCCCGAGGAGATCGCCCGTCGGCCGGAGTGCGAGCGGCTGCTGACCGACCGCGAGCAGGAGATCGTGACCCTGGTGGCGGACGGGCTCACCAATCGCGAGATCGCGGCCTGTCTGCGCCTGTCGGTGAGCACCGTACGCACCGCCGTCACCGCGCTGCTCAACAAGCTGTACCTGCGGTCACGCATCCAACTCGCGATGTGGGCAGCGACGCGAGGTGTTTCGTAACGCGGCCGCATCGTCGTCACCTCGACGATGCGATTGTTCGGTCACGGACAGATACTGTGGATGCCCTGCTCGATCGACCATCCACAGTAGACGGACATCGGCAGAACGGGAGAGAGCATGCTGACCGGCGACAAGGTGCTACTCCAGCGTGGACCGGCCCAGATCCGACCTGGCGGCATCATCGCCGGACCACGTACGTCGACCGGCGATGAGGGACTGTCCGTCGCCGTCGCCCACCACGACGAGCTGATCCGGACCGGCCTGACCGCGTTGCTGGCCAAGCTGACCCTGGTGGCCAACGTGGTGTCCTGCGACGACTGGCCGAGCGTGACGAAACTGCTGGCCACCAAGGACACTCCCGACGTACTCATCATCGCGCACCGCCTCGTTCGCCGTGACAACGAGCGCATGGCGACGATCAAGGCGACGCGGGCCAGGGCACTGTTGCTGATGGAGGGCGCCGACAACGTCGAGATCGCCGAAGCGGCCTGCCTGGACCCCGGCGGCTTCCTCGTCGAACGCGGCCTGACCACGTCGATCCTGCTCACCGCGCTGCGTCAGACCACGAACGGCCAGGTGCCGCTGGCGCCCCAGGTGACCCGCGAGATGCTCGCCGAGTTGCAGAACCCGAACCGCCTGTCCGTACTGGGGCTCAACCAGCTCACGCCACGCGAACAGCAGACGCTCAAGCTGTTGGTCGAGGGGTTCAGCAACAAGCAGATCGCCCATCGGCTGGGCATCGGCATCAACGGCGCCAAGCGCCATGTCGCGAACGTACTCGCGAAACTCAACTGTCCGAACCGGACGATCGCGGCGACGGAAGCCGTGCGACTGGGCGTGATCTGATCCCGTGTCCACCGTTTCGGAGATCGATCTCACGTCGGCCGAGTTCCTGGACGACCCGTACCCCACCTACGAACGGCTGCGCCGACACGGCCCGATACTGCGCCACGACAGCGGACTGTGGCTGATCACCGACTACGCCACCTGCGCCGACGTGCTGCGCGACACCCGCTGGGGCCACGCCGACCGCGACCCGACCGGATCGTCGGCGCAGGCGCCCGCGATGCGGGTCCGGGTCTTCCCGGACCTGGACACCGACCCGTGGCCCTTCATGCGCCAGAACCCACCGGACCACACCAGGGTGCGCGCGCTGGTCAACAAGGCGTTCACGCCACGGATGGTGGACGGGTTCGAATCACGCATCGAACAGCTCGCCACCACCCTGATCCATGACATGGCCGGCGCCGGCGAGGTCGACCTCGTCACGGCGTTCGCCGCCGCACTGCCGATCAGATCCATCTGCGCACGACTCGGCATCCCCGAACGCGACTGGATCCCGTTGCGCGACTGGTCGATGGAGTACGCACGCGGCTTCGACCCCGGCTTCGCCACGGCACCGGGCCAGTTCGAGGCGTGCGAACGCGCCGCCTACCACCTGCGCGACTACTTCACCGAACTCGTCGGCCTGCGACGCCGCGCGCCGGCCGACGACCTGATCAGCGAGCTGGTGGCGGCCCGCGACGGCGGCGACTTCCTCAGCGACGAGGAACTCGTCGTCACGGCGGCGCTGCTGCTCAGCGCCGGCAACGAAACCTCGATCAGCCTGCTCGGCAACGCGGCGCTCACCCTGCTGCGGCACCCCGACCGACTCGCCTGGTTCCGTGACCACCCGAGCGCCCAGGCCACCGCCATCGAGGAACTACTCCGCCACGACTCGCCGTTCCAGTTCGGCGACCGGGTCGCCATGACCGACCTGACCGTGCACGGCGAACAGATCGCCGCCGGCGACCGCGCGCTGGTCCTGGTCGGATCGGCCAACCGCGATCCGGACGCCTTCGACCAACCGGACACCCTGAACCTGACCCGACACCCGAACCGGCACCTCTGCTTCGGCACCGGCATTCATTTCTGTGTCGGCGCCGGACTCGCCAGGCTCCAAGGCCGTGTCGCCCTGCGCACCCTGTTCAGCCAAGCACCGCGCATCCGACTGACCGGCGCACCGCGGCGGGCCGGCACGGCGTGGAACCACAGCCTGGAATACCTGCCCGTACGCCTCAACTGACGTTCCTGCGCGTGGGCCGGTTGGGGCACCAACATCGTGCTGGTGATCGTCGGCCTGAAGATCACCACCTTGGTTGACCATCCGGCACCTGCACGGTACGCCAGAGGCGAACGGGACGAGGTCGAATACCGGCATCGCCTGGAAACGAAGCGGACACGGCAACACGCCCCGACGAGCGACGGACGGCGATCGGGTCCTCCCGCTGACCGGTCAACAGCGGCGACCGCGACAACAACACAGCGCCACCCACGAGCAACACCGCTCCCACACCGGCGCCCAACAACCACCACCCGGTCCGCACCTGCTCGTGGAAGACGACCACACCCCACGCCGCGGCCAGCAGCGGGTTGGCCAACGTGATACCCGGCTGCGCGGCCACCAACCGCCCCGCCCGCACGGCGTTCTGCAACAACAGAAAGGCCGCGGCGCTCACCGCGACCGCGGCCCACACCTGCCACGCCCCCAACACCGCATCCCACCCACGACCGACGATCGCCGTGACCGGTTTGACCAGCACGGCAACCAAACCGGCACTCATCCCCGCCGCGACGCCGGCCAACGCCGCTCGACCCACCTGCCCGGTCCAACGGGCGGCCAGGAACGCCACGACGATCGCCGAGACCGTCACGACGAGCCCGAGCAACCACGTCCACGGCGCGACAGCAGCCGGGCGGCCGCCGCGCGGTGCCAGCGCCGCCAGCAGCACGACAACCCCGATGGTCATCGCCGAGATCGCCGCCCACTCCAGTGCCCCCAGCCGACCGCCCAGGACGACACGGGACAGCACCAGGCAGAACGGCAACTCCATCACCACGAGCACCTGCACGGCCGACACCGGGCCGGTCGCCAACGCCGCCACCTGCAACAGGAACTCCACGACCAAGCCCAGCACGCCGGCCAACCACACCCGACGATGCCAGAGCAGAACCATCGACAGCCCGGGCCGACCCGGCTCGTCCTGAGCCGCCTTGCGCAGCAGCACCAGAGCCAGCGCACCGACAGCGGCCGACAACAACACCAACACGACCGCCAAGGCCGAGCGCCCTTCCCTCGGTTCCACCGAACGAGCCGAACCCTAGCGACGATGGATTCTCGATGGGCCCGCAAAGGTATTACGAGAGTGTGAGCATCCAGCGGGGCTGGAGCGTCATCGAATACCGTCCGATGTGGATGTTCGATGGGCGCGGGCCGCCAGTTCGGCCAGCTCCGCCATGAAGCGTGCCGGCATGGCCGGCGCGGTGTGGGCCGGTTCGGGCTCGGCCGGCGGACCGGCCGGTGGCCGCCGGTCCTCGAGGCTCAGGCCGAGCATCGCGAGGAGTTCCGTGAGGTCGGCGGCGTCGGTGGCGTGCCCGGCGACGACCAGCACCGCCTGCCGGCATTGTGTCGTGGTCGGCGCGTGGCGGACCACCGGGTCGGTGTCGAATCGCCGGTCGGTGCGCATGTCGTGCCCTCCGGTCGTGGGGACACGTCCAGTGTCGCGCCACGGCGGTGCTGGAACACCGGTCGAAAGTCACTTCCGGGGACGGCCGTTGCGCCCTACTGCTGACTTTGGTCCGGCGACCGCCGTCTTGTCGCCCTACATCGAACCACCGGCCGACCACCACGTTCGAACCGCACGATGACGAGTGGAGGTGGCTTGAGATGTCCGGTCGTTCCAACTCGGTGCGGTCGCCCGGGATCGCGGCCCGAATGTGGGCCAGGCTGCGCGGCCGCCGGTCCGGCAAGCCGACGGCGCCCGTGGTGGGATTGAGCCTGCAGGCGGTGCCGATGTGCGTGCCCGCGGACATGACGCTGTTGACACCGACGATGCGGGTCGCGGTGGTCGAGGACGCGTGCTGGGCGCTGGCCGTGGCGGCGTGGCGCGAACGCAAGCCGTTCTGGTGGCGGCCGTCGGCCCGCCGGGTGTGGGTGGCCGAAGGCCGTGCCCTGGATGCCAAGCGGGACCGCGTCCGCGCGCTCGTCGACGTCGCGCGGGACGAGCGACCGCACGACTGAACCCCTCGGGTCGGTCGGCGAGGGCCGGGCGCGGCGTCCCGTTCCGGGTACCAGCCGGCCGCGCCGCGATCGCCGGGCTTACGGCGCCGGCACCTCGAACAGGGTGAGCATGGTGCACACCGTGTGGTAGACGCCCATCACCGCGGCGATGTCGAACAGGCCTTTCGCGCCGAACGCCGACTCGGCCTCCCGATACAGCTCGTCGTCGATGTGGTGACGCGTCGCCAGCGCGTGGGTGAGCCGTGCGGCGAGCTTCTCGTGCTCGCCCAGGCCTTCCGGGATGTTTCCGCCGCAGAGGGCGAGGACATGGTCATCGGCCAGTCCGGCGGTCCGCGCCACGGACGTGTGGGCGTACAGCTCGTAGTCCGCGCCATACACGGCACCGAGCACGATGATCACCACCTCGCGGACGCTCGGCGACAGGCTGGTGTTCGTCGACTCGGCCACCTGGAACTCCAAGAGCTTCGCCGTCACCTCGGGATGCAGCAGGAGCGCGTTGAACGGCCCGATCAGGCGGCCGTCCTCGGTCGTCGACCGGATGCCCAGCTTGTCGGTGAACACCACCCACGAGCCGATCAGCTGGTCGTAGAGCGCACGCTGGGCGGCGGTGAGCGTCGCCGGGTCGGCCAGCGGCAGCCGTCCGCCGAGCGGACGGGCAGACTCATTCATCGCCGTGAGCCCCTTTACGCTAGCCCTTCGAGATTTCCCGCCATGGTAGTTCGGCCTTGGTCGCGACCTGACGTGGAGTCATCTACGTTGCGCGGCAACGCCCACGCTCGCACCAACCACAACTGGAGCACTAGGCCACCTTTCACTATGTGAGAATGGCCGGCACGGCCACAAACATTCACTTGTATGCCCGCCCCACCGAAGCGGATGCCGAATTGTGCGGTGATATCTGCCGCCCCCGAACGTCGGATTTCGTCGGCGCCGTATCAAGGCCAGACTCCGGGTTGTCCCTGACTACCTTCAGGGATCGCCCGACTAGCGACGAAGGGGCAGGATACGGGTGCGTACCATTCATGACACTTCAACGACGACCCGAAATTGGCGAAGAAAGTTCACCTTCACGGTGGCCGCCGCACTGTTATCGGCTACCGTCATAACGCAATTCGGCGCGGGGACGGCGTCCGCCGCGCCCGGTCCGGCGAATCCGTCCGGGCCGAACGATTCGGCCGCACAGCAGTTCGTCCGGACCGTGGGCGCGCGGGTCGTCGACAACCAGGAAGCGCTGTCGACGTTCCGCGCGTGGATGATCGGACGGCCGGGGTTCGCCGGCAGTGGATACGTCGGCTCCGTCGACGATCTGCAGGGCAAGGCGACCACGATCCTGTGGGCCGGGCCGCCGACCGCACTGCTGTCGGCGATACAGGCCGAGGGTGCCCGTCGTGGCATCACGGTGACCGTGGGGCAGCGTGATCACAGCCTGGCCCAGATCGACGCGGCGGTCGACGCGATCTGGCAGCAGGCCGCCGCCGGCGGCTGGAGCGGATTCGCCATATCCGCGATCGCCGCCGTCGGCGCCACCGACGACGGCCTCACGGTGTACGGGACGTACACCGCCGCCCAACGCGCCGCGCCGGTGCGGTCGCTGGCCACGACGGTCCTCGGGGTGCCGGTGCGGGTCGTGCCGGGCGTGGACGCCAGCACCAGCAACGGCCGCGACAACGACTTCGCGCCGTTCGACGCGGGCGGCTACATGCTCAGCCCGTCCACCGGACGTACGTGTTCCAGCGGCTTCGGGATCTCCCTCAACGGGACCAGCCGGATCACCACCGCCCGGCACTGCACCGCCAACGACTTCCAGGACCGCGCCGCGCCGAACCGGTACGGCACCGGTGTCCGGAATTCGGGGGACGGCGGCGGCCGGGTGCTCAGTGCCAGCGCGGTGGCCCTGGCGCTGGACGGGCCGTTCAACTCGAACAACTTCTCCAAGCTCGTGATCGGCTTCGAAGACCTGGGGGTCAACGACTTCGTGTGCACGGGCGGCGGTAACTCCGGCGAGCACTGCAATGTGAAGGTCACGAACCTGCGGGTGTCGTTCAACGACGGGTTCGGCACGTTCTCGACCATCGAGGGCGTCCAGCAGTCCCGCGGCGCCATCGCCCAGATCCAGGGCGACAGCGGTGGCCCGGTGATCTCGCTGGCCAACACGTCCGCCGGCCAGGTCCGGGCGGCCGGCATGATCCAGGGTTTCCTGGGTGCTGGGATGACCGGCGCCGCATGCGGTCCGGTGTTCGACGCCGGCAACAACAAGTGCACGGCGAACGTGCTGTTCTCCTCGATGCGCACGGTCGTCAACAGCACCCCCGGCGCATCGCTGCTGACCGGGTGACGTGGGTACGCGGCCCGGATCCGGCCGTCACCGGATCCGGGCCGCACCGGTTCAACAATCGGCCGGAGTCGCGGCGTTTAGCGGGAGAGGTCAGTATGCGGTTCCGACGGGAAGGACCAGGATGACGTTCGACGACTTCGTCCGGGCCGAACTGGGCGCGCTGACGAAGTTCACGGGTGCCCTGACCGGCGACCGCGCGCTGGCCGAGGACATCCTGTCCGACGCGCTGCTCAAGATCGCCCGCCGCTGGCGGCGGGTCGCCGGCATGGACAACCCGGCCGCCTATGTGCGCCGGACCGTCGTCACCACGTACCTGTCGGACCGGCGCAAGGACCAACGCCGCCGTACCGTCCCGGCCGGTGACCTGGCGACGCTGGACCGGCCCGGCCCGGACGCCAGCGCGGCCGTCATCGCGCGGGACGAGGTCGAGCGACTGCTCGCCGGGTTGCCGCGCCAACAACGCGCGGTCATCGTGCTGCGTTACCTGCTGGACGAGACGGACGAGCAGATCGCCGATGCCCTCGGCTGCACGACCGGCACCGTGCGCTCGCACCTGTCGCACGCGCGCGCCGCCCTCCGACTGGCCGCGACCCCGACGCCGAAGGAGTGAGCACCATGAACGTCGAACAACTCACGTCGGCCCTGACCGCGCACGACGCCGATCCGGACGCCGTCCTGGCCGCCTTCCACGCCAAGCGCAGGCGCGGCATCCGCAATCGCGGTCTGATCGCCGGTGGTGTGGCCGTGGTCATCGTGGCCGCGGTGGTGGTCACGCTGCGGCCGTGGACGTCCGCCAGTTCGACCACCCCGCCAGGCCCGGCGAACGGCTGCGCGGTGACCTCGCTGCGCGACACGCTGGCCATGGCCCGGCAGGGCGGCGCGTCGGTGATCGTCGCGGACGGTGAGCTGACTGGCAGAACCGTTACCGACACGCAGATCTACTACCAGATGGCCCTCCACTCGGTGCGCACCCTGACCGGTCCGGCGATCACCGGTGACGGCTGGATCGCCGGCAACCGCGGACCGTCCGGCCCGATCCCCGGAGCGGACGCCGGTGCCCTGTGGGCCCCGGACGGCGGCATGTTCGCCATCGCGTGGCCGGCGACGCAGACCGGCACCACCGTCGGCCCCGTCCTGCGGATCGCCCCGGTCGTCGGCGACCAGGTGATCTTCAGCACCGCCGGCTGCTGGGACACCACCGGCCTGCCCAGCCAGCCGTACCACGGGAATCTCGCCGCGATCCCCGGCAGCGACGCCTACGCGCGCGCGGCCCCGGACGGCTTCCACGCCGTCCCGCTGTCCACCGTGGAACAGCTGCTGTCCGGATCCTGACGGGTCAGGCCGCGGCCCGCCGGCGTGTGGTCAGGTCGGGCAGGTGATCATCGAGCGTGCCGCCGGTGTAGGCGGCCTTGATCTCGCGGCGTTCGCGCCACAGGTGATACAGCGCCATCGCGAAGATGAACGA
>Ga0070714_100001354_pt1 | contig 17731 bp, 18 predicted proteins | sample LARL83metaG_FD_65450 | JGI IMG/M metagenome (GOLD analysis project Ga0070714, IMG submission 65450) | Corn, switchgrass and miscanthus rhizosphere microbial communities from Kellogg Biological Station, Michigan, USA - LAR L8-3 metaG | ecosystem: Host-associated > Plants > Roots > Rhizosphere ... | reverse complement strand
ATGCTGGATCAGGTTCGCCCGGACAAGGCGCTCCAGGGACCGCCCGGCCGTTGCGGCATCGGTGCCGGCGAGCGCTGCGACGGCGTACCTGTCGAAGTCCGGCCCCGGGTGCGCGCCGGCCAGGGCGAACGTGCGGACCTCCGCCGGGTCGAGGTGCCGGCTCGACCAGGAGAACACGCCGCGGACCGCACTGTGCCCGTCTCCGGCCGCGTGCAGCAGGTCCAGGCGGCGCTGGTGGTCGGCGAGTTCGCCGGCCAGCGCGTCGAGTGTGACGTGGGGGAGTGCGGTCGCGAGTTCGGCGGCTACCCGCAGGGCCAGCGGCAACCGGCTGCATCGCGCCGCCAGGGTCGCGACGGCCGATGGGGCGGCATCCGCTCTGGCGCCGATCAAGGCGCGTAACAGGTCGACCGCGTCGGACAGCGGCAGCAGGTCCACCGCGATGCGCACGGCGCCGTCGCGGGCCACCAGACCGGCCAGGGCGTCCCGGCTGGTCACCACTGTCATGCACGACGCACTGCCGGACAGCAGCGGCCGGACCTGCGCTACGTCCCGGGCATTGTCCAGCACTATCAGCATCCTGCGGCCGGCCAGTTCGCTGCGGTAGGCCGCGGCCCTTTCGTCGGCGTCCGCCGGAACGGCCGACCCTGGCACGCTCAGAGCGCGCAGGAAGCGGGCCAATGCGTCCGCCGGGACATCGGCTGGTCCGCGTCGTACCCACGCAGGTTCACATACAACTGTCCGTCCGGGAACCGATCGGTGACCTGGTGTGCCCAGTGCACCACCAGCCCGGTTTTCCCGGCCCCGGCCGTGCCCGTGACCGCGGCGATGACCATCGCGTGTTCGCCGTGCCGGGCCGGGATGGCAAGCCGGGACAGGGTGTGGAGTTCGTCGGCGCGTCCGACGAAGTGCGTGGTCGCCGACGGCAGTTGGCGTGGCACGACGGCCGAGGGAGGCGTTGACGTCGTCCGGCCGGGTTCGGTTGTCAGCAACTGCCGGTGCAACTGCTGGAGTTCCTGTCCGGGATCGGCGCCCAGTTCATCGCCGATGACGTGTCGTGCTTCGGCGTAGGCGGTCAGCGCCTCGGCCGGGCGACCGGAATCCCGCAGCACGCGCATGAGCTGGTGCCAGAACCGTTCCCGCAGCGGGTGCCGCGTCGTGAGGCCCCGCAGTTCGGCGACGAGTGGCGCGATCGGCGCGCAGCGGATCTGGGCTTCGATGCGCAGTTCCGTAGCGATCAGCCGCAATTCCTCCAGCCGGTCGGTTTCCGCGCTGGTCAGGCGTCCGCGTGGCACGCCCGCGAGCGCCGGGCCGCGCCACAACCGCAATGCCTCGGACAGCAGGTCGGCCGCCCGTTGGGCATCGTTGTGCCCCAACGCCTCCCGGCCGTCGGCGAGCAGATCCTCGAAACGGCAGGAGTCCACGTCGGCGCGGTCGACGGCGAGCCGGTAGCCAGGCGCCTGAGTGACGAGGATGTGGCCGGCCGGGTCCCCAAGCAGTGTCCGCAGCCGCAGCACATATCCGCTGACCAGCTTGCGCGCGGTCGACGGCGGTTCGGCGTCCCACAGTTCGTCGATCAGCGATTCGGTCGCCACGACCCGATCCCGCTCGGTGAGCAGGGCGGCCAGCAGTGCCCGCCATTTCGGCGCCGGCACGGCGATTGATTCCTTGCCGGTCCGCACCTGCAACGGCCCCAGTACGTGCCACAACACGACGTTCCCCCAGATACGGACACGATTTCGACCTACGGCCCGCAACCGCAACTAAACCACGAATCAGACCGCAGTCAACCGGGCCGATACATGATCGTGCCGGCGGTCGCGGATGAGCCGGCGGCCACCACCGTCGTTATGACAGGAGAGGGACACATGACAACGAAACGCAGACTGGCAGCGACGATGGTGGCCGCGCTGTCCATGGCGGGCATCGTCATCGGCGCGCTGCCGTCGACGGCCACCGCCGCCCCGGCCATCAACTGCATTCAGAATCCGTCGCAGAACTCGAACAACGAGGCCCACTTCACCGGCAACGGCGTCAACATTCGCACCGGCCCGGCCACGTCGTGCACTGCGATCGGCCAGGGCCAGCGAACCAACGACGTGACCGCGCACTGCGGCAGGTACATCCAGACCCATCCGCCGGTAGTGATCTGGGTTTATTTGACCGACAACACCACCCATAAGAAGGGCTGGTCGGACGCGGCCTTCGTGAGCTGGTCCGGCACCCTGGCCTCCTGCTGATGAGTCCGACCGCGAAACCGCATGAGGAGAAAGACATGACGGACCGGACGAACCGGCAGATCAGCAGGCGCGCGGCCCTGATCGGTGGCGGCATCGCACTCGGCGCCCTGGGCGCGGCGGGGCTCACCGGAGCCGCGCAGGCGCGCCCGCTCTTGTCGGCCACCGCGCCGATGATCCCGGCGCCGCTGGTCGGCGCCACGTTCGACCTCGTACCCTTCCCGCCAGGTACCACATACGACCAGGCCGTCGACATGTGGAACAGCGCGACCGGCACCACGATGCACTGCTGGAAGGTGTACTTCCAGGACAGCAAGTTCCCGACCACGATCGACGACCAGATCCAGACGATCATCAACCGCGGCATCCAGGCACTGCTGTGCTTCAAACCGTCGCGGCCCCCGATGTTGTCGCCGAACGACCGCATGGCCCTCGACAGCACGCTCGCGATGTACGCGAAGGCCGGGCTGAACGCCGAGGTCACGCTGTGGCAGGAGGTTGGCCCGAAGGACATGCCGGCATCCGACTACGCGAAAGTCGTCAGCTACTACGGCCCGACCGTCCAGCAGCACTACCCGCTGGTCTACAACGCGGCCGGCTACCTGGGACCGGGCGAGTGGCAGGCGTACGACCCCGGCCGACCCAGCCTGGACGGCTACGCCATCGACTTCTACTGCGGCGACTACATCAACAAGGGCTACCGGTTGGACACGATCGCCGAACTGGCCGGCCCGCTGCCGATCGGCATCTGGGAGATGGGCAACACGACCAGCGCCAACTTCTTCCCGACCGACGCCCAACTGTCCGAGTTCTTCGGCTACATCACCGGATTCCTGACCGGACGCGCGGCAAGCGGCGGCGCGATCGGCAGCTCCGCCTGGTTCAACGGCCCGGCAACAGCCGGCCAAAGCGGCCAGAACGAGATCGTCGGCACCAACCCGAACCCACTGGCCGCCCGAGACATCGCGCTCTACCAGAAGTTCTACGCCGACATCGACAGCGGCTGACTGCCATGACGACCCGGGTCCCACTCCTTCGTCCAACGTTGTTGCGACAGCGCTGAACCAGCTGCGGCGAGCTCATGGGGCCGGCGACGACATCGACTCGACACGCGTCGGATCGGCGCTGGTTAGCCTGCGATTTCAGTCTGCTGACACGAAATCCAGGGAGGACCCATGTCGGCTAGTCCACAGTTGGCGATCGGGCCGGAACCGGTTGCGACACCGCGAAAATCCAGCACCACCGCATGGTTGTTGCCGGTCGCCGTCGTGGTGGCCGTCGTCCTCGCGTTGGCCGAACGCGTGCTGCATGCCGGCTGGCCGTACTGGATGGAGGACTTCGGCGTCTTCCGGATGGGCGCGCACACGGTCCTGACCGGCGGCCCGCTCTACCACGCCACCGCGCAGGGCACCGGCCTGCTGTTCACCTACACGCCGCTGGCCGCGCTGCTGTTCGTCCCGCTGACGCTCGGCTCGGCGTCCGTCACCTCGATCGCCTGGTGCGCGGCGGAACTGTTCTTCCTTCAGCTCACGGCGTGGGTGGCGCTCGGCGCGATCGGGGTGCGCGGTGCCGGGCGTCGAGCGGGGATCGCGATGCTGGTCACGACCGGCGCGATCCTGCTCGACCCGGTGGACAGCGACCTGAGCCTCGGCCAGATCAACATCCTGCTGATGTTCCTGGTCCTGGCCGATCTGCTGCTCGGCGAGCGGCGTCGCTGGCAGGGCGTCGGCGTCGGCCTGGCCGCCGCGGTCAAGCTGATCCCGCTGCTGTTCGTGGTGTACCTGCTGCTGACCCGGCGGGTGCGTGCCGCGGCCACCGCCGCCACCGTGTTCCTGCTCGGTATGGGCGTCGGGTTCGCCGTGCTGCCGGGCGACTCGCTGGACTACTGGAGTGGCGCGGGCTTCGACCCGGCCCGGGTCGGCACGCCGCAGAGCCCGTTCAACCAGTCGCTGCGCGCCGTGTTCGCCCGCCTGCTGCACACCGCGTCGACACTGAGCGTGCCGTGGCTGCTGGCGGCGATGGCGGTCGCGGCCGGCGGGCTGTGGATCTCGGTCGCGTTGTACCGGGCCGGCGACACGCTGGCCTCCGTACTGGCCGCGGCGTTGACGAGCACGCTGGTCTCGCCGGTCGCGTGGGAGCACCACTGGGTCTGGGTCGTGCCGCTGCTGATCCTGCTGGGCGAGCGGACCGTCCGGCTCAGGTCGGTGTTCTGGGGCGTGACAACGGTTGTGGTCGCGTTGGCCTTCGGGCTGCGCCTGCTCTACTGGTACGTGCCCGTCGACGACGCGGCCGACCTGCGACTGGGCCTGCCGCAACAGCTCGCGGCGGACTGCTTCCCGCTGGTCGGCCTTGCCGTCCTCGTGGTGCTCGCGGTCATCGCGACGCGACGCCCTCCAGCGCGGCCGGCAGAAGCTCCGTGAGCCGGTCCTCGTCGATCGAGCCGGTGAAACCGTTGTGCAGCAGGCGAACCACCCGCTGGTACCAGAACGTGTCCAACTGGCGCCCGTCGGCGTGCCGGGCGAACGCGAGCCGGTAGACGTCCAGCAGCCGGCGGCGGTAGGCATCGGTCCGGCCGCCCGCCGGCACCGGCCACCGGCCGCACAGTTCGACGTAGCAGTCGTGGAACATCCGCAACATCGCGGTCTGGCCGGCGGTCACCGCGCCGCTGGCCGGCACGCGGTGGTACACCCCGCCCGGCTTCGGCTCGTGGCCGATGCGATAGCCGTGCCGATGCACCAGCCGTAGCCACAGGTCCCAGTCCTCGACGGCACGCAGCGACGGATCGAACCGGATGCCGGCGTCCCGGAACGACCGGCACACCACCGTGGTCGTCGCGATGTAGTTGAGAACGCTGAAGAAGTCCGGGTCGAACGGCAGGTCGAATGCCTCGCCCGCGCGCACGTCGCCGGGATCGAACGGGTCGACGCGATGGTCGGTGACCAGTGCCGTGTGGTGGACCAGATCGACATCGCCACGGGAGAGCCGGTCCACGGCCGACGCGAGATAGCCGGGCAGGAAGATGTCGTCGTCATCGAGGAACGCCAGGTACTGTCCGGCCGCCACGTCGATGGCCTGGTTCCGTGCGGTCGACGGGCCGGCGCCGGCCGCCCGGCTGACCAGCCGGACGTCCAGCAGCCCGGCGAACCGCGCCACCGCCTGCCCGACCTCGGCACCGCCGTCGTTGACGATCAGCACCTCCACGTCCGGCCCGCGTTGCGTCGTGATGCTGTGCAGCGCCTGCACCAGAGTCGTCGGGCGATCACACGTCGGGATGATCACACTCACCGTCGGATTCACCAGAGCACCCCGTTCGCGATCGGTGCCGCGCACCGGCGCGCGGGCAGGTCGAGCATGTCCACCGGATGCACCGCCTGGCCCAGGTGTGTCAGGCCCCGCCGCACGCCGTCGGCGGCGCGCCGGTGCGCCTGCGGCACGGCGAGCCGCAGTGGCCAACCCTGGGCCAGCATTCCGGTCAGCAGCGCGGAATGCGCGCAGCCGACCCCGTGTTCGGCGCCGTTGCCGTGCCGGGGGCCGTCGACGTGTTCGTCGTGCTCGCCGTCGAAGAACCAGTCGCCGGTCTCGCCCGGCCCGGCGGTGATCACCACCGCCGGGGCGCCCATGGCCACGATCGCCTCGGCCAGCTCCCGCCGGCTCGCGGTCGGGCCGCCGCCGGACAACAGTTCGGCCTCCTGCCGGTTCGGCGTGACCACCACCGCGTTGGGCAGCAGATAGCGTGCGACCGCCGCCCTGATCCGGCCGGTGTCCGACAGCCACGAGCCGGACGCCGTGACCATCACCGGGTCGACCACGACCGGGATGCCCCGGGCGGCCAGCCCGGCCAGGTGCGGTCCGAGCTCGGCGAGCAGCTCGACGCTCCACGTGGTGCCGATCTTCGCGCCCGCCACCGGCAGGTCGTCCAGCACCGCGCTGAGCTGCGCGACGACCGCGGCCACCGGCAGCGTCCACCGGCCCAGCACGCCGGACGTGGCCTGTGCGGTCACGCCGACGATGACCGTGGCCGCGTAGCAGCCGACGGACGCGAACGCCTTGATATCGCCCTGTGCTCCCGCGCCTCCGCTGGAGTCGCTGGAACCGATGGTCAGGCAGACCGGCACGTCCCGCTCCACGAGAGGCCTCCCGTCTCCTCGATCGGTCAGGACTGGTCGCGCCGGGCGATGACCTTCGCCACAGCGACCTCGACATCGGCGAGAACGTCGGTCGGGTCGTCGAACCAGACGAACTCCACGTTCGCGATGGTCTGCAGCCCGGTCACCAGGAACGTGTGCTTCTGGTTGCGCTCCAACAACAACACCATCGGCTTACCCAGGGCGCTGGCCCAGCCGATCTCGACGTGCGTGCCCGGCGACGGCGGCACGCCGGGGAACGCGATGAACAGGTCGGACTCGCTGATCTCGGTGAAGTCGCGCAGCGTCGCCTCGTCCGGGCCGAGGAACTGAGCGCCCCACGCCTCCCTGCGGTGTGCATTGTAGACGGTGGCGCCGAGCCCCTCGAAGTAGTCGATCAGCTTGGCGAACTTGAGCTGGTCGGCGTCGCTCATCACGCCGGTCTCGCTGTTGACCAGGTGGAAGAACGGGCCGCCGACGAAGACGGCACGCAACGCGGTCGCAGGTGCGGACATGGTTTTCTGGCTCCTTCGGTGTTTGTGTGTTGTCAGAACAGTGCGGCTTGCAGGCCGACCGCCGCGAACACGCGGGGCCAACGGTTGACGACCGCGCTACGAAGCGGTTCGGGCAGTGCCTGGACGACATCCAGGTTCATCTCCGTGCGGTGCTTGATCTGGCGGTGCACCTCGAACAGGCCGACGATGCCCTGCCAGTAGTCGGGCAGGTCGAGCCGGCCCAGCGCGGCGGGCGACAGGTTCACCGAGTCCGAACGCAGCAGGGCCTCCCAGGCCAACACCTCACGGATGTAGGGCCAGTTGTCACCGGCGGGCATGGGCGGCATCGGCGCCGGCGGATCGGTGTTCAGCTCGGCCTCCGCCAGCACGCGCTGGGCCCAGTCCACATCGGAGTCGTAGACGTGCAGCGATCCGACCTGGTGGGTGTAGCTGCCGACCTCGACGCCGAGCTGCCGCGCCATCACCTCCAGGATGAAGGTGAACGAGAAGACGTCGCTGACCATGCCGCGGAACGCGTCGTTGGCCCGCATGAAGCCGACGCCGCACAACGTGTCGTCGCGGATCATGAACTGCAACGCCAGCGTGCAGGCCACGTCGATGTTGCCGGCGATCGCCAGCTCGTGCGCATCGATGATCTGGATGACGGCGCGCTTGCTGTCCCGGTCCTCGCCGAGCGTGCGGCGCACGTTCTCCCACTGGTTGAGCCCGCGGTGTTCGAAGATGCGCGGGCCGTACGCGGTGCCCTGGAGGGTGCGGCCGTCGGCGGAGTAGCGTGCGATGCCGGGCGCGTAGTAGCCGATGAACGACAGGTCACGGGAGCCCGACAGGTACCACAACGCCTCGGCGACGTTGAACACCGGATTCACCCGCCGCGCCGGCAGGCTGACGTGGCGCTGCACCGGGTCGGTGAGCCGGAAGTTCACGCCGATCCGCTCGGAACTGGGATTGCCCCTCGGCGCGTTGCGGAACTCCGGTCGGTGGAACGTTTCCCGGAGCTGCGTGAGATAGGCGTCCTGGAAACAACGGAATGTGGTGGTCACGGAATTCTCCTCGGTCCGGTGCCGGCGGCGCGTGCCGCGGCCAGTAGTCGGCTCGGCGTGAGCGGCAGTTCGGTGACTCGCTGGTTCAGCTCCGGCATCGCCGCGCACACCGCGCCGGCGACCGCGGCGGCGGCCACGCAGACGCCGGCCTCACCGATTCCCTTGACACCGATGGGGTTCTGGGCGCTCTGCGCGGTCAGCGGGGCCGGCGTCAGCATGGTGACGTCGATGTCCGGCAGGTCGGCGGCCAGCGGCAGCAGATAGCCGTCCAGCCCGGTGGCCAGCGGCTGGCCGGCCGGGTCGTAGGCCAGTTCCTCCAGCAGCGCCCCGCCGATGCCCATGGCCAGGCCACCGGCGAGCTGGCCGGTGACGACCGCCGGTTCGATGACGGTGCCGGCGTCGCACGAGATGGCCAGGTGTTCCACACGCACGGTGAACAGCTCCGGGTCGACGGCGACCGAACAGGTGAGGGTGCCGTACGGGTAGGTGTGCCGGTCGGTGTCGTACCGGCCGGTCGCGGTGACCGTCGTGCCGGCCGGCGCGGTCCGCAGTTTCGCGCGCAGCCGCAGGCATGCGGCGTGCACGGCGTTGCCGGTGTGCGTGATGGTGCGACTGGCGAACGTGCCGAGACCGATGGCGCCGGACGCCGGATCGTTGAACACCACGCTGATCCGGTCGCGGGGCAGGCCGAGCGCGGTGGCGGCGATCCGGGCCAGCGAGGTCTCGTGGCTCTGGCCGGACGGCGCCGACGCCACGTCCAGCCGCACCGTCCCGTTAGGACACCGGGTGGCCACGGCGACCTCGGTGCCACCAAGACCGGCTTTCTCCACGAACGGCACCACGACCGTGCCCCGCCGCAACCCGTCGTCGACCGGCGCGGCCGGGACGGCCCGCTCGGCGGCGGCGTCGAACGCGGCCAGGAAGTCGCCGGTGTCGTAGTGCACCGGGCCCTCGTTGACGGTGCCCACGTCGTAGGGCATGTCCTGCTGGGTCAACAGGTTGCGGCGGCGTAGCGCCGCCGGGTCGATGCCCAGTTCGTCGGCCAGCATGTCCAGCATGCGCTCGCGGACGAAGTTGGCCTCGAACCGGCCGGGCGCCCGGACCGTGCCGGTGGGCGTCCGCGTGGTCAGCAGGCAGCGCGCTTCGGCGCGGTAGCGGGGCAGCCGGTACGGGCCGGGGAACATGGCCGTGGCCAGCAGCGGCACCAGGCTTGTCAGCGGACGGGCGTAGGCGCCGACATCGGACACGACGAGCACGTCGGCGGCCAGCAGCCGGCCGGTCCGGTCCGCGCTCATCGTGACCCGCCACGTCTGGCCGCGGGAATGGTTGATGGCGGCCAGGTGCTCGGCGCGATCCTCGACCCACCGCACCGGCCGGCCGATCCGCAGCGCGGCCCACGGCACCAGCAGGTCCTCCGGGTAGATCTCGCCCTTCACACCGAACGCCCCGCCGACGTCGCCGGTCGGCATGACGACCTGCGCCGGCGACAGCCCGAGCCCCTTGGCCACCACGTCGCGGTTGACCGCCGGGTGCTTCGTCACGCCGTGCACGGTCAGCACCTGCCGGTCGGCGTCCCAGCCGGCGAGCAGGCCCCTGGTCTCCATCGGCATCCCGGTCTGCCGCGCCAGAACGAACTCCCGGGTCAGGGTGACGGCCGGGGTTTCGGGCGGCAGGTCCTCGCCGACCCGTTGGCACAGCGGCGGAAGCCAGCGTGGATCGTCGTCGGCGGGCCATCCGTCGTCCAGCGGCGGCAGCGCGGTGAACTCCGGCGTGACCGCGTCGGCGCCGTCCTCGGCCGCGGCGGCCGACTCGGCGAGCACCAGCGCGACGGGCTGGCCGACGTAACGCACCTCGCCGGCGGCCAGGATCGGCTCGGCCGGGCCGGGCAGTTCCTCCGCGCGCAGGCGCAGCGAGTCCGGCAGGTCTGCTGCCGTGAACACGGCGAGCACGCCGGGCACGGCCAGTGCCGCCGTCGGATCGATGGCGGCGATCCGGGCGTGCGGCAGCGGGCTGCGCACCACCCTGGCCCAGCACTGGCCGGGCATCCGCCGGCCGCCGACGAAGTCGCCCCGACCGGTCAGCAATCGGGCGTCCTCGGTCCGGCCGGCATCCACCCCGACCACCCGCTTCGCCGCGTTGACCAGGCCCTGGTAGCCGGTGCAGCGGCACGTCACCTCGCTCAGCGCCCGCCGCAGGTCCGCAGGCTCGGGCCGGTTGGCCAGGTCGGTGAGCATGGTGAGCATGCCGGGACCGCAGTAACCGCACTGGATGCCGTGGTTCGCGCTCAGGCGCTCGCGGATCGCCGTGCGGCAGGGATCGTCCGCGCGGGCGGTGCGGACCGTCGCGCCGTCGCACTGCCCGGCGAGCACCAGGCAGGACCGGACCGGCGCGCCGTCGAGTTCGACCAGACAGGTGCCGCACTGGCCGGCCGCGCACCCGGTGTTGATCGGGCAGCCGTCGTCGGTCAGCGCGTCGGCGAGGGTGGTCCTCGGCTCGACCGCCCACTCCCGGACCGCGCCGTCCACCACGCAGGCGACCGTGTCCGTGGACATTGAGAATCTCCCCATCCGCATATTCGACGTTGACATGCTGAACAATCGCGAATGCCGCTCGGGAACAGCTCCAGGGAACCCGGTGTCCCGTTGGCAGCAGGCCCCATCCATTCCCCATTGACGCGATAGACGCGACGCGCGCGGATTCGCTAATGTTCGGGTCCACGAAAACCCCCAGAACCTGGGAAGGAATCCGATGTCACTGAAAGGCCGTGGTGCCGGATCGCTGTATGCCGCGCTGCTGGTCGACGCGGTCGGCAGTGGGCTGTTCCTGCCGGTGTCGCTGCTGTACTTCACCAGGGTCAGCGGCATCGGGCTGGCCACCGTCGGCCTGCTGATCAGCGTGGCCACCGTGCTCACACTGCCGCTGCCGCTGGTGGCCGGCCACCTGGTGGACCGTTTCGGCTCGCGGAATGTCGTACTCGGTGCGCAACTGGTCCAGGCAGTCGGATTCTTCGTCTATCTCGTCGTGTCCGGCCCGGCCACGATGATGATCGCCGCGCTGGTCGTCGCGGCCGGGCAACGCACATTCTGGTCGTCGGTGTTCACCCTCGTCGCCGACCTGGCCGATCGCGACGGCTCCGGCGACGACGGTCGGGGGCACGACCGGTGGTTCGCCGTCGTCGGCATGGTGCAGGCGGCCGGTTACGGCGTGGGTGGCCTGCTCACCGGTTGGCTGCTGACCATCGGCACGGTGCACATCTACCGGACGCTCGCGGTGGCCAACGCGGCGAGCTTCCTGTGTTCCGCGCTCCTGCTCGCGTTGTTCGCGCGGGGTATCGGGCCGGCGAAGCACGGCGAGAACGCCGGCACAGCGCCCGGTGGCGGCTACCGGGCCCTGCTGCGCGACCGGCCCTATCTCGGCCTCATTCTGACCAACACGGTGTTCGCGCTGTGCAGCGTGTTCTTCGGCACCGCGCTGCCGGTTTACCTGGTCGACGGCCTGCCCGCGCCGAAGTGGCTGATCGGTGTGCTGCTCGCGGTGAACACCGTGCTGCTGGCCGTCAGCCAGGCGCTGGTCGCCCGGACGATGCGGCCGCTGACACGGGTGCGCGCGCTGGTGATCGCCGGTGGCCTGTGGACGGTGTGGTGTGTCGGGTCGGCGCTCGCGGTCCGGCTGCCGGCCGGCGTGCTGGTGCCGTACCTGATCGTGGTGACCCTTTTCTACACGATGGCCGAGCTGATCCACGCGCCGATCTCGAACGCGCTGGCCGCCGCCGCCGCGCCGCCGGAGCTGCGCGGCCGGTACCTGGCCGCCTTCCAGTACTGCTTCACCGTGGCCACGATCATCGCGCCCGGCCTGTTCGGCGTGCTGTTCACGCACGGCCGGACGCTGCCGTGGCTGGCCGTCGGCGTGCTCATCGTGCTCGGGACGATCGGGATGGCGACGCTGGAACGCCGGCTGCCGGAGAGCGCGGTGCGCGGCGAGCCGCGGCCGGCGGAAGTGGTGGGCTGACAATGCATCCCGCACCATTCGCCCTGCATATCGCGCACGACGTTCCGGACGCGCTGGCCGCGCTGGCCGGCGCCGCCGACCCCGCGGTGCTCGCCGGCGGCCTGAGCCTGGTGCCGTTGCTGAGAACCCGCAGCCGCCGGCCGGACGTGGTGGTGGACGTGACGCGGATCGCCGAGTTGCGGCCGGCGACCGTCGAGCACGGCGCCCTGGTCGTCGGCGCGGCTGCCACCCAGGCCGGCGTGCTGGACCTGGCGCGGCGCACACCGGGCCACGAACTGCTCGCCGCCGCCCTGGACAGCGTCGGCACCGACACCCTCCGGCGGCGCGGCACACTGGCCGGCATCCTCGCGGTCGCCGACCCGACGCTGCAACTCGCGGCGGTGTGCGGCGTCCTGGACACCGAGGTCACCCTGCGCAGCCCGGCCGGCGAGCGATGCCTGCCGGGGCAACGACTTTACGCCGAACCGGACCGCACGCCGGCCGAGCTGATCACCCGGGTCCGGATCGAGCCGACCGATCCCGGTGCGGGCTGGGCATTCCAGCGGGTCGGCCGGCGCGAGATCGGCGGCCATCTCGGCGGCGCCGCGGTACAGGTCTCGCTCGATGGCGACGGGCGGTGCAGCCGGGTGCGCGTGGCGCCGTTCGTGGCGGGCCACGACGGTTCGGCACTGGACGAGGTCGCCGGCTGGCTGGCCGGCCGAGGAATCGACGCGAAAACCGCCGAAGCCGCCGGCGCACTGGCCGCCCGGCTGGTGACCGTGCGCGCGGATGCCAACGCCACCGCCGACTACCGGCGCGAGCTGATCCGGGTCGTGGTGCGCAGAGGCCTGCTCCAGGCCGCGCGCCGCGCCGTGACTGGAGGGGAACACGCATGACGTTCGTCGAGGAATGCCGCGACCACGCCAAAGGAGCGTGGCTGGCCTACCAGCACCATCCGTGGATCGAGGCGCTGGCCGCCGGTGAACTGCCGGTGGAGAAGTTCGTCGCGTTCCAGGTCAACGACGCGCCCTACATCGTGGACCTGCACCGTTCGCTCGCGCTCGGGGTGGCCAAGGCGCCCGGCACCGCGTGGGCCAAGGCGGCCACCACCGTGCTGGACGATGTCTGGGTCCTCGGTGAGATCGACGCCAAGAAGGAGATCCTGGCCGATCTCGGTGTGCGCGGCGAGCTACGGATCGACCGCGCCGCCTACATTCCGGCCCGCGAGGCGTACGCGAACCACCTGGTGCGCACCGCGTTGGAGGGCGGCATCGGCGACATCGCGTCGGCGCTGCTGCCGTGCGCGATGTTCACCCAGGTGATCGGCGGGCGCTTCAAGGGCGTACGTATCGACGGCCCGGCCGCCTACCAGAAATGGGCGGACATCTACGTGCAGCGCGCCGTGCACCGGATGGCGGAGGCGCACGCCACGGTGATGGAGCACGAGGCGGCGCGCACCGACGACGCCGGCCGTGACCACATGAAGCTGCTGTACCTGCGCAGTGTCCAGCACCAGGTGGACGTGTTCGACGCGGCGTGGGACCTGGACGTGCGGTGGCCGGGAGAACGCGATGAGTGAGCCTGAGTCGATGTTGGCCGCGGTGTTGGTGCGCCGTGGCGAGCCGTTGAGTGTGCGGTCGGTGCCCAAGCCGGTACCCGGACCGGGCCAGGCGCTGGTCCGGGTGCGCGCGGCCGGGGTCTGCCACACCGATCTGCACCTGCGCGACGGCGTGCCGGACAGCCCGCCGATGCCGTTGGTGCTCGGCCACGAGATCGCCGGCGAGGTCGCCGCGGTCGGGTCCGATGTGGACGTTCCGATCGGCGAACGCGTGCTGGTGTACTACTACGACGGCTGCGGCGCGTGCGATTGGTGCCGGCACGGCCTGGAGAACCTGTGCCGGACCCCGGCCGCGAAATGGGGTTTCGACACCGACGGCGGCTTCGCCGAGTATTTCCTGGCGTCCGCGCGGTGCCTGGTCCCGTTGCCGGCGGACCTCTCGTTCGCCGGGGCGGCCGTGCTCGGCTGTGCCGGCACCACCGCGATGCACGTCGTCGGGGCTGTCGGGAAGGTGGCGGCGGGCGAGGACGTCGTGGTGATCGGCGCCGGCGGCGTCGGACTGGCCGCCGTCCAGGTCGCGATCGCCCACGGCGCCTCGGTGATCGCGGTCGAGCCGCATCCGGCCAGCCGCGACCGGGCACTGGAATACGGCGCCCGGTTGGCGGTCGACCCGGCCGCCGAGGATGTGGTGGCGGCCGTGCGGACGGCGACCGGCGGCCACGGGTGCGATGTCGTCGTGGACACCGTCGGCAACCACGACACGCCGGGGCAGGCCGTGCTGATGGCCCAGCCGCAGGGCCGTGTCGTGCTGGTCGGCTACACCGACCGGCCGGCGCCGGTGGCCGTGGTGTCCGTGGTGACACGGGAAACCCAGGTACTCGGCTCGGTCGGCGCGACGCTGGCGGACGCGCGGGAGGCGATGGCGTTGGCCGCCAACGGATCGCTGCGTGGTTGCGTCGCCGACGAGTACCCGTTGACCGGTGTCAACGACGCGCTGGCCCGGCTGGCCGGCGGCGGGGTGGTCGGCAGGCTGGTGCTGGTGCCATGAGCGGGCGCAGCCTGGTCGAGCTTTACGCCGTCGCGACGCGGGTTCCGCTGTTCGCGGTGTTCATGCGGCCCACCGATCACTACGACCCCGAGACCGACGAGGGCCTCGAGCTGATGCGGGCGCACCTGGAGTGGTTGCTGGAGATGGAGATCGAGGGGCGGCTGTTCGCGGCCGGTCCGCTGGACTACGGCCAGCCGCCGCGCACCGGCGATCCGATCGTCAACGCGACCGGCATGTACCTGTTCGCAGCGGGGTCGGGCGCCGAGGCGGCGGCCATCGCGGCACGCGAGCCGTTCGCCGTCGCCGGCTGGCGGACCTGGAGCCTGTGCCCGTGGCTGCTCAACGAAGGCGCGGGCGCCGACACCGCGCGGCGGATCGCCAAGGACTTCGGTGAAGAGGAGGTGTCCAGTTGAGGTTCACGGTTCCCAGCCCCTCCCCGTGCCCACTTGTATCGGGCATGGCAGGCCCGCTCCAGCAACCCGGCCTTTCGATGAAGGCCGTCCTCTACGACTTCGACGGCCTGCTGATCGACAGCGAGACCGCCGGACTGCTGTCCTGGCAACGCCTTTACCGCGAGTACGGTCACGAGCTGGATCTGGACCACTGGCTCGCCGAGATCGCCGCTGGTCGCGGCCCCTGTATGCCGACCGCCCGGCTGGACAGCCTGGTGGCCCACCCGATCGACTGGGCCGCAACGGAAAGCCGGCGGCTGGCCTGGCGGGACGAGTTGCTGGTGGCCCGGCCCGGCGTGTTCGACCATCTCGCGCAGGCCGCCGAGCTCGGGCTGGCGAAGGCGATCGTGTCGAACGCGCCGGACTGGTGGCTCACCGAACAACTGGACCGGACCGGTATCGGGGCGGACGGCTTCGACGTGGTGATCACGAAATCACCCGGCCTGGCCAAGAAACCCGCGCCGGACGCCTACCTGCGGGCACTGGCCGCGCTGGGCGTCGCCGCCACGGACGCGGTCGCGTTCGAGGACAGCCCGATCGGTATCGCCGCGGCGCAGGCCGCCGGGATCGCGTGCGTCGCGGTGCCGAACCTGGTCACCGCGCATTTCGATCTCGGCGCCGCCGATCTCGTGCTGCCCACGCTCACCGCGCGCCCGCTGGCCGAGCTATGGTCCGATCGGCTCGTACATGCCGACACCGAACGGCCGTAGCGTGCCGCCGCCGTCGGCCCGCGCGCTAGACCGCGAAATGGCCCTGGTCACCAGGGGATCGGGCCTTCGTCGTCGAACAGGCCGCCGGTCGGGCCGTCGTGGGGCAGTGTCGCCAGCTTGATCGCGATCGCCGCGCCCTGCTCAGGTGTGCGCACGCCACGGAAACCGTTGAGATCGGTGGCGCAGTAACCCGGGCAGGCCGAGTTGATCAGGATGTTGGTGTCGCGTAGCTCCCGCACATACTGGGCGGTCACCGCGTTGAGGAACGTCTTGGACGTCGCGTAGGCGACCGAGATCGGACCGGTCTCCAGTCCCGGAGTCGTTTGCCTGGCCAGGGAACTGACGCTACTGGACATGTTCACCACGCGCGGCGACGCCGAGCGGCGCAGCAAGGGCAGCAGCGCGTTGGTCATCCGGATGACGCCGAACACGTTGGTCTCGATCGCCGTGCGGATGGTGTCCAGATCCACGGTGGTGGGCAGTTGCTGCGGGCCGCCGGTGACGCCCGCGTTGTTCACGAGCACGTCCAGCCGCCCGGCCCGCCGCCCGATCAGGTCCGCGGCCGCGGCGACGCTCGCGTCATCGGTCACGTCCAGCGGTACCCCGAAGGCGTCCGCGCCGGCCGCGCGTAGTTTTTCCACGGCGGCGTCCCGATGTTCCGTGTTCCGCGCACCGACCCCGACACTCCAGCCCAGCGCACCGAGGCCCGCCGCGATCTCGTAGCCGATTCCCTTGTTGGCGCCGGTGACCAGCGCGATCGTCTGTTCGCTCATGGTGTCGATCGTGTCGGGCGACCTGGCCGGGTGACCAACACCGAGTGGGTGGGCGACGATACCGCTCGGGTATCGATCCAGGTCGGGTACGGTGAACGGGTGGAGACGCGGGAGCTGACGTACTTCGTCGCGGTCGCTGAAGAGCTGCACTTCGGGCGCGCCGCGCAGCGGCTGGGCATCGCGCAGCCGCCGCTGTCGCGGGCGATTAGCCAACTCGAACGGCGCCTGGGCGCGACGTTGCTGGATCGCAGCAGCCGAGCCGTCACGCTGACCGAGGCCGGTGCGGTCCTGCTCGCCGAAGCTCGCGCCGCTCTGGACGCGATCGAGGCCGCCGACCGCAGAACCCGCCGCGCCGCCACCGGCCGGGCCGGTGTCGTGCTCGCGTCGAAAGCCGGTGCGAGCGGAGAGATCCTGGCCAAACTGCTCGACGCGTATGCCGCGGAACCCGGCGCGGTCGAGGTCGACGTCGTGCTGTGCGCGGTCGCCGATCAGGAACGGATGCTGCGTGACGGCCGCGCCGATGTCGCGCTGCTGCACAAGCCGTTCGACTCGACCGCCGGGTTCGACTTCGACGTGCTCAGTACCGAGGGCCAGATGGTGGTCCTGCCGGCGGGTCACCCGCTGAGCACTCGGACCGAGGTGCGGCTTGGCGAGGTCGCCGACCTGCCCGGTTTGCCGTTGCCGCGCTGGCCGAAACGCGACGGTAGCTATCCCGACGGTCCCGGACCGACCGTGCGCGACCACACCCAGCTGCTGCAACTGGTCGCGCTGGGCCGCGCGGCGGCGGTGCTACCCGAATCCAGTCGCGCGCACCTGCGGGAGGACCTCGCCAGTGTGCCCGTCGTAGACGCGCCGACCGTGACCACGGTGATCGCCTGGCCGCCGCACAGCCGCTCCCGCGCCGTCGCCGATCTCGTCCGGGTGGCGACCCGCTAGTCAGCCGACCGGGATCGCGATGTACTTGCTCTCCAGGAATTCCTCGATGACGCCCGGCCGCCTTTCCGACCGGGTCCGGGATTGCTTGACGCCACCGAACGACACCGCCGGCTCCCAGGTTCAGCCCGACTGAGCTTGGCCCGCGGTCCGGGCATGCGGCCGCTACGCGGTTCCACCACCGCCCGACCAGTCGGGTATGGATATGTCGGGATGGGTGTGGTCATGCACCCGCAGATCTCGGGCTGCGCGTATAGGTCTGCCAGTGCCAGTCCGGTCACTGGCATCACCCATCCGACGTAGCCCGTCACAGGAAACACAAACGGCCGTGGCCGGTGCGTGTGTCCGCCGTCCTCG
>Ga0070714_100001353_pt1 | contig 17731 bp, 17 predicted proteins | sample LARL83metaG_FD_65450 | JGI IMG/M metagenome (GOLD analysis project Ga0070714, IMG submission 65450) | Corn, switchgrass and miscanthus rhizosphere microbial communities from Kellogg Biological Station, Michigan, USA - LAR L8-3 metaG | ecosystem: Host-associated > Plants > Roots > Rhizosphere ... | reverse complement strand
CTTGGCCTCGGTGGCGCCGTACGACGCGATCACCCGCGCCTTGACCCCGGCCGCCTCCAGGTACCGCTTGGTCAGCTCGGGGAACTCGGTCGAGATCCGCACCCCTTCGGGCAGGTCAGCCGCTGACTGCCAGGTGCTGTCGGCGGGCACGGCCAGGACCACGCGCACCGGGTTCGAGGTGGCCTTCGAGTACTCCAGCTGGCCGAGCGAGATCACGTCGGCGCCGGTCTCCTCGACCCAGTCCCGCCCGGTGATCCCGAAGTCGAACAGCCCCTGGCCGACGTAGGACGGGATCTCCTGCGGACGCAGGAACCTGACCCGCTCGATACGCGGGTCGTCGACCGACGCGTGGTAGTCGCGGTCCGATGACCGGCGGACGGTCAGGTCGGCGGCGTCGAACAGGTCGAGGGTGGCCCGCTCGAGCGAACCCTTCGGCAGCACCAGGGAGAGCAAAGGACGAAGACCCTTCATCCGTAACGCAATGGTCTCCCCGACTCTAGCCACCCCCGGGCGCGGCCGCGCCGTTGCGCGCCTGGCTCCCGCCCGCGTCACCGGGTCCGCTGGTTGACGTCACGTTATATCTTAACTACTCTGGCCAGAGTACTCGCCCTGGAGGTGAGAGGTGCCTGCCAAGAACCGCGCGAACCCGCTGGCCCTGGCCGTGCTGGTGTGCCTGGCCGAGCGGCCCCGGCACCCGTACGAGGTGGCCACGACGCTCCGGCAGCGGCAGAAACATGAGACTGTCCGGCTCAACTACGGCTCGCTGTACGGCGTGGTCGAGTCGCTCGAGCGGCGCGGCCTGATCGAGGCGCAGGAGACGAAACGGTCCGGGCGGCTGCCAGAACGGACCGTCTACCGGCTGACCGAGGCCGGCCGGATCGAGGTCCACGACTGGCTCACCGAGTTGATATCTACGCCGGTCAAGGACTACCCCGCGTTCCAGGCGGCCTTGTCGTTCCTGCCCGCCCTGCCTCCCGAGGACGTGGCCGCGCTGCTAGCCGAGCGCGCCCAGTACCTCGAGGCCGGGCTCGCGCAGGCCGCCGCGACCAGGGAGCTGGTCCAGAAGGCGGGCCTGCCGCGCCTGTTCTGGGTTGAGGCCGAGTTCGACACGGTGCTGCGTGAGGCCGAGCTCGGCTACGTACGGCAGCTGATCGCCGACATCGAGTCTGGAGCGCTGGACGGCACGTCGTGGTGGCGCGAGATGCACGCCAGGCCCGACGACGAGCCCTTCCCGCCGCCGCCGTTCGGCGGCCATCAGACCGACGACGAGGAGACCAGGTGAGGGCGGTGGACAACATCATTTCCGCGCAGGACCTGCGCAAGAGCTTCCCGGCCCGGGGGAAAGCGGGCGGGAAGGGCGGGAGGGCCGGGCAGGTGTCTGCCGTGCGAGGGGTCACCATCGAGGTGGCCCGGGGCGAGATCTTCGGGTTCCTGGGGCCGAACGGGGCCGGCAAGACCACCACCCTGCGCATGCTGACCACGCTGCTGCCGATCGGCTCCGGCACCGCCACGGTGGCGGGCTTCGACGTCGCGCGCCAGCCCGGGCACGTCCGGTCCCGGATCGGCTACGTGAGCCAGCTGGGCGGCGCCGACGAACTGGCCACCGGGCGGGAGAACCTGCTTCTGCAGGGGCGGCTCTACGGCGCCCCCCGGGCGCAGGTCGCGCCGCGCGCACAGGCCCTGGTCGAGCTGCTCGACCTGGCCGACTTTGCCGACCGCCGCGTGGCCACCTACTCGGGCGGGCAGCGGCGGCGGCTCGATATCGCGCTCGGCATCGTGCACGAGCCTCCGGTGATCTTCCTCGACGAGCCGACGACCGGGCTCGACCCGCAGAGCCGGGCCAATCTCTGGGACCACATCCGCGAGCTCCGTGCACGCGGCACGACGGTGTTTCTCACCACCCACTACCTGGAGGAGGCAGATCTCCTCTGCGACCGGCTGATGATCATGGATCACGGCCAGATCGTCGCCGACGGTACCCCGCGGGCGCTCAAGCAGCAGGTCGCCGGGGACGCCATCGTGATCAGCCTGCGCGCCGACGGCCACGGTGCCGATAAGCACAGTGCCGATAAGCACGGGGCCGATAACCGCGACATCGATAACCATGGGGCCGAGCGTGCCGCCCCGGTGCTGCGGGCCGAGCCGTACGTGCGGGAGCTCACGGCCGACGACGGCCAGGTGCGGCTCTACGTCGACGACGGCGGCACCGCGCTGCCGCAGCTGATCCGGCTGCTCGACTCGCGCGGCATCGGGATCCGGTCCATATCCATGTCCGAGCCGACCCTCGACGATGTGTTCTTGCGTCAGACCGGCCGGTCGCTGCGTGACGGCGGCCCGGGCGACGGCGCCCCGGGGTCTGGTCCCGGATCCGCGCACCAGGAGGCCGCGGCATGAAACCGGTCAGGGATATCGGTCTGCTGTTCCAGCGGTACGTCATCCAGCTGCTGCGCAACCCGGTCTGGCTGATCGTCGGGTTCTCGACCCCGATCCTGTACCTGGTCCTGTTCATGCCGCTGCTGAAGCACGCGGTCGGGTCGGTGGGCCTGTCCAGCGCGCAGGTGGTCAACCTGTTCCTGCCGGGGATCCTGTCGCTGCTGGCCTTCGCCAGCGGGATCGGGCTCGGCTTCAGCACGATCTTCGAGCTGAAGGCCGGCGTGATCGAGCGCTTCCGGGTCACCCCGGCCAGCCGGCTGGCCATCCTGACCGGCCCGATCCTGGCCACGATGATGATGATGTTCGTGTTCGACGCGGTCGTCGTCGCGGTCGGGTTCGGGGTCGGGTTCACGGTGCACTGGGCCGGGCTGGCGATCCTGGCCGTGCTGCTCGCCCTGCTCATGACCACCGTGGCCGCCTTCTCGGTCGCCACCGCGCTGGTCACCAAGGACATCAGCGGCTTCGCCGCGATCGTCAACGGCCTCAACCTGCCGGTCCTGCTGCTGGCCGGGGTGCTGCTGCCGATCTCGCTCGGGCCGGCCTGGATGCGGGTGATCGCGCACTTCAACCCGCTGTACTACCTGGTCGAGGCGTCGCGCGTGCTGGCCGGCGGCGCGCTGGCCGCCGCGGCGGTATGGCAGGCCTTCGCCGTGCTCGTGCCCCTGTGCACGCTGGTGCTCGCCTGGGCGACCGGCGTGTTCCGCAAGGCGGTCGCGTAGCGGCGGGATCCGGTGATCGCAGGCTCAGACCGGCGGCACGTGCACGCTGAGCACGGCCGAACGGCCGGCGGCGACCTGGTCTAGCGCCTGGCTGATGGCCCCGGGCAGCTCGGCGGCGTCGGTGACGGTGCGCGCGTACGCGCCGCCAGCCGCGGCGGCCACGCCGGGCAGGTCGGCCTCGGGCCGGAAGCTGGCCGCGAACCCGCCCCGCGCGAGCTCCCCGTCGGGGTGCACGGCCAGCGTGGACAGCGACGGTGACTTCCAGCCCTGGTTGTCGAGGATGACGGTGAGCGACGGGGCCCCGTAGCGGCGCGCCGTCCAGTGCACCGACGAGGGCACGCTGAACAGGTACGACCCGTCGCCGACCAGGCTCACCACGGTGCGCTCGGGCGCGGCCAGCTTGGCGCCCACGGCCGCGCCGCCGGCCCAGCCCAGCGACCCGCCGCCGCTGGTGATCAGCGATCCGGGCCGGCTGGCCCCCAGGTGCTCGTTGACCACGTGGTAGTTGCTGATCGCCTCGTTGAGGAACAGGGCGCCTGCCCCGGCGGCCTGGCCGGCCCCGTCCCTGACGCAGGCGACCAGGTACTCGGGCGTGATCTCGCCCCCGGCGCCAGGCTGCTCCTGCGCGGCCCACCGGGCGCGCTGTTCGTCGTGGATGGCGCCGACTCCCGCGGCCCGCTCCCGCACCGCCGCCGGGTTCAGCCGGCCCCGCCCGGCCAGCCGGTCCGCCAGCTGGCGCACCGCGACCGCGAGGTCCGCGCGGGCGTACCGCCGGGCCGGCACGTGCCACAGCGGCAGCTGCTCCTTGAGCGGGTCGGGGTCGATGACGTAGATGCGCGCGGCGGGGTCCGGCCGGTTGTGCACCGGAATCCAGGGGACGTCGCTGCCCAGCACGAGGATCACGTCCGCCCGGGCCAGCGCCGGGTTCTGCCCCGGGCGGTTCCACTGGTAGCCGAGGTGCAGCGGGTGGTCATCGGGGAAGTTGACGTGCCCGGGCACCGACTCGATCACGCCGACGGCGGCCAGCTCGCACAGCCGGACCAGCTCGGGTACGGCGGCCTGGTCCCGGCCCAGGTAAGAGGTGACGACCAGCGGGTCGCGGGCGCTCTCCAGATCCGCCGCGATCTCGTCCACGATCTCCGGCACCAGCGCCGCGGGCGCCACCGGGTTCCACCCGCGGCCCGGCGGTGGCTGCGGCGGCAGCTGTTCCTCCAGCACCTCGCGCGCGGCCACCAGGTACACCGGCCCGGCAGGCTCGCTGCGGGCGATCTGCACGGCCCGGTGGACGAGCTCCTTCACGTTGCGGCCGGTCCTGATCTCCTGGTCGTACTTGGCGTACCCGCGGAGCATGCCGCGCTGGTCCGCGCTGTCCTGCAGCCAGTGGATGTGCTCGGTGCGGCTGCCGGGCAGCTCCCCCGCCTGGGTGGCGGGCGACAGGCCGGCGAAGATGAGCACCGGCACCCGGCCCCTGGACGCGTTGTGCACGGCTCCGCCGAGGTTCTGGGTGCCACAGTCCACGTGCACGATGACCGCCTGCGGCTCGCCGCTGACCTGTGCGTACCCGTGGGCGGCGCTCAGCGCCACGCTCTCGTGCGGGCAGAGGATCAGCTCGGGAAGCGAATCAAGCGATCCCGCGGACGCCGCCCGCGCGTAGGACTCCATGATCCCGGTGTGGTCGCTGCCCAGATTCGCGAACGCGTACCGCGCGCCCGCCTCCCGCATCGCCTCGAGCAGCGCCGTGCTCGCGGTGTAGGCCGCACCGGTCACTAGATCGACATCCCGCCGTCAACGGCCAGGGTGGCGCCGGTGACGAACGAGCTCTCGTCGCTGGCCAGGAACAGCATGGCGCGGGCGACCTCGTCGGGGGCGGCGTGCCGGCCCAGCGGGATGAGCCGCTCGAAGATCGCGGCGGCCTGGTCACGGTCCGCGCCGGTGGCGGCGACCTCGATCCGGTGCTGGAACTCGTTGTCCACCGGCCCCGGGTGGATCGTGTTCACCCGGATGCCGCGCGGCGCGGTCTCTTTGGCCAGCGTCCGCATCAGCCCGACCAGCGCGTGCTTGGCCGTGGCGTAGGCGCAGATGCCTGCGTCCGAGGTGAGGCCGACCACGCTCGAGGTGATCACGATGCTGGCGCCGGGTTCCAGGTACGGCAGCGAGTGCTTGCAGACCAGGAATGACCCGCGCACATGCACGGCGAGGACCTGGTCGAACACGTCCTCCGGGTAGTCGGCCACCGGGGCGATCACCCCGCTGATCCCCGCGTTGCTCACCACCACGTCCAGCCGGCCGAACGCCTCCACCGCGGCCGCGATGGCGGTCTTGACCTGCACGGAGTCGGTGACGTCCGCGACGGCCCAGCTGCCGGCGCCGCCGAGCGAGGACGCCCCCGCCCGCAGCTCGTCCTCGACCAGGCCGAGCAGGCGGACTCTGGCGCCCTCGGCGACCAGCGCGCGGGCCGTGGCCAGGCCGATGCTGCCCTCACCGCCGGTGATGATGGCGGCCTTGCCTTGCAAACGCCGTGAAGGGGCCATACCGCCTTATGCTCGCCCGCAGCCTGCCGCCCGTCTTGCACGCCAGCGCACGCCGCTTGACGGCCGGGGTACAGGATCTTGACCGGTCAGGACGGCTCGTGGCTGGCCAGCACCGGACCGGCCCGTCCATGGCTGGCCCGGTAGTCGCGCGGGCCCAGCCCGTAGGTCGCCTTGAACAGCCGGCTGAAGTGGGCCGGGTCCGGATAGCCCCACCGGGCCCCGACCGCCGCCACCGGCCAGGCCGCGCAGTGCGGATCGCGCAGGTCGTGGCCGCAGCGCTCGAGGCGGCGCTGCCTGATCCAGCCGGCCACGGTCATGCCGCTGGCGTGGAAGAGCTTGTGCAGCTGGCGCAGGGAGATGTGATGGGCCGCCGCGATCTGGGCCGGCGCCAGGTCCGCCTCACCCAGGTGCGCCTCGATGAACGCGGTGATCTGGACCATCAGCGCCCGGTGCGCGGTGTCGGGGTCGTCGGGCGTGCAGTCCAGGCGCTCGGCGAGCACCGTGCCGAGCAGGTCCACGACGTTGCCCGCCAGCCGCACGCCCGCCCCCAGGCCGCGGGCGTCCATCTCGTCGATGAGGTCGGCCACCTGGCCGAGGAACGGGCCGATCAGCGAGGCCATGCCGCCGTCCTCGCCGGGCATCCTGATGGCGGTCAGCCCGGCCAGCCGCGACTGCGGCAGGCCGAGCATGTCCTTGGGGAAGACGAGCACGAGCATCCGGTGCTGGTTCAGCGCCAGCGTGTACGGGCGGTCGGTGTCGTAAAACGCGAAGTCGCCCGCCGTGAGCACCGCCTCCCGGCCGTCCTGGATCAGCACGGCCGTGCCGCGCAGCTGAAGACCGATCTTGTAGCAGCCCGCAGGTGCCGCCTTGACCAGGCGCGCAGTGCGGCGGGCCGTGTGCGGCTCCGCGCGGACCTCGATCATCCGCAGGCTGCCGAGCTCACAGCCGCGGAGCCGGCCGCGGAAGTCGCTTTCACCGCCCGGGCTGGACACCTCCAGCGGCACGAACGTGTCGCTCAGGACGTGCTTCCAGTAGTCGAAGCGCTGGTCAGGAGGCAGGTCGAGGGTCCGCGCGACATCGGGCATGACTGCCGACCTCCTTCTGTGGTTGTCCTAGCTTGCGAGCGGATGCGCGGATGGTCAAGGGATGTGCCCGGTAGTCCAAGACCGCCGGCACCGGCCCGGCTGACAATGACCCGATCAGGGGGTTAGACCTCACCTGCGGAGCGAAAAATGACTGATTCTGCGCATACGAGCAAGCCCGGGCAGCTGAGCAGACGCAGTTTCCTCGGTGCCACGGGCCTCGCTCTCGGCGGAGGGCTGGCGGGCGTCGCGGGCTGCTCAAGCTCGCTGAAGTCGACCACCTCGTCGGGCTCCGGCGGGTCTGGCGGCACCATAAAGATCGGGTTCATCAGCCCGGAGACGGGCCAGCTTTCTGTCTTCACGCAGTCCAACGGCTATGTGCTCGGCCAGGTCCGCGCGGCGCTGGCCAAGGGGATCACGGTCGGAGGCAAGAAGTACTCCGTGGAGATCATCGCCGGGGACAGCCAGTCGTCCTCGGCACGGGCGGCGACCGTCGCCTCCCAGATGGTGCAGCAGAACTCGGTGGACATGCTGCTCGCCACCGCGACGCCGGAGACCGTGATCCCGGTGTCCTCCCAGGCCGAGGCCTCAGGTGTGCCGTGCGTGCTGACGATCTGCCCCTGGGAGCAGTGGTACTACAAGAGCAACGGCACCGCGAACACGTTCAAGTACTCGTATATGTACTTCCTCGGCACCCAGGAAGAAAGCAAGCTGTTCGCTTCGGTCTGGGGGCCCGCGGCCACCAACCATGTGATCGGCGGGCTGTGGCCGAACGACGTCGACGGCGCCGGATTCCAGAAGTACATAACGCAGCAGGCCAACGCGCACGGCTGGAAGGTCGTTCCCTCGGGCGGGTACACCGACGGGACCACCGACTACGCCTCGATCATCTCCAAGTTCAAGAACGCCAACGTGGAGATCCTGCACGCGGTGCCCATCCCGCCGGACTTCATCACGTTCTGGCGGCAGGCCCACCAGAATGGGTTCACGCCGAAGATCGCGTCCATTTCGAAGGCGCTGCTGTTCCCGAGCGCGGCGGACGCACTCGGCCCGCTGGTCGAGAACGTGATGTCGCCGCTGTGGTGGACGCCGCAGTTCCCGTACAAGTCCTCGCTCGACGGCACCACGGCCTCGGCCTTCGCGGCCGATTACAAGACCAAGACGGGCAACGACTGGACCCAGCCGATGGGATTCAACTACGCGGTCTTCGAGATCGCGGTCGCCGCGCTCAAGGCGTCGGGCGACCCGAAGAACGCGAAAGCCGTGGCCAGCGCCCTGGGCAAGCTCAAGGGCGAGGCGATCACCGGTTCCTACGACTTCAGCAGCGGCCCGGTGCCGAACGTGTCCCAGATCCCCGAACTGCTCGCGCAGTGGCGCAAGGTGTCCGGCAGCTACCAGCTGGTCGTGATCGACAACTCGCTCCTGCCCGCGGTACCGGTGGCGAGTTCGCTGCAGTTGCTGTGAGCCCGCCCGCGCTGGAGATCGCCGACGTCGCGAAGAGCTACGGCTCGCTGTCTGTGCTCCGGTCGGTCTCGCTCGCGGTGGCGGCGGGCGAGGCCGTCGGGGTCGTCGGCCCCAACGGCGCGGGCAAGACCACCCTGCTCGACCTGCTGACCGGCACCGGGCGCTGCGACGCCGGCCGGGTGCTGCTGCAGGGCCGGGATGTGACGCGGCTGCCGCCGCCGTCCCGGGCCCGGATGGGGCTCGGCCGGACGTTTCAGGTGCCGCGCCCGCTCGGCGACCTGACCGTGTTCGAGAACGCGCTCGTGGGTGCGACCCGCGCGGCTGGCCTGCACGGACGGCAGGCCTACGGGGCCGCGTACGGCGCGCTGGCCCTGACCGGCATGGCCGGCCAGGCCAACACCCGGGCCGGCTCCCTGCGGCTACTGGACCGCAAGCGGCTCGAGCTGGCCAGGGCGCTGGCCATGCGGCCGCGCGTGCTGCTGCTCGACGAGATCGCCGGCGGGCTGAGCGACCCGGAAACCGAGGCGCTGATCGAGACCATCCGCGCCGTGAACGGGTCCGGCACCGCGATCATCTGGGTCGAGCACGTGCTCCGGGTGCTCACCGCGGCGGTCACCCGGCTGGTGTGCCTGGCCGGCGGGCAGGTGATTGCCGACGGCACGCCGTCCGACGTGCTGGCCAGTGACGCGGTGCGGTCCGCCTTCCTGGGCGGGGGGGTGCTGTGACCGACGCGCAGCCGGGCCCGCCGCTGCTCGAGATCACCGATCTTGACGTCTTCTACGGAGATTTCCAGGCCCTGTTCGGCGTGTCGGTCTCGGTGACCCAGGGCGGCGCGACCGCGCTGGTCGGCGCCAACGGCGCGGGCAAGACCACGCTGCTGCGCACGATCGCCGGAGCGCAGGCCGCCGCGTCGGGATCGGTCAGGTACGACGGCTCGGACATCACCGCCGCCCCGCCGCACCGGCGGATCTCCCGCGGCATCGCCCTGGTGCCGGAGGGCCGCAAGCTGTTCCCCAGCCTGACCGTCGAGGAGAACATCCAGGTGGGGGCCGCCGCGGCGGCCTCGGACGCGTGGCCGCTGGACCGGATCTACGGCGCCTTCCCCATGATCGCCACACGGCGCAAGCAGCGCGCGTCCACCCTGTCCGGCGGCGAGCAGCAGGCGGTAGCGATCGCGCGGGCGCTGGCCGCGGCCCCGGCCCTGCTCCTGCTCGACGAGATCTCGCTCGGCCTGGCCCCGCTCGTGGTCGGCGAGCTGTACGAAACCCTGGCCGGGCTGCGGTCGACGGGCGCCACGCTGATGATCGTGGAACAGGACCTGCGGCGCGCCATGGACGCGTGCGACAGCCTGGTCTGCCTGCTCGAGGGGCGGGTGGCGCTGGCCGCCCCGGTCACCAGCGTGAGCCGGGACGAGGTCGTCGCCGCCTACTTCGGAGAGGGCCGCTCGTGAACTGGGTCAACTCAGTCATCCAGGGCATGCTGCTCGGCGGCCAGTACGCGCTCATCGCCTGCGGGCTCTCGCTGACGTTCGGCGTCATGCGGATCGTGAACCTGGCCCACGGCGATCTCGCCGTGTGCGGGGCCTACCTCGGGCTGGTCCTGTCGTCCGCGTTCGGCGTGCCGGTCTGGGTCACGCTGCCGCTGCTGCTCCCCGTCGCGTTCGCGGCGGGCCTGGCCCTGCAGGTGCTGCTGTTCGGGCGGGCGCTGCGGCACGGGGTGCTCGCGCCGGTGCTGGTCACGTTCGGGCTGTCGATCATGATCGAGAACCTGCTGCAGGTGGCCGCGACCTCCGACCCCCGCGGGCTGAACGGCGGCGCGCTGGCGCTGGCCAGTTTCCACATCGGCAGCAGCATCACCGTGTCCTGGCTGTTCCTGACCGCGTTCCTGACCGCGTGCGGCGTCTTGTCCGCGCTGCAGCTCACGCTGTCCTTCACGTCCTGGGGCCGGCAGGTGCGGGCCACATCCGACGACCTGGACACCGCCCGGCTGGTCGGCGTCCGGGTCCGGCCGGTGTTCGCGACCGTGGCGGGCATCGCGGTGGCCACCGCGGCGCTGGCCGGCGTGTTCATCGGCACGATCGGCACGTTCGACCCGCTGACCGGCACCAACGTGCTGATTTTCGCGTTCGAGGCGGTCGTGATCGGCGGCATCGGGTCGCTGTGGGGCACCCTCGTCGGCGGGATGGCGCTGGGCGTGACCCAGGTGGTGGTCGGCGAGGTCAACCAGGCCTACGCGGTGCTCGCGGTCAACCTGCTGTTCCTGGCCGTGCTCACGGTCCGCCCGGGCGGGCTGTTCACCAGCCACCAGGCGGTCCGCGAGCTGCAGGGAGAGGGGGCGCCCGGATGACCCGCGAGGCCGCGATCGGCTCCAGGGACGCGGAGCCCTCGGTCACGCCGGTGACCGTCAGCCGGTGGAGCCGGACGGCGTCCGCGTTCACCGGCCTCTGCCTGGTGGCGGTCGTGGTCCTGGCCGTGGTGCCCTACACCATCGGCGGCCCGGCCGAGCAGCCGCTGATCACCCTGTTCACGTTCATCGCGATGGCGAGCCAGTGGAACCTGCTGGCCGGGTTCAGCGGGCTGACCTCGTTCGGCCAGAACGCCTTCATCGGCGTCGGCGCCTACGCGCTCTACCTCGTCGCCTGGCACGGGATCAACCCGTTCGGCGGCATCGTGCTGGCCGCGGGCGTGGCCGCGGTGGTCGCGCTGCCGGTGTCCGCGCTGGTGCTGAGGCTGTCCGGCGGGTACTTCGCGGTGGCCACGCTGGTGGTGGCGGCCACGTTCCAGATCATCGCCACGCTGTCCCCGGCGGTGGGCGGGACCACCGGGGTGAGCGTGCCGGGCCTGGCCGGGTACAGCGACGTGCTGCGCGAGGCGCTGATCTACTGGTCGACGCTGGTGGTGGCCCTGGTCAGCGTCGCCGGCGTCTACCTGCTCGTGCGGCGGACGTTCGGGCTCGACGCCCGGGCGGTGGGCAGCGACCCGGTCGCCGCGGCCAGCTCGGGGGTGCGGGTGGGGCGGATCAGGCTGCTGGCCTACCTGGTCGCGGCCGGCGGCGCCGGGGCCGTGGGCGCGCTGATCGCGCTGCAGACGCTGTACGTGGAGCCGACCACGGTCTTCAACATCCAGTACAGCGTGGACATGCTGTTCATGGTGCTGATCGGCGGCATGGGCACGATAGAGGGCCCGATCATCGGCGCGCTCGTGCTGTTCGCGCTGCAGGAGACGCTGTCCTCGTACGGTGCCTGGTACCTGGTCATCGTGGGCGGCCTGGCCATCGTCACGACCCTGGCCGCCTCGCGCGGGCTCTGGGGGCTGGCCAGCGAGCGGTTCGGCTGGTCGCTGCTGCCCGTCGGCTACCGGGTCCGCCAGAAGGAGTGACCAGCGGGGCGCAGCCTCGTGTCAGCGGCCAGCCCGTACCAGCGCGGACGGCGTGATGGTCACCGCGAACGGCAGCGCGGCCTCGAACGACTGGTCCCCCGCCACGTGGGCTATCTGTTCCGGTCGTAAAGCCGCGTCCGCGGCGACGCAACCTCCACCGCAAGCGCTGGCGGCCGCTCCTGGAACAACGTCTCCGTGGATTCGGCCAGCACCACGGCCACGTCCGGCACCCGGTGCTGGAACCGGTCGGGCATGTTCTCCATGTCCTCGACGGTCAGCGCCCGGCTCTGGTCGGCCCACACATCGGGTGTGGTCATGACACTCATCGTGCCTCCTGTCGGTCATACGCGCCAACATCTCAGGCGTCGCCGGCACTTTCGTGATTAGGCTGCTCACATGACCAGCGCCGTGCCGCCGCCTGGGGTCAGCATCGCGGACGCGCGGCTGCAGGAGGTCGGCGACGGGGTTTTCGCGTACATCCAGCCGGATGGCACTTGGTGGATCAACAACACCGGGTTCCTGACCGGGCCGCAGGGCGTGATCAGCATCGACGCCTGCTCGACGGAGGACAGGACGCGGGCCTACCAGCAGGCCATCGCGACCGTGACGCCCGCGCCGGTGCGGGCCGTGGTCAACACCCACCATCACGGTGACCACACGTTCGGGAACTGCCTGTTCCCTGGCGCGGCGATCGTCGCGCAGGAACGGGCCCGGGCCGAGGCCATCGCGTTCGGGCCGCCGCGGGAGCTGCCGTTCTGGGATCACCCTGACTGGGGCGACCTGGAGCTCGACCCGCCGTTCATCACGTTCACCGACGAGATCGCGCTGCACGCGGGTGACCTGCGGGCCCAGGTCAGGTACGTGGGCACGCCCGCGCACACCACCAACGACTCGATCGTGTGGGTCCCCGAGCGGTCGGTGCTGTTCTGCGGCGACCTGATCTTCAACGGCGGCACCCCGTTCCTGCTGATGGGCTCCGTGGCCGGGGCCGTCGACGTTCTGGAGCAGGTGCTGAGGCCGCTCGGCGCGCAGACGATCGTGCCCGGCCACGGGCCGGTGTTCAGCGGCCCGGAGCCTCTCGAGGCGACGCTGGACTACCTCGGGTTCGTGCTCGACCTCGCCCGGCGAACGGTTGCGGCGGGCCTGTCCCCGCTGGAGGCGGCCAGGGACACCGACCTGGGCCGGTTCGCGGGCTGGTCCGACGCCGAGCGGATCGTCGGCAACCTGCACCGCGCCTGCGCCGAACTCGGCGGCGCCGGCCGTGGCGCGCCGGTCGACGTCGTGGCCGCGCTCACCGACATGGTCGCCTACAACGGCGGCCAGCCGCTGTCCTGCTACGCCTGACCCTGCGGCTCGACTGTGGCGCCGTCGCGGTCGACGTCGAGGACGTGAACTCGCCACGAAACCTGGGCCCCGCCCGCGATCTGCTGCACCGCGTCCGGGCCGGGCCGCGTCCCGGCCATGGTGAGCGCGAGCACCGCCGGCCCGGCGCCGGAGATCACGGCCGGGATCCCGGCCGTGCGCAGCCGGGCGACCAGGTCCGCGGTGGCGGGCATGGCCCGGGCCCGGTAGCGCTGGTGCAGGAAGTCCTCGGTCCCGGCCATGAGCAGGCTGGGGTCGTGGGTCAGCGCCGCGATCAGCAGCGCCGCGCGGGCCGAGTTCGCGGCCGCGTCGGCGTGCGCGATCGTGGGCGGCAGCACCATCCGGGCCTCGGCGGTGGACAGCGGCGAGGCCGGCACGCAGACCACCGGGGTCAGCCCGGGCACGGGGGCCAGCCGGACCGCCCTGGCCCCGGCCTCGGGCGTCCAGGAGATCGTGAGGCCGCCCGCCAGGCACGCGGCGACGTTGTCCGGGTGGCCCTCCATCCGGGCCGCCAGCCGCAGCAGGCCTGCGTCGGTCATCAGCCCGGCGCTCCCCGGGCCCGCGTCGCCTACGTCCGCCTCGTCCCGGCCCGCGTGGTGCTGGCCCGCGCCGCCCGCCCAGAGGGCCCGAGCGGCCAGCAGGCCGGCCACGATCGCGCCGGCCGACGAGCCGAGACCGAATCCGTGCGGGATCGCGTTGACGCAGCTCAGCCCGATGCCGGGCGGCTGCACGCCCAGCTCGGCGAACGCGGTCCGCATGGCGCGGACCACCAGGTGCTGCTCCGCTGCGGCCGCGGTCTCCTCCCCCGGGCCAGACACCTCGATCGACAGCCCGCCCTCCGTGACCCGCGCCGTGACCACGTCGTGCAGGGTGAGCGCGAGGCCCAGGGCGTCGTAACCCGGGCCCAGGTTCGCGCTCGTGGCCGGGACGCGGACGGTCACCGGCCGCCCCGGCCAGCGCGGGCCGGAGCGGGCCGGGGCGTGCGGGCGGGAAGAGGCGCCCGCGCTCATCCGAGACCTAGCTCGGCCGCGGCGGCCGGGGCGTCCGCCGGGATCGTGACCGGCGCGGGCGCGGCGGACACGGCCCAGTCCGGGTCCTTCAGCCCGTGGCCGGTGATCGTGCAGACCACCCGGGAACCGGCCGCCACCTGGCCGTTCTCGCGAGCCTGCAGCAGGCCGGCCACGCCCGCGGCCGAGGCCAGCTCGCCGAACACGCCCTCCTTGCGGGCCAGCAGCCGGTAGGTGTTGAGTATCTGCCGGTCGGTCACGGACGCGATCAGGCCGCCAGACTCGTCCCGCGCGGCCTCGGCCAGCTGCCAGGACGCCGGGTTGCCGATCCGGATCGCGGTGGCGATCGTGGTGGGGGCCAGCACCGGCCGGCCCGCGACGATGGGCGCGGCGCCGCTGGCCTGGAAGCCGAGCATCCGCGGCCGCCGGGTGGTGTGGCCCCGCTCCCCGTACTCGGTGTAGCCCTTCCAGTAGGCCGCGATGTTGCCCGCGTTGCCGACCGGGAGGCAGTGCACGTCCGGGGCGTCGCCGAGCGCGTCCACGATCTCGAAGGCCGCGGTCTTCTGGCCCTCGAGCCGGTCCGGGTTCACGGAGTTGACCAGCGCGACCGGGTAATCCACGGCCAGCTTGCGCACGAGTTCCAGGCAGTCGTCGAAGTTCCCGTCCACCTGCAGCAGCCGGGCGCCGTGCACCAGGGCCTGGGCCAGCTTGCCGATCGCGATGTTGCCGCGCGGCACGAGCACGGCGCAGGTCATGCCCGCCTTGGCCGCGTAGGCGGCCGCGCTCGCGCTGGTGTTGCCGGTGGACGCGCAGATGACCGCGGTCGCGCCACGGCCCGCGGCGGCGCTGACCGCCACGGTCATGCCGCGGTCCTTGAACGACCCGGTCGGGTTGCCCGCCTCGACCTTGAGGTAGACCTCGCACCCGGTCATGGCCGACAGCGCCGCCGCGGGCACCAGCGGCGTGCCGCCCTCGCCCAGGGTGACCACCGGGGTGTCCGCGGTCACCGGCAGCAGATCGCGGTACTCGGCGATCACGCCGCGCCACTGCCCAGAGGCCGCGGTAGGCACCGCGGGCTCCGCGGGCGTGGCGCGCGCGTTCACTCGCTGTCCTCCGCTTCCACCCGCATGACGCTGTCGACCGCCCGGACGGCTTCCATCGCGGACAGGTCGGCCACGGTCGCCGCGAGCTCGGCCTCGCGGGCGGTGTGGGTGACGATCACCAGGTAGGCCTCGGCGCCGCGGCCCTCCTGGCGCACCGCCTTGATCGACACGTTGTGCCGGGCGAACGCCTCCGCCACCGGGGCCAGCACGCCGGGCCGGTCCGCGACGTCCAGTGCGACGTGGTACCTGGTCAGCGCCTCGGCCATGGGCAGCACCGGGAGCTCGGCGTAGCTGGGCGCGTCCGGGCCGCGGATCCCGGCCACCCGGTTGCGCGCGACCACGACCAGGTCGCCGAGCACGGCGCTGGCCGTGGGCCCGCCGCCGGCCCCTGCGCCGTAGAACATCAGCCGGCCCGCCGACTCCGCTTCCACGAACACCGCGTTGTAGGCCCCCCTGACCGAGGCGAGCGGGTGCTCCCTGGGGATCATCGCCGGGTGCACCCGGGCCGAGATCCCGTTGCCGTAGCGCTCGCAGATCGCGATCAGCTTGACCACGCAGCCCAGGGTGCGGGCGCTGGCGATGTCGGCCGACGTCACCGCCGCGATGCCCTGGCAGTAGACGTCGTCGGTGCTGACCCTGGTGTGGAAGGCCAGGCTGGCCAGGATGGCCGCCTTGGCCGCGGCGTCGAAGCCGCCGACGTCGGCGGTGGGATCGGCCTCCGCGTAGCCGAGCGCCTGGGCCTCCTTCAGCGCGTCGGCGAACTCCGCGCCTGAGGTGTCCATCTGGTCGAGTATGTAGTTCGTCGTGCCGTTGACGATCCCGAGCACGCGGCGGACCGCGTCGCCGGCCAGCGACTCGCGCAGCGGCCGCAGCAGCGGGATAGCCCCGGCCACCGACGCCTCGTAGAACAGGTCAGCGCCGTGCTCGCGGGCGGCCGCGTGCATGGCCGCGCCGTGCGCGCCGAGCAGCGCCTTGTTCGCGGTCACCACCGACTTGCCGGCCTCCATCGCGGCCAGCAGCAGCGACCTGGCGGGCTCGATGCCGCCGATCATCTCGACCACGACGTCCACGTCGGGCCGGGTGACCAGGCCCATGGCGTCGGCCGTGACCAGCTGCTCGGGGACCCCGGCCGCGCGCGCCCGCCCGCCCGGGTCCCTGACCGCGACGCCGGCCACCTGCAGCGGCGTGCCGACCCGTGCGGCCAGGTCCGGGGCCTGCTCGCCGAGCAGCCGGAACACCTGCGAGCCCACGGCCCCGCAGCCGAGCAGCGCCACCCGCAGCGGGCCCTCTCGCAGTGACCTGGCTGTGCCTTGTCCCATGAACGTCCTCCCGCGGCCTGGCGCAATCACACCAGGCTATCCAGCGGCGGGGTAGCCGTCACCGCGCCGGCGGGGCGGGACCCGGTCAGCGCAGGCGCATGGCTCCGGCGGACGGCAGCGCGTCGAGGAAGCCGGGCTCGGGCCAGCCCTGGCGGGCGAAGCGGTCGCAGATGCCCGCGCGGACCTGCTCGGCGTGCGCGACCGCGGTCAGCGCGATCACCGACCCGCCGAACCCGCCGCCGGTCATCCGCGCCCCGAGCGCGCCGCCCGCGGCGGCCGCCTCGACCGTGGCGTCGGCCTGCGGCCAGGAGACCTCGAAGTCGTCCCTGAGCGAGGCGTGCGAGGCCGACAGCAGCGGGCCGCACTCCGCGGGCTGGCCCGCCCGGAGCAGCGCGACGGCCGCCAGGACCCTGGCGTTCTCGGTGATCACGTGCCGGGCCCGGCGGCGCAGGACCGGATCGGCCAGGCGGCTGAGCGCGTCCGGGTCGTCCGTCACGTCCCGCAGCGACCGCACGCCCAGGGCCCGGGCCGCCTCCTCGCAGGCGCGGCGCCGGGCCGCGTACCGCCCGTCGGACAGCGCGTGCGGCACCCGGGTATCGACGACGAGCAGCACCAGGCCGGCCGCGGCGAGATCCAGCGGCACGGCCTGGCTCTCGCCGCTGCGGCAGTCCAGCAGCAGGGCATGACCGGCCTGGCAGAGCAGGGACGCGGACTGGTCCATGATCCCGGTCGGGACCCCGACGAACGCGTTCTCCGCGCGCCGGGCCAGCCGGGCCAGCTCGGGCCGGGGAACGGTCAGCCCGCACAGGTCGGTCAGGGCCAGCGCGGTGGCGCACTCCAGCGCGGCCGAGGAGGACAGCCCAGAGCCCTGCTCGAGGTCCGCGTCAAAGGCGATGCTGGCCCCGGCGACGGGCTGCCCGGCCTCCCGCAGCGCCCAGGCGACCCCGGCCGGGTACGCGGCCCAGCCGGGGACCGAGCCCGGGCCGGCCGTGTCCGGCGCAACGGTGGCGGCCTGGTCAGGGGCCTGGCGGGAGCACAGCTCGAGCTGGCCGTCGGCGCGCCGCGACGCGGCGGCCCTGACCCCCTGGCCGAGCGCGAACGGAAGCACGAACCCCTCGTTGTAGTCGGTGTGCTCGCCGATGAGGTTGACCCGCCCGGGCGCGTGCCATACGCCCTCGGCCGCCCCGGCGTAACACTCACCGAACCAGCGAGCGGCCTGATCAGCGGCGTCGGGCGGCATCACCGCGCGGTCACCTGGCCTGGGCCGGCTGCTGAACGAAGGTCCAGGCGTCGGCGACCATGTCGTGGAGGTCGCGTTCAGGCCTCCAATCGAG
>Ga0070714_100001352_pt1 | contig 17735 bp, 13 predicted proteins | sample LARL83metaG_FD_65450 | JGI IMG/M metagenome (GOLD analysis project Ga0070714, IMG submission 65450) | Corn, switchgrass and miscanthus rhizosphere microbial communities from Kellogg Biological Station, Michigan, USA - LAR L8-3 metaG | ecosystem: Host-associated > Plants > Roots > Rhizosphere ... | reverse complement strand
GTGACGTCCGGCCTGATGAGCGCGCTCACCCGTACCGAGCAGCGCGTCGTCCTGGCGCACGAACGGTCCCACCTGACACACCAGCACGTGTGGTGGACGCTCGCCGCCGACCTCGCGGCCGCCGTCAACCCGATGCTGCGGCCGATCGCGACCACCGTCGAACACGCCGTGGAACGCTGGGCCGACGAGGACGCGGCCGTCGTCGTCGGCGACCGCACGCTCGTGGCGCGCACGATCGCCCGCGCCGCGCTGCTGCAACACGGCTCGCCCGCGCTCACGTCGTCGGCCGCCGGCGGGGATGTGCCACTCCGGGTCCGCGCGATGCTCGCGCCGCCACCGCGTCGCCGTCCGTTGGCGTGTATGGCACTCGCGGTGCTGCTCGTGGCCGGCACGGTGGCCACCGTCGCCGTGGAACAGACCGGCGACCAGGTTTTCGACGACGCCGGGTACCACGAGGCGCAACCCTGACCGGTACCTCACGCGCCGACCGCTACCGTCGTCGGGAGGGCGCTGGAGTTCGATAATCGGATTCCAAGAATTCTCCAAGGAAGATTGTGCCAGGTTAGCACGCTGACCCGTGTCTCGTTAACCGCCGATCGCTCTGAACCGGGACCTACTGTCAATAATTGCGGCACTGTTGATGGCCGATTAGTGCCACCTTCCCAGACGTGCCACCACCAGGGGTTTTCGTGTTGCTTCCTGATCTCGACTCCGTGGGCGATCCCACGGGTCGTGGTTCGAACACCCTGTGGAGGGAAAGTGCACGGTTTACAGCGAGGGCTGATTTCCGTGGCGGCGTTGGCACTGGCGTTCGGCGGGTTGACGGCGGTCGCGCAGGCGACCCCGGCGACGTCGTCGGGCGGTGCTCCCAGCAGCGTCGGCGCGGCGAACCCGTACAACCCGGCGTACCAACACGCCTATCGGCACGGTGCCGTGCCGACGATCCAGCAGGCCACGAAGATGAAGGCATTCGCGTCGACCCACCCCGCGGTGACCGGCCCGAACACCCTGACCTTCGGCGGCGGTATCGACGGCATCGGCGTGACCAGTGGTACGCCACGGATCTTCCTGGTGTTCTTCGGCACCCAGTGGGGCAGCCAGAGCACCGACAGCAGTGGCAACCTGACGTTCTCGAACGACTCGAACGGTGGCGCGCCGTACATCCAGAAGCTGTTCAAGGGTCTCGGCACCGGCGGTGAGGCCTGGTCCGGGGTCATGACCCAGTACTGCGACGGCTCGTCCGTCGCGACGGGCGCGTCGAGCTGCCCGAGCGGTGCCCCGCACGTCGGATACCCGACCGGCGGCGCGCTGGCCGGTGTCTGGTACGACAACTCGGCCGCGTCGCCGAGCGCGTCGTCCGGTAACCAGCTCGCCAAGGAAGCGATCAAGGCCGCCCAGCACTTCGGCAACAACAACCAGTCGGCGAACCGCTTCGTGCAGTACGACATCCTGTCCCCGCCCGGGTCGAACCCGGACAACTACCAGACCGGTGGCTTCTGCGCGTGGCACGACTACAACGGCGACACCACCCTGACCGGCGGTGCGGCCAGCTCCCCGGTGGGTGACGTCGCGTTCACCAACATGCCGTACGTCATGGACGTCGGCGCCAGCTGTGGTCAGAACTTCGTCAACGGCAGCGGCACCCTGGACGGCTACTCCATCGTCAACGGCCACGAATACGCCGAGACGGTGAGCGACCAGAACCCGGCCGGCGGTTGGACGAACCCGACCAACGGCCAGGAAAACGGCGACGAGTGCGCGTGGATCAGCTCCGGCCAGGGCGCGTCGGCCAACGTGAGCACCGGCCAGGGCTCGTTCGCGATGCAGTCCACGTGGTCCAACGACACGAACCGTTGCGACATCAGCCACGTCACCGTCGGTGGCGGCGGTGGCGGCGGTTCCGTCACGGCCAACAACCCGGGCAACCAGACCGGCACCGTTGGCACCGCGGTCAGCCTGCAGCTGTCCGCCACCGGTGGCACCGCGCCCTACACCTGGACCGCCTCCGGTCTGCCGACCGGCCTGTCCATCTCCAGCGGTGGCCTGATCTCCGGCACGCCGTCCGCGTCGGGCACGTTCAACGTCAGCGCGACCGCGACCGACACGACCGGCACCAAGGGTTCCACGTCGTTCACGTGGACGATCAACCCCAGCGGTGGCGGTGGCTGTAGCGCACCGGGCCAGAAGCTCGGCAACCCCGGCTTCGAATCCGGCGCCACAGTGTGGACGTCGACCCCGGCCGTGATCGGCCAGAACGGCCCCTCCCAGCCGGCGCACTCCGGCACGTGGGACGCGTGGCTGGACGGCTACGGCACCACCCACACCGACACGATCTCCCAGTCGGTCACCATCCCGAGCGGCTGCAGCGCCACGCTGTCGTTCTGGCTGCACATCGACACCGCCGAGACGACGACCACCACGGCGTTCGACAAGCTGACGGTCAAGCTCGGCAGCACCACCCTCGCAACGTTCTCGAACCTCAACGCTGCTTCGGGTTACCAGCAGCACTCGTTCAACGTGTCCAGCTTCGCGGGCCAGACGGTCACCCTGACCATCTCCGGCTCGGAGGACGCGTCCCTGCAAACGTCGTTCGTGGTTGACGACACCGCCGTCACGGCCAGCTGACAGCAGGGGAAACCAGGGTGGCCCGGCCAGCCCTCGGCCGGGCCACCCGCCGTCTATCCATTGTGGTCACCAAGCGGTGGGGACAGCGAAACCTGACCCACCACCAAGCCGCAGCCGAGCAGGGCGAGGGGCTCAGAACAACAAGACCCGCCACGGAACCGGGCCGGTAAAGCAAAATCGGGACTGGCGCAAACCCATGGCAGAGGCTGGTAATTCAGTCCTTCCCGCTATTCCCTGATCCTGGCTGCTTGTGCGGTCGATGGTTCTGGGTCAAGAGTCGGCGAAGCCGATCGCGCAGCGACGCCGCAGGCGCTCTTGACGCGGGGCCGTCGACCGTCGCCACCCTAAAAGGATCAGGGAATAGCGGTTCCGATTAAAGACGGTCCCGGTTTTCGGCCCCCTGCTTCGCCCGATCTCCTGTCTCGTTGCTCTGAGCCGCTTGCGCTGCTGGTCGGCAGTGCGTGGTGAGCTGGGTTGAGCTGTCCCTTTCCATCTTTTGTATGCCGCTCGCACTACGGGCGTTTGCGCCACCGATAGTAATGCTCCGGGCGACCAGGACCGCCATACCGCAGTTCAATATCGAGCAGTCCTTGTCGATGCAATTCGTCCAGGTAGCGTCGGGCGGTGACCCTCGCCAGGCCGGTCGTCTCGGCGACCGCAGCTGCCGACCAGGCCTTGTCGGTGTCGCGCACCAGGGCGAACACGGTGCGCATCGTGACCGGCGACATTCCTTTCGGGACGGTCGGGGCCGAACTGCCGAACAGATCGCGCAGGGTCTGGTCGACATCCTCCTGAGTGGCCGTGCCATCACCGCTGAGGCTGCGGTGGTACTCCGCGTACCTCGTCAGCTTGTCGCGGAACATGGAGAACTTGTATGGCTTGATCAAGTACTGCACCACCCCGTGTGCCAGCGCGCTGTGCACCGTCTCCACATTGCGGGCCGCGGTCACCGCGATGATGTCGACCGGGTCGCGGTGGCCGGCGCGTAGTGCGCGGCACACCTCGATTCCGTCGATGTCGGGTAGGTGGAAGTCCAACAGCACCAGGTCCACGTCCGTGCCCGACACCGCCGCCAAGGCCGCCTGGCCCGTCTCGGCCATGCCGACCACCACGAAATCCGCCATCCGTTCCAGGTAGCCGCGATTGACCTCGGCGACCACGGGATCGTCCTCTACGATCAAGGTTCTTATCATCACAACACGTCTTCCTGTTGCGTAGCGGGGAGAAACACCTCGAAACGCGCGCCGCCGTCGTCGTGGTTCGACGCGACTACCTTGCCGCCGCGCCTTCTGACGACCTCGCGGACCAGTGCCAGGCCGATGCCGCGGCCGGCGGGGTCAGCGCCCGGTTTGGTGCTCCAGCCCAGATCGAAGATGTCGTTTTCGTGTCCGGCAGGCAGGCCGGGGCCGCCGTCGTCGACGTGGATGTGTACGCCGCCGGGCTCCTCGGTCAGCGACAGCTCCACCCAGCCGCTCTCGACCGTGGCCGCGGCGTCCACCGCGTTGTCCACGAGATTGCCGACGACCGTCAGCAAATCCTCCACCGCCGACACCGGTTGTTCGCCCACCGTGCCTTCGGTGCACAGCCGGAACTCGACGTCACGCTTGGCCGCCTGCATCGTCTTCCCCAGCAGCAGCGCGATCAGCGCCGGTTCACCGATCTGGTCCATCAACTGATCCGTCTGCGCCTGCACCTGGGACGTCGCGGTGGTGCCCAGCGCGACCGCCTGCTCGTAGCGACCGAGCTCGACCAGGCCGACCACGGCCTGCAACCGGTTGGCCGACTCGTGGGTCTGGGCTCGCAGCGACTCGGCCATCTCCTTCACGTGACCGAGTTCCCGCATCGTGGTCCGCAGTTCGGTGCGGTCGCGCAACGTGGTGACGAGGCCGATCGGTGCGTCGTCGACCTCGACCGGGTTGCGGCTGACCAACAGTACGCGGTTCCCGGCCACCCACACCTGGTCCCGCAGCGGTTGGCTGCCGCCGGGCAGGTTCGCCGGGATCGACGTACTGTCCGGTGTCATGCCGAGCAGGCGACGGGCCTCGTCGTTGGCCAGCAACAGTGTGCCGTCGTTGTCGGTGATGAGCAGGCCTTCGCTGATGGCGTGCAACATCGCGTGGTGGTGCTGGTACTGGCGGGCGATCTCGGCCGCACCCAAGCCCAGCGTCTGCCGGTGGACCCGGCCGGCGATCAGCAGCGATCCGGCGACGCCGACGGTGATGGACACCTCGGTCAGCGCCAGCACGTTCAGTAACTGCGAGTTCGCGGTGGACAGGCCCAGCTGGTTGGGCACGCTGACCATCGCCTCGATGCCGATCGTGATGACCACCACGATCACCTGGAGTACGACGAGCTGCCGTGCCAGGCTCCATTGCCGAGCGTCCACGTCCATCACCGTCCCGCGCGTAGTCTCGCACGGGAGCGCAGTCGCGACCGCAATGATTCTTGCGACCAGAATGACCATAATCGTGCCCGGCGGGCCGGCCATCCGCACGCTGTGGAACACCTGCCCCCGCTGTGGAGGAGCAATTCGATGGCGTCAACGGCTGCCGGCCCCCGAGTCCGGCTCAACGCAGACCAACGCAACGCATTCATCGCGGCCGGGTTGGGCTGGACAATGGACGCGTTCGACTACTTCATCGTCGTGCTTGTCATCGGCGACATCGCCAAGGACAAGTCGTTCGGTGCGACAGCCACCCAACTGGCGTTCATCACCACGGCCACGCTGGTGATGCGCCCGGTCGGCGCGCTGATCTTCGGTTTATGGGCGGACCGGGTCGGCCGGCGTGTTCCGCTGATCGTGGACGTGCTGTGCTACTCGGTCTGCGGCGTGCTGTGCGCGATCGCGCCGAACTTCACCGTATTGCTGGTTCTGCGGCTTTTGTACGGAATCGGCATGGGTGGGGAATGGGGTCTCGGCGCCGCGCTGGCGATGGAGAAGATCCCGCCGTCCCGCCGTGGCTTCTTCTCCGGAATACTCCAGGAAGGTTACGCGGTCGGCTATCTGTTGGCGGCGCTGGCGTACCTGCTGTTCCATTCGGTATTCGACCTGAACTGGCGCTGGATCTTCCTGGTGTCGATCGTGCCGGCGATGCTGACCATGCTGATCCGTTCGCGGGTCAAGGAGTCCGAGGTGTGGCAGTCGTCCCGGCAGCAACTGCGCGCCACCCGGACGTCGGTCAAGGACATCCTGTTCGACCGCAAGGTCATCCGCCGCTTCGGTTACCTGATCCTGCTGATGACGGCGTTCAACTGGCTGTCGCACGGCACCCAGGACGTCTATCCGCAGTTCCTCAAGGCCACCACGCACGGTGGCGTCGGACTGAGCGCGACGTCCGCGTCGTGGATCGTGGTCCTGTACACCATCGGCGCGATCATCGGCGGCACGCTCGCCGGCACGCTGTCGCAGCGCTACGGCCGGCGCGCCACGATCCTCACGTGTGCCGTGCTCGCCCTCCCGCTGGTGCCGATCTTCGCCTACGCCGGCAACGGAATCGGCATGCTGGCGCTGGGCTCGTTCCTGATGCAGGTGATGGTGCAGGGCGCATGGGGCGTGATCCCGGCGCACCTCACCGAGATGTCGCCCGACGCCATCCGTGGCTTCTACCCGGGTGTCACCTACCAGTTGGGCAACCTGCTGGCCGCGCTGAACCTGCCGATCCAGGTGTCACTGGCGCAGAGCCACGGTTACTCGTTCGCCCTGACGTGGACGGTGGTCCCCGTACTGATCGCGCTGATCGTGCTGACCGCGATCGGCAAGGAGGCCAGGGGCATCACGTTCGGCCGGCAGCCGGCCGATGCCATCGCCGCCGACGCGGTGGCGACCCACTGACCCGCGGGTTACCAGTGCCCGCCCCAACCATTACCGGGGCGGGCACGCCGCTGTCCGTGGGTCAGTGTTGCCCCACGCTGTTCAGGTCGCCGAGCACGCTCGGGTCGATCCTGCCGATGCGTTCGCGTTGCGGGAACGCGCCGACCGGCACCCGTGCCACCTCGGTCGCTGTCGCGTAGTCGACGACCGACACGGCGTTGAGTTGGCTCAGCGAGACGAAGCAGTACCGGCCGTCGGCGCTGGTCTGGCCCCAGTACGGCAGGGCGCCGGCCGGGTAGGTGACGGTGCCGGCCGTGGACAGGTCGCTCGTGGCGACGATGGCGGTGTAGTCGTCGATCGTGCCGACGTCACACAGCCTGCTCCCATCACCCGCCAGCGCGATGCCGTGGTGCGCCGAGTTCTTCGGGTAGTTGTCCGGGCTCTCGCCGACCGCGTTGCCGGCGAACGGCATCGGCACGGTGTTCTCGATCGTGCCGGTGTTGAGGTCGTATTTCACGAAACCGTTGAGGTAGGAGAGATCGGTGTAGAGGGTGTGGCCGTCGGGGGCGATGACGTTGGGTCGGATGCCGTGCGCGAACCGCCATGTCTGCACGACCTTGAGCGTCTTCGCGTCCACTTTGGTCAGTAGGAAGCTGCCCTTGGCCCACTCCAGTGCCTGCGGCAGCGACGTGATGCCGATGCTGGAGTTGTAGATGAACTTCCCGTCCGGCGTGAAGTCGTTCTGGTGCGGGTACGTGCCGGTCGGGAACGTGCCGGCCACGTGGCCGGTAGTCGTGTCGAGCACCTCGGCCTCCTGCGCCGTCGTCGCGGACACGACGTAGCGGGTGCCGTCGGGGGAGAGGGCGGCGTGGTCGGCGTGGAATCCGTCCAGGCGGGTGTGCCACAGCTCGGTGTGGCTCGCGATGTCGAACGCGGCTACGTCGTCGAGGTTGCCGCGGGACACGTAGAGCGTGCGGCCGTCCGGGGACAGTGTGGCGTCGTCGACGAACCGGTCACCGCCCTCCACGGCCCGCACGGCCTGATAGCCGGCGAGCCAGACCGGGTTCAGGTAGATCTCGGCCAGCCGGGTGTTCAGGTCGGGGACGACGTTGAACGAGCCGAGGTTGGCGAACGTGTGGCCGTCCACGAAGCTGACCGTGCCGGCCTGGCTGTTGCCGACGACGAGCACGTCACGCGGGGTGTTGTCGAGGGTGCCGGCGCCCGCCGCGCCGGCCGCGGTCATGGCCAGCACGACACCGGATGCGACTGCCATCAAACGCCGATGACGCATGGATCCTCCTGTCGATGACACGGACCCCCATAACGTGAACATTATTTACGTTCAGCCGAATCCGGCAATACCGGCCAGTAGTTTTGGCCCGTTCGGCGCAACGGCGGCCTGCGGGCGGCGGTAGCGAATTGCTCCCGTGGATCGGGGTCTTACCCGATGTCGGTGACGATCGACCGTCGATAGCGTCGAACCCCTGGGGGAGTACTAACCCTGAGGGGAGACACATGCACTCGAGATACCGGCGTGGCGGGGCGATCGCCGCTGCGCTGACGGTGCTCGCCGTCGCCGGCCTGGCCGGCAGCGCGGGGGCGGCACCGAATCCGACGACGGTCGTGACCACTGCCGATCACTACTCGGCCGTGATCCGCCGGACCGAGTTCGGCATCCCGCACATCCTGGCCACGAACTACGGAAACCTGGGCTACGGCTACGGATACGCCTTCGCGCAGGACAACCTGTGCACGCTGGCCGACATGGTCGTCACGGCGGACGGCGACCGGTCCCGGTTCTTCGGCCCGAACGCGCCCAACGACAACCCGCTGCTCGGCCCGGAGACGAACCTGGACAGCGATGTGTTCCACCGCTGGACCAACAGCAGCGGCATCGTGGAACGCACGCTCGACCAGCCGGCGCCGCTCGGACTGACCACCCAGGCGCGGCAGGTGATCAACGGCTACGTGGCCGGCGTGAACCGCTACCTGGCCGACACGGGTGTGGCGAACCTGCCCGACCCGACGTGCCGGAACAAGCCGTGGGTGCACCCGATCAGCGCGATCGAGATGGAACGGATCTCCTACGGCATCAACCAGTTCGGCGGCATCGCCGACCTCCAGCGGCTCATCGTCACGGCGACACCGGCCACGAACCGGGCTACGACCATGCCCGCCCTCAACGTGTCCGGTGCCGGCAGTAACGCGATCGGCGTCGGGCGCACCGGTACCGCGAACGGCGACGGCCTGCTGCTGGCCAATCCGCACTTCCCGTGGGTCGGCTCCGGCCGGTTCTACGAGCTGCAGATGACGATTCCGGGTGTGCTCGACGTGACCGGTGCCAGCCTGTACGGCACGCCGGTGGTCGAGATCGGCCACAACGCGAGCCTCGCGTGGAGCCACACGGTGTCCACGGCGCAGCGATTCACGTTGTACCAACTGAAACTCGTTCCGGGCGACCCGACGAGCTACACCGTCGACGGCCACGCCGAGCAGATGAGCCGTCACACGGTCTCGGTGCCCGTCCAGGGCGGTGGCACGACCACGAAGACCGTGTTCACCAGCCGGTACGGACCGGTGCTCGGCACGGGCTGGACCACGACGAGCGCGCTCGCGGTCCGGGGCGCCAGCGTGGACAACGGTCGTTCGCTCAACGAGTGGCTGGCCATGGACAAGGCCCGCGACATCGCGGAACTGCGAGCGGCGCAGGACCGCTACCAGGGCATTCCGTTCACCAACACGATCGCGTCCGACAGCCGCGGCACGGCGTACTACGCCGACGCGTCGGTGGTGCCGAACGTGACCGACGCGGAGATCGCCCGCTGTGTCGACACACCGCAGGGCAAGGCCATGCTGCCGGACACGATCCTGCTGGACGGGTCCACATCGGACTGTGCGTGGGGTGAATCGCCGGACGCGATCACGCCAGGCATCTTCGGCCCGAAGACCGATCCGTCGCTGACCCGCGCCGATTTCGTGACCAACAGCAACGACTCGTTCTGGCTGACCAACCCGGCCGCGCCGATCACCGACGAGCCGCTGATCTACGGCCAGGCCGGCACCGAGCGCTCGCCACGCACCCGGATGGGCCTGAGCCTGATCGACGAACGCCTGCACGGGACGGACGGCCTCGGCGCACCCGGATTCACCGTGTCGACGATGCAGCAGGCCGAACTGTCCGGACGCAACCTGTCCGCCGAACTGGCCCGTGCCGCCACGGTGTCGATGTGCCGGGCCAACCCCACGCTCACCGCGGCCGACGGCACTGCCGTTGACGTGCGGAAAGCGTGCGCGGTGCTCGCGGCGTGGGACACCCGGGAGAACACGGACAGCCGGGGTGCCGTGCTGTGGCGGCAGTACTGGCTCGACCTCAACGCGGGCCAGCAGCCGGGCACGTGGAACGTGCCCTTCGACCCGGCCCACCCCGCGACCACGCCGAACACGCTGAACACGGCCAGTGCCGATGTCCGGCGGGCGCTCGCGAGCGCGGTCGAGCGCATGACGGCGTTGCACCTGCCGCTGGACGAGCCGCTGTCGGCGGCGCAGTTCACGCAGGTCGGCGGGCCGGACACGGCCGTGCCGGGCTGTGGCAACGGCGAGGGCTGCTACAGCATCGTGGGCAGCAGCGGACTGCTGGGCGACAACGGGAAGTTCGGTCCGGTGGTCTTCGGGTCGAGCTTCATCATGGTCGCCGACCTGTCGCCGCACGGTCCGACGGCACGCACGATCCTGACCTACTCCGAGTCGGCCAACCCGGCGTCACCGCACCACGGTGACCAGACGGCGCTGTTCAGCCGGAAACAGTGGGTCACGGACCGGTTCACCGAGCACGACATCGACAGCGATCCGCACCTGACGATCACCGTCCTGCGCGGACACTGACGGCTCGTGGTGGCCACGCCGCCCCCGGCGTGGCCACCACCGGGCTTGCAACCGGATGCAAGTGTGGTAAGAATCCGGCATCCGGACGAAACTCCTTCCATGCGGCACGACACCCAGGTCCGGTCGGAACCGGTGCAGGTGGCGTCGCATGCACCGCCACCAGCAGGCGCTCACAGTGTCATGAATTTGCGTTAACACGTAAGTTTTTATCTGGCATATTTTCGGTTATTGCACGCTGTTGTCGCTGAAGTTACGGTCCGTTCACCCGAGCCCTGCGACGAACAGGTGAGCGCGCGATGGACCGACCCCTCCGACAACTCCGACGAACGATCGTCCTGGCGGCCGGTGCCGTGCTGCTCGCGGCCGGCGTGGCCTGTGCTGGACTGGCCCGCTCAGCCTTCGCGGACCCTGCGACCACGCAGCTGGCGGCGGCCGCCACCACCGGCGGCAGCGGCGCAACGCTGCCCTATGTGGAGGTTCAGGCCGAGAACTCCAACACCAACGGCACGATCATCGGCCCCAGCGTCACCCAGACACAGCTCGCCGACGAGGCGTCCTTCCGCAAGGCCGTGACGCTGTCGGGCACCGGCAAGTTCGTCACGTTCACGACGCCGGTCGCCACCAACTCGATCAACTTCCGGTACAGCATCCCGGACACGTCCGGCGGCTCCGTCTACACGGCACCGTTGTCGCTCTACATCAACGGCGCCAAGCAGACCGACTTCACCCTGACCAACGCGTACAGCTGGTACTACGGCAGCTACCCGTTCACCAACTCGCCCGGCAGCAACCCGCACCACTTCTTCGACGAGGCACATCGCCTGTTCAGCCAGACGTTCCCCGCCGGCACGACCTTCACGCTCCAGGTCGACAGCGAGGACACCGCCGGCTCGTACACGATCGACTTCGCCGACTTCGAGCAGGTCGGCGCGCCCCTGTCCCAGCCATCCGGCTCGGTTTCGGTGACGAGCGAGGGCGCAGACGCCACCGGTAATGCCGACTCCACGAACGCGTTCAACGCGGCGATCTCGGCCGCCGGCGCCGGCGGCACGGTGTGGATCCCGCAGGGCACCTACAACATCCCCGGCCACATCATGGTCAACAATGTCGCGGTGGCTGGTGCCGGCATGTGGTACTCGACCGTGATCGGCACCGCGCCCGGCTTCTACGGCAACTCCGCCCCGAGCCCGAGCACGAACGTGCACCTGCGCGACTTCGCGATCTCCGGCAATGTCCAGGAACGCTGCGACAGCTGCCAGGTCAACGGGATCGGCGGCGCGATGAGCAACTCGACCGTGTCGAACATCTGGATCGAGCACATGAAGGTCGGCGCGTGGATGGACGGCCCGATGGACGGCCTGACGTTCAGCGGCATGCGCATCCGGGACACCACGGCCGACGGCATCAACTTCCACGGCGGCGTCACGAACTCCACCGTCACCAACAGCGAGATCCGCAACACCGGTGACGACGGCATCGCGACCTGGGCCGACGCCGGCATCGGCGCCGACGCGAACGACATGATCTCCAACAACACCGTCGAACTGCAACAACTCGCCAACGGCATCGCGATCTACGGCGGCCACGACAACACCGTGACCGGGAACCTGGTGCAGGACAGCGGCATCACGCAGGGCGGCGGCATCCACGTCGGCCAGCGCTTCAACTCCACGCCGGTCGGCACCACGACGATCTCCAACAACACCATGATCAGGGACGGCAGCCTCGACCCGAACTGGCAGTTCGGCGTCGGATCGCTGTGGTTCGACGGCAGCCAGGGCGCGATCACCGGTCCGATCAACGTCACGAACGCGCTGATCGAGCAGGCCCCGTTCGAGGGCGTCCAGTGGGTGGAGGGCACGGTCAGCGGCGTCAACCTCAACAACGTGACCATCGCCGGCGCCGGCACGTTCGCGATGCAGGAACAGACCGGCGGCGCGGCCAAGTTCACCAACGTCGTCGCGACCGGCGTCGCGCAGAACCCGCCGAGCTACAACTGCGAGGGCGGCAACTTCGCGATCACCGACGGCGGCGGCAACTCCGGCATCATGGCCACGCAGTGCAGCGGCACCAACCCGCCCGAGGTGTTCCCGCCGTATCCGGCGACCGGCGTCACCGCGGCGCCGAGCGCGCTGAACTTCGGTTCGGTCGCGCAGGGTGCGACGAGTGCCGCGCAGACCGTGACGGTGTCCAACCCGACCGGTTCGTCGGCAGCGGTATCGTCCATTTCGGTCAGTGGGGACTTCGCGCAGGGCAACAACTGTGGCTCGTCGATCGCGGCCAACGGCTCGTGCACGGTCAGCGTGACGTTCACGCCGTCCGCGACGGGCACCAGAACCGGCACCCTCACCGTGAACGCGGGCGGCGTCACGAACGCCGTGAGCCTGTCGGGTACCGGCACCGCGCCCGGCCCGGTCCTGAACACCAACCCGGCCAGCCTGGCCTTTGCCAAGACGGTCGTCGGTGCGACGGCGCCCGCGCAGACCGTGACGGTGTCGAACTCCGGCACCACGGCGGCTGTGATCTCGAACGTGTCCACCAGCGGTGACTTCCGGCAGACCAACAACTGCGGCACGGTCGCGGTCGGCGCGTCCTGCGCGGTGACCGTCTCGTTCGCGCCGACCGCCGGCGGCGCCCGCACCGGCACCCTCACGATCACGAGTAACGCCAACAACAATCCGACCACGGTCGCGCTGTCGGGCAACGGCATCGACAGCACGACGAACGTCGCGGCGGGCCAACCGGCCACGGCCAGTTCGACCAACGGCACGTTCGTCCCGGCGAACATGACCGACGCCGACCCGTCGACCTACTGGGAGAGCGCGAACGGCACGTTCCCGCAGTGGGCACAGGTCGACCTCGGGTCGAACTTCAGCGTCGGCAAGGTGGTGCTGCGGCTCCCGCCGTCCACCGCGTGGGGCGCCCGCACCCAGACCCTGTCGGTGTTGGGATCCACGGACGGCACCAACTTCACGCAGATCGTCGGATCGGCCGGCTACACGTTCGACCCGAACGCCAACAACAACACCGTCACCATCACGTTCCCGGCCACCACGGCCCGGTTCGTGCGGGTGAACATCACGGCGAACACCGGCTGGCCCGCCGGCCAGGTGTCCGACTTCGCGGTCTTCCCGGCCGCGGTGGGCAACTCGTCGGCCACGGTGTCGGCGAGCCCGACGTCCCTGACATTCGCCGCACAGGCCGTCAACAGCACCAGTGGTGCGCAGGCGGTCACGGTGACCAACACGGGTTCGGCGGCCGCATCGGTCTCCGGCATCAGCACCAGCGGCGACTTCGGCCAGACGAACACGTGTGGCGCGTCGATCGCGGCCGGCGGCTCCTGCACGGTCAACGTGACGTTCACACCGACCGCGTCCGGCACCCGGACCGGCACGCTCACGATCAGCAGTAGTGCCGGCAACAGCCCGGCGACGGTCGCGCTGACCGGAACCGGCAACGGCGGAGCGACGAACCTGGCGCTGGGCAAGGCGACCAGCGAGTCGAGCAACACGCAGAACCTGGTGTCGGCCAACGTGACCGACGGAAACCAGTCGACGTACTGGGAGAGTGCGAACAACGCGTTCCCGCAGTGGGTGCAGGTGGACCTCGGGTCGGCGCAGAGCGTGGACCGCGTCGTCCTGCAACTGCCGCCGTCCACCGCGTGGGGCGCCCGCACGCAAACCCTGACGCTGACCGGTTCCACCGACGGCACGAACTTCACCACGATCGTCGGATCGGCCGGCTACACGTTCGATCCGAACGCCAACAACAACTCGGTCACCATCACGTTCCCGGCGACGACCCAACGCTTCTTCCGGGTCACCATCTCGGCGAACACCGGCTGGCCGGCCGGCCAGGTCTCGGAATTCCAGGTCTGGAACAACTGACCCTGCGGTGGGCCGGCCTCCCCCCGTAGGCCGGCCCACCCTTCCTGACGAATGGGGCGGTGGCCGACGTATCCAGCGTCCACGGCTATCCGGCCCGAGAACCCGGCATTGCGTGCACGCTGGGAACGCGCGCTGCGCCGGCCTGTGCGCCACATCGAACCGACGTTCCGGCCGATCCCGCTCGCCGAGACGACCAGCGTCAACTGGTCGGGCGCGGCGGTGACGACGCTCGATCCGGTCGGCGACCCGTTCCAGTGGATCGAAGGCACCTGGACCGTGCCGAACGTCTATCCGCCGACGGGTGCCGCCGACGGGATCTGGTACTCGGCGTCCACCTGGATCGGTTTGTGGGACGGCGGTTCCGGTGTCCTGCGGGCCGGGTGCGCCGTGCGCGCCGACACCGCGCAGTCCCGGAACGTGTTGCCGTGGTGGCAGCGGACCGACGGAACCGGTGCCGCGATCGACAACTTCCCGGTGGCCCAGGGCGACACGGTGAACTGCCTGATCTGCATGACCCAGCGGTCGACCACGACGGCCACCATCTACCTGCACACCAGACCAGCGCGACGTACACCCAGTTCGACGTGATCGCGCCGGCCGGTGAGTCGCTCCAGGCCGGCCAGGCGGCTTGGGTGGTGGAGGGGCTGCCGGAACTGGCCCGCTACGGCAATGTCTACTTCGACGAGGCGAACGCCGCCACCGTGCTCGGACAGCTCATCCCGGCCGGCACCGGCGACACGATCGACCTGGTGAGCAACGGTTCGGTGGTCTCCAGCGGGCGGATCGAGACCAACACCCTGGTTCAGGTCCGTTACACCGGGTCGGATTGACCCACCGGCCGGCCTGGCCCGCCCTTCCGGCCCTACCATCCAGATGTGGAGCGTTACCTCCCGGTCGGTGATGCGCCCTACGTTCTGTCGAAGCGTTGGCAGCCGGCGGTCGGTCTCGCGCTGGTGACCATCGTCGTGTGCGGCGGCCTCGGATGGCTCTGCATCCTGGCCGGCCTGGCGCTGTGGTTTCTGGTCGTCGTGTTCATCGGGGGCGGTTCCTGTTACCTCGCCTACATGGTGTTCAGTTGGCTGCGTACCGGGGTCCGGTCGGGCGTCGAGTTCGCCATCGACGAGCGCGGCATCTACTTCGGCGACGGGCCGGGCAACGTGGTGCCCTGGGACCGTGTTCACGAGATCGAGCGGTGTTGGATGCGGCAGGGGCGCGCCAACGGCGACGATACGGATGGCTCGACGCAGTACCACCCCCACGTGTTCATCAAGATCGGCGAACCCCACGACGCCGGCTCCCTCCCCGCGGAGGTCAGCCTCCGTGTCCGCCACCTGGACAGTTTTCTCGACCGTGGGGCAAAGCCCGAGGCGTGGCAAGGGATACGGCAGGCTGCCGCACGACATGCTCCGCCGCACGTCCGAGTCGTCTGGTTACCCCCGCCGACATGATGACGCCCGGCGGAACGGGCTGTATTCCCGGTCACGCCAGTGCGGTATTCACGCCGCATACCTACGTCCGGTTATGGCATCATGGTCAATTGGCCCGGGAATTTTCTGTCGTACGTTGTTCCTTCACGTCGGAGGTACTGATGAAGGTTGCGCGCGCACTGCTCCGCACCAAGACAGGAAGAATATTCTCGGCGATGGTACTCGGGATCGGGCTCGCCGGTTTCGCGATGCCGGCGCACGCCGACAGCTTCAGCATCGACCCCAGCTGCGAGCACCTGGGCGGCAGCCACTGGTTGTGCGACGCGAACCCGTCCGGCGGAACAGCGCCGTACAGCTACACGTGGACGGCCGACCCGGCGATCATGCTGAACAACGGAACACCCAAACATGGGGAATCGGTCTCCATGATCTGTATAGTCGGCGGCACGCTCACCATCAGCGCGAGCGACAGTGCCGGAAATTCTCAAGTCCTGAGCGCACAGTTCTCCTCCTGTCCGCAGGGTCCCGGCCAATAAGTAACGGCCCTCTTCCTCGGATTGACAACTCTCGAGAGCGGGCTCCCGGCGAAATCCCCGCGCCGGGAGCGCCGCTATGCCATGGGTTCCCGCGTCCGGTACGCCTGCGGGCTCACCCCGTAGACGCGTTTGAACGCCGTGCTCAGCGCGAACGAACTGCCGTAGCCGACCTGATGCGCGACCGCGCCGATCGTGTCGTCCGGATGCTGGCGCAGCCGGTCCGCGGCCAGCGCGAGCCGCCAACTGGCCAGGTAGCTCATCGGCGCCTCGCCCACGGCCGACGTGAATCGCCGCGCCAGTGCGGCACGGGAGATCCCCACGTTCGCGGCCAGTTTCGCGACCGTCCACGGCTGCGCCGGCTGGTGCTGCATGAGCCGCAATGCCTGCCCGACGATCGGATCGGTGTGGGCGCGGTACCACGCGGGCGCATCCGGCCGCGCGAACCACGTGCGCAACGCGCTGATCAGCAACAGATCGAGCAGCCGGTCGAGCACGGTTTCCTGGCCCGGCACGTCCCGCGTGATCTCGGTGGCGAGCAGCGGCACGAGCGGGCTGGACCATTCGTCGGCCCGCAGCACGATCAGCGTCGGCAGGGCCGCGAGCAGGCGTTTGCTGACCTCGCCGTCCATTCCGTACGTGCCGGTGAGCATGATCGTCGAACCGTCCGGCCCGTGGCCCCAGGTGCGGATCCCGAGGTCGACCAGATCCGTGAGATGCCCGCCGTCCGGGGTGCGGCACTCGTCGCCCGGCAGGATCAGCGCCTGCGGCGGTGTGCCCGGATCGTCGGCGACGAGATACGGGTCCGGCCCGCGCACGATCACGATGTCGCCCGCGTCCAACGGCACCGGTTCGCCGCCGTCCGGCACCACGTACGCGTCGCCGCGCACGACCGCCACCACGGTGAGCGGCGCGCCGTCCTCGATGCGCAGCGACCACGGCGGTGTGAGCACCGAGCGGAGCAGGAACGCGCCGTGCGCGCGAGGTCCGTCCAGCAGCGCGGCGAGCGGATCCATGCGCGCAGTGTAGACGCTCGCACATGGATCCGAGCTGCTCAACGATGGAGCGTCTCACCGCGGGCGGCTTGACTGTGTCCCATGACAAACACGATTCGAGACACGGTCCTGATCATCGCGACGATCGCCGCCGGCCTGCTCGCCGGCCTGTTCTACGCGTACACGGTGTCGGTCATGCCAGGCCTCGCCCGTGGCGACGACCGGACGTTCGTCGAAGCCATGCGTGGCATCAACGTCGCGATCCAGAACGGCTGGTTCATGCTGACGTTCCTGGGCGCGCCACTGCTCGCCGTCGTCGCTGGCCTGTTGTATCTGCGTTCGGGTCCGCCACTGTGGTGGATCGTTGCCGGCTTCGCGTGCCTGCTGGCGATGCTCGTGATCACCGGCGTCGTGCACATCCCGATGAACAACGCCATCGATTCGGGCGGCGACAACTACGCGGAGCTGCGCGCCCGATTCGAAGGCCCGTGGGTGCGGTGGAACGTGCTGCGGATGGCCGTCTCGATCGTGGGATTCGGTTGCCTGTTCGGCGCCGTTCTCAGCCGGCGGTGACC
>Ga0070714_100001351_pt1 | contig 17738 bp, 15 predicted proteins | sample LARL83metaG_FD_65450 | JGI IMG/M metagenome (GOLD analysis project Ga0070714, IMG submission 65450) | Corn, switchgrass and miscanthus rhizosphere microbial communities from Kellogg Biological Station, Michigan, USA - LAR L8-3 metaG | ecosystem: Host-associated > Plants > Roots > Rhizosphere ... | reverse complement strand
CATCTCCTTGCCGTCGACGTTGTCGCTGATGCGGTCGAAAGCGGCGGCCACCGGCAAGGATGCTTTGCCCGGCGTATACCGGTCGTAAACATCGCTCGCCAGAACGGCGCGGCGGGCGAGTTGGTAGGTTTCGTCGAGCTGGGCCGACAGCGATTCGCAAATGGCCGGGCGCTTTGCCGTTCCGATCGGACGGCTGGCGTCCGGCTGCCGCAGCAGCGGCACGACTTTGGCAAGTGACGCAGGGGAAAGCCGAAGCTCGTTCGCCGCTGGTTGCGCAGCTTGCCGTTTCGCGGCTGCGACCGCGCGTGGCGCCACGTCGGCATTGGCCGTTTGTTTGTTCGGTACCCGGATGACGGCATCCGGCGTGCCGGTCGTCAGGCCGGCGCCGCCGACGTTCACGGCGCCCGGGTCGATCTTGATCGTGGACGGATCGACGACCGCCGGTCTATCGCCCAACCCGCACAGATCGACCACGGAAGCGTCTTGCGACGGCGCGCAACCGTTTCCGCCCGAACCGAAAAATTTCGTGCCGGTGTTCCCCAGCAGTTGGTCCGATGTCAGAAGCTTGATGTCGTCGTTCGCGCCGACGAGCGGGGGGGAGGGCGAGGGATCGGCTCCGCCGATGCCGTCGAGAAGTTGACTCTTGATGGCCGCCGCGTGGCGCGCGGCCTCGGCGGCACGGCGCTGTTGCTCCGCCGCGGCCTGCCTTTGCTGGGCCGCCGCTTCCTGGGCTCGACGGGCCTCCTCGTTGGGATCTCCCTGCAGGCCCTGAAGAAGCGAATTCATGCCGAGGCCAAGCAAGCCGAGCCCGACCTCTTGCGAGTTGCCGCTCACAAAGCCTTTCGCCAGGGCGTTGGTCGATTGCGTCAGCAAATCCCCGCCGGTGCCCGCATCCCCCGTCTGACCCGTGCCTTCCGACTGGCACGTGTACCTCGCGCAGGCCAGTTGCGATTGCGCCTGGCCGATTCGTGCCTGGCACTGCTGCTGAGTGGCAAACCCGTGCTCCTCCCCGTGAGTCTGGGAGATGTATTGGCGCGGGCACTGCGAAAAGTCGGCCACGGCCTTCCATTGCGCGTGGGACGGGCTCGCAAAGGCGAGCGTCATCCCCACAGACCCGCACAGGATGACGAGCATCCGAAAGCTGGGCGAACGGCAGACGGGAGTCATTCTTGCCCGGTCGGTTTGTTCAGGGTTTCGCCGACGCTAAAATGATTTCTTGGGGGGCGGGGCCGTTTGATCGCCGCCCTGGGTTTTCTGCTCGGCTGCCGGCGACGGGGCCTTTCGTTCCCAGTCGTAAATCTTGTCCTGAGCCGCCCGCGCGTTGGCGGCGTTGGGAGCGAGGGTGAGATAACGCTTCATCTCGACGATCGCGCCGCCGAAGTCGTCGACGCCCGAGAGCAAGATGGCGCGCTGGTAGTGACCCTCGGGCCACCACGGCGCAGCGTCGAGCGATTGCTTGAAATAATCGGCGGCGGCGGTGAAATCGTTGTCCCTGACCGCGCCTTGCGCCTGTACCGCGAAACGGCGCGCCGTTTCGGGCAACGGCGGCTTGACGGCCGCCGCCAGATACGCCCGTGCCGCTTCCTGAAAGCGCGCCTCGCTGTCGGCGGAGATTTTGGCGGCCGCGCTCTTCAAAACGATGAAGGCATCGGCGAGCTGCTTCGATTCCGGATCGGTGATCTCATGAGCGCCGTTTTCCCGCACTGCCGTCAGCGCGCGGGTCAGGGGATTGTCATGGCTGTAGGATACGGCCCAGCAGGCTGCCGTCGGATGGACGAAGTAAAATCCCTGACGCTTCTTGTTCAGATCGATTTCCGTGAAGCCGTCCATGTTGTTGCCGCACGGACCGGTGCCCTGGCCGAAGACCCTGGGATCGAGATCGTCGAGGGGAAGGGTGTATTTCTTGTTGCCCGCGACCGTGACCCGCATCGTCGCCGGCTGTATCTCGACGCCGACAATCTCGAGCACGCCGGATTTTTCGCTGATGTCGAAAAACAACGCCGGCCGTCGGGCAAGACCTAAGACGACGTTGCGTGCCTCATCGACGCTCATGGCTTGGCCGGCGGTCGGAACCGGCTTGTAGGCCTCGGGAGCGGGCATGGTGCAGGAACACAGCGTCCCGGCCGCCAAAGCGCTCATGGCAGCGACAAACCATTGATGTGTGCAAGTCATCGTTCGGTCCCCACGTTCAATTTTATCTTTTACTGACGCGGATCACTCACGGGCCCGCAAAAATACGCGCAGGCCGAATACCGGAGCAATCGGAAACTATCTTGGAATCAATTTTGGGCATCCATACCGATAGCATCGGCGCCGGCAATTCTCCGAATTGCCTTTTCGTTAAGCAATCATAATGGCATTCATGCCCGAGTGTAGGGGGCCCCGCACCGTTGAGTAGCGCACGCAGCCGCCGGCGAGGCCAGATTCAGCGACCGACGACGTTGAGCCGGATCCCTTACTTCAGCCGTCCCGTCTGGAACAACGCCACCCTCAGCCCGCCATAGGCCACAGGTGGGCTCGGGGGCGCGAACGGCAGGCCGGTTGTCTTGGCGAGCAACGCCTCGGTCGTCACCAGCCCCACGCGCCAGCCGGCGAAACGGGTCAGGAGCGTTTGCCCGAGCGCGCCGTAGAGGGCATGAAGGGGCTTCTTGTCGCCGATCCGCGTACCGAAGGGCGGATTGACCATGACCAGTCCGGGCGGCCCGTCCGGCGGTGCGAGGTCGCTGACGGCGTGTTGCCGGAACTCCGTGATCTCCGCTACGCCCGCCCGCTCGGCATTGGCGCGGCTCATGCGGATCGCTCCCGCGTCGCGGTCGCTGCCGAAGAACCGGACGGCGGGCCTGGCCCCGCGAGCCGTGTCGCGCAGACACTGCCAGGCGGCCGCGTCGAAGCTCGCCAGTTGCTCGAAGGCGAAGCGTCTTGACCGGCCGGGCTTGAGGCCCGCCGCAATTTCCGCGGCTTCGATCACCAGGGTGCCCGAGCCGCACATCGGATCGACAACCGGTTCGGTGCCGTCGTATCCGCATTGGCGCAGGAAGAGCGAGGCCAGGGTTTCCCGCATCGGCGCCTTGCCGACGGCTTCCTTGTGGCCGCGCTTGTGCAGGGATTCGCCCGACGTGTCGATGCTGATAGTGCACAGATCGTCATCGATGCGCGCTTTGACGAGCAGCTCGGCATCGGCGGCGATGGGCGCGCCCAGTTCCTCGCGGATCGCCGTTTCGATCCGCTGCTGCGCGGCGCCCGAGTGGTAGATGCGGGATCTCTTGCAGGAAACCTCGACGCGGACCGGCACGTCGGGGCGCAGGAATTCGCCCCAGGGAAATTTGCGCGCGCGCTTGTCGAGTTGCGCCAGGTGATTCGCCCGGAACACGCCGATGCGGGCCAGAACGCGGCTGGCGCCGCGGATTTCGAGATTCGCCCGCCAGACCTCGGGCCAGCCGCCCCGCACCTCGACGCCGCCGGCGACGGGCGTGGGGTCGATGAAGCCCATCGCCCGCGCCTCCGCGCCGAGCACGGATTCGAGGCCGGGAGGGGCCACGAGAAAGATCTCGAAATCGCCGACTGCGTTCATCGCGTCGGCATATCCGGAAAACCCGCGCCCATCGACACCTTTCTGATCCCAGGGTGCCTCGCCGACGCCGCGGAACGAATTCCCTGAGCACGATCCGACTGGGAAACGCTCCTGCAGGCGGTTACGCCTTCTCTTTCTTGTTGTTGAACTTCTTCCGCGCTTTGCGACTGAGCGCCGGTTCGCCGCCGCCGCTCTTCGCGGCATAAGGCCGCCGCGAGCCGCCCTCGCTGCTCGGCGGATCGGTCGGCTCGATGCGCACCGGGCCCTTCGGCACCTGCTTGACCAGATCGGCGAACGATGCGGCCACGCCCGCGTCGACCTCGAACTTCGTCTCCGCATGGAAGATGCGGATGTTGCCGATGTCGCTCTTGGTGATCCCGCCCTGGCGGCAGATCAGCGGGATGAGCCATTTCGGATCGGCGTTCTTCTGCCGCCCGACGTTGAGCCGGAACCACACCTTCTCGCCGGTCGATTCCGCGCGCGGCGCGCGCTCGGGCCGTGAGCGCGGCTGCCGGTCGGGTCCGCGCTCGCTGTCGCGGGCTCCGCGCGGAGGAGGACCATCGCCTGGGTCGGACACGTCCTCGGCCGCCGGCAGGTGCACGCGGTGGAGGCGCACCAGCGCCGCGGCGATCTGCTCGGCCGGGCGCTGCGCCAGAAGGTCTCTCGCCATGGCGAGATCGGCCTCGTCGGCGCCGTCGTCCGGCAGCAGCGCCGCGAGCAGGCGCTCCTGGTCGAGCGCGCGGATATCGTCGGCGGTCGGCGGACCGCCCCACGCGGCACGGATGCGGGCTGCGGCCAGCATCTGCTCGGCGCGGCGGCGGCGCGACGCGGGAACGAGCAGCACGCTCACGCCCTTGCGGCCGGCGCGTCCGGTCCGGCCGCTGCGATGCTGCAGGGCTTCGGCGTCGTTCGGCAGCTCGGCGTGGATCACCAGCCCGAGGCCGGGCAGGTCGATGCCGCGCGCGGCGACGTCGGTGGCGACGCAGACGCGGGCGCGGCCGTCGCGGAGTGCCTGCATGGCCTGGTTGCGCTCGTGCTGGCTGAGTTCGCCCGAGAGCGCCACCGCCGCGAAGCCGCGCTCGAGCAGGGTCGCCTGAAGATGCCGCACCGCCTCGCGGGTGTTGCAGAACACCAGCGCGCTCGGCGCTTCGAAGAAGCGCAGCACGTTGACCACCGCATGCTCGGTGTCGTGAGCGGCGATGCGGAGGGCGCGGTACTCGATGTCGGCATGGCCGCGCTCGCCGGCCGAGACCTCGATGCGGAGCGCGTTGCGCTGGTAGCGCTTGGCCAATGCGACGATTCCGCGCGGCAGGGTCGCCGAGAACAGGAGCGTCCGGCGCTCCCCCGGCGTCGCCTCGAGAAGAAACTCGAGATCCTCGCGGAAGCCGAGATCGAGCATCTCGTCCGCCTCGTCCAGCACCACCGCCTTGAGGCCGGCGATTTTGAGGCTGCGGCGCTCGAGATGGTCGCGGAGCCGCCCGGGCGTGCCGACGACGATGTGGCAGCCGTCGGCGAGCTGGCGCTTCTCGGCCCGGGGATCCATGCCGCCGACGCAGGCGACGACGCGCGCGCCGGCATGGCGGTAGAGCCAGGCGAGCTCGCGATGGACCTGGAGCGCCAGCTCGCGCGTGGGTGCGACGATCAGCGCCAGCGGCGCGCCGGCCGGGCCCATCGTGTCGCCGTCGCCCTCCAGGAGGGCGGAGGCGAGCGCCAGGCCGTAGGCGACGGTCTTGCCCGATCCCGTCCGGGCCGAGACCAGGAGGTCGCGCCCCTCGGCATCGGGCGTGAGAACGGCGGTCTGCACCGGCGTCGGTTCGCGGTAATCGCGCTCGGCGAGGGCGCGGGCTAGGGGCGGTCGGGTGGGGAGGAAAGCCACGGGCGGGATTGCGCCTTTTACGGGGGATTTAAGGGAGGCCGACCGCGCGCCTCGGGGGCGGGTCCCGGCCGGGAAGGGGAGCGTATACCCCGATTGGGCCCTCTTTCGCACGCCCTTCCTGTGGAGAAACGCCGCTCTTTACCCATTCTTAAGCGGAAACGCGCATCTAGAAGGGTGGCCCGGACCCTGTCCGCCTGCGCGTATCATTAAAGTCCAACGAGGCCCCCCGTGCGTCAGGACGTCGCTAGCTTTTCTGCCCCGACCGCAAGCGGAAAACGCTCCTCCGCCGACGGCGATTTGGCGCGCCCGCAACGCCCCTCGACGAGCGGCGCCGGTGTTGTGGACGCGACGATGTTCGCCACCATTCTCGACAGCATGGGGCAGGGAATCTCCGCCTTCGATGCCAGCCTCCGCCTGCTGGTGTTCAACCGCGGCTATGTCGAACTGATGGATTATCCGGAAGGGTTTCTTCAGGTCGGGATGTCCTATGAGGAGATACTTCGCTTCAACGTTGGGCGCGGCGAATATGGACTCGACGATCCGGAGAGCCACATCCGGGAACGGTTGGCAAAGGCGCGCGCGTCCGAGCACCTGACCAGCCGCCTCGAGCATCGGCGGCCGAACGGCACCGTCCTCGCGCTGCGCCGCACCCCATTGCCGTGCGGCGGCTTCATCAACACCTACACGAATATCACCCAACGCAAGAAAGCCGAAGAGAGCGCCGATCGGAATGCCGCCATCTTGCAGGCGACGATCGACAACATGGCCGACGGCGTGCGCGTGTTCGACAAGAACCTGCGGCTGACGATGTGGAATCGCCAGGTCTTCGAACTTTTCGGATTCCCGGCGGATTTTGCCAAGATCGGCACGCCCTACAGCACGTTTCTCGATTACACGATTCAGCGCGGCGACTACGGCAGCGATCCCGATAGGGAAACGCTCGATGCAAAGCTCGCCCGCGCCAAGAACCCCACCGCCCGCGATATCGAACAGGAACTCCCCAACGGGCGCATCGTCGAAAAGCGCCGCAATCCGATGCCGGGCGGCGGCTTCGTCAGCACCTATGTGGACGTGACGGAGCACCGGCGTGCGGAGCAGGCGATGGCGAAGCAGGCAAAAGAGCTCGCGCTCGCCTCGGAGGAGCTCAAGCGCTCCAATGACGAGCTTCAGCAGTTCGCCTATGTCGCATCCCACGATTTGCAGGAGCCGCTCCGGATGGTGGGCAGCTACTGCCAGCTCCTGCAGCGCCGCTACCAGGGCAAGCTCGGTGCCGATGCCGACGAGTTCATCGGCTTTGCTGTCGAGGGCGCCAAGCGGATGCAGCGGCTGATCAACGACCTGCTGCTCTATTCGCGCGTCGGCACCAAGGGCAAGCCGTTCGCGGCAATGCCGATGCAGCAAGTTCTCGCCGGCGCGCTCGCCAATCTCGCCGTCGCCGTCGAGGAGGCGCAAGCCGAGATCACGCACGACCCGCTGCCGACCGTGTGGGGCGACGATGTCCAGCTCACGCAGTTGATGCAGAATCTTCTCGGCAACGCCCTCAAATTTCGCGATGAGCTCCCGGTTCGCGTCCATATCGGCATCGAACGGGACGGTGCCCTGTGGCGCATCCGGGTGCAGGACAACGGCATCGGCATCCAGCCGCAATACGCCGACCGAATCTTCATGATCTTTCAACGCCTGCACACGCGACAGGAGTATCCCGGCACCGGCATCGGCCTCTCGATCTGCAAGAAGATCGTCGAGCGCCATGGCGGCCGCATCTGGGTCGAGCCCGCGCCGACCAAGGGCTCCATGTTCGTGTTCACGCTTCCCGCCTCTGGAGACACGCCATGCACGGAACAAGCGTAGCCCCGATCGACATTCTACTGGTCGAGGACAACCTCGGCGACGCGCGTCTCACCCAGGAAGCGCTCAAGGAGAGCAAGATGCTTAACACTCTCCATCACGTTAAAGATGGCGTCGAAGCGATGGAGTTCCTGCGCAAGGAAGGCCGGCACAAGGATTCGCCGACACCGGACATCATCCTTCTCGACCTCAATCTGCCGCGCAAGGACGGTCGCGAGGTGCTGGCTGAGCTCAAGGCGATGCCGCGGCTCAAGAACATTCCGGTGGTCGTGTTGACGACGTCGGACGCCGAGCAGGACATCGTCATGAGCTACAACCTGCACGCCAACTGCTACATCACTAAGCCGGTCGATCTCGATAAGTTCATCGAGATCGTGCACGGCATCGAGAACTTCTGGCTCTCGATCGTCAAGCTTCCGCCGCAATAAGCAGCATCCTCCACGATTCGAATATTCAGCGTCCGATGTCGTCCGAGCCCCCCGTCAACGTTCTGCTCGTCGAGGACAATCTCGGCGACGCGCGCCTAACGCGCGAGTTACTCGCGGAGACGAATCACGGCGGCTTCCGAGTCCGGCACACGACCACCCTCGCCGGCGCGCTCGATCACCTGAAGGGAACCGGACCGGAGAACGCCTGCGACGTCATCCTGTTCGATCTGTCGTTGCCCGATTCGCACGGCCTCGAGGGAATTGCCCATATCCAGGGCGCGCGACCGGATCTGCCGGTGGTCGTCCTGACGGGCACCGACGACCGAACGATTTCCATCGAGGCGGTCCAGGCCGGCGCTCAGGACTATCTTGTCAAAGGGCACGGCGACGGCGAGATGATTGCGCGCGCCATCCGCTATTCGGTCGAGCGCAAGCGCGCGCACATGCAATTGCTCGAGGCCAAGGAGCGCGCGGAAATCGCCAACCGGGCCAAATCCGAATTCCTCGCCAACATGAGCCATGAGCTGCGGACGCCATTGAACGCCATCATCGGCTTCGCCGAGGTGATGGAATCCGAGATCATGGGGCCGATCGGACGCGACTGCTACCGGGACTATGCTCACGACATCAAGACCAGCGGCATGCATCTCTTGGAGATCATCAGCGACATTCTTGACCTCTCCAAGGTCGAGGCGGGGAAGGTCGAGATGCAGGAAGCCACGATCGAGCTGCCGCGCGTCATCATCGCCTGCCTCAAGTTGATCGACGAACGGGCCAAGCTCGCATCGGTCTATCTGTGGAATCACGTCCTGTCCGATCTTCCGCCGGTGCGAGCGGACGAGCGCAAGCTGAAACAGATTCTGATCAACCTGCTCTCGAACGCGGTGAAATTCACCCCCGCCGGCGGTCACGTCACTGTAACCGCACGCGTCGACGACACTGGCATCGTCATCGCCGTATCGGACACCGGAATCGGCATTGCACCTGGCGATATCCCGCGGGCGCTGAGCCCGTTCACTCAGATCGAGAACACGATGAGCCGCCGATTCGACGGAACCGGCCTTGGCCTGCCGCTCGCCGATTCCCTCGCGCGCCTGCATGGCGGAACGCTGACCGTCGCCAGCGCGGTGGGGAAGGGAACGACGGTAACGATCACGTTGCCGACCGACCGAATCGTCTCCGCGGTCGCCTGACCGTCATTGAGATTTTTGAATTTCTACAGGCGCTTGCACGATCTTCCGCGGTCAGTCGCAATGCACCGCCTGGGCCTGCCCGCGGTCGCCGAAGTAGGTGACAGCGCACCTCATGCCGGCCTTGAGCGAGCCCGCTTCCCTTTTGGTCCCGCCCACAGTGACATCGGTCCCCGAGGCGATAACGGCGCGTGACGGCTTTCCGCCGGCCTCGAAACCGATGCTCCGGCCGCTGTTCTCGACCGCTGTCAGCGACACCTTCACCGTCACCGGCTTCGCCGTCTCGAACTGCGAGGGCGGCTTGGACAATTCCTCGTAACGGCGGATCACCGAGGCGGGCGCGCCGTAGGCGGCGCGCAGGATGCGCTCGGTCTCGGCACCATCCACCGGCTCGATATCGAGTCGCTGCTTGGTGGCCTCGGCCTTGAGCCCGGGATCGGCGAGCGCCGCCCGGAAGGCATCCCTCAACGCGACGACGCGCGCGGGTGGCGTCTCCGGGGCCAGCATGTAGGGATAGCCGAGTTCGTAGGATGAGAACTTGAGCTCGAGGATTTGCCGCTCCTCATCGGTGCGGGCAAAATCGAGGATCAGCGGCACATCCGGGAGATCGGGATGCCGCTTGAGACCTTCCTGATAGAGCAGCACGATCTTCTTGTCACGAAGCCAGTCGGCATTGCGGTTCTTGAGGCCTTCCCAGGCGATGTTGGCACGGCCCTGAGTCTCGCCGCGTTCCATGGCGAGATCGATATCCGCTCCCGACGGATAGCCGAGAATCACCCGGTATTTGAAACCGAGCAGATTGCGCAACACATAGGCATCGTTGGTGGAAGCACTGGCGACGCCCGACGAGCCGACGACCAACTCATGGCTCAGCAAATCCTCCGCGGTCTTGACCGGCGCCGTGTGCCAGGCGACGGCAAGCGCCGAGAATTTCACCGGGCTGCCCAGCCAATGCATCTTGAGGGTGTCGAAATCGGCCTTGCTGTCCTTCCCACCGAACAGCGGCTCGAATGGCACCGACTGGGCGACGGTGCCGATCGCGGTTCCGTCCTTCGGTCCTATGCGGAAGATGTAATTCCCGACGGCGATGCCGCCGGCGCCGGGCAGGTTCTTGGGAACGATGGTCGGCTGGCCGGGTATCGCACGCCCGAGATGGCGCGCAACCAGACGCGCGTACTGGTCGAGCGATCCACCCGTACCCGAGCCGATGTAGAGCGAGACAGTCTTACCCTTGAAGAAGGCAGCCTCATTCTGACCGGATGACGCATCCTCGGCCTGAGTCGAACGGCCAGTGGCGACGACAAGCCCGCATGCGACAGCCGTAATAACCCCGAGCGTTATCCGCTTGCTCATTTGTGCGCCCCCCGGCCGGATCCATACCATAGCGGCCGGACCACTTGACCCCAAAGCTAGTGGGGAAGGGGATGTCACGCAATCGTCGCTCCCGGTCACAGGGTCGGCCCGCTATGTCTGCCGGGTGCCCGGGATCGAGCAATCTCGTCGGCACCGGACTTGGGAGATCGTCATGTTCAAGATCAATATGAACACGTTATCGGGGCTGGCCGTCGGTATCCTGGTCGGCGTCGCCGCAACCCTGGCGACCCACGCCAACCAGGCGGACGCCCAGCGCGCCAACGGCGATTATTACGGTAGCGGCGCCTGGCATGCGGAGGCGGTGCCCTCGATGACCGCCAACGGTCCGACCATCGCCTGGCGGATCAATTCCTTCACCGGGCAGATGGAGATGTGCAACAGCGCGCCGCAGCCGAAATGCGTTGCGATGCCTCCGCCCGGAAAGTGATCGCTGAGCTATTGTCGCCACCGACCGGTGGCCGATCGTGGGTTGCCAGCGGCAACGGGGTGGGCTAGGGGTTGCGCCCACGCAGCCCATCTTCGGTCCATCATGCTGGTCGATAGCCATTGCCATCTCGATTTCCCCGACTTTGCCGAGGAGCGTGCCGATGTCATGGCTCGCGCCCGCACCGCCGGGGTCGGCTGCATATTGTCGATCTCGACCAAGCTCTCGACGTTTCCTGCCGTCCGCGCCTTGGCGGAGAGCAATCCCGACGTGTTCTGCACGGTCGGAATCCACCCCCATGAAGCCGAAGCGGAGCGTCTCGACAATGCCGAGACGCTGGTCGAAGCCGCCCGACATCCGCGCGTCGTCGGCATCGGCGAGACCGGGCTCGACTATCATTACGAGCATTCCGACCGTGCAATTCAGGAACGCGTCTTCCGCGCTCACATCGCGGCCTCGCGGACAAGCCAATTGCCGCTCGTCGTCCATGCCCGCGAGGCCGATGCGGACATTGCCAATATCCTCAAGGAGGAGCATGGGCAGGGCGCATTTCCCGGACTCCTGCATTGCTTCAGCTCGAGCGCGGAATTGGCCTACGCGGCGCTCGAAATCGGCTTCTATATCTCGTTCTCGGGCATCCTGACGTTCAAGAACGCCGATTCCGTGCGGGCGGTTGCCAGACGGGTGCCGCAGAATCGGCTGCTGGTCGAAACCGATGCGCCGTATCTCGCACCGGTGCCAAATCGCGGCAAGCGCAACGAGCCAGCGTTCGTCGTTCATACCGCCCGCGCACTCGCCGAACTGCGCGGCGAATCGCCGGATGCGCTCGCGGCCACAACAACCGAGAATTTTTTCCGCCTGTTCGGAAAGGCCGCCGCCGCGTTCCCGAATGAAAATTCCAGCCCGGCCGGCGCATGCGCGTAACCGTCCTCGGCTGCGGTGGCGCCGGCGGCCTGCCACTGATCGGCCGCAACTGGGGTGCCTGCGATCCCAACGAGCCCAAGAACCGTCGCCGGCGAGCGTCGATCATGGTCGAGCCGGCTGGCGCGCGCATCCTGATCGACACATCGCCGGATATGCGTGAACAGCTCATCGACGCCGGGGTCTCGTCGGTGGACGCGATCCTCTTCACCCATGAGCATGCCGACCATCTTCACGGCATCGATGACGTCCGTACGCTCAATCGCATCAACCGGCGCGTTATCGATGCCTACGGCGCAAGCAGATGCCTCGCCGTCATCGGCAAACGTTTCGACTATGTTTTCACGCCGCCACCGGTCGAAGGCGGCAAGCCGGCCTTCTTCAAACCGTGCTTGGCGGACCACGAGGTCACGCCTGGGGAGATATTCACCGCAGCGGGCGTCGATGTGCTGCCGTTCGCTCAGGACCATGGTTTCATGACCACGCTCGGGTTCCGGTTCGGAGACTTCGCGTACTCGACCGACGTGGTGAACCTGGATGAGGCGGCGTTTGCCGCACTGGCCGGCGTAAAGGTCTGGCTGGTCGGCTGCCTCGGCTACGAGCCGCATCCGACCCATGCGCATCTCGACCGTGTGCTGAGCTGGATCGAGCGCGTGCGGCCGGCGCGGGCGATCCTCACGCACATGGCAGGCGCGCTCGATTACCGCCGCTTGCGGACGACGCTGCCGAAAGGCGTCGAGCCGGCCTATGACGGAATGGTGCTGGAAATCGAGGGGGATCGGCCGCGTGAAAATCCCAACGTGAAATAACCATGGTTTCCGCGGCCTGGATACCCAATACTTTCCATAACATACATTATGCGACTTTTGGATATTCCCGTCGGAGCGGCAATCCCTCTCTTCACATCGCACCTCTCCTTACGGCCAACCGCCCACGTTGTGGAGTCGGAGAATTACCCATGTGTCCGCTCACCCCGCCGCAGCCGCCATCCAACACTCCCACCCCCATCATCTCGCAGCGGCCTCTATGGCTCACTGCGCAATCAAAGGTATTGTGTTAGCCATGAGGGAAATAGCACCATTACCGGAACCCAAGTCCACCTCCTCCCCAAGCGGTATGAAACGCCTGCTCGACGTCATGGCGCGGCTGCGCGATCCCGCCAAGGGCTGTCCTTGGGACCGCGAGCAGAGCTACCCGACGATCGTGCCCTACACGATCGAGGAGGCCTACGAGGTTGCCGATGCTATCGAGCGCGCCGACTTCGGAGCGCTGAAGTCCGAGTTGGGCGACCTTCTGTTCCAGGTCGTCTTCTATGCCCAGATGGCGCGGGAAGAAGGCCGCTTCGACTTCGACGCGGTGGCACATGCCGCTGCCGACAAGATGGAGCGCCGCCATCCCCACGTCTTCGGCAAGGCCACCGTCGACTCGGCTGCCGCACAGACGGTGGCATGGGAAGCTCAGAAGGCCAGCGAGCGCGCAGCAGCAGCGGGTCAGAACGAAAATGCCACGCCCGTCAGCGCCCTCGACGATGTGGCACGCGCCCTGCCCGCGCTCACCCGAGCCGAAAAGCTTCAGAAGCGCGCCGCCCGAGAAGGCTTCGATTGGCCGCATCTGTCCCAAGTGCTCGACAAGATTCAGGAGGAGATCAGAGAGGTGCAGCACGAGATCGCCGAGCAAGCACCCAAAGAGCGCCTTCTCGATGAGATCGGCGATCTCCTGTTCGCGTGCGCCAACCTCGCCCGCAAGCTCGAGGTCGATCCCGAAACCGCGCTCCGGTCGACCAATGCCAAGTTCGAGCGCCGTTTCCGACGCATCGAGGGCTGGCTGGCGGACGCCGGCAAGACGACCGGCGACTCGACGCTGGAGGAAATGGATGCGCTTTGGGACCGGGCGAAGGCCGAAGAGCGCGGCGGTCAAAGCGACTGAGCTGCTTGCTGCTAGATCGACTCGCCGCGCCAACGATGCCACGTCTCGATGGCGATTGCGCCGAGCCCGAGGGCCGTCGTTCCCCACAGCACGATAAACCCAGCGACCGGCAGGTGACGAATAAAGCCGAGCACGGCAAGCCCGATGACCAGATGGACGGCTCGCCACCAGAAGCCGGCGGGAAGCGACAGACCGGGCGTACCCTCCACCCGCAATCGCTGCCAGACGATGCTTGCCAACGCCACCGCTCCCATTCCATAGGACGCCACCAGAACGAGCAGGAATACCGCCGTCACCAGCAGAGCGACGGGAATGCCGAGAATGGTGACGACCAGCAGCGCCACCGCGAACGGAGCGCATGCCAAGGTGACGAAACCAGCGATGAAGCTGGTTCCAGGCCGCCCGCGCAAGGTGCCGGCGCTCGCCTCGGCAAATCTCGGAAAGATGGCCAGGAACAAAAGCCCGATGATGAGCGTGGCGAGTCCAATTACCGGCAGGCGCAGGAATGCGAACAGAAGTGCGCCGCCGATGAGCGCGTGGGGGACGAAATGGCTTTCCCGGCTTCGCTTCGGCGGCGGCGGGCCCTCAGGCGGCGCGGTGCCGCCCAACACCCGGGCATCGGGCGAGATTTCGACCGAACCCGGTCCATGAGTGACGATGCGGCCGCCGATCACGGCACCCGGCAGCACGATCACCTTCCCAGCCAAGGCTCGGATGTCGCCGCCGATCTGGCCGGCAACCACGACCGACCCGGCGGCGACCACCAGATCGCCGCCGACCGCGCCCGAGATTTCGGCATCCCCCGAGGCAAGCCTGAGATCGCCTCCGACCTGGGCCTGAGGCCATAGCGTGAAAGCGCCGCTGATGGCGACGACATCGTCCTGAACCGTTCCGGCGATGTTGATCCGCCCGGCTGCGATGACTGCACCACCTGCAATGCGGCCTTCAATGTTGGTCGATCCGGCGCCGGCGATGAGTTCGCCCGCCATGTCGTCGCGAATGTCGACAGTGCCGCCGACCCGCATTGCGGCACCGCTGGCGGCATTCGCCGATCCCGCAATCATCAGCGTTATGGCAAAAACCGCTGCGAGAAAAACCCTCGTCATGTTGTTTTGCGCCGTTTGGACTTGCTGGCGGCGGATTGTGTCGATTTCATCGGACGGAGCGGCACGATCAGGCTCGATGTGTCCCAGCGTCCGCCGCCCCGTTCCTGCACAGCGGCGTAGAACTGATCCACCAGCGCCGCAACCGGAAGGCGCGCACCATTGCGGCGCCCCTCGGCGAGGCAGATCGCCAAGTCCTTGCGCATCCAGTCCACTGCGAAGCCGAACGCGAACTTGCCATCGGCCATAGTGCGGCCGCGGTTCTCCATCTGCCACGAACCGGCAGCACCCTTCGCGATCACATCGACGACGAGCGCCGGATCGAGGCCCGCCTGCTGCGCGAAATTGATTCCCTCGGCTAAGCCCTGCACCAATCCGGCGATGCATATCTGGTTGACCATCTTGGTGAGCTGGCCGGCCCCGGGCGGTCCCATCAGCGTCACCGCCCGCGCGTAGGACTCGATCGCTGGCTTGGCGCGCGCGAACGCCGTTGCTTCGCCGCCGACCATGACGGTGAGAACGCCATTCTCGGCTCCGGCCTGGCCGCCGGAGACAGGTGCGTCGAGGAAGCCGAGGCCCCTCTTCTTCGCCTCTGTTGCCAGCTCGCGGGCGAGATCGGCGGATGCCGTCGTGTGGTCGACGAACACCGCGCCGCGTTTCATGCCGGCAAAAGCGCCATCGGGCCCTAACGCGATTGCGCGCACGTCCTCGTCGTTGCCGACGCAAGCCATGACGAGATCCGCGTCTTTCGCCGACATCGCCGGAGACGATGAGATGTCGCCGTTGAATATCTTCATCCACGCCTCGGCTTTGGTCCGCGTCCGGTTGTAGACCGAGACGTCGAAGCCTTTTCGCGCGAGATGGCCCGCCATGGGAAAGCCCATGATGCCAAGGCCAATGAATGCCACCCGTCGGCCCGATCGGCTCATAGATCGACCCCCTCCTTGAAATAACGGCGCAGGTAGACGAGCAACGCGTCCCACGACTCCGGACTGGGTGCCGCCATCACCGGTCCCTCGCCGCGTGCCGCATGATACGGCGCCCGATCGGAAAGGTAGGCGGAAAATCCGCCGGCCTCGGAATGGATCAGAAGCCCCGCCGCGTGGTCCCACGGCCGCAAGCGGCCGTAGGCGGTAACATGCCATTCGCCCCGTACCAGACGGAGGTACTCCTGGCCCGCGCAGCGCAGCGCATCACGATCCTGGTGGAAATTCAGGCCATGGGCGCGCAGCGCCGCGCGCCCGGCGTGGGTGAAGAGCCGGCGCAGAATCTGTCCGCGCATACGCTCCGGCGGAACGGGCTCGGCGACACGCAAGCGTCTGGCGCCGTCCCAGGCGCCCGATCCCGCCTCGGCCACGGCCATGGTGCCGTCGAGGGGATCGTGGATCCAGCCGCCGATAGGGCGACCGGCGACGACCAGCGCCACCATGACCGCGAACAGCGGTCGCCCACTGGCAAAATTGACGGTGCCGTCGACCGGATCGATCACCCACACCGGGCGCTCTACCTGATCGAGGTGCGACAGCAGATCGGGATGGGCGGCGATCGCTTCCTCGCCGATCGCGACCGAGCCCGTCAACAGTGCCTCGAGAGCGGGAATCAGAACACGCTCGGCCGACTCGTCGGCAATGGTGACGAGATCGCCGGGATTCTTCTCGCGCACCTCATGCGCAGCCAGCGTCCGGAAACGTGGAGTGATTTCGGACGCGGCGACGTCGCGGATCAGTTGCGCGACGCGCGCGGGATCGAAACGGGGAACGGTCATCGACGCATTACCAAAAGCAAGATTCTGTTTACGCGGATCCGACGCTTTCAGACATCCCGTAAGCGCCTCCGCTGATTCCCGCTGTCGTCGAAGTTGCCCGGTGCAAGCCAGCGCCCGAACCGCGCTTTCAGAGCCGGCCATTCCCGATCGACGACCGAATACCACGCTGTGTCGCGGTTGCGGCCTTTGTAAACGATGGCTTGGCGGAAAAGACCCTCGAAACGAAAGCCCAGGCGTTCCGCCGCGGCGCGAGATGCCGCGTTGAGCGAATCGCACTTCCATTCATACCGGCGGTAGCCGAGATCGTCGAATATATGGCGCATCAACAGGTACATCGCCTCGGTCGCGGCGGCGCTACGGCTCAACGACGGCGCGAAGCGAACGTTTCCGACCTCGACGACGCCGTTCGCAGTATCGACTCTCTGCAGCGCGGCGAGGCCAGCGGGCGATGCCCCGTTCGGAACGATGGCGAAAAACAGCGGGTCGCTTTTTACGGCGGCGCTTTCGAGCCAAGCGTCGAAGGCGGCGTTGCTCTCGAACGGACCGTACGGAAGGTAGGTCCAGCCGGCGCCCGTCGCATCCTCGGCGAATGCCGCGAACAGCGCACGCGCGTGACGCGCCGGGTTGAGCGGATCGACATGGACGGTGCGTCCCTTGATTGTGATCGGCTCGGGCCTCAGCCGTGCGGTCCAGGCCGGCAACGATTCGCCGACGGGCTGACGAAGGTGGTTTTTGATTTCAGTCATGACGCCTGCAAACTCGAGGTCGCTACCCTAAACGAAAAAGGGGCCGCAAGCGCGGCCCCTTTCCCGTATCGCGAGGAGATGGATTAGAAATCCATCCCACCCATTCCGCCGCCGCCCGGCATCTGGGGCATGGCGTCCTTCTTCTCCGGCTTCTCGGCCACCATCGCTTCGGTGGTGACGAGGAGGCCGGCGACCGAAGCCGCGTCCTGGAGGGCGTGGCGAACGACCTTGGTCGGGTCGATGATGCCAGCCTTGACCAGGTCTTCGTAATCGCCGGTCTGGGCATTGTAGCCGTAGTTGTCGCTCTTCTGCTCGAGGAGCTTGCCGGTGATCACGGCGCCATCGGCACCCGCGTTCTCGGCAATCTGCCGCGCCGGAGAGTGGAGCGCACGACGGACGATGTCGATGCCGACCTTCTGCTCGTCATTGCGGCCCCGGATATTGGCCAGCGCGCGAACCGAGTACAGCAACGCAACGCCGCCGCCCGGAACGATGCCTTCCTCGACCGCGGCGCGGGTCGCATGAAGCGCGTCATCGACGCGATCCTTGCGTTCCTTCACCTCGAC
>Ga0070714_100001350_pt1 | contig 17743 bp, 8 predicted proteins | sample LARL83metaG_FD_65450 | JGI IMG/M metagenome (GOLD analysis project Ga0070714, IMG submission 65450) | Corn, switchgrass and miscanthus rhizosphere microbial communities from Kellogg Biological Station, Michigan, USA - LAR L8-3 metaG | ecosystem: Host-associated > Plants > Roots > Rhizosphere ... | reverse complement strand
CGGCATTCCACCGCGCATCTTTTAGCGGCCGCGGTTCTGGAGCTTTTCCCCGAGACCAAACTGGGCATCGGTCCGCCGACCGACACCGGCTTCTACTACGATTTCGAGCGCGAGACGCCGTTCACGCCTGAAGATCTCGAAAAAATCGAAGCCCGGATGCTGGAGTTGCAGCAGAAGAACCTGCCCTACGAGCGCAAGCTCACGCGCAAATCCGAGGGCCTCCAAAAATACGCCGACGACTGGATGAAGGTCGAGCTGATCAAAGAAAAAGCCGACGAGGTTTTTTCCGAGTACACGCTTGGGCCAAATTTCATCGACTTTTGCCGGGGCCCGCATGTCCCCGGCACCGCTCGCATCAAAGCGTTCAAACTTCTTTCGGTGGCCGGCGCGTATTGGAAAGGCGACGAGCACAATCCACGACTGCAACGGATCTACGGCACGGCGTTCTTCAGCAAGAAAGATCTGGACGCGTATCTCGCGCGGCTGGAAGAAGCCAAGAAACGCGATCATCGCAAGCTGGGCCAGGAGCTAGATCTGTTCAGCATCCAGGAACTGGCCGGCCCGGGGCTGATTTTCTTCCATCCCAAGGGCGGCCGCATCCGCAAGATCATTGAGGACTGGATGCGCGATCAGTATCTGGCGCGCGGTTACGACCTGGTCTACACGCCGCACGTCATGCGCCGCGATCTCTGGAAGACTTCCGGCCACGCCAATTTTTACAGCGACAACATGTTCAAGCCCATGGAGCTGGACGACGCCGAGTATCAGCTGAAGCCCATGAACTGCCCGGGCCACATCCTGATTTATCGCGACAAGATGCACAGCTATCGCGATCTCCCGGTACGCTTGGGGGAGCTCGGCACTGTTTACCGCTACGAGCGCTCCGGCGTCATGCATGGGTTGTTGCGCGTCCGCGGATTCACGCAAGATGACGCGCATATCTTCTGTACGTCCGACCAGATCGAAGACGAGATCGTCAACTGCCTGCAGTTCGCGATCGATGTCCTGCGCACTTTCGGCTTCGACGATTACGAAGCGGAGCTGTCCACCTGGGATGGCGGAGCCAGCGGAAAATATGACGGCACGCCCGATCAGTGGGAGCTCGCCGAGAATGCCTTGAAGCGCGCCTCCGAGCGCCTCAACGTCAAGATCAAGCTCATCCCGGACGAAGCTGCTTTTTATGGCCCGAAGATCGACATGAAACTGGTGGACGCCATCGGCCGGCTGTGGCAGCTCTCGACCATCCAGTTCGACTTTACTTTGCCTCGCCGCTTCGAGCTCGAATACATCGCCGAGGACGGCAAAAAGCACCAGCCGTTGATGGTGCACCGAGCGCTATACGGCTCCATCGAGCGATTTTTCGGGATCCTGATTGAACACTACGCGGGAGCGTTTCCGGTCTGGCTTGCTCCGGTGCAGGCCGTCGTTCTGCCGATCACCGACCGACACATCGAGTACGCGCAAAAAGTAACCAAACGGCTGGAAGAGGCCGGCCTGCGCGTGTCGCTCGATGACCGTAGTGAAAAGGTGAACCTCAAGATTCGCGACGCCCAGTTGCAAAAAGTCCCCTACATGCTGGTGGTGGGCGATCGCGAGGCCCAGAATGACAGCGTCTCGGTCCGCAACCGCAAACACGGCGATCAAGGAGCGCAAACAGTGGACGAGTTCCTGGCCGCCATCGGAAAACTGATCGAAACCAAAGCCCGGACCGAGTAGTGTTCGCCGCCGCGATCTTTTTCGGCTGCCTGCTGGCCGGATCGATCGTTTACTGCATTCTGATTGTCATCGCGGCGCGCAGTTATCTCGCGCAGCCGATCCCAGTGGCGCAAGCCCTCGCGCCCATCAGCGTTCTCAAACCGCTGGCGGGCGTCGATGAGGGCCTCGAAATCAACTTGCGCACTTTCTTCGAGCAGGACCATCCGGACTTTGAGCTCTTGTTCGCTGTGCGCGAGGCTAACGATCCAGCCATCGAAGTCGTCCAGGCGCTTCAAAGGCAGTTCCCTACCCGCGCATCGCGGTTGATCGTGACGGGTGAGCCGCCTTATCCGAACGCGAAGGTCTTCAGTCTGGACCACATGCTGGCGGAGGCGCGTCACGACCTGTTGGTTATGAGCGACAGTGACATTCGCGCTGCACCGGGCTTCTTGAAATCCGTGGCCGCCGAGTTCAGCGATCCCGGCATCGGCGTGGCAACCTGCCCGTATCGGGCCGTCGCGGGCGAGAGCCTTTGGTCCAACTTGGAAGCCGAGGGGATGAACACGGAGTTCCTGGCGGGGTTGTTGGTCGCCCGTATGATCGAAGGCGTCAAATTCGCCGTAGGGCCCACTTTGGCAGCGCGCAAATCGGTGCTCGCCAAAATCGGCGGCTTCGATATCCTCAAGGATTACTTGTCGGAAGATTTCGTGCTCGGCAAATTCGCCGCTGAAGCCGGCTTCGGGGTCATCCTTTCGCGCAACATCGTCGAGCACCGTATCGGCAGCGAGCCTTGGCGCATCAACGCCCGACACCGTATCCGCTGGGTTCGTGGAACTCGCCGCTCCCGGCCGCTCGGTTACATCGGCCAGCTTTTCACGTATCCCGTTCCGCTGGCCTTGATCGTTTGCGCGCTCGCCCCGGGGTGGTGGCCGGCGGTGCTGGCAGCCGTGGCGCTTCGTGGAGTCGCCGCCTGGTCGACCTCGACATGGGTTTTGGGTGTAAAACCCCGCTGGCATTTGGTCATCCTGCAGGACATCCTGAGCTTTGGCTTCTGGCTGGCTGGTTTTTTCGGCAATACGATCGTTTGGCGAGGGCGGCGGTATTATCTGTATTCGGATGGCCGCTTCGAACTACGTTAGTTTTACCTGTAACTTAGGCGCACCACGTGTCAAAGTAGCCCTTTCGAGCCAGCCGCCGGATTCCCCCTAAAACCAACCGATGCTTGCAGATAAAGGTCCGTTCGGTGTAACCTGAAGAACCGACTCGACGCCACATTATACGTTAGAGTCAATTCGGTTCCCAATGAGCTTGACGAAACTACAAAAAAACCTTCACGCGGTTGCCGCTTTCGCATTTATCCTCTTTGCCTTCATCGCACTCCAGGGCTGTGGCGACAAAACCGTCTCAGCCGACAAAGGCCCGGGCTCCGGAAAGGGCGGCCGCGGGCGTGGCGGCGAAAGTGGCCCGGTCCCGGTGATCGTCGCCATGGTAGGCGAGAAGACCGTGCCCATTAACATCGATGTGATCGGCAACGTGGAGGCCTACTCCACCATCACCATGAAAGCTCAGATTTCAGGCCAATTGACCAAAGTTTCCTTTCAGGAAGGCGACTTCGTCAAGAAGGATGACCTGTTGTTTACCATCGACTCGCGCCCCTACGAGGCGCAGCTGAATCAGTTGGAGGCCAACATCTCCCGCGATACAGCCGCTCTGGGACAGGCGCAAGCGAACCTTGCGCGCGACACGGCGAATGAAAAGTATGCGCAAACCCAAGCGGGCCGATACGAGAAGCTTCAGGCGGAAGGTGTAGTCTCCAAGGAACAAAGCGATCAGCAGCGTTCCAGCGCCGACGCGCTGGCGCAGACTGTGTTGGCGGATAAAGCTGCCATCGAGAGCGCGCGAGCGCAGATTGTCGCATCCAAGGCCGCGGTGGAGAACGCCAAGGTCATGCTAAGTTACACCACTATCCGCTCGCCGATCACCGGCCGCACCGGGAATCTCGCGGTCAAACAGGGCAACATTGTCACCGCCAATACGAGCGAACTCATGACGATTGCCGAAGTAGAGCCAATTTATGTCACCTTCTCGGTTCCTGAATCCCAGTTGGGTGATATCAAGCGTTATATGGGCCAGGGCAAGCTCACGGTCACGGCAACGCCCCAAGACGACAATACGCAGAAAGAGTCCGGCTACCTGACTTTCATCGACAACACGGTCGACGCGACCACCGGGACAATCAAGCTTAAGGGAACGTTTGCCAATGGGGATCACAAGCTGTGGCCTGGCCAATTCGTCCGCGTCACACTGCAGCTTACCTCCCGTCCGAATGCCGTCGTAGTTCCCAACCAAGCCGTGCAAACCGGTCAGGACGGGCAGTTCGTTTACGTGGTGAAAGACGACAAGACGGTAGAGATGCGGCCGGTGGTCACCAGCACGCGCGTCGATCAGGAGCTGGTGGTGGACAGTGGTCTGCAGCCCGGTGAAACAATCGTCACGGAGGGCCAGTTGCGTCTAGCTCCGGGAAGCCGCGTTCAGGTTCGGGACGGACGCGAGCGGCCGGGTGGTCGGGGAGGCCAGCAGGGCAAGGCCAGCTAGGAGGCGTGACTTGAATCTTTCCGAGATCTTCATCCGCCGCCCTATTGCCACCAGCCTGCTTATGCTGGGGATCGCGCTGTTTGGCGTGGTCTCCTATCGCGCACTTCCGGTCAGCGATCTTCCCAGCGTAGACTACCCCACACTGAATGTTTCGGCCAGCCTTCCCGGGGGCGATCCTGCCACCATGGCATCCGCCGTTGCCACTCCGCTGGAGCGCCAGTTCACTAGCATCGCGGGTCTCGATTCGATGACCTCCAGCAGTTCTACCGGCAGCACGAACATCACGCTGCAATTCGATCTGGCGCGCGACATCGACGGCGCCGCGGTAGACGTACAGACCGCCATCGCTGAAGCCATGCCGCTCTTGCCGGCGGGCATGCCCGCGCCTCCGTCCTTCCGGAAATTCAATCCGGCGGACCAGCCTGTAATGATGCTGGCTGTCACCAGTCCCTCTTTGCCTATGTGGGACGTGGACACCTATGCAGAGACGGTGGTGGCCCAGCGCATCTCCATGGTCTCCGGCGTGGCGCAGGTCAATGTCTGGGGATCGCAGAAATACGCCGTGCGCGTCCAGGTGGACCCCGATCGGCTCAACGCCAAACACCTCGGATTAAACGAGGTGCAAAACGCCATTGCCGGCTGGAATGTGAATCTCCCCACGGGAACGTTAAACGGTCCGAAAACCGTCTATAACATCCAGGCCAACGGTCAACTCATGAAGGCCGCGGACTATCGGCCGGTGGTGGTCGCGTGGCGCAACGGAACTCCGATTCGCCTCGAAGAAGTGGCCAACGTCAAGGATAGCGTCGAGGACGACAAGAACTCTTCCTGGTTCAATACGCCCGACACTACGGAGCGAGCTGTCAACTTGATGATCATGCGCCAGCCCGGCAGCAACACCATCGAGGTAACCAACTCAGTCCGCAAACTGCTGCCTTATTTCCAGTCGCAGCTACCTCCGGCGGTAAACCTGATGGTCCGCATGGACCGCTCCAAGAACGTCCGCCAAGCGTTTCACGACGTCCAGTTCACCATGTTTATTACGCTCGCGCTGGTGATCATGGTGATTTATCTATTTCTACGAAACGTCTCGGCCACACTCATCCCCGCCATGGCCTTGCCGTTCTCCATCATGGGCACCTTCGCGGTCATGTACGTGATGGACTTCAGCCTGGACAACCTGTCGATGATGGCGCTGATCCTCTCGATCGGGTTCGTCGTGGACGACGCTATCGTGATGCTCGAAAACACGGTGCGTCACATGGAGCGCGGTGAAAGCGCGATGCAGGCGGCCTTGCGTGGCTCGCGCGAGATCGGATTCACCATCGTATCGATGACTCTCTCGCTGGCAGCGGTCTTCATCCCGGTCTTGTTCATGGGTGGGATTCTGGGCCGTTTGTTCAAGGAATTCGCCGTCACCATCTGCACCGCTATTCTCATCTCCGGCGTGGTCTCAATCACATTGACCCCGATGCTGTGCAGCCGCTTCCTTCGTACGACGCACGGGCAAAAGCAGTCCTGGTTTAAGCGCGGCATGGAGCGGGTTTTCGAGGCGATGCTTTCCGGTTACAAGTGGAGCTTGCGCGGCGTCTTGAATCATCGCTATGTCATGGTGGGCGTCTTTTTCGTGGTCATTGGGGCGACCATTTACTTGTTCGGCAAAGTGCCCAAGGGATTCATCCCCGACACCGACAACGACTCGATGAATGTCACTGTAGAGGCTGCACAGGGAACCTCTTACTACCAGATGGTGCAGTACGTCAATCGCGTTAGCAACATTCTCCGCCGCGACCCCAATGTCGAATCGTTTATGTCGAGCGTCGGAGGCGGCATGGGCTCCTCGGGCAACCAGAGCCGCATGAATGTGATCTTGAAACCGCGCAAAGAGCGTGCTCTCGCCGTCAACGAGGTAATCAATAAGCTGCGGCCGAGATTGTCAGGATTTCCGGGCTTCCGCGTCTTCATGACCGCGCCGCCCAGCATCCGCATCGGCGGACGTCAGAGCAAGAGCGCCTACGATTTCACCGTGCAAGGCCCCGATACCGGCGAGTTGTACAAGCAAGCCATCAATCTCGAGCGTGAAATCGCCAAGCTGCCTGCTTTGGCCGACGTAACAACCGATCTGCAGATCAAGAACCCCCAAGTAAATGTCGTCATCAACCGCGACCGCGCGGCGGTGCTGGGGCTAAACGCCAGTCAGATCGAAAACGTGCTGTATAGCGCGTTTGGGCCGCGCTGGGCTTCCACTATTTACGCGCCCACCAATCAGTACAAGGTACTAATGGAGATCCAGCCCAAGTATCAGGCCTTCTCCGATTACCTTTCGAAGATCTATTTCAAAGCTTCCAGCGGGCAGCTTGTGCCGCTCGATGATTTCGCCACGCTCAAGGAGAACGCCGGCCCCCAGAGCATCAGCCATTCGGGCCAACTGCCTTCCGTAACGATCTCCTTCAGTCTGAAACCGGGCGTCTCGCTGGGCGAAGCAGTCGACATGGTTCAGAAAACGGCCAAGCAGACGCTGCCCGGCAACATGAGCACCAGCTTCGAAGGCAATGCCAAAGCCTTCCAGAGTTCGCTGAAGAACCTCAGCTTGCTGCTCACCATCGCGATTCTGGTAGTCTACATCGTCCTGGGCGTCCTGTACGAAAGCTATATCCATCCGCTGACGATTCTTTCGGGTTTGCCCTCGGCCGGCGTGGGCGCGCTACTCACGCTGATCATCTTCGGCGTGGATCTCAACATCTACTCCTTCGTGGGCCTGATGATGCTGATCGGTATCGTCAAGAAGAACGCCATCATGCAGATCGACTTCGCGCTGGAAGCCGAGCGGAAGGAAGGCAAGTCGCCCGCTGAAGCGATCTACGAGGGTTGCCTGATTCGTTTCCGCCCCATCATGATGACCACCAGCGCTGCCCTGCTCGGCGCCATTCCAATTTCCCTCGGATACGGATCCGGCGGAGAAGCGCGGCGGCCTCTGGGACTGGCTGTGGTCGGCGGCCTACTGTTTTCGCAATTGATCACGCTTTACCTGACGCCTGTAATTTACACTTACATGGCTTCGATGCTGGAGTGGTGGCGCCGCCGGCATGTGCCCACTTTCCAGCCGATGCGGGTGCCTCACGGAGCGGTGACTGGGGACTAGATGAATTTTTCGGAAACATTCATCCGCCGCCCGATCGCCACCAGCCTGTTGATGGCGGCCATCGCTCTATTCGGATTGGTGGCCTATCGGTCGCTGCCCGTCAGCGACTTGCCTAACGTCGACTTCCCCACCCTGCTGGTCACCGCCAGCCTCCCGGGCGCAAGTCCAGAGACCATGGCTTCCGCCGTCGCCACGCCGCTCGAGAACCAATTTTCCAACATCGCCGGGCTGGACTCGATGACGTCCATCAATTCGCTCGGCTCCACGCAGGTCACGCTCGAATTCGTGCTCAGCAAGAGTCTGGATGGCGCGGCGGTCGACGTGCAAGCCGCCATTACTCAGGCCGCGCGCCTGCTGCCGCAAGGCATGCCCACGCCGCCTACTTTCACCAAAGTGAATCCGGCCGACCAGCCGATTTTGTATCTGGCCATCACCTCCAAGACCTTGCCGCTATGGACACTCGATGAATACGCCGAGACCCGCATTGCCCAGCGCATCTCGATGGTAAGCGGCGTGGCGCAGGTGCAGGTGCTGGGAGCGCAGAAGTACGCCGTCCATGCGCAGGTTGACCCGCATCTGCTGGCCTCGCGGCAAATCGGTATCAACGAAGTGGAGACCGCGCTCAAGGGCTGGAACGTGAACCTGCCCACCGGTACCATCATCGGACCGCAGCGCGCTTTCACCTTGCAGGCCACTGGTCAGTTGATGAGCGCCGCGCAATACCGGCCGCTCATAGTGGCTTATCGCAAGGGCTCGCCGGTGCGCTTGGAAGACCTCGGCAACGTCATCGATAGCGTGGAGGACGACAAGACCGCATCCTGGTTCTATAATCCAGAAGGAAGCCAGCGGGCCATCATCCTCGGCATCCAGCGTCAGCCCGGCACCAATACGATTCAGGTGACCGATTCGGTCATGAATCTTCTGCCGCTGTTCCGCGCCGAAGTTCCGGCGTCCGTGAAAATGGATGTTCTGTACGACCGTTCCGAAACGATCCGCGAATCTTATAAGGACGTCCAGTTCACCATGCTGCTCACCCTGGGCCTGGTGGTGATGGTGATCTTCCTGTTCCTGCGAAACGTCTCCGCCACGGTTATTCCGAGTCTCGCGCTGCCATTCTCGATCATCGGAACATTCGCCGTCATGTACATGCTGCACTACAGCCTGGACAATCTTTCCATGATGGCGCTGATCCTGTCCATCGGCTTCGTGGTGGATGACGCAATCGTGATGCTGGAAAATATTTTCCGACACATGGAAATGGGCGAGAAGCCGTTATACGCGGCGCTGACGGGATCCAAAGAGATTGGATTCACCATCGTTTCCATGACGCTGTCGCTGGCCGCCGTCTTCATTCCCGTGCTCTTCATGGGCGGGATTCTGGGCCGTTTGTTCCGCGAATTTTCCGTTACCATCTGCGTGGCCATTCTGATCTCCGGCGTGGTATCCGTCACCCTCACTCCGATGTTGTGCTCGCGCTTTCTGCGTTCGCCGGAAGAGCAGAAACGCTCCTGGTTCTATCGCACCACCGAACGTTTTTTCGAAGCCATGCTGCGCGCCTACGACACGACGCTCCAGATCGTGCTGCGTCATCGCGCGATGACTATCCTGGCTTCGCTGCTGGTGCTGGCAGGCACGGGTGTGATGTTCGTCAAAATTCCCAAGGGCTTCATCCCCGATCAGGACACCGATCAGATTTATGCCGTTACGGAAGCCGCGCAGGGTACTTCCTATTACCAGATGGTCGAATATCAAAAGGCCATCGCCGAGGTTTTTCGCACCCACAAAGATGTAGCTGCTCTGATGTCGACGGTGGGCGGCACATCCGCATCTACCTTGGGCGGGCCCAACTACGGTGAGATCGTCGTCCACCTCAAGCCCCGGTCGGAGCGGAAGGAGTTGGTCAACGATATCATCGAAGACCTGCGTCCCAAGCTTTCCGGATTTCCGGGCATGCGAGTGTATCTGCAAAACCCCCCGACCATTCGCATCGGCGGCCAGGTCACCAAGAGTCTGTATCAATTTTCGATGCAATCGCCCGACAAGAATGAGCTCTACGCGGGCGCCGAGAAGCTCCAAAAAGAAATCGAGAAACTGCCGGAAGTCCAGGACGTCACCAGTGACCTCGCGATTCTGAGCCCGCAGGTGAATGTCACCATTAACCGCGACAAATCCGCCGCTTTGCAGGTGAACGCGGATGCCATCGAAAATGCCTTCTACGATGCCTACGGCCCGCGTTGGGTCTCCACCATCTATGCTTCCATCAATGAGTACAAGGTACTACTTGAACTGAAGCCCCAGTATCAGGCCGATCCGAACGCGCTCTCCCTGCTATATTTCAAGTCCACCAACGGACCGCTAATTCCGCTGGGCACCTTGGCGACGGTCCACCAGGACATTGGCCCCCAGGACATCAATCACTACGGCCAGTTGAATGCGGTGACGATTTCGTTCAACCTGCGGCCTGGCGCTTCGCTCGGCAACGTGGTCGCCAAAGTCCAGGATCTGGCGAACAATACACTGCCGTCCACCATCAGCACCAATTTTCAGGGCGCCGCGAAAGCGTTCCAGAACTCATTGGGTAATCTTTGGATCTTGCTGATCGTCGCCATCATGGTGGTGTATATCGTCCTGGGCATTTTGTACGAGAGCTACATTCATCCCATTACGATTCTTTCGGGCCTTCCTTCAGCCGGATTCGGCGCACTGGTGACGTTGTACCTGTTCCACATGGATCTGAACATCTACGCCTTTGTCGGGCTCATCATGCTGATCGGAATCGTGGAAAAGAACGCCATCATGCAGATCGATTTCGCGCTCGAAGCAGAGCGCAATCAGGGGCTGGATCCAATGCGAGCCATCTACGAAGGCTGCCTGATCCGGTTCCGTCCCATCATGATGACCACCATGGCCGCGCTCCTGGGCGCGGTGCCGATCGCGCTCGGCTATGGCGCGGGTGGCGAAGCCCGTCAGCCGCTGGGCCTGGTGGTCGTAGGCGGCCTGCTGTTCTCGCAGTTGGTCACGCTTTACCTGACCCCGGTCTTCTACACGTACATGTCGGCAATCCTGGCGAAGATCCAGCACCGCAAGAAACGGGTTAAGGAAGCTGTGCCCGAACCCACCGTTGCCTGATCAAACCGGGCCGCGCGTTAGCAAGCCGTAACTCTTATTTCGCCTCAACCACCAGAGTCGACTTCGCATCGATGTGTTCGAATTGCATCGGAAAACTCCGGCCGTAGTAATACGCGTCCCATTGGTCTTTGTAATGCCGCGATAGAATTTGCCCGGATTCCCCGATCGTGATGTTATTCAGCGACTGGTCCCAGTTCGAGAAATCCGCTACGAACCGCATCGAGGGGCCCAGGTGCTCGTTGATCTGTTTGATGGTGGTCGGCGACCCGCTCATACCGATGGGCCCGACGTTGAAATACGATCCGACCAGCGGTAACTGCGCTCCCACCGGGTGCCGGATCGTGAGCTCGTTATATTTCCCATAATCCCAATGCTTGGTGTCACTACCCTGCAATTGACGTCCTTCGTCCAGCGCATCTCTTAGCGCGCTTATTAGAGTGTCGTTCGTGTCGTGAAACCAGCCCTGCGGATTCCTCAAAATCTCCTGGACCATGGCCGGAGCCATCTGTAGATCGTAGAGCCGCCCGTTCGTAGGCGATGCCCGTTCGGCGATCCGTTTGCGCAGTTGCTGGTACACCAACGTGACCACCAGCGGAGCCGCCGTCTGTTTTTCCATTTGTCCATTCCAGCTTCGGAGCAGCGCTACCGCATCCTGCATCGCGGACCCGGCCGGCTTCTTCCGATCGTAAGCCGTCGCAATTTCATGCGCTAGAAAATGCGCGAAGGCGGAGTAGACATCCTTCTGCACCGCCACCATCTCCATCGGCTTCCATCCATCGTGCGCGGTGAGCTGGCCCCGAATCTCGAGCGCGCGATACGGCGAGGCGAAGTTGCCATGCACGCGGTACTGATAGTTTTGAGGGAAAGGATTTTGGTTGGCCGTGATGATCCAGCCTTGCGGAGGATTGTAGAAAGTGGGTAGGTCGTCGAAAGGAATGAAGCCCTGCCATTCATATTCTCCGGAGCTTCCGTCCACCGGAACATCGCCGTCGTACGTTTTCCGAATCGGCAGCAGACCGCTGGCGTGGTAGCCGATATTTCCGTCCACGTCGGCATAGACAAAATTCTGCCCGGGACCTGGAAATCGCCGGATGGCAGCAGTGAACTCCGTCCAGTTGCGAGCTCGATTTAGATCGAGAAATGGAAACTGGAATGATCCGGACTCTGCTGCTGTCCACCGCAACGCCAGATAACGGCCGTCCTCGGTAACGCTCACCGGACCATGCCGAGTGACCCACTGCCGGAATTCCACCGGCCGGGCTCCCTTCACAGGAATGTTCTCGGCTTCCAGACGCGCCTGCTCCAACTGGCCGCGAAAAACGTAACGGCCGCTGGATGGATCCATCCTCTCGATGTACAGGTCCTGCACGTCAAACCCAAGGTTCGTGACGCCCCAAGCAATGCGCTGATTGTGGCCGACGATCACGCAGGGCACACCGGGTAGCGAGACACCGGTCACATCCAGGTCCGGTGCCCGCAAATGCACCTGATACCAGGTGGAGGGGATTGCGAACTCAAGATGCGGATCGTTCGCCAGAATCGGCTTGCCGCTGGCGGTGTGTTTCCCGGAAATGGCCCAGGCGTTCGATCCGGGTTGGAACTCGAAGCCTGCGCGCGATGAAAAAAGGAAATTGACTTTCGCCGGATCGCCCGTGGCAAGCATCGCTTGCTTTTCGAGTTCCGTCCGCCAGGTAGTGGTCAGGTTGCGATACATCTGCAGCCCGCACAGAATGCTGTCCACAACGGTCCACGGTCGCGGATCGTAACGCAGAATCGTGAATTCGAGCGGCAAGCTTCGTCGATGCGTTTCGATGAAATAGTTCACTCCGCGTGCATAGGCAGCCATTACGGCGCGGTCCGCGGGGGGTAGCGTCCGATACTGTTCCTCGGCCATATGCCGCATCCTCAGATGCCGAGCGTCGCGATCCAATTCCAGCGTCGAGGGTCCGATCACCTCGGACAATTCGCCCGCCGCCAGTCGCCGGAGCGCATCCATCTGCCACAGCCGGTCCTGCGCTGTAACCAATCCTTGCAGGAACACGGCATCTTCCCAGTTCGCCGCGATAATGTGGGGCACTCCCAGGGCATCTCGCGATACGGTCGCGCGAGACGAAATTGGCGCCGCGATCTGGCCGGAAGTCTTTGGCAGCGGGCGATATGCCACCCAGTAAGTCACGGCCAAAACCAACACCAGCAAAACCGCTATGCTCAAGTTGATGTACTTGAGGACTCTTCCGTGTGGCACTGGAAAGATTCTAACGTACCATCATTGGGCCGTCCGCCGCCCGCGCTAAGCCATGCCATTGCGGTTCATCATCCTCATCGTGGTTCTGTTGTTGAACGGATTCTTTGCAGCCGCTGAAGTAGCCTTGGTTTCCGTTCGGAAGAGCCGGCTGCGCGCGCTGGCGGCCGAAGGACAAGTTGGAGCGCAAGCCGCGCTCAATCTTCTCGCCAATCCGGCTCGGCTGCTCTCAGTCACTCAGGTGGGAGTGACACTCGCGAGCCTGGGGCTCGGATGGGCTGGTGAAAACAGCGTCTATCACCTCTTTCTATCCATGTTTCAGCCGTGGATGCCGCCCAGCCTGGATCCTGTTCTGCACGCCGTCAGCTTCGGCCTTGCATTCTTACTGATCAGTTTCGCGCACGTCGTACTGGGCGAAGTGGTGCCGAAAAATCTGGCCATCGAAAAAGCTGACCGTCTCGCCATTCTGGTAGCCCCAGCATTGTTGATTTTTGACCGTATCTCCTCGCCGTTCGTGTTCTTCGCGGAACGCTCGGCGGCGGCGCTCTCCCGCGCCATTGGATTGCGAGGGCTGCATACTGGCGGCGGCCACTCGGCCGAAGAATTAAAGTTCATTGTCAGCTCCAGCCGTCTGGAAGGACACCTGCATCGATTCGAGGAAGATGCCATCCAGGCGTTGCTCGAGCTCCCGAACTACTATGTGCGGGAAATCATGGTGCCGCGCAACGCCATCGTCTCCGTCTCGGTGGACGCCGGTCTCGATCAGGTCATGCGGCGGATGCGAGAGAATCAATATTCTCGTCTGCCAGTCTATCAGGAGTCGCCCGAGCATATCATCGGCTACGTCCACTACAAAGACATCATCCGGATTTGGGAAGAGCGGCGAATCGCGGCCGAAAGGAATCGCGCTCTGCGTCCATTTCATCTCTCGCGCGTGCTGCGCAAACCTCTGGTCGTGCCCGAAACCAAACCGCTCAACGACTTGATCGATGAGTTTCGCAAAACGCACAAGCACATGGCCATGGTGGTGGACGAGTTCGGAACCATCGTCGGCCTGGTGACGCTGGAAGATGCGCTCGAGCAGATTTTGGGCGAGATCGGCGACGAGCACGACGTGAAACGGCCACGCCAGGCGGCCGAGTCCTCCGTCCTGGAAGTGGAAGGTGCAACCACCATCCGCGACCTCGATACCCAATACGGACTCGAATTACCTGGTGATGCGGGCTTCGAGACGCTGGCCGGATTTCTCCTCTTCCAGCTCGGCTACATTCCCAAGACCGGTGAGTCGATCGAATACGGTGGCCGCCGCTTCACGATTGTGGAGATGGACCATAACCGAATCGCCCGCGTCCGCATCGAGCGGTTGCAGGTCGCTCCGCAACGAGCCGGCGAAAAAACAACTGCTGGTTAGTACCACTTAGTTGTGTGGGGCGAACGGCCCGGTTCGCGGCTCGCCCCCTGGCCAGGCATCGGGATCTTGCTGAAAACTCAATCAATCGGGCGAGGGCGCCCCGGTGCGGGTCAGGGGACCCGCCCCACTTATTCTGTGCGGAACTCAGAATACTTTATTTCACCGCTAACAAACCGCGTACCCGAAACCAGTTCGCCAACAACTCCGGCCACATCCCGAGTGCCGGGTCCCGCAGCGCCAATCCGACGCCGTGCGGTCCACGCTCGAAAATGTGCATTTCCGCCGCCACGCCGGCCTTACGTAGCGCGAGATAGAACAGCACGCTGTTCTCCACTGGCACGGTCTTGTCTTCGGTGGTGTGAAAAAGGAACGTGGGCGGCGTCTGCGCGGTGACTTGTAATTCGTTCGACAGGTTCTCCTTCAGCGTTGAATCGGGGTTCTCGCCCAGAAGATTCTGCAGCGATCCTTTGTGCGTATACGACGTCGTAAACGAAATCACGGGATAGCCGAGCACGAGAAAATCGGGTCGGCTCCCGGCGCGCTGGATCGGATCGGGATCGTTCGCGTTTCCGTTATCGAAGTGCGTACCCATGGTCGCGGCCAAGTGTCCTCCGGCAGAGAATCCCATTACACCCAGCCGATCGGGAGCGATGCCGTATTCAGCGGCGTGCGCGCGGACCAGGCGAATGGCTCGCTGCGCGTCGCCCAATTCGATGGGGTGATGATAGCGTGGCCCCAAGCGATACTTCAACACCACAGCCGCAATCCCAAGTGAGTTGAGCCAATTGGCCACCTGCCGTCCTTCATGATTGCTTGCCAGCGCGGTATAACTTCCTCCGGGGCACACGATTACACCGGTGCCATTGGCTTGATTCTTGGTGGGCAGAAAGACGGTGAGTGAAGGCCTATCGCGATCTTCGTCGCCTAGCGCGCCCGGCGCTCCGTTGGGCCAGAGCAAGAGTGTGGTCGGCTCTTGCGCGCCGGCCAGCGCCGCAAACAAAAAGGCGACTATGGCTAGGCGCCGGTGATTTTGTGTTCCCACGGTTTGTGTGCGTCGCCGGCATCGCGGTGCTCGACGCGGTCGTACAGATGCAAATCCGAAGTAGTCCCCAAACTCTCGTTATAAAGGCTTGATAGACCCAGGCCTTCCTTTAGGTCCTCCTCGAAAGCATGCAGCGCCTTTAGTTGGGATGCTTGTGCAGGCACTCCCCGACCGCTCGGCGTTCTCCAGAACATTTGGTAGCCGGCATTGACTAACGATCCAATCTCGTCGCCGATGATAAAACCCGCACGATTCACATGCGGCCGCTGGCCAGGCCGGTCCTCAACAATTGCGCCGATTCCGTCGCGGCTCACGCGCGCATGCCCGGCGTTCATAAAATTCACGGTGAATCCGAGATTCTTCAAACTCTCGAGACGCTCTTTGAATCCCGGCTCGCGCGGCGTTACTCTACGGAAGAACATGTCACTTACTATAATGCCAGAGTGCCTTTTCTCCTGTCCTTAGACGAAGGAACTACCAGCGCCCGCTCCGCGCTCTACGACGAACAAGGGCGCCGCTTCGCCCTCGAATCCACTCCCATCGAGTGCCGTTATCCGCAGCCGGGCTGGGTGGAACAAGACGCCGATGAGACCTGGCGATCGCAGTTGGACGCCACCCGCCGGACCATCGCACAGGCCTCGGGAGGTCCGGGGTCGATCACCGCGCTCGGCATCACCAATCAGCGTGAAACCACTATTGTCTGGGACCGCAAGACAGGCAAGCCCATTGCGCCTTCGATCGTCTGGCAATGCCGCCGAACTGCCGACTTCTGCAATAAGCTGGCCTCTTCCGCTTGGGCCGCTTCGATCGCGCAGAAAACCGGCCTGGTGATCGACGCCTATTTTTCGGGAAGCAAAATCCACTGGATTCTTTCGAACGTTCCGGACGCCGAACGCAAAGCGCGCGACGGCGAGCTACTGTTCGGAAACGTCGACACCTGGCTGATCTGGAAACTGACCAACGGCGCCGTGCATGTCACCGATTATTCCAATGCGTCCCGCACTATGCTGATGAATCTCAGCAGCGGCGAATGGGATCACGAACTGCTCGACACCTTTGGAGTGCCGCCTGCCATGCTGCCGCGAATTGTTCCATCTAGCTCCGTCGTTGGAACCGCGGCGGCCGAGCATTTGGGAGCCGAGATTCAGATCGCTGGAATCGCGGGCGATCAACAGGCTGCTTTGTTCGGTCAAGCCTGCTTTCGTCCCGGGCTCTCAAAAAACACATATGGAACCGGCTGTTTCGCCTTGATGCACACAGGATCGCGACAACCGGTTTCTCAAAACAAATTACTCGCGACGCGGGCCGCATCCACGGACGCCAGCCCACAGTTCGCAATCGAGGGAAGTATATTCATCGCCGGCGCGGCCATCCAATGGTTGCGCGATAAGCTCGGGATTATCAAGACGGCGGCGGAGAGCGGCGAACTCGCGGCATCGATTCGTGATACCGGCGGTGTGTACTTCGTGCCGGCGTTCGTCGGCTTGGGCGCGCCGCATTGGGATTCACAGGCCCGTGGCATGTTGTCCGGACTCACAGCGGCCAGCGGGCGCGCGCAGATCGCACGAGCGGCGTTGGAAGCGATCGCCTACCAGACCCGAGAGTTGGTGGAGGCGATGGAGGCCGATAGCGGTGAAGCGCTGAAGGAGCTTCGCGTCGATGGGGGCGCGGCCGCGAGCGACTTTCTGATGCAGTTTCAGGCCGACATTCTAGGCAAGCGAATCGTCCGGCCAGCCGACGCCGAAACCACAGCGCTGGGGGCTGCCTATTTGGCCGGGCTCGCCACTGGATTCTTCAAGAGTCTCGGCGAACTCGAGCAGTTCTGGCGCGCGGACAAGGTTTGGGAGCCGAAGATGGCCCCTCAACGTCGCGAGGAGCTGTATTCGGGCTGGAAGCAAGCCGTCGCCCGCTGCCGGCTACTTTAGATGCTTACCCAGGAAATCGGCGGAGGCCTGATAAGCCTGTATCCAGCGTTTCGTTGTCAGGAAGCCGTGAATTTCGTCCGGGAAAATCAGCTCCTCGAACTCGACATGCTGCTTCCGCAAGGCTTCCACCAGCATCACCGTTTGCTGGAAGTTGACATTGCGATCGTCATCGCCGTGGATGAGCAATACCGGCGAGCGCCACGTACTGACCGAAGCCATCGGCGACGATTCAAACGCCGTACGAATATTCTGCTCTCTCTCGGAATCGCTGGGCGTGATTGCGCTACGCAACGTGCTCCAGTCGTGGACTCCGTGAAAGTCTACGCCGGCGGCGAATAAATCGGAAGAGCGCGACAATCCGAGCGCAGTGAGATAGCCCCCATACGAGCCGCCCCAGAGTCCGATGCGCTTGGGATCGACATCCGGCCTGCTGCGCAGATACAGACCTGCGCCGAGCACGTCGTTGAACTCGCTCGCGCCGGCAGCGCCATAGTTAAGAGCTTCGCGGAAATCGAGACCGTAGCCAATGCCGCTGCGATAATTCACCGCCAGGACGATGTAG
>Ga0070714_100001349_pt1 | contig 17762 bp, 18 predicted proteins | sample LARL83metaG_FD_65450 | JGI IMG/M metagenome (GOLD analysis project Ga0070714, IMG submission 65450) | Corn, switchgrass and miscanthus rhizosphere microbial communities from Kellogg Biological Station, Michigan, USA - LAR L8-3 metaG | ecosystem: Host-associated > Plants > Roots > Rhizosphere ... | reverse complement strand
AGTACGCCGAGCTGTCCGACGTCCTGGCGCGGCTAGCCCGCGCGATACTCGGCGCCGACGCTGACCGCCACCTCGCCGGACGGGACCGCCAGGCCCCGACCAGCCGGTAGGCCTGCCCGCTAGGCTGGGCGCTGTGGCTGCGATTACTGACCCTGAGGTCCGGGACTTCCTCTCCGAGGGCACCCGGACCGCCATGGTGGCGTTCACCGCGGCGGACGGGCGGCCGCTCGCGGCGCCGGTGTGGTTCGTGGTGGAAGGCGGCCAGATCCTGTTCACCACGCACGAGGACACCGCGAAGGGACGCGCGCTGGCCCGCGATCCCCGGGTGGCGGTGTGCGTCGACATGCACGCCCCGCCGTACGGCTTCGTGCAGGTCCAGGGGCAGGCCGAGCTGTCGGACGACCTAGCCGAGCTAGTGCGGGTGGCCACGGTTGTGGGAGGCCGCTACATGGGCGCCGACCGGGCGGAGGAATTCGGCAAGCGCAACGGCGTCCCCGGGGAGCTCGTGGTGCGGGTCACGCCGACGAAAGTCCTCGCCAACCTCGACGTCTCTGGCCACTAGTGCCGCGCCAGGCAACCTCCGCGGCCACGCGGGGGCATCCTGCGGGAAGCGCGTCGATGTCGGCGTGGAGTTAACAGGTCGGCGTAGAACTGCAGGCCGTTGCCGTCCGGATCGCGCACGTGGAATTCACGGGTACCCCAGCTGGTGTCGGTGACCTCGGTGCGATCGGCAACCCCCGCGAACTCCTCCGAGAGGGTGTCAACGTCTTGCGTCGGAAACCGCAGGACAGGTCGATCGCCGGCAACGCCTTCGTAGTCGTGCCACTGCATCGCAAGACACGCCGCATCGCGCGCCACCATCGCAAACTTCGGTGCGTGGTCGTCGTCGCGAAAGACCTCCTCGAACCCGAGCTGGGCGTAGAAGGCCAAGGCTCGGCAAGGTTTGCCGGTTGCGGCACTGGGTCCTGGGCGGCCCGCAGAGACGGCGCCGGGGGCCAATCCGCACGCCAATCTGGCCCATCACGGGGTACCAGGTGCAAATTGCACTGTTCATTTTTCAGGAAACTCTGGGTTATTGCCCAAACACTCGGCGTTGACTGTTACCCTTCCGGATCGTCACTACCTCCTGAAACACGAGGGACGGCCACCATGAGCCTGAGGCGCCGATCCGTGCTGTTGAGAGTCGCGCTGCTCGTTTTGGTCCCGTTGATCTTGTTAGTCGCGTCATTTGCATACACGGTCTCGACCCAGGTGAGCAGCGCCCTCACGCTGAACCGGTCCAAGGTCGTGATGGACCACCTCCGGCTGCCGGTGGCCACGCTGCAGCAGGCCCTGTCCCGGGAGCGGGCCGAGGTGATCGTCGGCGCCATCCGGCCGTCGCCGGCCGCGCAGGCCACCCTGAAGCGCCAGCAGGCGGTCACCGACCGCGCGGCCGGGGCGTTCACGGTCGCGGCCGGCTCGCCCGCGGTCACCAAGAGCGCGTCGCCCGCGGGCAAGAAGGCCATCGCGCAGGTCGACGGGGCACTGGCCGGCCTGACCGCGCTCCGGGCCAAGATCGCGAATCACACCGTCAACGGCCAGCAGGCGTTCACCGCCTACAACAACATCATCCTCGCCACCTACGGGGTCCTGGAGCAGGCGATCATCCAGGAGGGCAACTCCGCGCAGGTGCTGCCGGCCATCGCCGTCATCGAGCTGGCCGTCTCCAACGAGTACCTGCAGCAGGAGAGCGCGCTGCTGAACGGGAGCTTCGCCGCGCACGTGTTCCCGGCCAGCGAGCACCAGGCGTTCGTGAGCCTGGTCGGGGCGCACCGGCTGCTGTACGAGCAGAGCTACGCCTACCTCAACCAGGCCGACCGCAGCGGCCTGAACCATGACGTCAGCCCGGCCGCGGCCGGCGCCCTGACCGACATGGAGAACAAGCTCGTCGGGAGCACCACTCCAAACCGCCCGCCCACGGTGCGGCCCGCGGCCTGGAACAGCGCGGTCAGCACGGTGAGTGCGCAGACGCAGCAGGCGGTCGGGCAGGCCGAGGCGCGGCTGGCCGCGACGGCCCGGTCGCTGGCCGACGCCAAATTCCGCAAGCTCTACCTGATCGGCGGGCTCGGCCTGGCCGCAGTGATCCTGTCCCTGGTCCTGTCGCTGTGGATCGCGGCCAGGCTGACCCGTCAGCTCCGCGGGCTGCGGGACTCGGCCCTGGAGATGGCCAACGTCCGGCTCCCCGACGTGGTCCGGCGGCTGCGCGCGGGCGAGACCGTGGACGTGGCCACGCAGGTGCCGGCCCTGGAGCCGAGCCCGGACGAGATCGGCCAGGTCAAGGCCGCGTTCAACACCGCGCAGCGGACCGCGGTGGAAGCGGCCGTGGACGAGGCGAAGGTGCGGCGCGGCATCAACGACGTGTTCAGGAACCTGGCCCGCCGCAGCCAGGCGCTGCTGGAGCGCCAGGTGACGCTGCTCGACTCGCTGGAGCGGCGGGCTGCGGAGCCGGAGGACCTGGAGAGCCTGTTCCGCATCGACCACCTCACCACCCGCATGCGCCGTCACGCGGAGAGCCTGATCGTGCTGGCCGGCGACTCGCCGAACCGGGCGTTCCGCGACGCCGTGCCGTTCGTGGACGTGCTGCGCGCGGCCGCCGCCGAGGTCGAGGACTACACCCGGGTCCGGGTGGTCTGCCGGACGCCGGCCGCGCTGGCCAGCCCGGCGGTCGCGGACGTGATCCACCTGCTGGCCGAGTTCGTGGAGAACGCCACGATCTTCTCCCCGCCGAACACCGAGATCCGGGTCACCGGGGAGCTGGTGGCCAAGGGTTTCGCCGTGGACATCGAGGACCGCGGGCTGGGCATGGACGACGACGAATTCACGGACATCAACGCCAGCCTGGCCAACCCGCCGCTGTTCGACCCGTCCGGCTCGGACCGGTTCGGCCTGTTCGTCGCCGCGCAGCTGGCCCGGCGCCACGGCATCCGGGCCAAGCTGCGGCGCTCCGACTACGGCGGCGTGACCGCGATCGTGCTGATCCCGCTGTCCCTGGTGGTGCCGGCCAACGCGCTCGGCGACGGGCGGATGTCCGGCCGGGGCACGCCGGCCGGCCGCCTCACCACCGCGTCCCGCGAGGTCGCCCCGCCGCCGGTCAACGGCAACGGCAACGGCCATGGCAACGGCCACGGCAACGGTCACGGCAATGGCCGCCACGCCACCGCGGTCCCGGACGGGGCCTGGCCGACGCTGCCGTCCAGCGGAGACCGCCCCGCCGCGCCGTCTAACGGGGACCGCCCCGCCGCGCCACCCAGCGGGGACCGGCCCACCGCCCCGCCCAGCGGGGACCGGCCCACCGCCCCGCCCAGCGGGGACCGGCCCACCGCGCCTGACGTGTGGGAGCTGACCCCGGCCACCCCGGCCCCCGAGGTCCCGCGGCCCCGGCCCACGCCCAAGCCCGGCCCGTCCGAGCCCTACGCCGGCCTGGACGCCGAGCCGCCGCCGTCCCCGGTGGCCACGGACCCGGGCGACGCGCCCGCGCCCGGCTCCCGGTTCGGGCTGACCGAGAACGGCCTGCCGCAGCGGATCCGCCAGCAGAACCTGGCGCCGCAGCTGCGGGAACCCACCGCACCGCCCCCGGCGCCCGCCGCCGCCCCCCGGTCGCCGGAGACCGCGCGCAACGTGATGTCCGCCTTCCAGCGCGGCTGGCGCCGCGGCCTGGCCGACGGCGAATCAGACCAGCTCACCGACCTCACCGATCTCCCGCATGAGAGGGAGCAGCAATGAACATGAACTTCACCACCCAGCAGCCGCTGCAGCGGACCACGAGGACCGACCGGCACCTCGACTGGCTCGTGGACGACCTGGTGGGCCGCGTGGCCCACGTGGAGAAGGCGGCCGTGCTGTCCCGCGACGGCCTGGCCCTGGGCACCTCGTCCGCGCTCAGCCGCGAGGACGCCGAGCACCTGTCGGCCCTGGCCGCCGGGATCCAGAGCCTGGCCAATGGCGGCGCGGTCCACTTCGGCGGCGGCCAGGTGCACCAGACCGTCATCGAGATGGACCAGAGCTTCCTGTTCGTGACCGCGGCCGGGGAAGGAACCTGCCTGGCCGTGCTGGCCGCCGCGAAGGCGGATGTCGGCCTCGTCGCCTACGAGATGGCCCTGATCGTGAAGCAGGTGGGACGGCACATGGCGGTGCAGAGCCGCCCGGTGACCGGAGCCAGCGAAGCGATGTGACCCAGACCGTGGCTCGCACTGATGACTGGCGGCCCCGGCGAGGGCTCAGCCCCGTGGTACGTCCCTACGCGTTAGTCCGCGGCCGGACCAAACCGACGGGGGAGACACTCGACGTCATCTCGATGGCGTACTCGCTGCGCATGTCCGTGCCCGACCCGGCCGACCTGGAGCCGGAACATCTGGCGCTGCTCCAGCGGTGCGCGGTCCCCATGTCCGTGGCGGATCTCGCCTCCGCACTCGACCTGCCGCTCGGCGTGATCCGGATCCTGCTCGCGGACCTGCGCGACCGGGAACTCATCCGGATTCACCGGCCACGCCCGGAGCGGCTCACCGACATCCGGCTTCTCAGGGAGGTGGCCGATGGGCTACGACGACTCTGAAGATTCGGCACCGGTTGCCGTCAAGATCCTCATCGCGGGCGGGTTCGGCGTCGGCAAGACCACGCTGGTGGGCGCGCTCACCGAGATCCTGCCGCTGCGCACCGAGGAAGCGCTCAGCGACCCCGGCACCGGCATCGACTTGACCACCGGCGTCGAGGCCAAGCGGACCACGACCGTGGCCATGGACTTCGGGCGGATCACGATCAGCGACAACCTGGTGGTCTACCTGTTCGGCATGCCCGGGCAGGAACGCTTCTGGTTCATGTGGGATGACCTGTCGCACGGGGCCCTCGGCGCCGTGGTCCTGGCCGACGTCCGGCGCCTGGCCGACTGCTTCCAGTCCATCGACTACTTCGAGCGCCGCCGCACCCCGTTCATCGTCGGGCTCAACTGCTTCGCCGGGTCCCGCCCGCACGACGACGACGAGGTCCGGCGGGCTCTCGACCTCGACCCGCAGGTGCCGATCGTCCGGTGCGACGCGCGGCAGCGCACATCGAGCCGCGACGTGCTGGTCACCCTGGTTGACCACGCGATCGCCGCGGCGGAATCCCGGCTGCGCACCCCGAGCCCGTCCGGCACCCGCTTCTGAGCGCCCGCGCGGTCACGGCGCGAGCTGGGCGGCCGCGGCCTGCAGGTGCGGCACGCCGGCCGACTCCTGCACGCAGCGCGCGAACAGCCAGAGCCGCAGCCGCCCGGCGTTCACGCCGGTGAGCCCGGCCATCCGCCGCGCGAACCCGGCCGGGTCGGCGGCCAGCCGGCCGGGGAAGTTCAGCATGTGCTGCAGCGGGTCGTAGGCCGGGTCGCCGGTGTACGGCTTGGGGTCGATGACCAGCCACGGCTCGCGCGCGGCGGCCAGCACGTTGCCGTGGTGCAGGTCGGTGGCCAGCAGCACCGCGTCCCCGGCCGTGCGGGGGAGCTCACGCAGCAGCGCGAGGCCGGCCCGGGCCAGGCCCGGGTCGAGCTCGCGGCCGCCGCGGTCCGTGGCCTCCGCATACTCCCGTTCGAACTCGGCGGCCCACCGGTCGCACATCTCTGACAAGGGCCGGAACGGAAAGCCAGCCGGCGGGTCGATCCACAGCCTGCGCAGCAGCCCGGCGACCACGATGTCCTGCTCGTCCGGGGGCAGTGCCCGGGACAGTGGGGTGCCGGGGTCGCAGGCCTCCAGCAGCAGCGCGCTGCTGCTGCCGGTGACCAGCGAGCCGAGCAGCCGCACGGTGCCCGCGCCGTCCCACGCGCGCAGGCCATCGGCCTCGTGCGCGGCCTCGTCGTGCCACCAGCCGACCTTCAGCACCACGCGGTCCCCGGCCGCGGTCCGCGCGGGCGCCACCCAGGAGGCGGCCCCGCCGGGCTGGAACGGCGGGCCCAGCCGGAGCGACCAGCGGCAGGCCAGGTCGTCGACGACGGCGGGCAGCCCGGCCAGCCAGGCCCGCCGCTCCAGGCCGTGATCGGGGTCGCCGGAGATGTCACGGACCAGGTCGTCGGGCAGCTCGAAGGCTGGCATGCGCTTAGCCTGGCACGTCGGCCCTTCTGGTCCCCGGAAGGCGCATCGCGGTCTTCCGAAGCCCCGGAAGGGCGCGCCCTTAATCCTTTCTTCATGTTCGCGGAGTAGACCTGGTCATGGGTCGGCGCCCGCCTGCAAGGGGAATGCGGTCCGTCAGCCGCGGCGGGCGCGACCCTTTCTCTGGGCGGAACCGGTCTGGACCTGGCCTGCCAGGCGTTGTCTACGATTCTGTGAACGATTCACGGAGGAGGAGACGCCTGCATGGCCGAGACCCAGAACCCCGGACGGCCGCCGTTCCGCGCCGACCACGTCGGCAGCCTGCTGCGCCCGCCCGAGGTGCTGCAGGCCCGCGAGGACTTCGCGGCCGGGCGCATCAGCGCCGACGACCTGCGCAGCATCGAGGACAGCGCGATCCGCGAGGTGGTACGCAAGCAGGAGGAGGTCGGCCTGCGCGCGGCCACGGACGGCGAATTCCGCCGCGAGTCGTGGCACATGGACTTCATCTACCAGCTCGGCGGCGTCAGGAAGGTCCAGGACGACACGATCAGGGTGGCGTTCCACAACGAGCAGAAGACCTACGAGTGGGCGCCGCCGTCCGCGCACGTGGTCGCCCCGCTCAGCCTCGAGCACACCATCTTCGGCGACGCGTTCTCGTTCCTGGCCGGCGCGGTCAAGACCGCGGTGCCGAAGCTCACGATCCCGTCGCTGAGCATGGTGCACTACCGCGGCGGGCGCTCGGCCATCGACGAGACCGTGTACCCCGACCTCGGCCAGTTCTGGGCCGACCTGGCCGCCACCTACGCCGAGGAGGTCCGCGAGCTGTACGAGCTTGGCTGCCGCTACCTGCAGTTCGACGACACCAGCCTGGCCTACATGAACGACCCCGCGCAGCGCGCGCACGTCGCCGAGATCGGCGGGGACCCGGAGCACCAGCACGAGCATTACATCGCGAACATCAACCAGGCGCTGGCCGGCCGGCCCGAGGACCTCGCGGTGACCACGCACATGTGCCGCGGCAACAACCAGAGCATGTGGGCGGCCGAGGGCGGCTACGAGTTCGTCGCCGAGGCGCTGTTCAACCAGCTCGACGTCGACGGGTTCTTCTGCGAGTGGGACGACGAGCGCTCCGGGGGCTTCGAGCCGCTGCGGTTTGTGCCCCAGGGCAAGCGGGTCGTGCTCGGGCTGGTCACCACCAAGCGCGGCGAGCTGGAGAGCAAGGACGCGCTCAAGCGGCGGATCGAGGACGCCGCCCGGTTCGTCGACCTCGACCAGCTGTGCCTGTCGCCGCAGTGCGGGTTCTCCTCCACCAAGGAGGGAAACGACCTGACCCAGGATCAGCAGTGGGCCAAGCTCCGGCTGATCGTGGAGACCGCGCAGGAGGTCTGGGGCTCGCTGTGAGCCCGGGTGTGTGCCGCCACACCAGGCAGGCGAGGGCGCCGAGGGGAATGGGCGGAAGGTAGGTGACGGCCCGGTACAGCAGCACGGCGGCAGCCACCTGAGCGCTCGCCTGGTGGCCGGTGCCCTCGGCCAGGATGCCCACCAGGCCGAGCTCGGTGATTCCGAGACCGCCTGGCGTAATGGGCAGGGCGGTCAGCAGGCGCACGAACGCGAAAGCCGCCAGGGAGGTCTGCCACGGCACCTGCGCCTGGGACAGGCCGGTGCCGCGCAGGCAGGCCAGCAGCACGGCCCACAAGATGAGGTTGCTGGCCACCGTGGCGGCGGTGATCCGCCAGCCGCGCGCCGCGACCAGGGCGGAGGCCCGGTCCCGGAAGCCGGACAGCGACCCTGGGGCCTGAGCCGGCGGCTGCCGCCGGGCCAGGCGGCAGGCCACGCCGGCCACGTGCTGCCAGGCCCGGTCGGCGCGGAGCGCGAAGGACTCGCTGTGCAGCAGCAGGCCGAGCCCGGCGGCCAGAGCGGCGAGCAGGGCCAGGCCCACGGCCGCGGCGGCGATCAGTACGGCGCCGGGACGGGCGGCCGTCGTCAGGACGACCAGCGCCAGGACCGGCAGGCCCAGGCGGGCAAAGACGTTCCAGATGCCCGACACCAGGGTGTACAGCACGTAGTCAGCGGTGCTGACACCCCAGCTGGACATCATCGCCCAGCTGACTCCCAGGCCGAGGGCGCCGCCGGCGGGAAGCGTGCTCGCTACCGCGTTGGAGCCGAGGTTCACCACCGCGGCCTGGCGCAGCCGCAGGGATGGCAGCACGGCGCAGATGAGGAACCAGTACGAGACCAGGCTGGCGGCGGCTGTGACGCCGACGAGCAGCACATAGAGCCAGGTCATCGCGTGCAGACTGGCCCACACGCTGCGGTAGGACGCGAAGTGCGGGAGAGCGAACCCGAAGACGGCCGCGACCACGGCGGCAGAGGCGGCGGTGCGGAGGACTCTCCGGCCGCGCCGCGACCCGGGCTTGTCGGCCGCCAGCTCAGCGTCCGCCCGGCTGGAGCACCTGCTGTGATGGGTCGCGGCTGGCGCGGCGGCGATGGCTGGCGAGGCGGGCGGGGTCAGGCCAGTGCACGGCGCTGACCCACCCCAGGTGCTCGAATATGCGGATCACGGCCGCGGAGATATCGACCTGATGCGGATCGGCGCCGTGCCGGGCGCAGGCGGGGTCGGAGTGGTGCATGTTGTGCCAGCTCTCGCCGAACGACAGCAGGGCAAGCGGCCACAGGTTGGTGGCGCGGTCGTGGCGGCGGGTCGTGAACGGACGGCTGCCGAACATGTGGCACAGCGAGTTGACGGACCAGGTGACGTGCTGCAGCAGGGCGACGCGGGCCAGCCCGGCCCACAGCAGCGCGGCCAGAGCGGTGTGCCAGGTGCCGCCGATCGCCCACCCGGCAGCGAACGGCAGCGCCAGCGAGAGGGCGCACAGGGCCGGAAACGCGGCCGAGATCCGCCGCAGCGCGGGGTCGGCCAGCATGTCGGGGGCGTAACGCTCGGGCGGGGTGGGATCATCGCGCAGCAGCCAGCCCACGTGGGCGTGGGCGAGGCCGCGGAGCTGGCCGGCCAGGCCGGTGCCGTACCGGTAGGGAGAATGCGGGTCACCAGGCCGGTCGGTGAACGCGTGGTGACGGCGGTGGATAGCGACCCAGCCGATCACATCCCCCTCGAAGCTCATCGACCCGGCGATGGCCAGCGCGGCCCGCAGGGGGCGGGCTGCGGTGAACGCACGGTGGGTCAGCAGCCGGTGAAAACCGACCGTCACCCCCAGCCCTGTGATCATGTAAAGGCCCACCGCCAGCAGGACTTCAGTCCAGCCCAGGCCGTGACCCCACGCCAGCCACACCGCAGCGGCCAGCCCAGCGAACGGCGTCACCACGATCGCCAGCGTCACCCCGGCCCGGGCGCGCCCCGCGGCAGAACACGGCCTCCGGCCGACGCCGGGAAACGGTGCCATGCCGTCATAACCGATCGTGGGCACACCTGGTCCAGCCATCACGCCCGCCTTTAGCCGGGAAAACGACACGCGAGGAGACGCCGACAATCGGCTCCTCAGTCAACGGAGAAATACGTGCCGCAGCCAGCCCAGGGGGCGGGGGACGGGCAGCAAAAAACTCCGGGTCCCGCGCTCCCGCATCTTCACGGACGCAGCTGCCAGGGTCCGGAGCAACGCCCTCAGACTACCGCTCCGTGACCATGACGTCCATGGCCGATACCAACCAGCGCCAACCGCCGGACGGGCCTGGGCCGCGGCTGAGGTTCGCCTACGGTGGTGGTCGTGCGGGTGGTGCGGTGGTGGGGCGTGGTCTCGTCGGCCCTGGCTCCGGTGCTGCTGATCGGGGGGTGGACACTGGCTGCCGCGCTGCAGCCGCGGCCTTTCAACGCGGTAGCCAGCACCATCAGCTCCCTGGCGGCGGTCGGCGCTGCCGACCGCTGGGTGATGACGCTCGCGCTGCTGGCGGTGGGTGCCTGCGATGTGGTGACGGGGCTGGCCCTCAGGCCAGCAGCGCTGCCCGGGCGGCTCATCCTCATCGCCGGCGGCATGGCGGGCATGCTGGTCGCGGCGACCCCAGAGCCCGCCCGTGGCGGGTCGGTGCAGCATGCGTTCTGGGCCACGGCCGGCTTCCTGGCCCTGGCGGTGTGGCCGGTCGGCGCCCGGAGGCGGGGTCCTCTGGTGCCATTCGGCCTGCGGCCGGCTGTGGCCGCAGTGGCCACCGGGGTGCTGTTCGGGCTGCTGGCCTGGTTCGGCGCGGAGTTGATCATGCGGGGGGCGCTGATCGGTCTGGCCGAGCGGGTCCTGACCGGGGCGCAGGCGGCATGGCCGCTGGCGGTGGTCCTGACCTGCCTGTGGGATTCTGAGGTTGCGAATTCAGGGAGGTAGGGCCATGGCAGCGCCGGATGTCTGGGTCGCCAAGGACGACGGCACCGATATCGTCCGCGCCGGTGCGATCGCCGCGGTGGGCCGCGATTACAACGGGAACATCACTGTCCGGCTGTCCGGGGGTGAGCAAGCGGTGGTCACGCTCGTGGACCACACTTTCGGCGGCGGCACCCACACGCCCGAGGATTTCCACCTGCAGCTGCTCAGGGTGGTGGCCGAACTGGCCGACACGGCCCAGCCCGTCGTCATCCGTCCCGTGCATGACGAGCAGCATGGCTGGCGGTGGGCCACCGGCCAGCTGTAGTCCGCGTGCGGTAGGGTGAGGGCACACGGTACATCGTGAGGCGTCGCCATCAGAGCGCGCCGGTCGTACATAGCTCGGTGAGCGAGCCGGTTTCCACGGACGTGGCGGCCCTCGAAAATGCGGCCACCCAAGTCCGAAAGACACTCTTTTGACCACTCTGCCCATCGAAAATACTCATGCGCCCCGGCGTCGCCCACGCCGTGCCCGGCCGCGTAAGGCCCGGCCTGGTACACAGGCCCGGCCTGGTACACCGCCGGCCCGCTCGGCACAGCTTGACCCGGGCCAGGGCCGCCCGCTCATGGCGGTCGGGCCCGACGTGACGTTCACCGCCCTGGGAGTTCCCGAGCCGATCGTGACCGCCCTGGCCCGGGCCGGAATCACCACGCCGTTCCCGATCCAGGCCGCCTCGCTGCCGGACGCGCTGGCCGGGCGGGACATCCTGGGCCGCGGCCGGACCGGATCCGGCAAGACGCTCGGGTTCTCGATCCCGCTGGTCGCCAGGCTGGCTGGTGGTCACACCAGCGCCTGCCGCCCGCGGGGCCTGATCCTGGTGCCCACCCGCGAGCTGGCCAGCCAGGTCCAGGCCGTGCTGCTGCCGCTGGCCCGGGCCATGAACCTGAGCGTGACCACCATCTTCGGTGGCACCGGGCAGAAGCCCCAGGTCGCGGCCCTGCGTAACCGCGTGGACATCGTCGTCGCCTGTCCCGGGCGGCTGGCCGACCTCATCCAGCAGGGTCACTGCCACCTGGGCGACGTGGAGATCAGCGTGCTCGACGAGGCCGATCACATGGCTGACCTCGGCTTCCTGCCTGTGGTGCGGCGGCTGATGGAGGCCACCCCGCCGGAGGGGCAGCGGATGCTGTTCTCGGCCACGCTCGACAACGCTGTCGACGTGCTGGTGCGGCGCTTCCTGAGCGAGCCTGCCGTGCACGCGGTGGACCCGGCCACCACGCCAACCGCTCTGGTCCATCACCTGCTCACCGTGGCACCGGCCGACCGGGTGGGCGTCGTCGCCGCCCTCGCGGGCGGCAAGAACCGGTCGCTGGTCTTCACCCGCACCAAGCACGGCGCCCAGAAGCTCGCCCGTCAGCTGACCGGGGCCGGGGTGCCGGTCGCCCAGCTGCACGGCAACCTCGGGCAGGGCGCCCGGGAGCGCAACCTGGCGTCGTTCGCCTCGGGCGCCGCCCGAGTCATGGTCGCCACGGACATCGCGGCGCGCGGTATCCACGTGGACGGCATCGACCTGGTGATCCACGCGGATCCGCCGGCCGAGCACAAGGCGTACCTGCACCGGTCGGGCCGCACGGCCCGGGCCGGCGCGGCCGGCACGGTGATCACCGTGCAGAGCCCGGCCCAGGCGGGTGACGTGCGCGTGCTGATGCGCCAGGCGGGCGTGGTCCCGCTCGCCGCTCACGTCAGCCCGGGCTCGGCCCTGCTCCGTTCCATCGCCGGCCCGCCGGGCGACCCGGCTTCGCTGCCTGTGGCGAGCGAAGCGCCATTGACCGCGAGCCGGGCCACCGGGCGTGGCGCCGTGGCGCTGTCGGCCGGATACCGCGGGCGCCGCAGGCGCTGATCAGGACCCGAGGTAGCGCAGGACGGCCAGCACCCGCCGGTTGTCGCCACCCGAGGCGGGCAGGCCGAGCTTGTCGAAGATGCTGGCCACGTGCTTTTCCACGGTGCCGCGGGACAGGACCAGGGCGGCGGCGATGCCGGCGTTGGACCGGCCCTCGGCCATCAGGCCGAGAACGTCGCGCTCCCGGGCGGTGAGCGGGTCCAGGCCGCCGGCCTGGCGGCTGGCGTTGAGCAGCTGGCTGACCACCTCGCGGTCCAGCGCGGTCCCGCCCGCGGCGACCCTGGCCACCGCGTCGGTGAACTCGGTCACGTCGGCGACCCGGTCCTTGAGCAGGTAGCCCACGCCCGCCGGGCTGCCCTGCAGCAGCTCGGCCGCGTACCTGGTCTCGATGTACTGGGACAGCATCAGGATCGCGGTGGCCGGGTGGGTGCGGCGCAGCTCCAGCGCGGCGCGCAGCCCCTCGTCGGTGTGGGTGGGCGGCATCCGGATGTCGGCCACCACCACGTCCGGCTCGTGCTGGGCCACCGCGGCCAGCATCGCGCCGCCGTCGGCCACCGCGGCACACACCTGGTGCCCCTCGTCCTCCAGCAGCCGGGTGAGCCCGGCCCGGAACAGGGCGGCGTCCTCGGCGATCACGATGCGCATCAGCCGGATGCTCTCATGCCCGCAGCGGCAGCTCGACCGTGACCCGCGTCGGCCCGCCGGGCGGGCTGTCGATGTCCAGCCGGCCGTCCACGACCGCGACCCGCTGCGCGAGCCCGGCCAGGCCGGTGCCGCGGTCCGGGTCGGCCCCGCCCTGGCCGTCGTCGGTCACCCGCAGCACCAGCACCCGGTCCTGCCCGGCCACCGCGATCCTGATCTTCCTCGCCTCGCTGTGCTTGGTCGCGTTGGCCAGCAGCTCGGCGGCGCAGAAGTAGGCGATGCTCTCGATTGCGGGCGTGGGCCGGACCGGGATGCTGACCGCCAGCTCGGCCGGGATCGCGTTGCCCGCGGCCAGGCTGGCCAGCGCGTCGGCCAGGCCGTTGTCCAGCACCGCCGGGTGGATGCCCCGGGCCAGCTCGCGCAGCTCGGCCAGGGCGTCCTTGGCGCCCTGGTGCGCGGCGCCGACCAGGTCGCGGACGGCCTCGAGGTCCGGTACCTCGCCGGCCGTGCCGAGCTTCTTCTTCGCCATGCCCAGGTTCATGGCCAGCGTAGCCAGCCGGATCTGCGCGCCGTCGTGCAGGTTGCGCTCCAGGCTGCGCAGCTGCGCGGCGGCGTCGTCGACGGCCAGCGCCCGGGTCTGCTCCAGGTCCCGCAGCCGCTGGGTCAGGCTGCCCGGGCCCAGCAGGCCGCGGATCAGCCACCGGTCGGCCGACACCACGGCGCGGGTCACCCACGGCGCCGCGAGCAGCATGATCACGCCCGCGGCGAACGCCGCGAACGTGCCGGGGAAGGTCGCGATCTGGAAGCTGCCGTGGAGCCAGCCGAACGGCGTGATAACCGGGACCGGGCTCAGGCGCACGCCGGCCGGGTGGTTGCGGAACGAGGCCCACCAGAACGGGTAGGTCAGGTTGACCAGCCCGGCGCCCCAGTAGATGATCACGGCCCAGGCACCGAGCGCCGCGACCGGCACCTTCAGCAGCAGGTAGGCCAGGGCCCGCCAGCCGGCGCCGTCGCGGAGCCTGGCGTCCAGGCCGGGCCGGCGGGCCGGGGGCGCGGTCACGTGCTCGCCGAGCAGCCAGCGGGCCAGATCGCGGCATACGCCGCCGAGGGCCCGGGTGACCCCGGTCGTCACCAGCAGGAGGATCAGCAGCCCGGCCGCCGCCACCGCGGCCAGCACCGCCAGCACGGACGGGTTCCCGTGCGTGACCCAGGGGCCGGCGGCGAGCTGGGCGAGCGCGATGACGGCGAAGAACCCGACGAACGGGAGGAAGACGATGAACGGCAGCCCCAGCAGGCAGTACAGGAGCTCGCGGCGGGCCCGGCCGGTGAACGGCGCGCGGGCCACGGCTCGCACCGCGGCCAGCGCAGTACTCACGTCCCCATTGTGACGCTCAGGCATCGCGGCGGACGAGCAGCCATCCGCTCACGATCAGCAGGACCGCGGCGTAGGCGGCGATGAGGCCCAGCCCGGCCCACGGCGACAACGGCGAGAACCCGGCCACCGGCTTGGTGGCGCCCAGCGAGTTCGCGTAGATGAGCTCGGGCAGGTACCTTCCCGCCGACGTGGCCGCGAGCCCGACCAGCGGCACGACGAACACCACGGCCAGGATCGTGGCGACCGCGGCGGCGCCGTGCCGGATGATCGCGCCCAGCGCGAGCCCGATGAGGCCGATCAGGCACAGGTAGGCGCCGGACAGCACGACCGCCCGCAGGACATCGGGCTGGCTCAGCGCGGGGCGCGGCACGCCCGCGCGCACGAACGGGGCCCCGGCCAGGAAGTCGGCCAACGTGACCAGCTCCCCGGCGACCAGGGCCACGACGCCGAACACCGCCGCTTTGGCCGCCAGCAACACGGGCCGGTGCGGAATCGCAGTCAGTGTGGACCTTATCGTTCCGGATGAATATTCGCTGGTCATCACCAGCACGCCGAGCACGGCAAACACCACGGAGCCCAGCGCCCCGCCGGCCAGGATGTTGTTGGTCACGTCGCCGTGCGGGTTCTTGGTGTTGAACCCGGCGGCGATGCCGATCGCGATCATCCCGGCCAGCGCCAGCAGCAGGGCCCACCGCACCGAGCGCAGCGTGCGGAGCTTGATCCACTCCATCCGCGCCGCGTGCCGGAACCGGTAATGCCCCCGCGATACCGGGGCCGCGGCCGCGGTCATGACGCCCTCCCCGCCTGGTACTCGGCGCTGCCGGTGGTCAGCTCCAGGAACGCGTCCTCCAGTGACGCCGAGCCGGCGGCCAGCTCGGCGACCGTGGTGTCGGCCAGCAGCCGCCCGCCGCCCACGATGATCAGGCGGCTGGCGGCCAGCGCGATCTCGCTGATCAGGTGGCTGGACACGAACACCGTCCGGCCCTCGGCGGCCAGCGATTTCATCAGGTCCCTGATCCACCGGATGCCTTCCGGGTCCAGGCCGTTGACCGGCTCGTCCAGCAGCAGCACGGCCGGGTCGCCGAGCAGCGCGGCGGCGATGCCGAGCCGCTGGGCCATGCCCAGCGAGAACTTCCCGGCGCGCCGGCCTGCGGCGCTGGCCAGGCCGACCTGGCCGAGCACCTCGTCGACCCGGGAGAACGGGATGCTGTTGCTGGCGGCCAGCGCGGCCAGGTGCGCCCGGGCGCTGCGGCCCGGGTGGAACGCCCGGCTCTCCAGCTGGGCGCCCACCTCACGCAGCGGCCAGCCCAGCTCGGGGTAGCGGCGCCCGCCGATCCTGGCCGTGCCGCGGTCGGGCGTGTCCAGCCCGAGCATCATCCGCATGGTGGTGGACTTCCCCGACCCGTTCGGGCCGAGGAAGCCGGTCACCACGCCGGGCCGGACGTCGAACGTCAGCCCGTCGACCGCGAGCACCCGGCCGTACCGTTTGGTCAGCCCTCGGGCCTCAATCATCGACCACCTCCAGGGGACAGGGGAGCTGTCGCGCCCCGGTCGGCGGGCACGCCCTCGTGGTGCCCTCGCCAGCAACGCTAGGAATCAGGCCCGCCGGGCGGAACGCGGAAACCCGCCGACCTTGACCGGGGGTTTTCTGCAGGGCCGGCCCGCCTACGATGAGCGCCGTGCAGGCCTTCGAGTCCGTGTCGACCTGGCGGCAGCCGGTGCCCGCGCCGGTGTCGGCCGAGCGCACCCGCCTGATCGGCGACGTGGCCGCCCGGGTGGCGGCGCTGGGCCAGGGCAGGCTCCGGGTGGCGGTCGACGGCCGGACCTGCGCGGGCAAGACCAGCTTCGGGCACGAGCTGGCCGCGGCGCTGCGCGGCCTGGGCCGGCCCACGATGCGGGCGTCCCTGGACGACTTCAAGAACCCGTGGCGCGAGGCGCGCGAGCTGGGCTACGACCGGCTGACCGGCGAGGGTTACTACCGCAACGCCTACGACTTCGGCTCCGCCAGGGACCTGCTGCTGGGCCCGGCCGGGCCGGACGGCTCCGGTGCCGTGGTGCTGTGCGGGCACGACCCGCTGACCGGCGAGGATCACCGGGACGAGGTCATCAGCGCCCCGCCGGACGCGGTGCTGATCGTCGACTCGGTTTTCGCGTTCCGGCCCGAGTACAACGAGTTCTGGGAGTACCGCATCTGGCTCGAGGTGGACGCCGGCCTGGCGCTGCAGCGGGGGATCGCCCGCGACGCGGCCCGGGAGGGCACCGAGGACGCCAGACGCGTGCACCGGGACCGCTACGGGGCGGCCGAGGCGATCTACCTCGCCGAAGTTGACCCGCTGCGGCTGGCCGACCTGGTCATCGACAACCGGGATTTCGCCCGCCCGCGGATCATCGGCGGCCAGGCGGCCTGACCCGTTTTGCGGGGGCCGCCTGCGTGACGTTGCGCCGGCGCCGGGATCTCTGAGCCGCCCTCACCGGTACGGCGGATGCGGTTGCCGATGACTCTCAGTGACCCTAAGCTGCAACTCGCTTACTAAGAGTGATCAGGTCAGGCCCGTGTCCGCCCACGCGGGTGCAGGCTCCCGAGCAACCCGTGCTTCCGGCTGAAGGAGACCCCGAGCGGTGCAGAGCGAACCCGGCCCGTCTGGCCCGCAGCGGCCATTAAGCGCTGACGGCAGGCACGGCCCGGTACGCCCGTCCCTTGTGCTCACGGGCCGCCTGCCCGCGATCGCCGTGCTCGCCCTGATCGCGATCTCGCTGATGGTGTTCCAGTACCAGTTCCGCCACCTGGAGGCGGCCACGGCCGCGGATCTCTACAACCTGGTGACGCCCACCCTGGCCGCGTCCAGCGCCCCGATCATCTGGTTCGGGCTGGGCCGGAGCGGGGCGTTCGGGCTGGTGATCACCCCCGACTGCAGTTCGGCGCTGCTGATCGCGCCGCTGTGCGGGCTGGGCATCGCGCTGATGATCCCGCGCCGGCTCACGGTGGGCCGGGTCACCAAGGCGCTTACCGTGGCCGCGGCCGTGATGGTCGCCGGGAACATGCTGCGGATCGGCGTGATCGCGCTGGCCATCCGCGTGGACGGCATCGGGACCGGCTACCAGGTCGGCCATCTGGTGCTGGGCTCACTGGTCAGCATCGTGTGCATCGCTCTCGCCCTGGCGCTGCTCACGCTCATCCTCACATCCCGAAGCGGCCAGGTCCTGGCCGCTCTGCGGCAAAGGCATCGGAGGGTCGAACAGTGAACAGTTCCGCTGGGCAGGTTGCGATCGCGCTGGCCCAGGCCATCGCGTTGATGATGAGCGTCGCGTTCATCACGTACGCACTGATCATCTTGGTCCCTTTCGTCCGGGACCGGGCCCGGCGGCCGGGCGATTCCAGGACGCTGGCCTGGCACTTTTTCGTTCCGGCCCTGAACGAGGAGCGGGTGATCGGGCGGACTCTCGACTACCTGAG
>Ga0070714_100001348_pt1 | contig 17764 bp, 12 predicted proteins | sample LARL83metaG_FD_65450 | JGI IMG/M metagenome (GOLD analysis project Ga0070714, IMG submission 65450) | Corn, switchgrass and miscanthus rhizosphere microbial communities from Kellogg Biological Station, Michigan, USA - LAR L8-3 metaG | ecosystem: Host-associated > Plants > Roots > Rhizosphere ... | reverse complement strand
GGTCACCAGATCGCCGGGCTTGGCGTGGGTCACGCTCGGCGTGATCGAATCCACTGCCAGGTCGGCGTACATCACCCCGGTGCCGGACAGGTTCGGGTCGATGGTCACGTTCGCGGTCTGACAACCCCCGGGTGGGAAGTTGAAGGACCCGCTGATCTGATCGGCGGGCGCCACGCACGCAACCTCGAACGCGGCACGGTCGGGCGTGTTGATGATCTGCGCGGTCAGCGTCGCGGTGAGGGTGGCGCCGGGGGCCAGCGGCGGGTAGTAGCACGTCCACCCGGAGTTCGCGGTCCCCAGCACGCTGCTCGCGCCAGGGCAAGTCTGTGAGACCAGGATGAGATCGCCGATTCCCCGAGCGAGGTCGATGGCGGGCTGTTCGGCGACCGTCCCGCTGTTCTGGGCGGTGATCGTGAACGTCACATCGGACTGCTCGGGAGCATGGGTCACGTCCGGTGTGTTGGTCACGATCACCAGATCGTCTGACGTGGCCGCGCGAGCGGTGTGCGCCAGTAACGCGGGCCCCGCCAGCGCGAGCAGCAGTGCAGCACCGATCGTCACCGCGTGCCGAGACCGCCTGTACAGCAAACGCATCAAGCCCCCTTCAAATCCAGTTGCGGCTGCCGGGCCCCGCCGCGACACGCAGATGCTAGTCCTGTCCTGCGGGCTTGGTCAAAAATGACGCAGCCGAGCGTCTGCGTCGGCTGCCGCCCATGTCGATCCGGGCGATCCAGATGTCGCGAGGCCGTCGGAAAATGCGGAACAGCGGCAATCCGGGTTGGCGGGCGGTTCCGCGGAACCGTTCACCTGGTGGGTGAACGGTTCGCCGCTGTCAGGCGGTGTCGGCGATCCAGTGGCTGTGGAGCTTGAGCAGGTTGTGGGTGCGATCGCGCCGAGGTCATGTGAGCTGGCGATTCCTTTCGCGATAAGCACTTGTCCGGTCGGAGCGTTTGTCACGGCTCCCGTTCGGCGATCGCGACAGTGCCGGCAGTTTGTTGGACGTCGATTCGGAGCAAGCACGATCACGTCTTGCGTAGGCACGGACAGTACCGACGGTCGCCCGCGACCTCGATGACCGGGCTGTCGCTTGGCCAGAGGGAGCGGTCATCTCATCGCTGCCGGCGCACGCCCTGCCACAACTCGTCGATTGGGGAAGCGACGGGCCTTGTCGTCTCGGGGGCCTAGGGGTGCACGGATCGCGCACAGCCGGGCACTCGATGCTGGTTCAGGGCGGGCATGTCGAGACGGACTTCCGCAAACGTGAGGAGGAGAAGTTCGCCAACTCCGTGTCGTAGTTCCCCAGCTCGTCCCACGCGGAAGTCAGGGTCCGCGTCGTAGGCTGTGCTGGTCTCCGATCTGACTACGGAAGCGCGGTGGTCGGCGCCGATGACGTCGGCGGGCACTTCCGCAGTCCTGCCGAGCGTCAACTCCCGAGGGCCGACATACCGGCTTCTGCGATTCGTCCTTCTGTCGGGCCGATTTTCGCGTCAGCGACGTCAGTCAGCGCGCTCTAGATGCTCGTCGTTGACATTACATCTCGAGCAGGTCAGCGACGTCGTCAACGTCACCGACAGCCGCCGCGCGGGCGCTTTGTCCACTCTGCGCCGCCTCGCTGACATGTCAGCCACGTGAATCGTCTGCGGCGCGAGGGTCCGCGCAACCAGTGGGTGATGCGGTTGTCGTACCGGGTGGGCGTTCACGAGCTCGGCGATGCGGTCACCTTGTACCTATGAATTGAGTTCCGCGGTACCGGCGATGACCGCAGTAACTCGTGCCGCGCAGGTGCGCTCGCCGTTCGACCGAGTATCAGCGCGAGCCGGCGGCCGCGCTCGAAGACGAGGTCGACGTTGTGGCTGAACCGGCCGAGCGGCCGGACCCGCAGCAACCTGTGCAGCTGCGGGCCGTGGTTGATCTCGTACTGCCTGATGGCGTCCCACGTCGGCCGAATGCCGTCAGCGCGCATGCCGTCAAGCAGTCGCCGCGTGAGCGGACTGCCGAGCGCATGTTGAAGTTTCACCACCCGCCAGAACAGCTCGGACCCGGGGAAGATCGACGGGAAGCGCTGTCGCGCAAGTCCAGCGTAGTAGCGGACGTTCTCGACTCCGGCCTGCACCGAATAATCCGGATCGGTGCTCAGACGCTGATGGTCGAAGTGGCGGTCTCGCGACTCCTCGGGATGGATCTGGAAGTACCCGCGCTCCCCGAGCCTGGTGACGACGTCGATGCGTCCGTCTGACTCCACGGCGATCCAGCCGAGGAGCAACTCGAGCGGGATGTCGCCGCGATGGCGATCCAGCAGCGGCAGCAGCTGCAGAAAGCGTCGGTACTCCGTGGCGGCGACACCCGAGCGTTCCGGCGCGGGTGGCATCGGCGCGGACCGGGCGGGACCACCCGTTCGGGGCACGAGCCGCGAGGGCCCGAGCCGCGAGGGCCCGTCGCCGGAGGCGCTGGCACGGGGAACGTCGGCGGAGGCGTCCGCAAGGATTCGCCAGCCGTACGCGCGCGGTATCTCCATGTGGCCGAGCGAGCTCGCCTCGACGCGGTAGGTCGCCGCAAGCTCGCGATCGAGCAGGGGCGCGAGCGCTGCCGACACCCGACGGCTGTGGCTCGCGGTCTTGGTGCCCGGGCGGTAGAAGACGCGCATGGCGCCTCGCTGAGCGGACGGGCGGCCGCGATCCTGGGCAACGTGGCGCCGGGCCCAGGCAAGCAGCGCGTCCGCGGGGCCGTAGAGAGCGTCGAAGACGTGGACCTCGTCGGGATCGACGAAGCTCAGCAGGCGCATCAGGGGCGCGCCACCGCCGGAGTGCGCGGTCAGGATGAGGCGGCGCCTCCGGGGCGTAGGGCTCCGGTTCGCCGTGGCAAACTGCTGCAGCGACGAGTCGACCAGCCGCCGCACACCGTCCTGGCGACCATTGGTTCCGTCGAGGGCAGGGAATGTGTACACGTAGCGGGCTCCCCCGGTCTGCTGCACGCCGGTGTCGTAGCCGCGCGGGAGGATGGTGAGCGTCGGGCGCGAGCGGCCGCGTCCAACCGCGCCGTCCACCGGTGCAAGGTCGAGACCGCTGACGGGCTCGATGTCGCTCGGCAGCGAAAGGCCGCGCCGTGAATAGCCGTGAAGGTGGACCACGACGTCGATCTCGGCCGGCACGGCCGGCATGTCATTCCAGCGCAGCACAAGCGCTGGCGGGTTACCGCGATGCGCCGCCAGCACTGCCACCGTTGGCACCTCGAGTCGCCCGGCGCGAGTTCCGCCGCCACGAGGGGCAGGACCCGTAATGCCCGGAGTTCCAACACGTCCCGCGACAGCTGGCGGGTTGTACTCCCAGTGCCACGGCTCGGCCTCATAGGGATAAAAGCCGAACCGCCGTGCGTTCGTGAGTAGCCACCCATAGGCCGGCATGGTGCGCAGCTGCGCGACGTTGCCGCTGTCGTTGCGTGCACCAAGGTAGAGGTCGACCGCCCGCCCCGATTGGTGGGCGCTCGAGCCCGGCGGTGCGACCCACCGGCGTGCAGCCTCCGGAGATCCGTAACGCACAAGCGCAGACCGCCACAATCGCTCCTGCTGCTCGCCGCTGCGGTAGCCCGAGACAACGAGCAGCAGCGGATCGGCGATCCCGTCAGCGCGCGCCGCGCGCAGCATCGCCGTCCATGCCTCGGCGGCACGCCGATGCAGCGTCACCGAGCCCTTGATCCCGCGAATCACGACGACGTCGGAGGCGGGCGGATCGCGCTTGTCCTGGACACGACCTCCGCCCGGCGACTCGACCGCGACGGGATCGAACGCGCCGAGGGTCGGCGGGGGCGTCGACGCGAGCTCGCGGAGCGAAATTGGTTGTGAGGCCGCGGCGGTCACGTGACACCGTCCGCTGCAGGAACCGGGCCAACACTGCATGCGCCGGGGCCGAAAGCTGTTGGGATCTGCCGCCGCGCGGCGTGTCGCGGAAGACCCCGGTAGCCCCTACGTTGCGGCCGCCATCATGCACAACCTCACCCTCGAAAAACCCACAATCGCGCATCCGCGTCCACTCTTGGAGGAGGTGTATGTTCGGATCGCTTCCGAAGGAACGGCACGGCTCTTCACTCTGAAGGGGGCGGACGCGATATGTCCCGGAGGGCGCCGGTGGCGCACATCGATGAGCGTGTATTCGGCTCTGACCGGGCCGAGGTCGTTCGCGATGATGCCATCCCGGGGGGGCCATCCCGGGCCGCTCCAGATGCGCCTGACACCGCAGCCGGGCGGTGTCGATGGCGACGAGCATCTCGAGGCGCTCGCGCAGTCGGCGTCGACGTCGTCGGCATTTCGCCGCAGACGATCGACGCAGACGATCGAGCAACTTAATGGCCGCTTTCCCGCGGGGAGCGCTCATGGGCCACTCGAGACACACGGTCGCGGCGTCACACTCCGCTCGCCGCGACTCCGCGCACAGCCGCTTCCGCCACGCTCGCGCCTCTCGCGCGATCTGGCCCGGATCTTGCAGGTATCCGGGCGAACGGCCGGCTCGGCAGGAAGGTCAGCGCATGACGGCAACGGCGACAGGCGAATCCCACGATCAAGAATTAGCTGAACATCCATCATCCGGCGGCTCGGGGCTGTGTGAGGCGATCGCCCGCGTCACGCGTGAGCAGTTCGCACGCTGGCGGCCAGCGGTTGCCCCACCACTGAGCGAGACATCCGCGGCCGCGAGCCGCATCCTGCGCGAGTACTACCGCGTCGGCGTAGGTGTCAACATCACCGATGCGCAACTGCAGAGCGCGGAATTCCAGTCCGCCCATCCGTGGAGCGCGGTCTTCGTGTCCTACGTCATGCGCACCGCCGGTGCCGGACCGGCGTTCGCATACTCGGCCGCCCATCAGACTTACATCCGCGCGGCGCGGCGCAACCGGCTAGCAGCCAACGCCGCGAACCCGTTCTGGGCGTTTCGGGCCAGCGAGGTGGCCCCACGGGTCGGCGACCTCGTGTGTGCCGCGCGGATGCGCAGCGGCGCGACGTACGACAACATCGCCGACCCACGCCCCCGGGCCACGCACTGTGACGTCGTGGTCGAGGTGCACCCGGGACGCATCCGAGTGATCGGCGGCAACGTCGGCCAAACCGTCGGCGACAAGTGGCTGCAGACGCTGCCGGACGGCCGGCTCAGCCTCACAGGCCGTCAGCGCCGGTTCTTTGCGGTGATCCGCTGCGGAGGTCCTGCCGGAGCGCCAGCCCCCGCCTCGGACCTGAACTCCCGCGTCGTACGCGTCATGCGGCTTCTCGTGCAGCGCTACAGATTCCCAGTCAACGGTGCAGCCGGCCTCGTGGGCAACCTGGTCGCGGAGTCCTCCGTCATGCCGAACCGGATCGAGGGCAGCAGCGCAACGACGCCGATGCGCGCGCTGGACTTCAGCGGCCGCACCCAGGACTTCACCCCAGAGCAGGTGCGCGACCGCAATTTCGCCCGGCGCACGGGCCCGCGTTACCCCGGCGTCGGCATCGCGCAGTGGACCTCGGCGCAGCGACGGGCCGGACTCTTCCAGCACACCTTCAACGGGCGGCAGCTCGGGTCGGCGATCCTGTCGGATCTCGACGCGCAGGTGGATTACCTCGTGACCGAGCTGCGCCGCGACTATCGCTCCGTGCTCACGACTCTGATGGCGCCAACCGTGACCGCGGAGCAGGCATCTGACGCGGTCGTCCTGCGCTTCGAACGGCCGGCCGCGGTGCTCGATCGCCCCGTAACCGACCCCAGTGTCCAAGACGTCCTTCAGCGCCGACGTCGCTACGCGGCGGAGGCGTTGCGAATGAACCGGGAGGCCCGATGAGAGCCAAGATGCGCAACACCTTCGAGATCGTCTCTGTGGACGAGGAGGGCTACCGATGGCGGCTGGTCGCCGACGGCTACGAGCTGGCGGAGAGCGCGCGGACCTACCGGTCGCGCAAGCGCGTCCGCAAGGCGATCGCAGCGCTGCGACGCGCCGACGTCGTCGACCGGACGTCCGACGAGCCGTGCGGGATTGCCCTCCCCGACACTCACTTTGCGCTCGTGAAGGATGTCGAACCGCTGATCGTCGGAGCGCCGCCACGCCGACGCAAACATAAGCGCCATAAGCGCGACGACGAAGCCGCGCTGGAGGCGGCCGCCGCCGACTTGGAAGCGCAGGCGCTCGAAGAGGCGGCGATCGCAGAAGAGCTCGGGTCCGCAGCACGCTCTGAGGCCGTTGTCGCCGAAGCCCAGCGGCGGGGCGCAGCGGCGAAGGCACGCAAGGCTGTGGTGTTCGGGGATCCGGGCGCCGCGGTCGAAGCTCGCGTTGAAGCGGCGATCGCCGATGAGCTTGAGGAAGACGCGACCGTCAAGGAAGCTGCGTCCGAGGCGCTCGAGGCTGACGCCAAGGCGAAGGCCAAACAGGCCGGCAAGACGAGAGGCCAGGCGCGGACCAGGCGACGGTCAGGCAAGCCGGCCAGTTAACGGAGCCCGACGCGAGCGCCCCCACGCGCCGTGAGCCAATCGCCACGCGTCGACGCGGCAAAGCTAGCGCCCGTCGATGCCTGGATCGAGGTGATCGGCGCTCCTCACTCGCTCGTGGAGCCGGTCGTGCGCGGTCTCGGCGCGATCGGCGTGGAGCTGCACTCGCGCGGGCGGGGGGACGGCCAACGCAGCCACGGCGTGGTCGTGTTTGCCGGCGCCACGTCCGCCGCCGCCGACTCGATCCACGCGATGGTCGACGGCGGCACGGAGCGCATCGTCGCCGTGTCCGCCGACGACACGTTCGGTGGCGACAGCTGGGCGCTGATGCGCGCAGGCGCGTCGGACGTGTTCAGCTGGCGCGACGCAGCCAGCTCGGCGCGGCAGGTGGCCGAGCGGCTGCGCCGGTGGCACGTGATCGACGAGCTCGTGGCTTGCCGGCAGGTCCGCGAATCACTGGTCGGGGACAGCCCGGTTTGGCAAGCGGTAATGCGTGACGCGGTCGAGGTTGCGCGCTTCACCAACGCCGCGGTCCTGATCACGGGCGAGAGCGGCACGGGGAAGGAGCGGGTGGCGGAGCTTATCCACGAGCTCGATGCGCGCCCGAACAAGCGACAGTTCGTCGTGCTCGACTGCAGCACGGTCGTGCCGTCGCTGTCGGGCAGCGAGTTCTTCGGTCACGACAAGGGCGCGTTCACGGGCGCGTCGGCGCCGCGCGAGGGCGCGTTCGAGCTGGCTCACGGCGGCACGCTGTTCCTGGATGAGGTCGGCGAGCTGCCCACGCCGCTGCAGGCGGAGCTGCTGCGCGTCATCCAGGAGGGCACCTTCAAGCGCGTCGGCAGCAACGCCTGGCGTAAAAGCCGGTTTCGGCTCGTGTGCGCGACCAACCGCGACCTCGCGGGCGAGCGGGCGACTGGGACGTTCCGCACCGACTTCTACTACCGCATCGCCGGCTGCACGCTGCGTCTGCCTACGCTGCGCGACCGTCCCGAGGACATCCTTCCGCTCTTCAACCACTTTTTCCGTGAGGCGCGGCCCGACTGCGAGGTGCCGCAGCTCGAGCACGCCGTACGCGAGCTGTTGGTGAACCGCGCCTACCCGGGCAATGTCCGCGACCTACGCAGCCTTGTGCTACGGATTGCCCACCGCTATCTCGGCGCGGGCGTCGTGACCGTAGGGGATATCCCGGACGCCGAGCGCCCGTACGCGGATCCGCCGGCCGACGAATGGCGTAGCGGCTTGGCGGATTGCATCCGCCGCGCTGTGAAGCTCGGCGCGACGCCGAAGCAGATCGCCGCGGCCGCGGCGGACGTGGCGTCCGCCGCGGCCCGTGAGCTAGGCGATCAGCGGTAGGCACCGGCGCGCGCCCCTTGGCGCATCAGGAACGACGGCACCTGCTGGCCGCCGCTGCGCTGCGTGAGATCCACACCGGTCACCGCACGGTAGGCGTGGATGTAGCCCTGGACCTCCGGGCGCCAATACCGCGCCCAGTTGGCGGCCTGGTTGGGGTCGATGACGACTGACCAGGCGCCGAACCGGATCCCTAGCAGCAATTGCTCGCCGAACACGGACAGATCGCGGAAATGAACGACCGACGTGTCCGACCAGCCCTGCAGCTTGTTCATCGACTCCACTGAGGCGATCCACGCCTCCGGGTAGGCGACCATTGTCCGCATCGGCAGGAACTCGCGCATCTCCGGGGTCGCAAGGATCCACTGGTACATCAGCACCTCGTGGCGTGCCGTCCAGGGCAGGCTGTTGTACTGGTTGTGGGCGCCCTCGGTCAGCAGCAGGTGTGTCTCCTTAAGCGCGTTGAGCACCGGGAACCCGTCGGCGATCACCGTGGTGTTGTCGTCCTGCAGATAGAAGACCGCGCAGAGCGAGAGAAGGTCGTGGAAGGCCTCCATGAACCGCATGCGCGAATCCGCACCGCGCACGCGCCGGTGCCCGTGCGCCGAGAGCCGCAGCCCGTAGTGATGGTCGTACTCGTACGCCCGCCTCCCGATCGTGAGCCGGTGCTGCTGATCCTGGACCATGCCCCACAGCAGGTTGTTAAGCGGCCGCAGCGGATTGATGTCCATGCTCATCAATGGGTCGCGCCCGCGTACGCGCCGGTTCTGAAAGCGGCGGATGATTGCGTTCATCGTGGCGAACACACCGCCCTCGTCGGCCCAGTACTCGTGCAGAAGCTCCAGGAAGCAGGGGCGCTCGAGCTTCTCCGCGAGAATGCCGAAGCACACGTCGGCGGCGTCCTCGTCCTCGCGCTCGAGCCCGATGATCGGCACGTCGCCGAGCTGGCGATGGATCAGGGCGAGGTACGGCACGACCTTGAGGAACTCGCCTTCACCGGCCGCGATACGCCGCAGGTAGTGGCGCATCTGGCGTTCGAGGTCGTCCCGCGTCACAGTGCGGTCGAGCCGGGCGCTCTCCTCCTCGAGGTCGACGCGGTTGAAGTCGCGCAGGTCGACGCCGCAATGCGTCATGAGAAACACCTCGGTGGCGGCCTTTAGCACTCGGTAGCGATCGACGTTCGGGAAGGGCAGCGCGGTCCGGCGCTTGACCTTGTGCAACCGGTGGTGCGCCTCTTTGCCCTCCCGCCGGCTGAACGGCTCGTCCGGGTCCTCGCACAGCAACGCCTCGATGAACCGGCTGTAGCGGTCGTAGCTCAGTGCATTGGCACTGTTGCGTATGGCCACCCACAGGGGCTGGTCGGAAGTCGGCGGGACGGCGGCGCGCTTGAGCGTCACCGCGACGTCATCGCCGGCGGCGAACGGCCGCGGCGTGACCTCAATGTCGTCCGAGGTGAGCTCGAACGATCCGCCCGTGGCCGTGTTGGTGAACGCAGCGCGGACGCGCCACGCGCCGACTTCGAGCGGGGTGGTGTCCAGGGTGGCCCGAATCTCCTCCGAACCGTCCCCGCCCAGGGCGAATGTGCGCCCGGTTACCGTCGTGGCGCCGAGCAGTGCGACGCGAGCGTCGTCGCGCGACAGCCGGACCGGCCCCTCGACGGTCCACTCCACCGCATAGTCACCCTCGTCGCACGCCGAGATGGAGGCGATCAGGAGCACGATCCCACCAACGCTGATGCGCGGCGGCTGCGCGGTAATCGTGTGTTCGCGGGGCTCCGGTGTTCTGGCGACTGACGTCATCATGTTCCTCCTCTGTCAGGTGGCAATCGGGATGCGCTGGGCCTCACCGACCCAGATCGTGGGCTGACCAACGAACATCTCGGTCTCTCTGGTCGCCCGGGCCGTCTCGAGCGTGCTCCGCACGGCCCACGAGCGAATCAAGCGCAGCAGCAGCCGGCTCTCGCGCTCGGGAGACAGCCGGCCGCTCGCCCGCGCCTGCCCGAGGACGGCGAAGGCAACTGTGGGTGGCGCAAGCTCCATCCGGCTGGGATCGGCCTCCCAGGACGCGTAGCGCCGCAGGAGCGCGGTGCGGCGCACCGCCGGGTTGTGGAGAACCTCGCCGAGCGAGCATCCGCGCAGTCGCGGGGGCTGGTGCTCGACGAGCAACGAGACCAAAGCGGGGATCGTGCTCCGGAGCTCGCCGATCGTGGCCTGCAGGTCGGGACGGACCCCGGCGATCGGGTACATGGCCCGCCATGTCGCGGCGAGTCGCTCCCATTGGGGATCGGGGTACAGGCGATCGCCGATCGCGCAGCTGAGCAGCACGCGTACCCATGGCATGGGGTGCGGGTCGTCGTGGGAAGGCCGAAACACGAACCCGCGCGGCAGGCTGGCGAGGCCGATCAGCCCGAGCGTCGAACCGATCCCGATCCTGCTGATCGCCCATAGGTCGGCCACGATCTCGGAGACCCACCGGTCCCAGAGATCCCAGGCCCCCGGCATCGGCGTGTGCCGGCGGGTCGCGTCAAGCCGCGGGCGCAGCGACTCCACCAGGCGCAGCAGCGCCGCCCCCTGGTGGCCCACCTCGTGGACAAGCGAGGAGGCGATGCCGTAGCCGATCATCCGCTCACGCGGGATCCGAATCAGCGCAACCGGATTGCCGCCGCCACCCGGCAGCCTCGTCTGGACGCGCCGGATCGAGCCACCGAGCCCGCGGTGCAGCGAGCAGAGCACGGGCGGGCCTTGGTAGAACCCACCGGGCAGCATGAGCGCCTCCGCGGCCGCGACGTCGAGCCCGGACAGAAGGACGCCGTTGTCGTGCTCGCTGCGCTGCGTGATCACTTCGGAGAACAGGTCGAACTGAGACAGCGCCGTCTGGAAGCTCAGCCGGAGCATCCAGAACCGGCGCTGCTGCTCGGCCGCGGGGGCCGTGGCCCCCGGGCCGCGCAGCCAGCGCTGGAACGCTCGGGCGCGGCGCCGTACCTCGCGCCGGCCGGCGATCAGGTAGCGCTCGATCCGAGACAGCGCGGCGGGCGACAGCGCCGCCGCCGCGAGGTAGGTCTCCTGGAGCACGAACGGCTGTACCGATGCAAGCCGCGTCAACAACGCGCGCGTCTCCTGGTCGAGCAGCCAGGTCGCTGAGGGCTCATCGGTCATCGACGTCAGCCGTCACGGCTACCAACGGCCGTTCGCGCGGCCGGCGCCGTACTCGCCGTACTCGCCGAACTCGCCGCCGCCGCCGCCGTCGTCGTCGTCGTCGCCGCCGTAGCCGCCGCCGTAGCCGCCGCCGTAGCCGCCGTAGCGACCCCAGCCGCGGTAGCGACCCCAGCCGCGGCGACCCCAGCCGCGACGACCCCAGCCGCGACGGCGGCCCCACCATTCGGCCTCGCTGCCGCCGCCACCGCCGGGTTGACCCCCGCCGGCGCCGGCGGGTGCCTGTGGATGTGCGTCGGGCGCGCCACCCGGAGGCGGCGGCGCCGGGGGCGGCTCCGCCATGGGCCCCGGTGGGGTGGGCAGGCCCGGAGGCGGCGGCATGACCGGTGGCGGAGGCGGCATGACCGCCGGCATAGGCGGCGGCTCGGGCGGCGGCGGCGGCTCGGGCGGCGGTGGGTAGTAGGCCCACGGGTAGCCGTAGCCGTAGCCGCGGTAAGGCCAGTAGCGCGCGCCGTAGCCGTAGCGACGCCAGGAGTACGGGCGTCCCCAACGCCGGTAGCGCCAGTTGCCATAGCCGTAGTAGCGGCGGGCGAACGGCGAGACTGCGCGCAGGCCGCGATAGAAGAACGGCCGGGCAAAGTGCCGCGCGGCGCGGAAGACCGACCACTCGCCGACGAGCTCGGGTTGCGCGCCCGCGGGCGCCATCGCGGCCTCGCGCGCGGCCGCCGAGGTCAGCTGGACGACGCGCCGAGCTGTTTCGTAGTGTCCCTGCTCGTGATCGAGCTCGCCGGCCTCAGCCTCGAGCAGCGATCCGCCGCCGGTGAGCGCCGCCTGCGCGACCGGCGCGACGGCGTTGACCAGCGCGCGCCCCTGCGGGGAGTCCACGGCGCGCGCGATGCCCTGCGCGGCGCGGCCGACGGTGTTGACGATCCCGCCGAGCAGTCGTGTCAGCTCGTCCTCGTTAGAGACCTCCATCATGCGCCGGGTGAACTGCGCCTCCTGAGCCGGCGACAGGGGCGCCTCGTTGTATTCGGCCTCATTGCCCAGCACCGTCTTGAGCAGCCCGCCGAGGAAGTGCTCTTCGGCTTCGCCGGCCTCTCCCGGACCGGCCTCGGCTTCCCACTCCGCCTCGCCCTCCTTCAGCAAACCGCCGAGCACCCCGCCCAGCACCTTGCCGACGATGGGGATCAGCGGGAAGAAGCGCTCTTCCTCGCCCTCGCCGTACTCGGCCTCGCCGGGTCCGTACTCCCCGGACTCGGCCTCGCCCGGCCCGTACTCCCCGTACTCCGCCTCGCCCGGCCCGTACTCGCCGTACTCGGCCTCGCCGGGTCCATACTCCCCGTACTCCGCCTCGCCGGGTCCATACTCCCCGGACTCGGCCTCGCCCGGCCCGTACTCGCCGTACTCCGCCTCGCCGGGTCCATACTCGCCGTACTCGGCTTCGCCGGGTCCGTACTCGCCGTACTCGCTCTCACGTGGAGGGCGCTGCCGTCTACGCCGGCGCCCGTTCCCGTACTGCGACATCTCCGCGGTCTCGAACATTTGTCGTCTCCCGTGCTGGTTGGTGTGCTGGCCGATCACAAGGGGTGGGACCCGAGGAGCCCCGGTGCAAACTCCCGGCCGGCCTCAGCGACCGCCCGGCCGACCGGAGCCGCCGCTGATCCGGCCGCAGCGGCACGCGCGAACCGAACGAACTGGCGCGCGATCTCGTAGTCGCGGTCCTCGGCGCTGACGCCCTCCAGCTCAACGCCGAACACGCGGGACGCCCGCCGCGCCGCGACCGAGGCGGGCGGCGCAGACCCCAGCGCGGTCGTCAGCGTAGGAACCGTCCGCTCGGCGATCTGTTGGAGCGCGCCGAGGAGCTCGTCGCTGGACCGCGTGCCGATGCGCCCAGCCGTCTCCGCCACGAGCCTGCCGAGGAATGCCTGCAGCTCGGACGCATTGACGACGTCGAGCAACTCGGCCGCCAGCTCGCTCGTTCGGTCGATCGGCGGAAAGCCCCGGTGCGCGTGAGCCTGCGATTGGTACATGCCATGGGTCGCTGCAAGAATCGGGCCAGACGCCCTCATGGAACGGGGGCGGGCTGCCGGGAGCGCCCGGCCGGCGGGAGCCACCCCCGGGTGACGGGCCGGGCCGCGCCGACGTAGAACCGCGCCTGCAGGGGATATCCGGAGCCGTCGACCCGGCCGGCGCGCCAGGGGTTGGACCCGACCTTCGTCTCGTAGGGCACCGGCGACGTGACTTTGTTGTCCCGCACCGTGGGGCACGTCACGAAGAAGCTGTAGGTTCGCGCGCCGTCTGAGTAGCTGAAGCTGCCCTCGGACCCGCGTGGGCTGAGCGGCGTGTCCTGCAGCCACGCGTCGAATCGAGCCCCGGGCTGGATCATCATCGGCGGCGGGACGACCCAGTACGAGGCCGAGTCGCGTCCCACGGCCACCCGGATCAGCGGTCGCCCCGTGTTGTTCTGGATACGGGCATAGCAGGAGTAGTCGCGCCCGTGGACGATGGCTGAGCGCAGGCGGCGGACCCGCGTGGGGAAGATGCTGGCGCCGAACGGCGCGACGGCGAACACCTGCGCGGTCGCGCGCTCGACGTCCACCCGGGTGAACGTAGTCGGCGTCCCGGTCACCGCGTCGGGGAGCGAGACGCAGGCGTAGCCGTTGTTGACGTAGTCGACCGGCGAGACGTCGACCCCCGCCACCGCGCTGTGCGTATGGCCCATCACCGTCAGGTCGCTCCCTGTCTGCATCGCGAGACGTTGCCCGAACCACGCCAGGTCATCGCCTCCCCCGCGGTCGGCGTTGGCCGCCCGCAGCGCGTCCTCCCATCGGCCCTCGCGTGTCCGCCACAGCGTGTAGAGCCCGGCGAAGACCCGTTGGGCGTCCCACGCGGTGGTCACCCGGCCGTCCGGCATCACGATCGGCGCGTACCGCGACATCCCGGTAACCCGCTCGATGTACTGGAGCAGGAACGCGGCCAGGTCGTCGCGCCGCGCAACGGCCGCCCGGAGCGCGTTCAGGTCGATGCCCGTGGGATTGCCGCTGTTGACGCGATCGGCCGCGGTGCCCCGCGCCGGCGTGCGCGAGACCTGATCGGCGATCGCTCGCGACACGAAGTGGCCGACCGGGATCGTGCCCCAGCGGGAGCGGGCGTCGGGCGCGTTGAACATACATTGGTAGTGGCCGTGGGCGAAGACCGTCCGCGCGCCGCTCGCGCCGGTGACGACGCGCATCGGTGCGTCGACGAACTCGACCCGCTCACCGCGTGCGACGTTGCCGCCAAGCGATCGGTTCAGCTCGTCGATGTCCGCCCGGGTCACGCTCCCGTCGTGGTTGCCGAGCAGCAGCCGCACCTCGCCCGGCAGTGCGCGCACGACGTCGGCGAGCGGCCCCCGTGGGCCGAGCAGCAACGGGTTGGCCGCGATGATCTCGCGCAGCGACGGCGGGCGCACGGCCGGCCGGTAGGTCCATACGTCAAAGAGGTCGCCCAGCAGGACGACTTCCTTGATGGTCTCGCGGTTCGCCAGGATCCACCTCAGCGCCGCGGACAGCTGCGGCTCGTGGACGCGCTGCTGGTACCAGCATGTCGGCGCGCCGTTGCCGATGTGTACGTCGCTCAGGACGACTGCATAACGTTTTGTGGCCATGCTGGCGGCCGCTGCAAGAAGCGGGCCAGCCGGCGGCCGGCTTAGCGCAGCGACGCGGCCTCGAACCCGATCCGCGCGCGGTGCTTGGCGACGGTCCGGCGGGCGATCGGATAACCCGCCTCGCACAGCAGCTCGGTGAGACGCTGATCGGAGAGCGGGCCGTGGGCCGACTCCAACAGCCGGCGCAGCTCGCCGTCGACGCCGCCGCTAACGCCGAAAAAGGTCGATAGCGCGACGATCGTGTCGTCAGGCAACAGCGCGTACTTGCCGGCGATGGCGCGGCTCACGGTGGACTCGTGCAGATCGAGCGCGGCGGCGACCTCGGCCCGGGTCAGCGGCCGCATGGCCGTCGCGCCGCGGCTGACGAAATCCCGCTGGCGCTCGATGGTGTACTCGGCGACCCGCCGCAGGGTGTTCCAGCGATCGTGGAGCTGGCTCAGGAATGCCCGCGCCCGCGAGGCCTCCGGCGCGCCGCGCCGCACACATAGCTTGGTCATGGCCGGCTCGACCAGCTCGACGATCAGGTCGCCCTCATGCTCGCGGATGAGCACGTCGGGGATCACGTAGGACGCGACGGCCGGCGCGCGGCCGTCGAAGGCCGGATACGGCCGCAGCCGGATGCGGATCAGCTCGAGGACTTCCTGTACGCGGGCGCGTGGGACGCCGAGCGCCTTCGCGATCGCCGCGAAGCGCCCACGCGCGAGCGCGGGCAGATGCTCGGCGATGACCGCGCGGGCGAGCCGGTCGTCGCCCTTCACAGGCAGAGCATCGAGCTGAAGCAGGAGACACTCCGGTACACCACTGGCGCCCACGCCCGGGGGGCCGACGCGCTGGACGACCTGCAGCACGCGCATCACGTCGACCTCGGGAACGCCGAGCTCGCCGGCGATCTCGCCGGGAGCCCGGTCGAGCAGCCCGTGCTCGTCGAGACTGTCGATGAGGCAATCGGCGATTGGCGCCTCGCTCGCTGCCGTCTCCAGCCGCACCGCGTGCCGAAGCGCCTCGGTGTCAGGCTCGGTGGCGGCGAGGTCCTCCACGTCGCCCAAGCACGGTTCGCGCCGCGCTGGCACCGAGCAGACCGGGCAGCGGGCCCGCCAGGCGCCCTGGCAGATGGGGCACTCGCCGCCATCGAGCCGCTCGAGCGCGTCGTTCGCGCTCAGCTCGCGCTCGATCAGGGTTTCCATCGCCGCCCAGGGCAGGGCAAGCATCTGGCTGAACGCGATCTGGGCGGGCGACACCTCCATGGTCGCCCTGGGAGCCATGGCCATCTGGAGCGCAAACGACGACACTGCCCACCTCCTCGGAGCTTGGCGGCAACGCGGGCCTACCTAGCGAGAGCCTGCAAGTTCCGGGCCAGTTCGCGGGATCTGGCCCGGAACTTGCTGCCGTGAGGCATACGTGATCATTGACTGTCACTGCCATGCCGGAATTGGCGACGGCCTCACCGGGCCATGGGACACCGAAGCGCATCTCGGCAGTTACGTCGCGCGCGCAGACCGCGCCGGAATCGAGCGCACGGTCGTCTTCCCGGCCTTCCACTCCGATTACGCGATCGCCAACCGCGCGGTCGCCCGCATCGTCGCCGCGTCGCGCGGCCGGCTGTACGGCTTCGCGTTCGTCCACCCGATGCGGGACGCCGGCCGCGTTCACGACCTCGTACGCGAGGCCGTTGAGGAACACGACTTCCGAGGCATCAAGGTGCACCGTCACGACGCCCGCATCACCCGTGAGATCTGCGACACCGCGCGGCGGTTCGGCGTGCCCGTGCTGTATGACGTGATGGGCGAGGTCGACACCGTCGAGCTCCTGGCGGGGGAGTATCCGGACGTCCAATTCATCATTCCCCATTTAGGCAGCTTCGCCGACGAATGGGGCGCGCAGGTTGGAATGCTCGGGATGCTCATGCGCCACCGCAACGTGCACACCGACACCTCGGCCGTTCGGCGATTCGACATCCTGGCTGAGGCGGCACGCCGGTGCCCACGCCAAGTGCTATTCGGAAGCGATGGACCGTGGCTACACCCCGGTGTCGAGCTCGCCAAGGTGAAGCTGCTGGAGCTGCTGCCGGCGGACCGCCGCGACGTGCTCGGGGCGAACGCGCTGCGACTCATCGAGCCGAGTCGCAAGCGCCTCAGCGCGAATGATGCAGGTCGCATCGCAGGTCCTCGGCTTCCGGCTCCGGCCGGACGCCGATGACGGCGCGTTCGCAGCCGCCAGCTCAAGGGTGAGGGTGCCGAACACGCCCTGCCCCCGCCCGGCCCCAGCCGCGGCCTGCTCGACCTGCGCCAGCGCCCGGCCGGATCTCCCCCAGGAAGAGCCGACCTGCATCGGTCAGCCGCACATAATGAGAGGGCGTCGAACAGCTTGGCTCCCATCTCTCCTTCGAGCCGGCAGATCTGCTCACTGAACGCCGGCTGCCCGATATGAACCAGCTGAGCCGTCGTGCGGAAGTGCAGTCCCTCCGCGAGCGTCACAAATCGTGAAGCGTCGAAGCTCCATGTGCACCTATCTTGAATTCTGCGAACTGCCTGACCCCTACTGACCCCGATCCCTTGAGATCGGTATGGGCTCCATTGCCCGCAGTGCCCAACATACGTTACGAGGCCCACCGAACGGTGCTCGACCACCCTAACTAAGTGGATAGGCTGCGATAGGCTCAGGGTGGGCTTGGCGCTAAGTGCAGCGGTTCTACGGTTCTAACGACGCGCTTTGGCGCAGGGATTTGCGGCGGGTCCACTCGGGCGTGATCCAGTCCCGCGATCACACCCGAGCAGGTACTGCCACCGCCCGCCGCGCACCCGCTTGTCCCCATCTCAGGACTGGGCGGGCACGCTCGGGATGGGCTGGGAGGCCACTCGGACGGGCGCCCTTCAGGCCTCGGGGTGCGGCGATCGCAATGTCGCGCCAACGCGATCGCGCGACGCGAGGCCGCGGAAGGACAAAAGCCGTCGCGCGGACGACGACAGCCGGACGCTCGAGATTGGGCGAACGGAGAAGTCCGCGGATCTGACGGTCGCTTCGATGGCATAGCACTAGCCCGAGATTCCGGGCACGCGTGATTCTTTTGTCGCCCATATGGAGGGCCGTTTGTCAAGGAGCAGGGTTGATGGCCAGTGTCTGGCCGGTGGTGCTGGTGATGTGGTTGCGGTTCGCGGGGCGGTCCGAGCGTTGCGGGT
>Ga0070714_100001345_pt1 | contig 17773 bp, 13 predicted proteins | sample LARL83metaG_FD_65450 | JGI IMG/M metagenome (GOLD analysis project Ga0070714, IMG submission 65450) | Corn, switchgrass and miscanthus rhizosphere microbial communities from Kellogg Biological Station, Michigan, USA - LAR L8-3 metaG | ecosystem: Host-associated > Plants > Roots > Rhizosphere ... | reverse complement strand
AGCCGTACCAGTGCCGCCAGCTCGGCTTCGCGATGGATCTGAATGCGAAGCAGGTCAACCAGCTGACGAAGATCATGCTGGGCCTGTACAAGCTGTTCAACGAGCAGGACCTGGCGCTGGTCGAGCTCAATCCACTCGCGGTGCTGGAAGACGGCAACCTCGCCGCGCTGGACGGCAAGGTCAATTCCGACGACAACGCCGAGTTCCGCCACCCGAACCTGGCCGCCATGCGCGACCTGACCCAGGAAGACGCGGCCGAAGCCGCCGCCCAGCAGAGCAACCTCAACTACGTGACGATGGACGGCAACATCGGCTGCATGGTCAACGGTGCCGGCCTGGCGATGGCCACCATGGACGTGATCAAGCTGGCGGGCGGCGAGCCGGCCAACTTCCTCGACGTCGGCGGCGGCGCCACCAAGGAGCGCGTGACCGAGGCGTTCAAGCTGATCACTTCCTCGGACAAGGTGCGCTGCATCCTGGTCAACATCTTCGGCGGCATCGTGCGCTGCGACATGATCGCCGAGGGCATCATCGCCGCGGTCAAGGAAGTGGGCCTGAAGATTCCCGTGGTGGTGCGCCTGCAGGGCACCAATGTCGATCAGGGCCGCGAACTGCTGGCCAACTCCGGCCTGGCGATCACGCCGGCGGATGATCTCAACGACGCGGCCCAGAAAGCCGTGGCTGCCGCGCAGGCCTGAGGAGTAATCGAATGAGCGTTTTGGTCAACAAGAACACCAAGGTGATCGTGCAGGGCTTCACCGGCCAGCAGGGCACCTTTCATGCACAACAGTGCCTCGATTACGGCACCCAGGTCGTCGGCGGCGTGACTCCGGGCAAGGGCGGCTCCGAGCACATCGGCCTGCCGGTCTTCAACTCGATGGATGAAGCGGTCAGCGAGACCGGCGCCGATGCGTCGGTCATCTTCGTGCCGCCGCCGTTCGCGGCCGATTCGATCCTGGAAGCGATCGACGCGGGCATCAAGGTCATCGTGGCGATCACCGAAGGCATCCCGGTGCTCGACATGCTGCGCGTCAAGAACGTGCTGATGCAGCATCCGGAGATCGTGCTGATCGGGCCGAACTGCCCCGGCATCATCACCCCCGGCGAATGCAAGATCGGCATCATGCCCGGCCACATCCACATGCCGGGCAAGGTCGGCGTGGTCTCGCGCTCCGGCACGCTCACCTATGAAGCCGTGTTCCAGACCACCAACGAAGGCCTCGGCCAGAGCACGGTCATCGGCATCGGCGGCGACCCGATCAACGGCCTCAACTTCATCGACTGCCTCAAGCTCTTTCAGGACGATCCGCAGACCGAAGGCATCATCATGGTCGGCGAGATCGGCGGCAGCGCCGAGGAAGACGCGGCCGAGTTCATCGGCGAGTACGTGACCAAGCCGGTGGTGTCGTTCATCGCCGGCGCGTCGGCCCCGGCCGGCAAGCGCATGGGCCACGCCGGCGCGATCATCTCCGGCGGCAAGGGCACCGCCGCGGCGAAGTTCGCCGCGCTGGAGAAGGCCGGCGTCACCACGGTGAAGTCGCCGGCGGACCTGGGCAAGACGCTTGCGCAGCTGATGAAGTAAAAGCCGCGCCATGCAGCAAACAAAAAGGCCACGCTTCCGCGTGGCCTTTTTCTTTTCGCTGCGGCGGAATCAGTTCGGGCTCGGCCTGACCCTGCGCAGCCATTCGACGCCGAGTTTGGTCAAGGTGAACGCGGCGATGACGGTCATGGAAGAGCGCATCATCCGGTCGCTGCTCGAGGCGGTGAACACCGGGCCGTCCAGAACGGTCCATGCCAGCACCGCGCAGGTGGCGAGTGCCAGCACGAGCTCCACGCGCCGCATGCGGGCCGACCAGCGGCCATTGACCATCACCGTGATCAACAAGGGAATGTTGAGCAGGATGAGCACCAGCAGGCAGGGACCCTGGCGATGCAGGAACGTGTCGGTGTACACGAACGCCGCATAGGCCGCCGGCGCCGCGTTGCCGCCCCAGATGATGTCGAGCAGCCAGCGTGGATCGATCAGCGCGGTGACGCCGCAGACGATGCCGACGAGTGCCAGCGCCAGGGTGGTGCGGCCGCCGTGGATGCGGTCGCCGGCACGCGGCTTCCACGTCTGCGCCTGCGGTCGCCGGCGGCGGCCCCAGGCGGCGAGTCCGAAACCCGCGACCAGCACGCCCGGCCACCAGAGCGACGGGATCACCGTGGCTCCCCACCACTGCCCGAGTGCGCTCAGCACATCCCAACTGGAAGCGATCGGCCGCTGCAGAGATGTCGCCAACCCCGCCAGCCAGATGATCGCCAGCCCGATGAAGGCCGCGCGCAGAAAGGCCGGGCCATCGGCGGGATCGATGACGATCAGCGTGGGGCGATAGCGCGCGGCCACCTCGGCGGGACGGCCGAATGCCTGCAGCAGCGCGGTCGCCATCGCCGCATCGGGCTCGCGTCCGTCGGCTTCGGCCCTGGCCTGCAATTCCTCGCGGAGCAGGGCGCGCAGTTCGAACGCCACATCGTTGCGCTGCCTGCGCGGCAACTGCACCGCCACGTCGGCGACATAGGATTCGATCACGTCGTTCGCGTTCATCGTCAGTCCTCGTTCAAGACCCGGGCCATCGCTTCGTTCATGCCTTGCCAGGAGTCGGTGAGCTTCCTGAGCAGCTTGCGGCCCTCTGCATTGAGGCAGTAATAGCGCCGCGGCGGTCCGTCCTCGATCTTCCATTCGCTCTTCAGCACGCCTTGCGATTCCAGCCGGCGCAGCAACGGGTACAGCGTGCCTTCCTCGATGGCCATGCCCTTGTCCGCCAGCGCCTGACGCAGTTCATAGCCATAGCGCGGCGCGCGCAGTTGCGACAGCGTGGCCAGCACCACCACGCCGCGCCGCAGCTCGAGTTCCAGCTTGTTGAAAGCGTCCACATCAGCCATGTGGCGCACCGTACAGTGCAGCGCACAGTATGTCAACAAGGTCGGCCGCCGGATGTCGTCGCCGCCATATTCGCGATGCATGCCGGCGCCGGGTGGCGCCGGAAGCAGCGATCAACGCGCCGGATCGGCGGCGTCGAGGGGGCATCCGGGCTGGGCCGAGGCGACCGCGAGGTGCGCGGTCATGTTGCGCCGTATCGATTGCGCAGGCGTCATCCAGAGCAGGCCTTTCGCCGCGCAGCCGGCGGCATAGTCGAACAGCGCCTGCATGTGCGGCTGGTCGAAGTCGATGAAGCTGGCCTGCGGATAATCCACCGGAATCTCGGTGAGGCTGAAGGCCATGCCCAGCCGCTGCGACGCGGCGATGTTGTCCACGATCGCCTCGCGGGTCTTGTAGGTGAGCTCGGCGGCGAAGGCGTTGGAGAGGATATCGACGGTGTTGTAGGGCGTCGTCTTCGGCGCGCGGGCGAGCTGGCCGTTGACGATCATGTACAGGTGCGCGCCGCGCAGCAGCGGCAGTTCGGTCGACTGGATGCCGACGATCAGCGGCATGCTGAACACCGAGGTGGTGACGCCGCCATCGACGTGCATCTCGTCGTACTCGCGGTCGCCGTCGCGCACGTGGATCAGCACCGGCGCGAACACGCCCGGCACGCTGGCCGACGCGACCAGCACGTCGCGGAACAGCGTGCGCGCCGCCTCGCCGCCGTGCTGCGCAATCTCGCCAAGGTTCCACAGCACGGTCTCGTGCTTGTCCAGGTCGGTGGTGGCCACGACGAGCCGGCGGCCCTTGCCGGCCTCGCGCGCCACGGCGCCGATCATCTGCGGCGTGACGAAATGATCGACCAGCTGGAACAGCGCGTTGTGGTGCGGAAGGCCGCGCGGCGACAGCAGCCGCGACAGGATGCTGCGCGTGGGCGAGTGCAGCAGTCGCGCGCTGCGTTCGCCGGTGAAGGCCTGCTGCATGCGCGTGTCCCAGGCCGGGCCCAGAAACGCGAACGGCGCCAGCAGCGCGCCGGCGCTCACGCCGGTCACCATCTCGAACTGCGGCCGCGCATGCGCGCGGGTCATTCCGGCCAGTGCACCAGCGCCGTAGGCACCGCCCGAGCCGCCGCCGGACAGCGCCAGGATGTCGACCGTGCCGTCGGTGGCCGCGGCGTGGATGCCGCTGAAGAAATCCGGGGCCAGCGCAGTGAACGTGAGCAGGTCGGTGGTGACCAGCCGCACACTGGATGGAAAGCCGATGGGCATCGCCGCGCCGATCAGCTCGGGCGGTGCCGGGCGACGTGGCGCTGTCTGGCAGCCGGTCAGCACCAGCACGCCAAGTATCAACAGCGTCGACTTGCTTCGCATCGTGCTCCTCCCTCCTGGCGACGAAGGCCAAGGCCCGCCATTGGCAGAGCGCCCCTCGAGATTCCGTCGCGCCGAACTCGCCGGCAACCCGGAACCGGCGTGGCGCCATGCCTTCGAAAGGCCCGCCGCAGTATGCGACGCGATGAAGCGCAGCTTCAAACCTTGCTCGACCGCCGCGGTTCAATCCAGCCCGGTGTCGGCGTTGGCCGATGCGTGGGCGCCGCGCGATTCTCGGCGGTGATGGCTTGCGCTAGAGTCCGGGCCATGCCCTTGCCCGATCGAGATTGCTTGCCCGATGCGACATCGCGCTCTGCCTTCGCGATGGAGCACGTCGGCAAATGCTACGGCGACGTGCCGGCACTGGACGACGTCACGCTCGCATTCGCCCGGGGCAGCATCACCGCGCTGATCGGCAGCAGCGGCTCGGGCAAGTCCACCGTGCTGCGCCTGCTGTTGGGGCTGGAGTGGCCTGACCAGGGCTGCGTCAAGGTCGATGGCCTGATGCTTGCGCGCGGCGATGTGCTGGCGCTGCGTCGGCGCGTCGGCTACCTGACCCAGGACGGCGGATTGTTCCCCCACCTCACCGGCCTGGGCAATCTTGCCCTGCTGCCGCGCCACCTCGGCTGGAACGCGCAGCGGATCCTCCAGCGCGCGGAAGAGCTGGCAGCGTTGACGCATCTGCCACCGGCGGTGCTGGAGCGCTATCCCGCCGAGCTCTCCGGTGGCCAGCGCCAGCGCGTCGCGCTGATGCGCGGGCTGATGCTCGATCCCGACGCGCTGCTGCTGGACGAGCCGCTGGGCGCGCTCGATCCGATCGTGCGGCACGAGTTGCAGGACGAGCTGAAAACCATCTTCGATCGGCTCGGCAAGACGGTGATCGTGGTCACCCACGATCTTGCGGAGGCGGCCTGGTTCGCCGACCGCCTGGTGCTGCTGCGCGAAGGCGTGGTGGTGCAGGATGGCCGCTTCGAGGATCTGCGCGACCGGCCGGCGTGCGCCTTCGTGACGCATTTCGTACAGGCGCAGCGGCGATTGCCGGAGCGCTCCTCATGAAGTGGCTGCTGCGCATGTGTTGCGTGCTGTTCCTGTTGCCGGCATGGCTGCAGGCGGAGCCGGTGCGCATCGGTTCCAAGCAATTCACCGAGTCGGTGATCCTCGGCGAATTGGCCAGGATCAGTGCGCGCGAGGCAGGCGTGCAGGCGGTGCACGAGCGCGAGCTTGGCGGCACCAGCATCCTGTGGAGCGCGTTGCGGCATGGCGACATCGACGTCTATGCCGAATACACCGGCACGATCACCCACGAGCTGCTGAAAGGCGTGGCGCCGGATGCCGACATCGCCACCTTGCGCGCGAAACTCGGGCCGCTCGGCATCGGCATCACCGATTCGCTCGGCTTCAACAATACCTACGCGATCGGCATGCGCGCCGATCGCGCCGAGCAGCTGCACATCCGCCGCATCTCCGATCTGCCGGAGCATCCTGAACTGCGCTTCGGCTTCTCCAACGAGTTCATGGATCGCGCGGACGGCTGGCCGGGTTTGCGTCGGCGCTATGGACTGCCGCAGGCGCAGGTGCGCGGGCTCGACCACAGCTTGTCGTATCGCGCGGTGGCCAGCGGCGCCGTCGATGCGATCGACCTGTACAGCACCGACGCGGAGATTCCCTACTACCAACTGCGCACGCTGGACGACGACCGGCATTATTTCCCGCGCTACGAAGCGGTGTACCTGTATCGACTGTCGCTGGAACGGAGCGCGCCGGCCTTCGTGACGGCTCTGCGCCAACTGGCCGGTCGCATCGATGAAGACGCCATGCGCCGGATGAATGCGCAGGTGAAACTGCAGGGCCTCAAGGACGGCGTGGTGGCGGCCGAATTCCTCGGCGCGCGCGCGGACGCCGACGGCGCCGGCTTCTGGTCGCGCCTGCTCCAGCGCAGCGCGGAACACGTGAAGCTGGTGGCGCTCTCGCTGGGGCTGGCGATCGTGCTGGCGATTCCGCTCGGCATCTTTGCGGCGCGGTGGCAACGGCTCGGCCAGGTGGTGCTCGGGCTCACCGGCATCCTGCAGACGGTGCCGTCGCTGGCGATGTTCGTCTTCATGATTCCGCTGTTCGGCATCGGCACGTGGCCGGCGGTGGCGGCGCTGTTTTTCTACAGCCTGCTGCCGATCGTGCGCAACACGCATGCGGGCCTGGTCGGCATCCCGCCGGAGCTGCGCGAATCCGCCGCCGCGCTGGGTCTGCCGCCCGGCGTGCGGCTGCGCGAAGTGGAGTTGCCGATGGCGATGCGCTCGATCCTGGCCGGCATCAAGACCGCGGCGGTGATCAACGTCGGCACCGCCACGCTGGCTGCGTTGATCGGCGCCGGCGGCTACGGCCAGCCGATCCTCACCGGCATCCGCCTCGACGACATCAGCCTGATCCTCGAAGGCGCGATACCGGCCGCACTGCTGGCGCTGCTGGTGCAGGGCGTGTTCGAAGGCATCGAGCGCCGGCTCACGCCGCGCGGCCTGCGCATCGAGGCGCGGCTCTAAGGCGACGTATCAGTCCGCGGCATCCGCCGTGCACGGATCGCTGGAGCGGATCGGCATGCCTGCGCCCGGCGCGGCGCAGGGCGCAACCACCGCATCGCCCATCGCAAGGCACATTCGGATGGCGGCGCTACATGCGTTCCATGTCATCGGGAAGGCTTACCCAGGTGTGCTTGCGTTTCTCGTAGACGGAGAACGTGGGCGCGGGGAAGCCTGGTTCCGCGAACGCGCCGACGGGTATGGCGATGCTGCTCCCGTCTCCCTCCAGTTCGAAGTGGATCGTGTCGCCGCAGCGGGGGCAGAAATGGAACACGCTGCGGCTGCCTTCGTCGCCGGTGCGGACGTAGCTCGTCGATTCGCCGCTGAGCGTCACGGACGACCGGCGAAAACGTGCCTGGAAGGCGAAGGCGCTGCCGCTTCGGCGCTGGCACGCAAGGCAGTGGCAGACGGACACCCGGATCGGTTCTTCGCTCGTCGTTGCCGTGAGTTGTCCGCAGGTGCAGGAGGCGGTTCGCGTAGTCATGGTGGATGCCAACGGTCGAGGGTCCGGCGCCGGCGCTAATCGAGTCGAGGCGAACGAACCATGAGTGTGATGACCGGGACGCCGCTCCCGGTCCGCTACAGCAGACGCAACAGCTCCTTCATCAACGGCAGCCGGCGCACGCGGACGGCGCTGGCGCGGAATACCGCGTTGGCCAGCGCCGGCGCGGCCGTGGGCATGGCCAGGAAGCTGGCGCCGGCGGGCGCGCGGTCGTCGGGCACGGTGATGACTTCGACGTCGTTCGGCAGTTGCGCCATGCTGGCCAGCGGATAGTCCTTGAAGCCGTGCTGCTGGATCTGGCCGTCCTTGAAGGTGATGGCGAGATTCAGCGCGCTGGACAGCGCGTCAAGCGTCGCGCCGGCTACCTGGCCTTCGAGGCCGAGCGGGTTGATCACGCGGCCCACGTCGACGGCACAGACCACGCGCTGGATGATCAGCTTCTCGCCCTGCATCGCGACCTCGATCGCGTGCGCCACGTAGGCGCCGTCGACGTGCCAGCAGGCGATGCCCAGCCCGTTGACGGTGCGCAGCCAGTTTTTCCATTCGATCCGGTCGGCCACCAGCTTGAGCACGTTGGCGAGCCGCCCGGTGTCGAACGAACCGCCGCTGGTGAGCGCCAGCTCGCGCGGCTCGCCGAGCATGCGCAGATGGGTGACCAGCGGGTCCTCCTTCATGCTGTGCGCGATTTCGTCGATGAAGCTTTCCACGGCGAACGCATTGCTCAGGTGCGGCATGCCGCGGGCGGGCCCGCGCGGAACCGCCGACGTCAGCGCATGCCAGTCGCTGCGATAGTTCGGCACCAGCGCGGCGGGCAGTTGATCGGCCTGCAGTTCGGACGTCCAGAGCCGGCTGTCGGGGACGTTGCGATGCGCCAATGCGGAGGCGCTGGCCATGCGCTGCGTCCAGCCGAGCAGCTGGCGCTTGCGGTCGAGGATCACGCTGAGCTGGTGCACGCTGCCGGAGCGGTAGTAGTCGTGGGCGAGGTCCTGCTCGCGCGTCCACAGCAGGCGCACCGGTTTGTCGACGGCCTGGGCCAGCAACACCGCTTCGGCCACGTAGTCGTGATCGAGCCGGCGGCCGTAACCGCCGCCGACGCGGGGCACCTTGATGTCGATCTGGGCGGGGCCGAGACCGGTCAGCCGCTGCACCACCGCCCAGGCCTTCTGCGGAGCCTGGGTGGGCACGATGAGGCTGGCGTGGTCCTTGTCCAGCCGCACCAGGCAATTCATCGGTTCGGCGGTGGCATGGGCCTGCCACGGCTGCACGTAGGTCGCGCTCAACCGGCGCGCGGCCTTCTTGCCGGCGGTATCGACGTCGCCGTCGTCGCGCACGCGGGTGGTCGGTTCGTTCTTGCCGGCGAGCAGGGCGCTCGCCTGCTGCTCCAGCGCATTGCTGCTCTCGCTGGCGCTCGCGCCGGGCTTCCATTCGAGCTTGAGTTTCTGGCGTCCCTGCAGGGCCGACCAGGTGTCCTCGGCCAGCACGGCCACCGCCGGCGCGATCACGGTGGTGCCCCATTCCCGGCCCGGCTCGGGCTTCAGCCGAAGCACCTTCACCACGCCCTTGACCGCGAGCGTTGCCGTTGCATCCATATGCGCCAGCTCGCCGTCCGGCCAGGGACAGTGCGCCAGCACCGCGACCAGCGCGTCGGCGTAGTGCTCGTCGATGGCGTAGCGGGTGAGGCCGGTGACGATGTCGTGCGCGTTGACGTCGCCGATCGAGTTGCCGATCAGGCGATAGTCGGCGGGACGCTTCAGCGGCGGCACGTTGGCGGGCAGGGCGATCTTGCCGGCGTCCGATGCGAGCTCGCCGTAAGTGAGGCGCCGGCCGTCGCGCGAGATCACCACACCGGCGTCGCAACGCAGCTGATCGCCCGGCACGCCGAGGCGCCGCGCCGCGGCCTGCAGCAGCAGCCAGCGCGCCACCGCGCCGACCTGGCGCAGATCGTTCCAGGCGGCGGGAACCGACCCGCCGACACCGCCGATCTGGCGGCCGTAGATCCAGCGTGGCTGGCCGTTGTCGTTGGCGACGCCGAGGCCGAGCGGCACCACGCTCACGCGCGTCCAGTCGGCGTCGAGCTCGTCGGCGATGATGCGCGGCAGCGAGGTGGCCACGCCGGTGCCGGTGTCCGGATCGCGTGCGCCGATCAGCACGTTGCCGTCGGCATCGATGCGCACGTACGCGCCCAGGTCATGGAAGGTGTCGCCGAGCATGCCCGGCGGAAGCGGCGCGTCGGCGGCGTCGGCCAGGCGGATGCCGACCACCAGCGCGCCAGCGGTACCGGCGATCACCTGCAGGAAGCGGCGGCGCGACAGCCGGATGCCGTGGTTGTCGCCGGCCAGGATGCGTTCGTCGCTCATGGCTTGCCCGCCTTGCCGGCGGCCACGCGCTTGATCGCGCGGCGCACGCGGGTCTGGCAGCCGCAGCGGCACAGGTTGGGCAGGCGGTCGATGTCGTCGTCCCCGGCATGGGGCTTGCGCTGCAGCAGGTCGACCGCGGCGATCAGCCAGCCGGGTGTGCAGTAGCCGCAGCCAATCGCGTCTTCGTCGATGAAGGCCTGCTGCACCGGATGCAGGGTGCCGTCGTTGCCGGCCAGGCCTTCCACCGTGACGATCTGCCTGCCTGCCAGTTTCTGCAGTGGCTGCGTGATCGCGGAGACCGCCTTGCCGTCGACCAGCACCAGGTCGGTGCCGCTCTCGCCATGCTCGCTGCCGTACTTGGTTCCGGTCAGCCGCAGTACGTCGCGCAGATACCAGAGCAGCGGCATCTGCGGATCACCGGTGTGGCGGTAGTGCTCGCCATTGATCTGCAGGTCGATGCCGTCGCGTACCTTCTCCGGCACGATGTTGCTCTCCGGGGTGATCGGCAGGGCCTGGGCTTGCACGGGCGCCATCAACATCTCCTTGGATTCGTCCGCCCATTGTGACATCGCCGCCGCGGGATTAGGACGTGGCGCCCCTGAACAACCGGCGCCAGACCACGTACACCGGCACGCCCGCCAGCATGATCAGTGCGCCGATGCCGGCGTTGCGCGGGTTGTCGTGCATCGTCACCACCACCACCCACGCCACCACGCCGATGAACAGCAGCGGCAGCCATGGATAGCCCGGCACGCGGAAGCCCGCGCCGTCGCTGCCCCGGCGGCGGTACCAGAAAAGCGTGGCGACGCCGGCCGCGCAGGCCAGCCAGTCGCCGAAGGTGGCGTAGTCGAGCAGCTGGCCATAACTGCCGGACAGCACCAGCACGATGGACCAGCCCGCCAGCAGCACGAGCGCGATGTTCGGCGTGCGCCAGCGCGGGTGCAGCCGCGCGACCACGCCGAAGAACAGGCCGTCCTCGCCCATCACCTGCAGCACGCGCGCGCCGGCCACCAGGGTGATGTTGCAGAAGCCCAGCGTGGAAATCGCCACCCCCAGCGCGATGACCTTGGCGCCGACCGGGCCGGCCACCTGCTGCATCACGTCCGCCGCCGGCGCGGTGCTGGCGGCGAGACCGGCGTGGCCGAGCACGGCCAGATAGGCCACGTTGACCAGCACGTAGGCGCCGATCACCAGCAGCATGCCGAGGGTCAGCGCGCGCGGCAGCGTGCGCTGCGGGTCGCGCACTTCGCCGGCCAGGTTGTTGAGGTAGGTGAAGCCCGAGTAGGCGAACAGCACCGGCAATGCCGCAGAGAGAAAACCGGCGCCGCTGCGCGCCGGATCGGCGGCGAGCACTTGGCCATGGCCGGCACCGGCGAGGAACAGCCCGCACACCACCAGCGCAGCCACCGCCAGCAGCTTGAGCAGGGCGAACAGGTTCTGGATCTGAGCGCCGAGCCGGATGCCGAACAGGTTGATGCCGCTGACGAAGACCAGCGCGCCGATCGCCAGCGGCAACGCCATCGACGGCGGCAGGCCGAACAGCGACGAGGCATAGCTGGCGAAGATCGTCGCCACCGCCGCGCTGGATCCGGAGTAGATCACCAGCAGCATGGTCCAGCCGAACAGGAAGCCGGCCAGCGGCCCGAAGGCTTCGCGCAGGTAGACGTAGATGCCGCCCGCGTGCGGCCGGCGCGCGCCGAGCTCGGCAAAGCACAGCGCGCCGATGAGCGTAAGCACGCCCGCGCCGACCCACATCAGCAGCAGTGCCAGCCCGGATTCGGTGCGCTGCGCCACGACGCCGGGATTGAGGAAGATGCCGCCGCCGATGATGCCGCCGACGACGATCAGGGCGGCATCCCACGGGCGCAGGCTGCGGACATATCCGGGCGGGCTGTCGTTCATGCGGCACATCGTCGGGGAAGGGACGCGCAGCATGGCGGGCGGCCCGGCCGCGGGCAAGCAGGTTGCCGCGTTTCAGGCCAGCCGAAGCTCGCCGCGGATGCCCATGGCGCACGCGCCGCCGATGCTGATGGCGCCGTTGCCTGCATCGCGCCGCACCTCGACGAAGCCGTTGCGGCCCACTTCGCGGCCCTGGCTGGCGCGGTAGCGCAAGCCGTAGCCGGCGGGGTCGCCGAGCTCGGCGAGGAAAGCCATGATCGCGGCGTTCGCGCTGCCGGTGACGGGATCTTCGGGGATGCCGTCGGCCGGGCAGAACGCGCGCACGACCATCGCCGCATCCTCGCCGGCGGCCTGTTGGCCGAACACGCTGATGCCGACCGCGCCGGTGGCCAGGCTGATCGCGGCGAGCAGCGCCATGTCCGGTTGCAGCTGGCGCACCTGCGCCGCGTCGTGCAGGTCGCAGACGAGCCACAGCGGTCCGTTGTCGACCAGCCGCATCCGCGCCTGCGACAGATCGAGTTGCAGCGCCTGTTCCAGCCGGTCGCGCTCGGATTTGTCGACCGGGTGCACGCGCGCGGGCGGCGCCTGCACGTGGATGATCCGCGCCTCGCCGCTGCCCTCGACGCGCACCGGCAGCATGCCGGCGGCGCACTCCTGCACCAGCCCGGTCTTGTCCGCCGAAACCAGCCCGGATTCGATCGCGGCGTAGGCGCTGCCCACGCTGGGATGGCCCGCGAACGGCAGCTCCTGGCGCGGCGTGAAGATGCGCACGCGGTAGTCCGCCCCGCCATCCGTCGGCGGCAGCAGGAAGGTGGTTTCGGAGAGGTTGGTCCAGCGCGCGAAGGCCTGCATCGTGGCGTCGTCCAGGCCGGCGCCGTCGACCACCACCGCCAGCGGATTGCCGAGCAGCGTCAGGCGCGAGAACACATCGAGCTGCATGAAACGGCGGGGACGCGGCATGGCGATTCCTGTCGGCGGCGATTCGCTCGACCATGCCAGCCGCGGCTGCCCGTCACAAGTGCGGCACGCAGCGATGCGAGGCCATCCAGTGGAAAAAAAGCCGGCGCCTTGCAGCGCCGGCTTTCCCTGCATCACGTCGCGCGATCGATCAGAACACGCTGAGGAACACCGCCAGGTTGGTCACGTTGAGCGTGCCGATGCCGGCGCCCGGCTCGTATCCCGGCGTGCCGGCGTAGAACCAGTTGTCGCCCGAGCGGATGTCGTTGAAGGCCGAGAACGGGCCATAGCCGAAGATGTTCTGCAACGCGTAGATCTGCGGATTCCAGAAACCCACGCGGCCATGGCTCGACTGCCTCAGCAGGGCGCTGATGCCGTTGAGCTGCGGCGCCACGAAGCTGGTGCCGCCGGAGAACGTCTGCAGGCCCGGTCCATCCAGCGAAGAGACCAGGCTGTAGCCGGTTTCCGGATCGGCATTCAGCGAAACGTCCGGCTCGTTGCGGCCGTGGTAGTTCTTCGGCAGCGTGTAGTTGATGCCGAATGCGGGGAAGAGCAGCGTCTGGTTTTTCTCGCTCTTGCGGATGCCGCTGGTGAACAGCTGATAGCGCGGCACCGGCCAGAACACGCTCACGCCGCCGCCGCCGCCCACGGAGAACACCTGGTCGGTGATGTCCACGCCGAAGTTGGTCTGGAAGTATTTGGCGATGTAGTCCCAGCCCCAGACGCCTTCCTTGGCGAGCGTGGCCGTCGGGCCGCCGCTGAAGCTGTAGGAGAACGACACCGTAGTGCCGCCGGCGCTGGTGATGAACGGATCCGAGCCCGGCGCGTTGACGGTGAGCGGCGGCGGCACCGGATCGGTGAGCGAGCCGCCCAGCGAGCGCACGGTGTCGTACGCGCCGGAGTCGCCCGAGGTGGCGAACATCGAGATGCCTTGTGCGGCCGCTTCCAGGAACACCTGGTGGAACGCGCGCAGTTCGTCGGTGAAATCGACGCCGTCGTTGAGTTGCGGGAAATAGAAGATCTCCGGCGAACCCCAGCTCACGGACAGGCTGTCGACCTTGTTGTCGGACACCGCCTTGTTGAACACGTCGAAAAAGCCCGCGTCGGTATTGGGCGCGTCGTAGACGATGATGTCCGCCCATGGCGCCAGGCCGCCGGACTGTTCCACATCCAGCGACGTCTCGCCCGAGCCGGCCGCGCCGCTGAGCGGCCCGCCGCCGTCGACGTGCACCTGGGTGATCCGGTTCGGTTTCACCGGCAGGCCGATCGCGCTCCAGTAGGCGTACGCATCGCCGGGAAGGAAGTCGGCCAGGGTGGCGATGCCGATGGTCGAACCCCTGCCGTTCACGCCAGCGCGGTACAGCGGGTTGATGTTGTAGCGGTTGGCCACGTCACCCACGGTGAACTCGCCGATCGTGCAGGTGGCGGTGGGGTTGCCGGTGCACGCCGGCGCGGCAGCGGTTCTGGCCAGCGCCTGCGCGCTGGGGCCGGGCTGCGGCGGCGCGATCGCCTTGAGCCGGTGCGAGGTATAGCGCGCCTCGCTACTCAGTCCCGAAGCCACGATCAACGTGCCGGAAAGCGCTGCAGGAAGCGTGGGCGTCGCCTTGGGCTGATGGAAAACCGTTCCATCGCTGCCGCGGTAATCGTGGATCGAGGTGTGGAAGGCCGTGTTGAACTGCCCGACCGTGCCCCTGACCTTGATCGCGAGATGGTTGGGCAGCAACTCGACCTGGGTGAGGCCCTGCTGCTTCACGAACGCCTGCACCCGGGCGATTTCATCCTTGGTGGCGCCGTAGCGATCGGCAAACTGGGCGGTGGTGAGGAAGCGGTGGAACGCGGGGTTGCCGCGGGTGACCGTGCTGTAGACGTACTTTTCCAATGCGGCCTGATCGTGCACCCCGAACACCAGGGTGACATCCATGAGCTTGGCCGGATCGCTTGCGCCCAGATCGGCGGGCCGCCCTTCCGCGGCGAAGGTGACGGTGGCGATGCCGCACAGCATCAGCGCCACCGAGGTCGCGAGCGCCTTGCGATGGAAGTTCTTGAGCATGTGATTCTCCAGGTAGAGGCGGTCGCCGGTGCGGGCGCTGGCGTCACGTCTGTGGCGCCTCGTTCCGGCTGGCCGTGAGCCATAGGTCGAGTGTTCCCCACCCAGGCGTGGCCCCTGAAGAATCTCCGCGCCTGGTCGGGCCAGCCTAGCCCCGTGCGGCCGCGCTGGAAAGCGTCGCGCAGCGAAAAAAACGTGAAAGTTGCGCGAAGCTACGGGTGGCGATCCGGCGATGGCACGGCGGAGATCGCCGGCCATCTTCGGCCGCGCGCCGGTTTGCGGCACAATGAGAGGGTTGTGTGTCACGCAAAGACCGCGCGCGGCGCAATTTTCCCGACTTCGAAGCCACCCATGACCATCATCAAGCAAGCCGACCTGATCCAGTCCGTCGCCGACGCGTTGCAGTACATCAGCTACTACCATCCCGTCGATTACATCAAGGGATTGGCGGCGGCGCATGAACGTGAGGAAAGCCCCGCCGCCAGGGATGCGATGGCGCAGATCCTGATCAACTCGCGGATGGCCGCCGAAGGCCACCGCCCGCTGTGCCAGGACACCGGCATCGTCACCGTGTTCGTCAAGGTCGGCATGGGCGTGCAATGGGATGCCACGCTGTCGCTGGATGACATGATCAACGAAGGCGTGCGGCGCGCGTACAACGATCCGGACAACAAGCTGCGCGCCAGCATCCTGGCCGACCCGGCCGGCAGGCGCATCAACACGAAAGACAACACGCCGGCGATCATCAACGTGTCGATCGTGCCGGGCGACAAGCTCGACGTGATCGTGGCGGCCAAGGGCGGTGGTTCCGAAGCGAAATCCAAGTTCGCCATGCTCAATCCGTCCGATTCCATCGTCGACTGGGTGCTCAAGACCGTGCCCACGATGGGCGCCGGCTGGTGCCCGCCGGGCATGCTCGGCATCGGCATCGGCGGCACCGCCGAGAAGGCGATGCTGATGGCGAAGGAAGCGCTGATGGAACCGATCGACATCCAGGAGCTGATCGCGCGCGGCCCTTCCAATCGGGCCGAGGAGCTGCGCATCGAGCTGTACGAGAAGGTCAACGCGCTGGGCATCGGCGCGCAGGGCCTGGGCGGCCTCACCACCGTGCTCGACATCAAGATCAAGGACTACCCGACCCACGCGGCGAACCTGCCGGTGGCCTTGATTCCCAATTGCGCGGCCACGCGCCATGCGCATTTCACGCTGGACGGCAGCGGCCCGGTGATGCTCGATCCGCCCTCGCTGGAAGACTGGCCGAAGCTCACCTACGACGCCTCGAAAGGCCGCCGGGTGAACCTCGACACGGTGACGCGCGAAGACGTGGCGAACTGGAAACCGGGCGAAACGCTGCTGCTCAACGGCAAGCTGCTCACCGGCCGCGACGCTGCACACAAGCGCATGGTCGAGATGTTGAACAGGGGCGAGCCGCTGCCGGTCGATTTCAACGGCCGCTTCATCTATTACGTCGGCCCGGTCGATCCGGTGCGCGACGAAGTGGTCGGCCCCGCCGGCCCCACTACGGCCACGCGGATGGACAAGTTCACCGAACAGGTCCTCGCGCAAACCGGCCTGCTCGGCATGGTCGGCAAGGCCGAGCGCGGGCCGGCGGCGATCGAGGCGATCAGGAAGCACCAATCGGTCTACCTGATGGCCGTCGGGGGCGCCGCGTATCTGGTGTCGAAGGCGATCAAGGCCTCCCGCGTGGTCGGCTTCGCCGACCTGGGCATGGAGGCGATCTACGAATTCACCGTCGAGGACATGCCGGTGACCGTCGCCGTCGATTCCGGCGGCACCTCGGTGCACCAGACCGGTCCCCGCGAATGGCAGGCGAGGATCGGGAAGATTCCGGTGGTTGTTCGATAACCCTGTGCGTGCAGCGCACCACCTTCGCCTTCTTGGGGGAGGATTGAGGAGGGGGCAGCTCTTCGTCAAGCCGGAACCCCAGCCCTCCCTTGCAAGCAGGGGAGGGAGCTCGGTCGCCTGCTGCTTCGCTTGCCTGTCGCGCATGCGATTCAGACGTCCAAACGTCCAAACGGATCAAGCTCCAAAACCATTTGCAATTCCAATGCCGCAGCGCAACACTGGTTGAATACCTTTCTCCCGACAGCGAACCCCCGTGACCTCGCCAACTTCCGCGCCGTTGCCCCCTGACGCTCCCTGGATCGTGATGAAGTTCGGCGGCACCAGCGTGGCCACGCTGCCGCGCTGGCAGAACATCCGCGAGCTGGTCGCCACCCGCCGGGCCGAAGGCGCGCGCGTGCTGGTGGTGGTCTCCGCGCTCACCGGCGTCACCGATGCGCTCAAGCAGCTGTGCAGGCATGGCGAGCGCGGCGAGCGGACGCAGGCGGCCAGCGCCATCGTGCAGCGGCATTACGAGTTGCTCGAACACATGCAGCTGCCGCTGCCGGACACGCTGGGCGACCGGCTGGGCGACCTGGTCCGCTTCGCCGACGAGGGCTCCACGGTGCTGGGCGAGCTGGCCTGGCAGGCGCAGGTGCAGGCACATGGCGAGCTGATGTCCAGCGCGCTCGGCGCGGCGTTTCTCAGCCACAGCGGCCTGCCCACGCAGTGGCTGGACGCGCGCGATTGCCTCGCCGCGATCGCCTTGCCGAACCAGAACGAACGCACCCGGTTGCTGTCGGCCATGGTCGAGTGCAAGGCCGACCCCGCCCTCAACGCGCGGCTCGCCGCGCTGGGCGACGTGTTCATCACGCAGGGTTTCATCGCGCGCGAATCGCGCGGGCGCACTGTCCTGCTCGGCCGCGGCGGTTCCGACACGTCGGCCGCCTATTTCGGCGCGCTGCTGAAGGCGCAGCGGGTGGAGATCTGGACCGACGTGGCGGGCATGTTCACCGCCAACCCGCGTCAGGTGCCGGGCGCGCGCCTGCTGCAGCGGCTGGACTACGAGGAGGCGCAGGAAATCGCCTCCACCGGCGCCAAGGTGCTGCACCCGCGCTGCCTGTCGCCGCTGCGCGAACCGCGCGTGCCGTTGCTGATCAAGGACACCAATCGGCCCGAACTCGAAGGCACCGTGATCGGCCCCGAAGTGCGCGCGCACGCGCCGAGCGTCAAGGCGATCAGCGCGCGCAAGGGCATCACCCTGGTGTCGATGGAGTCGGTGGGCATGTGGCAGCAGGTCGGCTTCCTCGCCGACGTGTTCGCGCACTTC
>Ga0070714_100001343_pt1 | contig 17782 bp, 16 predicted proteins | sample LARL83metaG_FD_65450 | JGI IMG/M metagenome (GOLD analysis project Ga0070714, IMG submission 65450) | Corn, switchgrass and miscanthus rhizosphere microbial communities from Kellogg Biological Station, Michigan, USA - LAR L8-3 metaG | ecosystem: Host-associated > Plants > Roots > Rhizosphere ... | reverse complement strand
GGGCGGCCCGCGCCCACGTTCTTCGGCGCCTACGGCGAGTGGATGGCGACCCCGCCGCCCAGCTGGGAGGACCTGCGCTGGCTGCGGCGCCAGTGGGACGGGCCGTTCATGCTCAAGGGCATCATGCGCGTCGACGACGCCCGGCGCGCCCTCGAGATCGGGGCCAGTGCCATCTCGGTCTCCAACCACGGCGGCAACAACCTGGACGGCACGCCCGCGACCGTCCGCGCCCTGCCGGCGGTGGCCGCGGCCGTCGGCGACCAGCTCGAAGTGGTCCTCGACGGAGGCATCCGCCGCGGCAGCGACGTGGTCAAGGCGCTGGCGCTCGGCGCGCGCGCGGTGATGATCGGCCGGGCCCCCCTGTGGGGGCTGGCCGCCAACGGGCAGGCCGGTGTCGAAAACGTGCTGGACATCCTGCGCACCGGCATCGACTCGGCGCTGCTCGGGCTGGGGCGCGGAGCGGTGACCGAGCTCACCGCCGCCGACGTCCTCATTCCCGCCGGCTTCGAGCGCCGTCTGGGCGAGGCGCGCCCGCCCACCGGCCTCGAGTCACGCGCGCCCACCGGCCGGCACGCCGCGTGAACCTGGGGTCCTGTAGCTGGCCCGACCTCGCCGGCGGCGCGCCGCCGCGCCTGCTCATCCCGCTGGGCGCCACCGAGCAGCATGGCCCCCACCTCCCGCTGTGCACCGACACGGTGATCGCGACCGCGGTGGCCCAGGGGGCGGCGCGCGGTCGGCCCGGGGTCGCGGTGGCGCCGGCGCTGCCCTACGGCGCAAGCGGCGAGCACGCGGCGTTTGCCGGGACGCTCTCCCTCGGGGTGCAGGCCCTGGAGCACGCGCTGGTGGAGCTGGTGCGCAGCGCCGACCATTTCGCCGACGTCGTCCTGGTCTCCTGGCACGGGGGCAATGCGGAGGCGGTCGGCCGGGCGGTGGCCCGCAGCCGCGCCGACGGGCGCGCGGTGAGCCGGTGGGAGCCGCGCCTGGGCGGGCCGGGCACCGACATCCGGACCGACGTCCACGCCGGCCGGATCGAGACCTCGTTGATGCTGGCCCTCGCGCCCGAGCTGGTCGGCGATCAGCGCCCCGCCGGCCCGACCGAGCCGCTGGCCGCGCTACTGCCGGCGCTGCGCGAGCAGGGCGTCCGCGCGGTCTCCGCCAACGGTGTGCTCGGGGACGCCCGGGGTGCAACCGCCGACGAGGGCCGCGCGCTGCTGGATGGGTTCGTGGAGGACCTGTCCGCCTTCCTGGCCCAGGCCGGGCCGGTGGCCGTGGGCCCATGAGCACTCCCGCGCCCGCCACGCTGCCGGTGGCGCTGGACCGCCGGGTCCGGGTCAGCGCCGACGGACGGCTGCTGGCCGGGGGCTCACCGCGGCGGCTCATCTCGCTGACCCAGGGTGGTGCGCGCGTGGTGGCGCGCTGGCGGGGGTGGGGGCCGTCCCCGGTGGGCACGCGGTCCGGCGAGCGGCGCCTGGCGCGACGCCTGCTGGACGCGGGCATCCTCACGCCGCACCCGCCGCCGGCGCCGTCGACGGCCGAACTCACCGTGATCGTGCCCGTCCGCGACCGCCCGGCCCAGCTCGCGCGCTGCCTGGATGCCGTCGCCCGCACGTGTCCCGAGGCCGCGGTGATCGTGGTCGACGACTGCTCACGCGATGCCGCCGCCGTGCGCGCGATCTGCACCGCGCGAGGGGCGCGCCTGATCCGCCACGAGCGGCCGCGCGGGCCGGGGGCGGCGCGCAACGCGGCCCTCGGCGCGTCCACGACGCCGTTCGTCGCCTTCGTCGACTCAGACGTCGTCCTGCCCGCGGGCGCGCCCGGCCGCCTGCTCGGGCACCTCGATGACCCCTCGGTGGGCGCGGTCGCGCCGCGGGTGCGCGGGTTGCCACCGGCGCGCGGGGCGATCGGCGCCTACGAGGCGCGCCACTCGGCGCTGGACATGGGCCGTCACGGCGGTCTCGTGGCCCCGGGCCGGCCGGTGTCGTTTGTCCCCGCCGCGGTCCTGTTCGCCCGCCGTGGCGCGATCGGCGCCGGCTTTGACGCCACGCTGCGCGTCGGCGAGGACGTCGACCTGGTCTGGCGGCTGTGCCGGGCCGGGTGGCGCGTGCGCTACGCCTCGGAGGTGGACATCTGGCATGACCATCGCGTGCGCCTGCGCGACTTCACCGCCGACCGCTGGCGCTACGCGCGCTCGCTGGGCCCACTGACCCGCCGCCATCCCCGGGCAGCCCCCGCGATGCGGGTGAGCCCCGGCCTGCTGTTGCCCTGGGCGCTGGCGCTGGCGGGACGGCCGCGCGCCGCCACCGCCGCCGTCGGCTGGGCGGCGCTGCGCCACCGGGCCCGGCTGCGGGGCGGGGCCAGGCTGCGGCGCGGGACGGGCGGCCTTAACGAGGCCGCCAGCCTCGCCGGGGTGGGCGGTGGTGTCGCCCTGGCCGGCGCGAGCGTGGCCCGCGGGCTGGGCGCCACCGGGCAGGGCCTCGGCTACGCGGTGCGCCGGGCCTGGGCCCCGCCGCTGCTCGCGGTGGCATGGCGCCGCCCGCGGGTGCGGGCCGTGCTGGCAGCCGCCTATGCGATCGCGGTGATCGAGGACGGGCTGGCCACCCGGGATCTGCGCGCGCTGCCCGCCGACGTCGCGCTGCGCACGCTGGGTGAGCTGGTGGCGCTGGCGGGCACCTGGGAGGGATGCCTGCGCGCCCGCACGATCCGCCCGCTGCTGCCGGTGCGCGGGGGCGAGCGATGAGCCGGGTGGCCGTGGTCACCGGCGCCGCCCGCGGGATCGGCGCCGCCACGGTGGTCCGCCTGGCGGCGGAGGGGTGGAGCGTCGTCGCCGTCGACCGCTGCGCCGACGACCCCCGGCTGCCCTACGGCCTGGGCACGGCGCAGGAGCTGGCCGCGGTGGTGGCGCGGGCACGGGAGGCGGCGAGTTCGGCCGACAGGGTGCGCTCGCGGGCCGGCGACGCCGCGTCGGACACCGACATGCGCGCCGCGGTCGACGTCGCCGAGCACGAGCTGGGCGGCCTGGACGCGATGATCGCGGCGGCGGGGGTCATCGCCGGCGGCGTGCCGCTGTGGGAGATGCCCGAGGCCGAGGCGGAGGCCGTGCTGGAGGTCGATCTGCACGCGGTGCTGGTCGCCGCCCGGGTCGGCATCCCGGCGCTGCTGCACCGTCCCGAGCCGCGCTCGGGACGCTTCGTGGCGGTGGCGTCCACGGCCGCCACGCGCGGGCTGCCGATGCTCGCCGCCTACTGCGCCGCCAAGGCCGGTGTGGCGGGGCTGGTGCGCGCCCTGGCCGCGGAGCTGCGGGGCACGGGAGTCACCGCCAACGCCGTGAGCCCCGGCTCCACGCAGACGGCGATCCTCGACGAGAGCGCCCGTCTCTACGGCCTGGAATCCGCCGAGGCGTTCGCCGCGCAGCAGCCGCTGGAGCGGCTGATCCGCCCCGAGGAGGTCGCCGAGGCCATCGCGTGGCTGGCCGGCCCGGGCGCCTCGGCCGTGACCGGCGCGGCCGTCGCCGTCGACGGCGGCCTGTCGCTCTGAAGCTGGGTGCGCCCACATGGTCCACCGCCGCGCGTCCTCGCGACTTGTCGCTGCGCGGCCATTTTTGACACTCGGTGCGCTGGCGATCAAGTCTCGATGCGCGAACCAACAATTTCGCGCCTCAGTGCCGTAAAGAGTGAGATGATCGGCCGCGGTCACAACACGTTCACCACCGGGTTGCGGGAGCTCCCTCTGCGTTGACGCATTGAGCCGCCCCCGCCGACCGGTGCCAGTTGTCTGGGAGAGCGGAGGAGATATGGTCGGATCCACTGGAGAGAGTCCTCTGAGTCGGCCGCGTGCGGGGCGGTCCCCCGCCTGGATGAGCCGGCGGCGCTGTGGCGCCAGTCTGATCGCCGTGTGCGCCTGTGTGGCGGTGACGGCCTGCGGCAGCTCCTCCAAGCCTGCGACCAGCAGCGCGGCGACCAGCTCGGCCGCCACCAGTTCGGCCAGCGGTACCGGCACGAGCTCCGCCTCGGGCACCGGACACGCCGGCGGGACGCTCACCGTGCTCGAGAGCGCCGGCTTCGCCGGCGACTGGCCGACCGGCCTTGACCCGGCGACCAACACCAACGGCGCGGCCGACCAGAGCCAGATGGACGCCATCTACGCCGAGCCGTTCGAGCTCCAGCCGGGCGGCAAGCTCGCGCCCGACCTGGCCACGGGCTACAAGTTCTCCAACGGCGGCAAGACGGTGACGGTCACGTTCCGCAAGGGGCTGAAGTTCTCCGACGGCACACCGCTCAACGCCCAGGCCGTCGCCTTCAACTGGAACCGCGACCTCAAGTCGCCGTGCACCTGCAAGCCGACGATCATGGTGAAGGCCATCACCGCCGCCGACGACTCGACGGTCAAGGTGGACATGCTGGTCCCCGACGGTGCCTTCATCAACCAGCTCCAGGACTCCAACTTCTCCTGGATCGCCTCGCCGACGGCGCTGAAGAAGATGGGCGAGCAGCAGTTCAAGCTCAAGCCGGTCGGCGCTGGCCCGTTCACCGTGGTCTCGGACACCCTGAGCAACCAATTGGTGCTCAAGAAGAACCCGACCTACTGGGACACCGGCAAGCCCCTGCTCGACGGGCTCACGTTCAAGACGACGGCGGGCGACGAGACGGCGCTGGAGGCCATGCAGTCCGGCCAGGCCCAGGCCTATGAAGGCATGAACACGCCCAAGCTCGTCAACTCATTCAAGGACAAGTTCACGATCACGGCCCAGCCGTCGACCTCGCCGTATGACATCCAGCTCAACACCGCCATCCCTCCGTTCAACAACAAGGACGCGCGGCTGGCCATCTACTACGCGACCGACACGGCGCTGTTGAACCAGAAGCTGTTCGGCAACATCTATCCGGACACGCAGTCGTTCACGGCCCAGGCGGGGCTGTTTTACAACCCGACTGTTCCCGGGTATCCCGGCTATGACCTCAACAAGGCCAAGGCCATGGTCAAGCAGATCGGCGGGCTGAACGTGAACTTCTTCACCATCACCCAGCCGGCCACCCAGAACTTCATGGTGGCCCTGCAGCAGATGTGGAAGCAGGCGGGCATCAACGCCTCCATCCATTTCTACTCGCTGGCCAGTCTCATCCAGCAGTTCCAGGGCAAGTGGCAGGCGGCGCTGCAGACCGCGGGCGCCTGGGATCCCGCGGGCGGCGTCGGCGTGGCCTTCCGCTTCAACTCGCACTCGCCGTTCTCCGGCGTGCACGATCCCAAGCTCGACGACCTGCTCAACCAGGGCCAGGGAGCGACGGACCCGGCCACCCGCAAATCGTTCTACGACAAGGCGGCCGAGTACATCGCCCAGAACGCCTACGGGCCGTTCCTGTTCCCAGTCGCGACGTGGAACGTCGCCGCGCACGGCGTCACCGGCCCGGGCCTGACCAGCGCCATCCCGTCGGTGGCCGTCAATCCACAGGTGCTGTGGGAGGACGTCTCCGCATCTTGAAAGAGGGTCTCTAGATAACGATGAGCAGCACGGCGTCAGCGCCCCTGTCCGCTTCCCCGCGACGGGCGAGCACGGGAGCGCTGACCCGGGTGGTCAGGTCGCCGCTGCTGCGGTTCGTGGGCCGCCGGCTGCTCGTCGCCATCCCGGTGCTGTGGGGCGTGACGTTCCTGACCTTCGTCGTCATCAACCACCTCCCCGGCAACGCGGCGCAGCAGTTGCTGGGGGTCAACGCCACCCCCCAGGAGGTCCACCAGCTGGCGGTCAAGCTGGGCGTGGACAAGCCGCTGCTCAGCCAGTACGGCACGTGGCTGAGCCATCTGGTGCAGGGAGATCTCGGACACTCGCTGGCCAGCGGCCAGAGCGTCACCTCGATCCTGGGCACCGATCTGCCCATTACCTTCGAGCTGATCGCCTACGCGTTCCTCATCTCGCTCGGGCTGGCGATCCCGATCGCCCTGGTGGCGGCGCGCCGGCCCAACGGGATCTTCGACCGGACGAGCATGGTGTTCAGCATGGCGGGGCTGTCGATCGCCAACTACATCCTGGCGCTGATCCTCGTCTACTTCTTCGCCGTCAAGCTCAACTGGCTGCCGGCGCTGGGCTGGGTGCCGCCCAACAAGGGGCTGGCCACCAACATCAAGTACCTCACGCTCCCGGCGATCTCGGTGGCGCTGTCGCTGATGTGCTTCTACACGCGACAGCTCCGCGCTGATCTGGTCCAGCAGCTGCGTACCGAGGACTACGTCACCACCGCGCGCGCCAAGGGAGTGGGTGAGTGGCGGGTCATCCGCCACCACGCCCTGCGCAACTCGGCCTTCGGCCTCATCACCGCGGTGGCGCTGAACCTGGGCACGCTGCTCGGCGTCACCGTGATCATCGAGCAGATCTTCGGCCTGCCCGGCATCGGCCACGAGCTGCTGTCGGCGATCAACTCGCGCGACCTGCCGGTGGTGGAGGGGGCCGTGTTCGTCTTCGCGCTGATCGTGGTGCTGGCCAACCTGCTCGCCGACCTGCTGTACGCGGCGCTTGACCCGAGGGTGAAATATGGCAGCACCAACTGAGGGCCTCGTCCCCGGCGTTCTGGAGCCGGCCGTCGTCGCCCCGCCGCCGGGCGAGGAAGGCCGCCTGGGCCGCCTGCGCGTGCTGGGGGGCATCTGGCTGCCCGCCCTGCTGGTGGCGGCCATCTTCTTCCTGTGCTTCGTGTGGCCGATCATCGGCCCAGTGCCCTCGCCGACCGGCGGGTCGATCCTGAACTCCAACGACCCGTCGTTCACGCCCGGCCACCTGTTCGGGACCGACGCCACCGGCAACGACGAGTGGTCGCGGCTGCTCTATGGCGGGCGCGCCTCGCTGGAGGTGGCCCTGGCGGTCACCGCCGTGGGCCTCATCGTCGGCGGCACGCTCGGCGCGTTCGCCGGCTACGTCGGGGGGTGGCGCGACGGCGTGATCATGCGGGCGCTCGACGTCCTCATCGCGTTCCCCGCGCTGGTGCTCGCCGTGGCCATCGCCGAGCGGCTCGGGCCCGGGGAGCTGCACGCCATCTGGGCGCTGTCGTTCTTCAGCGTGCCCGCGTTCGGGCGCCTGGCGCGGGCGGCGACGCTGCGCGTGCGCGAGCAGAACTTCATCGCGGCGGCGCGGCTGTCGGGGACCGGCCACGTGCGCACCCTGCTGCGCCACGTGGTGCCCAACATCCTCCCCGAGCTGATCACCTTCGCCCTGCTCGGGATGGGGATCATCATCGTCCTGGAGGGTGCGCTCAGCTTCCTCGGGCTGGGGATCCCGCCGCCGGCCCCGAGCTGGGGCAACATGATCGCCCAGGGCGAGGGGATCCTCTCGGCCCAGCCGAAGTTCGTCCTGCTGCCCAGCGCCGCGCTGTTCATCACCGTGGTCAGCTTCAACCTGCTGGGCGAGAGCATGCGGGCCCGGTGGACGGCGCGGTGACGGCGCCGCTGCTCGAGCTCGACGACCTGCGCGTCGACTTCCGCCAGTCCGGCCACGTCGTGCGCGCCGTTGACGGCCTGAGCTACCAGGCCGACAAGGCGCGGACGCTGGCGCTCATCGGCGAGTCGGGCTCGGGCAAGACGGTGAGCGCCCGGGCGATCATGGCGCTGCTGCCCGACACCGCCCGCGTCACCGGCTCGATCCGCTACGAGGGCACCGAACTCGTCGGCCTGTCCGAGCGGCGCATGCGCGCGCTGCGCGGCAACCAGATCGCGATGGTCTTCCAGGACCCCGCGCGGTCACTGAATCCGACGCTGCGCATCGGCGCGCAGATCACCGAGGCGATCCACATCCATCGCCAGGTGTCCAAAGCCGAGGCGCACGACCGCGCCGTTGAGCTGATGGAGCTGGTCCGGCTCCCCGCCGCGCGCGAGCGCTTTCGCCAATACCCGCACCAGCTCTCGGGCGGGATGCGCCAGCGGGTGATGATCGCGATCGCGCTGGCGGGTGACCCGCGGCTGCTCATCGCCGACGAGGCGACGACCGCGCTGGACGTCACCACCCAGGCTCAGATCATGGAGCTGCTGCGTGACCTGCAGGAGCGCCTGGGCATGGCGCTGATCATGATCAGCCACGACCTCGGCCTCGCTGCCAGCTACGCCGACGAGGTGCTGGTCATGTACGCGGGGCGTGCGGTGGAGCGGGCCGCCACTCAGACGTTGTTCGGGCACGTGCGCATGCCCTACACGCGGGCGCTGCTGGGCGCGATCCCGCGCCTGGAGAACGCGCCTCACACGACGCTGGCGGCCGTGCCCGGCCAGCCTCCCGATCTGGCCACTCAGCCGCCCGGCTGTCCCTTCGCGCCGCGCTGCCCCGAGGTGACCGACAAGTGCCGCGAGACGGCGCCGCCGCTGGCCGAGCAGGAGCCCGGCCACCTGTGGGCGTGCTGGCACCCCTGCGGGCTGGAGGATTCCGCGGCCGAGGAGGTGGCGGTGTGAACGAGCTGGTGCTGGAGGTCACCGACCTCGTCCAGGAGTTCATTCTGCGCGACCGCGGCGGAGGCAAGGCGGGCGTGGTGCACGCGGTGTCCGGCGTCTCGCTGGAGCTGGCCAGCGGCGAGAGTCTGGGCCTGGTGGGAGAGACCGGGTCGGGCAAGTCGACCCTGGCCCGCGCCATCCTGCAGGCGCCGCCGCCCCGGTCGGGCTCCGTGCGTCTGCGCGGCGTCGAGCTGGTGGGCCTGCGCGGGCGGCGGCTCATCCAGGCACGCCGGCACGCGCAGATGGTCTTCCAGGACCCGTTCGGCTCGCTGGACCCGACGTGGACGGTGACGCGGCTCGTGCAGGAGCCGCTGGTGGCGTTCCGGGTCGGCTCGGCGGCCGAGCGCCGGCGCCGCGCGCACGAGCTGCTCGAGCTCGTCGGCCTGGACCCGGTCCGCTACGGCAACCGCCGCCCGCGGCAGCTGTCCGGCGGGCAGGCGCAGCGGGTGGCCATCGCCCGCGCGCTGGCGCTCGACCCGTCGCTGATCATCTGCGACGAGGCCGTGTCCTCGTTGGACGTGCTCATCCGCGCGCAGGTGCTCAACCTGCTCGAGCGGCTGCGCACCGAGCTGCATCTGGCCTACCTGTTCATCGCCCACGACCTGGCGCTGGTCAAGCAGGTGTCCGACCGCGTGGCGGTGATGTACCTGGGCAAGCTGGTCGAGCTCGGCCCCGCCGAGGCGCTGTATCGCCGGCCGCTTCACCCCTACACGGTCGCCCTGCTGGCCTCGATCCCCAGCCCGGATCCGGAGGCCCCGCGCGAGCCCGTGACCGGGACGATCCGGGGGGAGCCGCCGTCGCCGATCGACCCGCCCAGCGGGTGCCGCTTTCGCACCCGCTGTCCGCGGGCCCAGGACCTGTGCGCCAGCCAGGAGCCGCCGATGCGCCAGCTCGCCGACGGCCATTTCGCCGCCTGCCACTTCCCGGTCAACGCCGACGCTCCGGCGCCCGAGGCGACCGCAATGAGCCACTAAGGAGGACGAAGCCATGGCCGTCAGCGAATCCGAGAAGACCACGCTCGACGTCGGGGCGCTGCTGCCCGGCGGCATGCACCTGATCGGCGGCGAATGGGTGGGGGCGCGCAGCGGCCAGACGATCGACGTCATCAACCCCGCGAACGGTCAGGCGCTCGCGGCGGTGCCGCGCGGCTCGGACGCCGACGTCGACGACGCCGTGGCGGCGGCGGCCGCGGCCTACCCGGAGTGGCGCGACACCAGCCCGAGCGTCCGCGGACAGCTGCTGCTGCGCTGGGCCGAGCTGTGCCGCGAGCACGGCGCCGAGCTGGACCTGCTGGAGCGCATGGAGGTCGGCCGGCCTGGCTGGGGACCGGCGCCCATGCCCGGGATCATCACCTTCGTGGCCGGCCTGGCCGACAAGGCCACCGGCCAGACGCTGCCGGCCATGTTCCCCGACGTGGTGGGGATGACCCTGCGCGAGCCGTGGGGGGTGTGCGCCAGCATCATCCCCTGGAACGCACCGGGGCCGCTCACCGCGCAGGAGACGGCGCCGGCGCTGGCCATGGGCAACACGCTGGTGCTCAAGCCCGCCGAGGACGCGCCGCTCACGCCGCTGCTGATGGCCAAGCTGGCCCACGAGGCCGGCATCCCGCCCGGCGTGCTCAACGTGGTCACGGGCTACGGCGCCGAGGCCGGCAGCGCGCTCTCTCACCATCCGGGGATCCGCAAGATGAGCTTCACCGGCTCGCCGGAGACCGGCACCCGGATCATGCAGGCGTGCGCGGAGAACCTGGTGCCCGTGCACCTCGAGCTCGGCGGCAAGTCGCCCCAGGTCGTGCTGCGCGACGCACCGCTGGAGAAGGCGATCCCCACCATCGTGCGCAGCATCACGCTCAACACGGGCCAGATCTGCGCCGCCGGCTCGCGCGTGGTGGTGGACCAGAGCATCCACGAGCAGGTGGTGGAGGGGCTGGCTGAGGGCTTTGCCAAGGTCAAGGTCGGCCCGTGGCACGAGCAGGTGGACATGGGGCCGCTGATCAGCGCCAAGCAGGAGCAGCGCGTGCTGGGCTATCTGGAGGCCGGTCGTGACGAGGGCGCTCGGGTGGTCACCGGGGGCGAGAAGCTCAGCGGGCCGGCCTTTGACCGTGGCTTCTTCGTGGCGCCGACGATCTTTGACCAGGTCGCCCCCGAGATGCGGATCGCCCAGGAGGAGATCTTCGGGCCGGTGCTGTCGGTGATCGGCGCCGAGGACGAGGAGCAGGCGCTGCAGATCGCCAACGGGACGCGCTACGGGCTCGTCTCCTCGGTGTGGACGCGCGACGTGGGCAAGGCGGTGCGGCTGGCGCGGCGCATCGAGTCCGGGCAGGTGTCGATCAACACCCTGTGGTCGGGCGGGGTCATTGGCGCCCCGTTCGGGGGTTACAAGTCCAGCGGCTTCGGCCGCACGGTGAGCGCCGAGTCGGTCCTGGAGTACACGCAGGTCAAGAGCGTGATCATCGACGGGCGGGCGTAACGGTATGTCCATGGAGGTCTCCCTTGAGGGCAAGGTGGCGCTGGTCACCGGCGCCGGCCCCAACATCGGCTCCGGCATCGCGCTGGCGCTGGCGCGCTACGGCGCCAAGGTGGCCTGCAACGACCTCTCCGAGGAGGCCGCGGCGGCGAGCGTGCGCCGGATCGAGCGCCACGGCGCCGACGCCATGGCCATCCCCGGCGACATCACCGACGAGTCGGTCGTCACCGGCTACGTCGCCGAGGTGCTGGAGCGCTGGGGGCGGATCGACATCCTGATCAACAACGCCGCCGTCCTGGGCGGGCGCGGCGTCCTGGAGGAGAGCCTGGAGTTCTTCAACCGCGCCATCGAGGTGGCCGGGGCGGGCACGTTCCTCAACACCAAGCACGCCGCCGTCGCCATGATCGAGCGCGACATCCGCGGCAGCATCGTCAACGTCCTGTCCTCCAACGCGTGGCAGGGCGCGCCGGGCGTGATCGCCTACGCCTTCCACAAGGGCGGTCTGGCCAACTTCACGCGGGCCGCCGCCATGGACCTCGCCCCATACGGGATCCGCGTCAACTCCTATTCGCCCACCGCACCGCGCCCCGACAACCCCGAGTTGCTGGCCGAGCTGCCGGAGTCCGGCGGACTGCGCCGGCACTTCAAGCCGCCCGGCGAGCGACCGGACTGGTGGCGCGACGTGGGCACGATCGACGTGCGCGGCAATATGCCGATGGCCCCCTCGACCCCCACCGACATCGGCCACTGCGTCGCCTGGCTGTGCAGCGACTACGCCCGGCTGATCACCGGCTGTGACTTCGTCATCGACGGCGGCGCGCGAGCCAAGTATTGGGGCTACAACCCGCCCGCCAACAAGGTGGAGCCCGCGCCCCTCATCCCGCTCTACGACGACGAGACCGCGCCCGGGGGGTTCTGAGCCGATGACCGCCTCCGAGTCCGTCCGCGCCGCGGTGCAGACCGGCCCGCTCGCCTACGAGATCCGCGAGCTGCCGCGCCCGCGGATCGGCGACGACGACGGGCTGCTGCGCATCGAGGCCTGCGGGGTGTGCGGGTCCGACGTGGAGCAGTACCGGGGGCACCTGGTACGCCCCGGCATGTTCCCGCTCATTCCCGGCCACGAGCCGCTGGGCGTGATCGAGGAGGTCGGCGACCGCGCCGCCGAGCGCTGGGGCGTTGCGCCCGGCGACCGCGTGGCGGTGGAGATCCTGCGCCCGTGCCGGGCCTGTGACTACTGCCTCACCGGTCGCTATATGTCCTGCCCGCACCGCGACGGGGCCTACGGGATGACGCCGCTGTCGCGTGAGCCCGGCCTGTGGGGCGGCTTCGGCGAACTCATGTACCTGCACCCGTGGGCGATCCTGCACAAGGTCTCCAAGGACCTGCCGCCCCACCTGGCGGTGATGTTCAACCCGCTGGGCGCGGGCGTGCGCTGGGCGGCGTTCCTGGGCGAGGTGGGGCTGGGCGAGACCGTTCTCATCCTGGGCCCGGGCCAGCGCGGCCTGGCGTCGGTGATCGCGGCGCGCGCCCGGGGCGCCGGAACGATCATCGTCACCGGCCTGGGCAAGGACGCCGGCAAGCTGGCCCTGGCGCGCGAGCTGGGCGCCGATCACACGATCAACGTCGAGGAAGAGGACGTCGTGGCGCGCGTGACCGAGATCACCGGCGGCGCGATGGCCGACGTCGTGCTCGAGCTCACGCCGATGGCGGCCCAGCCCATCCTCGACGCGGTGGAGGCCGTGCGCCATTCGGGGCGGATCGTCCTCGCCGGGCTGAAGGGGGGCAAGGAGGTCGCGCTCGTCACCGATCGCCTCATCAACAAGGGGCTGACCGTCAAGGGGGCCTTCGGCGTCAACGCCGAGGCCTACATCGAGGCGATCCGGATCATCGAGTCCGGCCGCTTCCCCCTGGAGAAGCTGTCCTCGGGCGCGTTCGAGCTCGCCGACACCGAGGCGGCGATCCAGTCACTGGCCGACGGCGACGCGGTCCACGTCTGCGTCTGCCCGGACGGAAGGAGCGACCACTAGATGCTCGTCGACATGCACGCCCACGTCATCCCCGGCGCCCTGGAGGCGTGCGGCACGCAGGAGGGCCATCTCGGCCCGCGCGTTGGCCCGTGCGATGACCCGCACGCCCGGCTGCTGGCCTCCGACCGCATGGAGTTCAAGGCCTCGGACGCCTTCTACTCTGCCGAGCGCCGTCTCGAGGAGCAGGAGCGCTCGGGCGTCGACGCGGAGGTCGTCTCGCCGATGCCGCCGCTGCTGGACTACAGCCTCCCCGCCGACGAGGGCCTGGAGCTGTGCCGCCGGGTGAACGCGTTCATCGCCGAGCTCACCCAGGCCGACGCCAACCGGCTGCTGGGCATGGGGATGGTGCCGATGCAGGCTCCCGAGCTCGCCTGCGCGGAGCTTGACCGCGTGCGCGAGGCCGGCCTGGTGGCGATCGAGATCACCTCCAATGTCCTGGGACGCTCCCTGCACGAGGACGAGTTCGCCGAGTTCTGGTCAGAGGTGGAGCGGATGGGGATGCCGGTGTTCGTGCACGGCATGCCCGGCGACCTGGGCGGCCGCGTCCCGGGCGGGCTGGTGGCCGTGGCCGGGTTTGCCGTGGGCGCCGACTGCGCCCTGGCGGCGACGTCGATCATCGCCGGCGGGGTGGCCGAGAGGCACCCAGGTCTGCGCGTGGCCTTCAGCCACGGCGCCGGCGGCTTTCCCTGCATGCTCCCGCGCGCCAACTTCTTCTGGGGCAAGACGTGGAACGAGGAGCCGTCGTCAGAAGGGGAGGGGATCTCCCCCGCGGAGCTGGCCAGGCGCTTCTACTACGACGGCCTGGTCATGGATCGCCGGACGCTCGCGCACCTCATCCAGATGGTGGGCCACCGCCAGGTGCTGGTCGGGTCCGACTTCCCGGCGATGGCGCGCGAGGACCCGTGTGCGCGGACGCTGAGGTCGCTTGACCTGCCGCCCGACCAGCTGCAGGACATCATCTGGCACAACACCTTCCGCTTCCTTGACCGCAGCGCCCCGGAGCTCGTGCGCCAGGGCGCGGCCACTGCAAACGAAGAGGTGACACAGTGAAGACACGTGCGGCAGTAGTAAGGGGTCCCGGCGAGCCGTGGGAGGTGACCGAGCTCGACCTCGACGAGCCCCAGGCACACGAGGTACTCGTGCGCGTGATGGTCTGTGGGCTGTGTCACTCCGACGAGCACGTCCGCGAGGGCGGCCCGTACCGGTATCCGATGATCGGCGGACACGAGGGGTCGGGCATCGTGGAGAAGGTCGGGCCGGGTGTGACCCGGGTGCGCGAGGGTGATCACATCTGCACGTCGTGGATTCCCGTGTGCGGTCACTGCCACTACTGCTCCACCGGGCGCCAGAACATGTGCAACGACGGCCTGAACGCGGGCACGGGGATGATGCTCGACGGCACCTTCCGCTTCCATGAGAACGGCACCGACATCGGCGGCATGTGCGTGCTGGGGACCTTCAGCCAGTGGATCGTCATCTCGGAGAACGCATGCGTGCCCATCGACGAGGACATCCCCTTCGAGGTCGCGGCGCTGGTGGCCTGCGGGGTCACCACCGGCTGGGGCTCCTCGGTGTACGCCGCCGGGACGCGCGCAGGCGAGACCGTGGTCATCTACGGCACCGGAGGCGTGGGCATGAACGCGGTCCAGGGTGCCGCCTACGCCGGCGCCAAGCACGTGGTGGCGGTGGATCCCAATCCCTACAAGCAGGAGATGGCCGGCAAGTTCGGCGCCACCTTCACCACCGGTGATCCCGCGGAGGCGCTGGAGTACGTCCGCGACGTCACCCGGGGGGAGGGGGCCGATCATGCGGTCATCACCATCGGCGTGATGGCGGCCGACGTGCTGCGCAACGCGGTCGAGGTCATCGGCAAGGGCGGCAGCGTCGTGGTCACCGCCGTCGGCGGCGGGCCCGACAACCACACCATCGCCATCAACGGCTCGCCCGTCACCGGCTGGCACAAGAACATCCAGGGCTCGCTGTTCGGCGGCGCCAACCCGCTGTATGACATGCCGCGGCTGCTCGGTCTGTGGCGTGCGGGCCAGCTCAAGCTCGAGGAGCTCATCACCAACCGCTACCGCCTGGATGACATCAACCAGGGCTACAAGGACATGCTGGAGGGGCGCAACATCCGCGGCGTCCTCATCCATGAGCACTAGTGGCCGCTCACGACACTGAGGAGGACAACATGAGCAACGCGATCATGGATCCCACCGGCCGGGCACAGTCCGGGGCCTCGGCGGGGCTGGCGCTCGCCCCCCGGCGCGCGGACCTGTCCGGTGCCACCGTCGGCCTGCTGGAGAACGGCAAGCAGAACGCGGCGCTGTTCCTTGAGGAGGTGGCGGGCGTCCTCCGCGAGCGCTATGGGGTGGGCGAGGCCTCGCTGCGGCGCAAGGAGGTGTTCTCGGCCCCGGCGCCGCCGGAGCTGGTGGACGAGATGAGCGCGCAGTCCGACGTGGTGGTGATCGGGGTGGGCGACTGCGGGTCGTGCAGCGCCTCGGCCATCGCCGACGGGGTCCTGTTCGAGCGCCGCGGCACGCCGGCGGCCGTGATCTGCTCCGACGCCTTCATCGCCACCGCCGACGCGATGGCGCAGGTGCAGGACGCGCCCGGCTACAGCTACGTGACCACGCCCCACCCCGTCGCCGGGCTCACCGCCGCCCAGGTCCATGACCGCGCCGAGCAGGTCGCGGCCGAGGTGGCCGGGCTGCTGGCCGCGGCCCGGGGCGCCCGAGCCGCGTGATGGTCACCGAGCCCGACCCGGACGCGGCCCGGGCCGCGATCGAGTACTGCTACGCGCACGACTGGAGCGACGGGCTCCCCGTCGTGCCCGCGTCGCGGGAGCTGGTGGATGAGTTCCTGGCCCACACGAGCCGGCCGGCTGACGAGGTCCTGTGGCGGATGGACCATCTCGGGACCGAGTGCACCGTGCAGACGGCGGCGATCAACGCGGCCATGGCGGGCTGCCGGCCCGAGTACTTCCCGGTGGTCCTGGCCGCGTGGGATGCGGTCATGCTCGACCGGGCGGCCAAGGGCGGCGGCTGGCAGAGCACGAGCGGTCCCGCGCCGCTGATCGTGGTCAACGGCCCGATCCGCCATGAGCTCGGGCTCAACTGCACCGGCGGGATCTTCGCCGGCGGCTTTCGGCCCAATGCCACCATCCCGCGAGCCCTGGGGTTGATGATGCGCAATGCCTTCGGCGTGGTCCCGCACGTGTTCGACCAGACCACGCAGGGGATTCCGGGGCGCTTCTCGATCTGCTTCGGCGAGAACGAGGAGGAGAGCCCGTGGGAGCCCCTGGCCACCCAGCACGGCGTTGCCAAGGGAGCCAGCGCGGTGTCGGTGACCTTGACGCGGACCTACGAGTTCGTCGACAACCGCCACACCCAGGATGCCGAGCAGTTGCTGTGGGACTTCGCCGACACGATCTCGCGCACCGGGGTGATGATCTTCCGCACCCAGTCGGCGGGGATCGTCTTCTGCCCCGAGCACGCCCAGATGCTGGCCGGCGCCGGCTTCTCCAAGACCGATGTCAAGGACTGGCTGATCGAGCACTGCGGGCGCGTGGAGGCCGACCTGCGGCGGGCGGGCAAGGACGGCGTGGCCGAGTCGGGTCACGGTGTCCGGTCGGCCTCCGAGGCCGAGCGCGTCCCGGGCGAGACGTTCTCGTCGTTCCTGCCCGGCCGCGATGCGGTCCCGATCGTCGTGGCCGGTGCGCGCAACGCAGCGATCTCGATGGTGTTCCGCGTGTTCGGCGAGTGGTCCAATCGCTCGGTGGCGATCGAGGCGGCGCCGGCCGCGCTCTCCGCGCCGGCGAGCGCATCATCGGAGGAGCACTGATGTTCTCCGCGCAGGGCCTGGCCGGGATGCGCGCGACGCTGGCCGCCGACGGCTATGAGCTGGAGGCCCGCGAGGAGGACGAGCGCGTGGTGGTGACGATCACCGCCACCCCCGAGGCCTGTGAGGACTGCCTGGCCCCGCCTGAGGTCATGCGGGCGATCCTGGGCAAGTCGCTGGCCGTGCCGGCCGACGCGATCGACCTGCACTATCCCGGCGAGGACAACGCGTGACCGTGCGCGTGGCATTGGTGACGGGCTGCGGCAAGCCCGACGGCGCCGGTCAGGCGATCGCGCGCGCCCTGGCCCGCGACGGGGCGGCGGTGATCGCCTGCGACCGCCGGCCCACCGGGGTCCCCAATCGCCGCCAGGAGATCGTCGGCTCCGAGCAGCCGGAGTCATGGCGCGGCCTGGAGACGCTGGTGTCCGAGATCGAGGCTCTCGGCGGCATGGCCGCGGCGACCCTCGGCGACATCGGCAGCCCAGACGAGGCCGAGGCGATGGTCGGCGTGGCGCTGGAGCGCCACGGGCGCCTGGACATCCTCGTCAACAACGCCGCCGCGCCCCAGGGCCTGGACCGCGCCGTGATCGACGAGATCCCGATCGACGCCTTTGACGAGGTGGTGCGCATCAACCTGCGCGGCACCTGGCTGATGTGCCGCGCCGCGGTGCCGGCGATGCGGCGCCACCGCTGGGGCCGGATCGTCAACGTGGCCTCGATGGCCGGCGCGGTGCCCGCGCCCTACTCGACCCCGTACTCGGCGTCCAAGGCCGGAGTCATCGGGCTCACCCGGGCGCTGGCGATGGACGTGGCCGCGTGGGGGATCACCGTCAACTCGATCAGCCCCGGTGCCCTGGGGACCAGCCGCTCAGTGCTGAGCACCGACCCCGATCTCGACGTCGCCGCCGAGCTGGCCCGCCGCGGCAGCCGCCTGCCCGTGGGACGGGTGGGCACGCCCGAGGACATGGCTGCGGCGGTGCGCTACCTGGCCTCCGACG
>Ga0070714_100001342_pt1 | contig 17783 bp, 13 predicted proteins | sample LARL83metaG_FD_65450 | JGI IMG/M metagenome (GOLD analysis project Ga0070714, IMG submission 65450) | Corn, switchgrass and miscanthus rhizosphere microbial communities from Kellogg Biological Station, Michigan, USA - LAR L8-3 metaG | ecosystem: Host-associated > Plants > Roots > Rhizosphere ... | reverse complement strand
CGGGCCATCGACCTTCTACGCCTGGAACCAGGGCAACGGCGACAACCCGGTCAGCTGGGCCGAATGGACCGGGAACCCCGCCAAGGGCGATAAGTGCAGTTCCGCCGGCACTCGGGAGAGCGGCGCCTGCACCGGCCCGTTCGGCCAGGACTCGGGCAGCAGCTACGACCGTAACCCCGCGTCCGCCCCGCCTGAGCCGGCATTGTCACCGGCGCCGACCTCATAATGACCAGTTGACCGGAGAAGCGATGACGCTCCCCAGACTTACTATCGGGCTACCCGTTTACAACGGCGAGAGATACATCGGCGAGGCGATCGACGCCCTGCTGGCCCAGACCTACCAGGACTTCGAGCTGATCATCTCGGACAACGCCTCGACCGACGGCACGGCGGACATCTGCCAGCGCTACGTGGAGAAGGACGCCCGCGTGCGCTACGTCCGCCAGCCGGTCAACATCGGGCTCGCGCCGAACCACAACGTCGTGGTGGACCTGGCCCGGGGTGAGCTGTTCAAATGGGCCTCGAACGACGACCTGTACGCTCCCGAGTTGGTCGAGCGGTGCGTCGCCGCGCTTGACGAGCACCCGGACGTGGTTCTCGCCCACAGTTGGTCGGCCCGGGTTGACGACGTCGGCGTGGTGACCGATGCGTACGAGTATCCCCTGAACACCGCCTCGCCGCGGGCGCCGGAGCGGTTCCGGAGCGTCCTGTTCGACAGCGGAGGGGACGACGACTACGGCGTCATGCGGATAGATGTCCTGCGCCGGACGGCGATGAAGGAGAGCTACCACCACGCCGACCACACCATTATTGCCGAGCTCGCGCTGTACGGCCGGTTCTATCAGGTCCCGGACTGGCTGTATTACCGCAGGGACCACGCCGGGCGGGCCGAGCGGGCGTGCGCGTCCATGCGGAGCCGGTGCGTGAACATGGATCCCCGTCGCGCTAGCCGCCTGCGCCATCCGGCGGTCCGGCTGTACGGCGAATACGTCTGGGCGTACATCCGGGCGATCATGCGCGCGCCGCTGTCCGCCGCCGATAGGCGGGAATGCTACCGGTACCTGATGGAGTGGTTTGCGAGCCGGGCCCGCCAGGGCGGCGTCCGTGACGTCGAGATACCGCACCAGGACGTCCCGGCCCAGCTGATCGGGTCCATGGTGGCCCGGCAGCCGAGAGCCTGACCGCATCCCGCCCGGGTCAAGTCCTGGCCGGCCGGATCCCGGTGGTACCACCCGGCCGATAGCCCTGCGCGACAACGCCGAAGGAGCTGTGCAGGCCGAGCCGGTCGCCCAGGTGCTGGACCGGGCCCAGCTGGCTGGACCAGTACGGGATCAGCGCGACCTTCGTGAACGCTTCGCGGGCGAAGGAGACAACCGACTGCTCGTCGACCCCGTTGCGCACGACATGATATTCGACCATGTCATGCGGATTCGTCTCGTCAAGAATTCCCCGCATTCTGCGTATTCTCGTCTGGAGGCCGCCGAGCAGATTACCCTGGCCGAGCCTCCAGGCGAAATAGCTGGCCTGCGCTAGCCGGTAGGACGCCGGATGCCGGGGGTACCACGTCGGGTCCTGCAAGGTGAGCAGGGCCCCGTCCGCCCGGAGCCGCTGGCTTGCCTCCTGGAGGAAGGATATGTAGTCGGGGATATGGTGCAGTACGGAGACGAACATCAGCATGGAATAGTCACCGTCTACGCCTTTCAAATTCCCGTCAGGATCATAGACAGTGGTGAGCCTGGGGTTCATGCCGAACCGACGCTCAAGCTCCTCGACCGACGGCCTTGACATGTCTACCGCGGTGACGTCGCAGCCCATGGCCAGCGCGGACTCCGTGAATCCGCCGTGGCCCGCGCCGATCTCGAGTACCCGCAGCGGAAGGCCCCGGTCGGAGAGTTCCCGGACGATCCCCCGCAGCACCTCGACCAGGCGGTCGTGCAACACCAGATGGGAAAGGTGCGGACTACCCTTCCGGTAGTCGGCGCCAGGGGGGTAATGCAATTCTTGTATATTCAATCTAATGGACCTTCGTCAGTACGGCCATGCCGTATCGTGCGGTCAGCGTCGTATGACTCTAACCAGAGCGAGGTTAACTGGGTTCAATGCCAGGCTGTCTTCCCGACAACCAGCGACAGGCGGTGATTTGACCCGGAATATCGCGGCAGGACGTTTAATGAAGCCACGATCGTACATATCCTCGCGGTGGCCAGCCGGGCCCTGGCTACCTGGTTCATACCGCATATAACCGCGACCTGCTGAAGTTCTGTGACGGCCGGTCGGCCGCGCTGGCCGGGCCAGCCAGCGGCCCGGCCCTGAGCCGGCGATAGCGCCCGAGCCGGGCCCCGGCGGATTCCGGGATCTGGTCGGACTCCCGCATCGCCAGCCGCAGCTGCCACCACCACACCACGGCGCCCAGCCATGTCGCGATGGCGGCGCCGCGGACCGTCCCGACCGCGTCGCCCAGATACGCGCCGGCCAGGTTGCAGCCCAGGTAGATGACCGAGGAGATGATCATGGCGCGCAGGCTCCGCTTGGCCGCGCCGAGGGCGTGCAGCCCCGCAGTGGCCCCGGCGATGAGGCAGAACCCCATGACCGAGAACGTGTAGGGCACGACCAGCTGGGACGCGGGCTGCCACAGATCGGGGCCGAGCAGCAGGCGGCCAAGCCCTCTCGGCAACGCGACGAGCAGGGCACCGCCCCAGGCCAGGCCCAGGCTCGCCATCCCGATGGCGACCGCCACGCAGTACAGCCGCAGCCGCCCCGGTGAGTTTCTCAGGATCCGGGTGGCTTCCGGGACGGTCACCAGCGACATGCCCAGGAAGATGACCATGAAGGGGCCCATCAGCAGCGCGGCCGCCTGGACATACCCGACGGCGGCCAGCCCGGCGATGGCGCCAAGGCCGTAGGTGCGCAGCTGCCCCGCACCGCTGTTGGAGGTGTTCTCGACGAGGTACCTGAGCCCGAGGTCGCGATGCCGCGCCACCCAGGTCCAGGCCTGCGCGGTCCGGGGGATGACCCGGGCCTGCACCGCCCCGAAGCCGGCGGCCACGGTCGCCGCGGCGCCCCACGCGGCCATCAGCCAGAACACGCTGTTGTAGTGGTAGATCCGCAGCAGCAGCAGCGGCGGCACCAGGGTCAGCGTCCAGACGAGGTCGTTGACGAAGGCCTTTCTGCCCTGGCCCAGCGCGAAGAACGAGTACCGCCAGCTGTCCTGAAGCAAAAGGCCGGGCAGTGCCAGGCCGAGGGCCAGGAAGGCCAGCCTGGGCCCGCCCTGCAACACGGCCGCGGCGACGAGCACCAGCGACCCGCTGACCAGCCCGGTCGTGAGGGCGGTCCCGGTGCAGTCCGCCGCGGCCCGGCGCCAGGTGGCCACGTCCGTGCCGCTGAACCTGACCAGGAACGGGTCGGTGGCCAGGCCCCGCGAGGCGGTGAGCGCGAAGGCATAGGTCACGTACGCGAGGCTGAACGCGCCGAACTCGGTCGCTCCCAGCTCGCGTGCGACGTAGAAGCTGACCGCCGCGTTGCTCACACTGCACATGGCCTGATCGGCCAGGCCCCAGCCGAACCGCTGGGCGATCTTGTGCAAGAGCGCCCCGATTTTGGCTGGGAGACGGCCGTTCACGGATGAGCTGTCCGGGCTGCGGAGGTAGCCGGCATAAGCGCGCCCGCGGGGTGGTCTCGGTGGACGGTGCCGCGACCCCGGACGGCCTGCGCAGCATCTCGTCGACGAGGCCGGCGGTGAGCAGCTCGCGGATCTTACGCAACCGGACGTACCGCGACGAGACGAAGTCCTCGTAGGTCAGGCCGTACTTGGCGTAGGCGGCCGCCAGTTCGGCGATGCCGTCCCGGACAGTCCACTGCAGGCTGAGGTCCGGGAACGTCGCCTCCAGCTTGGCGAAGTCGACGCGGTAGTTGCGCAGGTCGGGTCCTGCGCCCTCGGCCAGTGACACGGACGAGGAGGGCACCGCCTCGCGGACCATCTCGGCGATGTCCCTGACCTGGACATTGTCCTGCGCGCGCCCGACGTTGAATGCCTCGTCGTGGACGCGCTCGCGCGGCGCCTCCAGCATGGCGAGGAAGGCACGGCTGATGTCCTCGATGTGCACCAGCGGCCGCCACGGCGTCCCGTCGCTCTCCAGCCGGACCTGCCCGGTGGTCATCGCGACCGCGGTGAGGTTGTTCACCACGATGTCCAGGCGGAGCCGGGGCGAGGCGCCGTACGCGGTGGCGTTGCGCAGGTAAGTCGGGCTGAAGTTGTCGTCGGCCAGCCGGGACAGGCCACGTTCGGCGGAGACCTTGCTCTCGCCGTAGGGCGTGACCGGGAACAGGTCCGCGTCCTCGGTCACCGCGCTCGAGCCCGCGGCACCGTACAGGCTGCAGGACGAGGCGAACAGGAAGCGCTCGACGCCGGCCTGCCTGGCCGCCTCGGCCAGGTGCAGGGTCCCGTCGAGGTTGACCGAGTAGGTGGTGGCGGGGTTGAGGTCGCCCAGCGGGTCGTTGGACAGCGCCGCCAGGCACATCACCGCGTCGTAGCCGACCAGGTCCGCGGCCGTGACATCGCGGAAGTCCCGCGGTCCGGTGTACCTGCCCTCGGGCGCGGGACCGAGGTCACAGCCTTCGTACAGGCCGAGATCGAGCCCGTCGACCTCGTGCCCCGCGGCCCGCACGAACGGCGCGAGGACGGCACCGATGTAGCCGCGGTCACCCGCAACGAGAACTCTCACTTCCTACCCCCGGTCCGGCGTTTTGAGTTTCGGCAGCCCAAGACATCTGTCCTGCTCCTCACAGGATCCGCCAGGTACCCGTCCTGATACTCTCAGGGATCACTCCCTTCATAACATGACAGCCCGGGGGAAATAAAAGGGGCGAGTCGTATCAGCCTCACATCCTAGGCTCTCTTGTAGGGGTGGAGCGCCGCATCCTGATCATCGTCCAGAACCTGCCGCTGCCGTTCGACCGGCGGGTGTGGCTCGAATGCCAGGCCCTCGTCTCGGCCGGCTATCGGGTCACGGCCGTGTGCCCCAAGGGCAGCGGGGACCCATCCTACGAGGTCATCGATGGGGTAGAGCTGCGCAAGTACCGGCCTTACGCCCCGGGCGGGAGCAAGCTCAGCTTCATCGCGGAGTACCTCTACTCGTTCCTGGCCACCGCCTGGCAGGTCCTGAAGGCGCGCCGGAAGGGCCGATTCGCCGTCATTCAGGCGTGTAACCCGCCGGACATCTTCTGGCCAATCGCGCTCTTTTACCGAGCTATTGATGGCACGAAGTTCGTATTCGACCATCATGACCTGTGCCCGGAACTGTATGAGTCCCGTTTTCCGGGCGGCCCGAAGCTGCCGTACCGCGGGCTGCGCGCGCTCGAGCGCCGGACCCACCGGAGCGCGGACCACGTTATCTCGACCAACGAGTCCTACCGGGACATCGCCATCAGGCGCAGCCGCAAGGACCCGGCGGCGGTCACCGTCGTCCGTACCGGCCCAGACCCTGAGCGCCTGTCTCGCGGGCTGCCCGATCCCGCCCTGCGCCGGGACCGCGATTTCCTGGTGGCCTACATCGGCGTCATGGGCCCCCAGGACGGGGTCGACATCGTAGTGCGGGCCGCCGACGTGGTGGTGCGTGAACTCGGCCGCGACGACATCGCATTCACGCTCATCGGCTCGGGAGACTGCTTCGACGAGCTGGTCGCGCTGCGCGACCAGCTCGGCCTGGCCGGCCATGTGGAATTCACCGGCCGGGTGCCCGACGAACTCGTCAAGCGCATTCTCTCAACGGCCGACGTGGGCCTCTCGCCGGATCCCAAGAATCCGCTCAACGACCTTTCGACGATGAACAAGTCGATGGAATACATGGCATTCGAGCTGCCGGTGGTCGCCTTCGACCTGCGCGAGACGCGGGTATCGGTCGCCGACGCCGGCGTCTACGTCAAGCCCAACGACGTACGCGACTACGCCGCGGCGATCGTCGAGCTCGTGGACGACGAGGCGAAGCGGGCGCGGCTGGGCAAGCTGGGCCGGGCCCGCGTCGAGCAGGAACTGGCCTGGTCTCACCAGGAGCGCGCGTACCTGGGCGTCTACGAGCGGCTGACGGGGGCCTGACGTGTGCGGGATCGCAGGGTGTTACCAGCAGGCCGACGGTCACAAGCTGACCGACATCATGACCGACCGGATCGCGCACCGCGGGCCGGACGCGACCGGGATCTGGGCCTTTGAGGACGAACGGGTCACGGTGCAGCTCGGCCATCGGCGGCTGTCCATCATCGACCTTTCCGCCGCGGCCGATCAGCCGCTGTCCAAGGGCGGCCTGACGCTCGCTTACAACGGCGAGCTCTACAACTACAAGGAGCTCAGGACCGAGCTGGCGGGCCGCGGCGTCAGCTTCATCACCACGTCGGACACCGAAGTAGTGCTCGAGGCCTGGCGCATGTGGGGACCGGCCGCGCTGCCCAGGTTCCGCGGCATGTTCGCGTTCGCGCTGGCCGATGAGAAGACGGGCGAGCTCGTCCTGGCTCGTGACCCGTTCGGCATCAAGCCGCTCTACTTCCTCCGGCGCGGCACCGGCGTGATGTTCGCCTCCGAGCTCAAGGCGCTGGTGGCGGCGGTAGGCGGCGAGCTGCGGATCGACCCGGGCGCCATGGTGGCGTCCATGCTCTACTACTGGGTACCCGAGCAGTGGTGCGCCGTCGCGGAGGTGAGCAAGCTCCCCGGGGGTTCCTGGGCGCGGTTCCGCCCGGACGGCCAGGTCCACGTCCAGCACTACTGGCAGATCGCGGCGGTGGCGCAGCAGGCGGCCGAGGGGCCCGCACCCGATCTCGGCCGGGTGATCGAGGAGTCGGTCGCCGCCCACCTGGTCGCGGACGTTCCCGTGTCGAGCTTCCTGTCCGGCGGCCTCGACTCCAGCATCGTCACCGTCCTGGCCCATCAGGCGGCCCAGGAGATCGACGCCTACACGATCACCTTCCGGCCGGAGGACCAGAAGCTGGAGGCGATGCCGGACGACGCGATCTACGCCCGCAAGGTGGCGGCGCGTTACGGCGTTCAGCTGCATGAGATCGAGATCTCCCCGGACATCGTCGACTTCCTGCCGCGCATGGTGGACGCGCTCGACGAGCCGATCGGCGACCCGGCCGCGATCAACACGCTGCTGATGTGCCAGGCGGCCCGCGAGCGCGGGGTCAAGGTGATCCTGTCCGGCATGGGTGCTGACGAGCTGTTCGGCGGGTACCGCAAGCATCTCGCCTGCCTGGTGGCCGGCCGGTACGGCAGGCTTCCGGCCGCGCCGCGGGCCGGCGTGCGGTTCGCGGTGGACCGGTCCCCGGTCAGCTTCGGCGGGCGCGGCCTGCGCTACGCCCGGTGGGCGAAGCGGTTCCTGACCTTCGCCGAGCTGCCCGAGGAGCCGCGCTTCCGGCGCAGCTACACGCTGTACGACCCGCCCGAGCTCGCCGCCCTGATCAGCCCGGACCTGGCCGGCTACGTAGATCAGGTGGTCGATGGCCACCGCGACATCTACGACGACAACTCGCTGCCGGACGAGGTCAACCGGATGTGCCTGGCCGACGCCCGGCTGTTCCTGCCGGGGCTGAACCTGGCCTACACGGACCGGGCCAGCATGGCCGCGTCGGTCGAGGTCCGGGTGCCGTTCGTCGACCCGGTCGTGGCCCAGGCCGCGTTCGCCATCAAGGGCAGCGACAAGATCAGGAACCGGCAGGGGAAGGTCGCGCTCAAGCGGGCCGCGGAGAGCTGGCTCCCGCGCGAGATCGTGTACCGGCCCAAGGCCTCCTTCAGCGCCCCGCTCCGGGCCTGGGTCCGCAACGACCTGCGGGAGGTCATCGCCGACCAGCTCGTGGGCGGCGAACTGGCGGGGGCGGGGATGCTGCGCGCCGGCGCGCTGCGGCGCCTCATTCACGATGAGCAGGCAGGCCGCGAGGACCGGGCCAAGCAGATATGGCAGCTGCTGACGCTCGAGCTGTGGTACCGCAACGTGCGGTCCATGGGCGTCGCTGGATAACTGGCGAAGGACGCAATGAAGCAGATAGCTCAGAATTACAAATCCGGGGAGCTCGCCGTTCTCGACGCACCCGCTCCGGTGTGCCGGCCCGGCGGCGTCCTGGTGCAGTCGCTGTTCTCCTTGATCTCCACCGGCACCGAGATGATGAAGGTGGCCGAGGCCAAGATGTCGATGGTGGGCAAGGCGCGGGCCCGGCCGGACCAGGTACGCAAGGTCCTCGACACGGTCTCGCAGCAGGGCGCGGTGAACACCTACAAGAAGGTGATGAACCGGCTCGACTCCTACACCCCGCTGGGTTACTCCCTCTGCGGCGTGGTGACCGAGGTCGGCGAGGGCGCCGAGGAATTCAAGGTGGGCCAGCTGGTGGCGGCGGCCGGCAACGAGTACGCCCTGCACGCCGAGTACAACTGGGTCCCGGTCAACATGTGCGCGGCCGTTCCGCAGGGTGTCTCGCCCGAGCACGCCGCCTTCGCCACGGTGGGGTCGATCGCGATGCACGGCGTCCGGCGCGCCGAGGTGCAGCTGGGCGAGACAGCCTGCGTCATCGGCCTCGGCCTCGTCGGCCAGCTCGTGGTCCGCCTCCTGGCCGCCTCGGGCGTCCGCGTGATCGGGATCGACATGATCGAAGAACGCTGCCGCCTGGCCGAGCAGGCCGGCGCCCTGTTCTGCGCCGGGCCCGACGGCGAGGGCATGGACGCCATCCAGCGCTCCCTCGACGAGATCACCTCCGGACGCGGCGCCGACCACATCTTCCTGGCCGCGGGCGGCTCGTCCAACGGGCCGGTCGAGACCGCGGCCAGGCTCGCGCGGGACCGGGCCCGGGTCGTCGACATCGGCAAGACCCGCCTGGACCTGCCGTGGAACGCCTACTACGACAAGGAGCTCGACGTCAGGTTCTCCCGGTCCTACGGGCCGGGGCGCTACGACGAGCGGTACGAGCTCGAGGGGATCGACTACCCGATCGGCTACGTGCGCTGGACCGAGCGCCGGAACCTGGAATGCTTCCTCGATCTCATCGCGCGCAAGGAGATCGAGGTCGAGACGCTGGTATCGGGTGTCTTCCCGATGGAGAACGCGAGCTCCGTGTACGCCGACCTGTCCTCCGGCTCACTGAAGGCCGTCGGCGTCCTGCTCGAGTACCCGACCCGGCCCGCCGATCTCGAGCAGCGGGCGGCGAGCAGCCTGATCCGCTCCGGCCAGGCGGCGTCGCCACGCGGGCGGGAGGGACGGCTGGCGATCGGTTTCGTCGGCGCGGGCAACTACGCCTCGTCGATGCTGCTCCCCGGCCTGGCCGCGATGGATCACGCCTACCTGGCTCATGTCGCGACCACCCGGTCGCTGTCCGCGGTGAACGCGCAGCGCCGGTTCGGCTTCACCACGGCGTCGACCGACGCCGACGCGGTGTTCGACGACCCGGACCTGGACGCGATCTTCATCGTGACCCGGCACCATACGCACGCCGCCATGGTCTGCCGCGCGCTCGAGACGGGGAAGGCCGTCTTCGTCGAGAAGCCCCTCGCGCTTACCCGGGACGAGCTCGACCTGATCGTGGAGGTCGTCGCCAAGACCGGCAACGACCGGCTGATGGTCGGGTTCAACCGGCGGTTCGCGCCGCTGCTCGTGCAGATGAAATCTGAGTTCGGCGCGCTCAGCGGCAGCTCGGTCACGCGCTACCTGGTCAACGCGGGACCGCTGGCCGCGGACAGCTGGTACGTCAACGACGCCCTGGAGGGGTCCCGGTTCACCGGGGAAGGCGGGCACTTCATCGACACGCTCAGCTGGTGGGCCGGGAGCCTGCCGGAGGAGGTCTGTTCGGCCAACGGCCCGGAGCAGGACGACGTCCTGGTCACGCTGCGCTTCCAGAACGGCTCGAGCGGCACGATCGCGTATCTCACCGGCGGCAACTCGCGCTATCAGAAGGAGACGCTCGACGCCACGGGCGGCGGGCGCAGCGCGCGGCTGGACAACTTCAAGAAGGCCGCCGTCTGGGCCGGAAAGCGCCAGCAGACCCTGCGCCCCCGCGGCGGCCAGGACAAGGGCCAGCGAGCCGAGCTCGCGCGGTTTGTCGAGGCGGTCCTGGCGGGTGCGGCCATGCCCATCCCGGTCGAGTCCCTGATCGCGACGACCAGGGCGACAATCGCGGTGCGGGAGAGCCTGCTCAGCGGTCGCCCGGAGCGCGCGTGAGCGGTATCGGGGGGGGAAGGTTCGGCTGGTACGCCCGCCGGGTGGCGAGGATGTCGCCCGCGGAGGTCGGGTGGCGGGTCCGCGACAAGGCGCTGCAGCTGGCCTGGTCGCGGCGGCAGGTGACGCGGGAGCGGCTCGCCACGCTGGCGCGGCCCGTCGCGGGCCGCCGCGACTTCACCGCGGTGCTGCCGCCGGAGACGGCGGAGCGTATCCCGGCGGCGGCGCGGGCCGCTCTGCTCGAGAGCGCGGACGGGCTGATGCGCGGCGAATGGGAGGTGCTAGGCGTCGTCCGGACGGACATGGTGCGGCCGGACTGGTTCCTCGACCCGGTCACCCGTCACCGGTCGGCCCCGGACCGATACGCCTTCCGCATCGATCAGCGCTCCGAGGAGCAGGTCGGCAACGTCAAGCAGGTCTGGGAGATCTCGCGGCTGCAGCACCTGACGCTGCTCGCCGCGGCCTGGTACGTCAGCCGCGACGACAAGTACGCCCGCCGGGTCGCGGACCAGCTTCAGTGCTGGTGGCGTGAGAACCCCTTCCTGTCGGGGGTCCACTGGACCAGCGGCATCGAACTGGGCGTCCGGCTGATCAGCCTGGCCTGGATCCGCCGCCTCCTCGACGACTGGCCCGAGGTGGCCGCCCTGTTCGAGAACGACGGGCTGGCCGTGCGGCAGATCCGCTGGCACCAGCAGTACCTCGCGGCGTTCCCCAGCCGGGGCTCGTCGGCCAACAATCACGTGATCGCCGAGGCGGCCGGGCAACTGGCGGCGAGCTGCGCCTTCCCGTGGTTCGCGGAGAGCGAGCGCTGGCGGCGCACGTCCGCGCGACTGCTCGAGACCCAGCTCATCCGCAACACGTTCCCGTCCGGAATCGGCCGCGAGCTGGCCTCCGACTACCAGTGCTTCGTCGCCGAACTCGGATTTCTCGCCGCGGTCGAGGCGGACACGGCGGGTCACCCGCTCGGAACGGTCGTCTGGGAACGGCTCTGCGCCATGGCGGACAGCGCGGCGGCCCTGGTCGACGAGCGGCTGCGCCCGCCCAGGCAGGGCGACTCGGACGAGGGCCGCGGGCTGCTGCTCGACGCCCCGGTGGCCAACCGCTGGCCGGCGCTGCTCGCGCTGGCCGAAGCGCTGGTCGGACGGATGGAGTGGTGGCCACGGCCACCGGAGGACGCGGGCAGCGTGATCGTCGGCGCCCTGGCCGGGAGCAGGCACCAGATCGGCGCCAGGCCGGGCGAGCGCCCGTCGCGTTTCTCCGACGCCGGGACCACGGTGCTCCGCACGAACGGCGAGAACGAGATCTGGTGCCGGTGCGACGGCGGCCCCCACGGCTTCCTCAGCATCGCCGCGCACGCCCACGCCGACGCGCTGTCGGTCGAAGTGCGCTACGCCGGAGTGGACATCCTGGCCGATCCGGGTACCTACTGCTACCACGGCGAGCCCGCGTGGCGGTCCTACTTCAGGTCCACGCTGGCGCATAACACCGCCGAGCTCGGCGGCCAGAACCAGTCCGCCGAAGGCGGCCCGTTCATGTGGACGCGCCATGCCCGGGCCCGGGAGATCGAGGTGATCGACGAGGGCGACATCGCCAGGTGGACGGCCGAACACGACGGCTACGCCTCGCTCGACCCGCCGACGCTGCACCGCCGGTCCGTGCTCCTGGACCGGGCCTCGCGCAGCATCGATATCATCGATGAGGTGGAGGGGGGCAACCACGACATTCGGCTCGCTTACCACCTCGGGCCCGAGGTCCAGGTGGAACTGAGCGAGTCGTGCGCCGTGCTGTGCTGGCCCGCCGGCCCCGGCCCCGGCCAGGGGCGGGCGCGGCTCGAGCTGCCCTCGGCACTTCGGTGGAGCCTGCATCGCGGGGAGAGTGATCCCATTCTCGGCTGGTACTCTTCCGGGTTGGGGCGCCGGGTCCCGTCGGTTACCTTGCTGGGTCGCGGACGCTGCGTGCCTGGTACGCCCCTGGCCACACGGCTGGAGTTCGTTGAAGCCGGCGAGAGGTCGAAGACGGCCGCTAACCGGCGGGCCGTGCTGTGGTCCGCCCCGGATGTCCGCCCGGGTAAGGCACCGGAGATTCACGTGGAGGCACGATGAGCTTGCGCCTGCCGAGGCCAGTCCGGACAGTGCGGCACCACAAGGTGCTCGTCTCCGTCATGGTGCTCCTGGGACTGTTCGGCGGCGTTGGTTACACCTTCCTCAACCCGCCGCTTCGCACCAGCTCCGCGCTGATCATCCTGCCCAAGTCGGCGCACAGCATCGCCACGCAGGTGGTCATCGCGCAGAGCGATCCCGTGCTCTCCGCCGCGCTGCCCAAGGTCAGCGTGGCGGAGACGGTTCCCGAGCTGCGCCGCCATCTCCACGTCCGCAGCCTGACCTCGTACGTCCTCTCGGTCAGCGCGATGGGCAAGACCGCCGCCGCCGCCGAGGCGACCGCGAACGCCGTCGCCAACAGCTACATCGCGTACGTCGTGCCCAAGCGCAGTCCGGTCGGGTCCACGCAGGCCCGGATCCTCGACCCGGCTACCGACGCGACGGGCCCGGGCTTGATCCCGGCGCTGCTCATCAATGCGCTGCTCGGCGCGCTGATCGGCCTCATCCTGGCGATCGTGGTGGTGATCAGCCGCAACGACCGGCGGCTGCGGGAACGCGACGACATCGCGAACTCCATCGGGGTGCCCGTCCTCGCGTCGCTCCCGGTCAGTCATCCGGCCGACGCGGCCGACTGGACGCGCCTGCTGGACAGCTACAAGCCGGGACCGGTGGACGCCTGGCAGCTCCGCACCGCGTTGCAGCAGCTCGGCATGGCGGATCACACGCTGTACCGGGGCGAGGGCGGCTTCTCCATCGCCGTGCTCTCCTTCGCCTCCGACGTCAAGGCCCTCGCCCTCGGCCCGCAACTGGCGGTCTTCGCCGCGTCGCAGGGCATCGCCACCGAGCTCGTCCTCGGCCCGCAGCAGGACCCGAACGTCACCGCGGCGCTCCGCGCCGCCTGCGCCTCGGCACCGTCCCCTGCCTCGAAGCGGTCCGGACTGCTCCGGGTCAAGGCCGCCAACCAGGGGGACATCGGTGACCACTACGGCGCGCTGATCATCTCCGTCGTCGTCCTCGACGTCGAGGAGCCGAAGATCCCTGACACCATGCGCACGACCGCGACGGTCATCGGAGTCTCGGCCGCCGCGTCGACAGCCGAGCAGATGGCCAGGATCGCGGTGGTGGCGGCGGCCGACAACCGTGAGGTCTCCGGGATCCTCGTCGCGGATCCGGAGCCGACCGACCGCACCAACGGGCGCATCCCGCGGCCGCCGCAGTCGGTCCGGCACCGGCCCACCAGGTCCAAGAGCTTCGCCACCGAGATCAAGTGGTGAACGAATCGGGGGTATGAGGTTCAGCACGGTCCGTGGCGAACCTGGCCCGCGTCGTAAGTCCTCGCGCTGGCGCCGGGTGCTAGCCGCAACGGCGGTCGTGCTGCTGGTGTTCGGCGGGGTCACCGCGCGGCTCTTCGTCTGGCCTGCCATTGGCATGCCGGCCCGCGTCAGCGCGATCGTGATGCTGGCCGGTCCCGGCGACCGCCTCGCCGTAGCCCTCGACCTCGCCCGGCAGCACCGGGCGCCGGTGCTCGTGGTCTCGCGCGGCCAACACGGGTACGGGGGTCCCTGCCCGCCGGCGACGCCCGGCGTCAAGCTCATCTGCTTCGAACCGGACCCGGGAAACACCCGCGGGGAAGCGGAGTTCGCCGGCCGCCTGGCCCGCACCTACCACTGGACCTCGGTGGCCCTGGTGACTTCGCGTGCCCAGGACACGCGGGCCCGGATCGTGGCCGGGCGCTGCTTCGGCGGTCGCGTCTACGTCGTCACCGGCCCGTTGCCGCTGCGCCAGTGGCCCTATGAGATCGCCTACGGCTGGGGAGCGCTCGTCAAGGCCCTCGTCGTGGAGCGGGGCTGCTAGCGCCGGGGATTACGCCACCGCACGGCGGGCGGGCGCCGTCGAACGGCGCGCCACCGCCTTGGCCACCTTGGCCGACATATTGTGCGTTCCGGCGATGAACCGGGCCGACGGCCCGATGCTGACCGCGGTCGGCGCCCCGACGAAGTACAGGCCAGGTACCGACGACTCGCCAGCCCGGTTCACCACGGGGTAGCGGTTGATCGTCGAGATCCTCGCCCGCAGGCTTTCCGGCAGGAAGGGCAGCCGCACCAGGTCGATGCGGAACCCGGTCCCCGCGATCACGTGGTCGACGTTGAGCACCGACTGCCTCGGGCCCTCGACCAGGAGCTGCACGCCGCTGCCGTCCGGCACGGCCTTGCGTACCTGATGGCTGGTCAGCACGTCGACCACGCCCTCGACGCGGTCCTTCAGCCACCACGAGCCGGCCGGCCCGAGGACGGTCCGCGCCTTGGTGATCCGCATGTCCTCCGGTAGCCAGCGGAAGGCCTCCGGCATGTTCCAGAAGGCGCAGTGCCATCCCTCGCACAGCTGGGTCACCGGGCGCTTGATGTGGCCCAGCGGGCTCAGCCGCGCCGGGTTCGGCTCGGGCCACTTGAGTTTCGAGGTCCGCGCGACGACCTGGACGTTGACGCCCGACTCGTGCAGCAGCGCCGCGGTCTCGAGCGCGGACTGGCCGGCGCCGACCACGGCGATCCGCTGCCCCTTGAAGCGCGTCAGGTCCTTGTGGTCGGAGGCGTGCGAGACGAGACCCGCCGGCAGGGTCTGCAGCTCGTCCGGCACGTGCGCGTAGGGCAGGACCCCGGTCGCGACGACGACCTGCCGGGCGGTGATCGCGTCGGCGTCGGCGAACGATACGCGGAACCCGCCGTCTGTCTGGTCGATGTTGATCGCCGTGATGTCACGCACGTCGGGTACCAGCTGCTCGGTGAACCAGTCGGCGTAGCCGAGGAAGCGCTCGAGCGACAGCGGCCCGACCCGGTTCACGTAGTAGAGCCCGTGCGACCGGCTATACGAAGCGACATCGTAGCCCGGCTTCGGCGCCGCGATGATCGAGGCGTACGGCTCGGATTTGAGCACCATGCCGTCCGGCATGTGCGAGCGCCAGGTGTCCATCGGGCGTCCGGCGATGATGTGGTCGACACCGCGGGCGCGCAGGTGCGCGGAGATCGACACCCCGAACGGGCCGGCCCCGATGATGAGGACCTCTGTCGTCGGCATTTAGAGCTCCTTCCGGGGCAGGTACGTAACAGGCGCGTTTCCTGATTTGAACATCCTGGTCACCGTGTAGCGCAGCTCCGCCAGCCCCGGCGCCATGTCGTGCCGGTCGAAGCAGTCGTAGCGGCGGGTCCGGACGAGCTCGGAGGCGACGGTCCACAGCGCCCGGCTCCGGGGCACGCTGTCCGGCCGCCCGGCCCGCTGGTAGTTGGCCTTCAGCCAGCGCAACTCGCCGTGCACCCACTGGGTCCGGACGCCGGCGCGGTAGCGTGCCACCCGGTCGATCGGCAACCCCGCCGCCCATTGCCAGATCAGCAGCGGGAAGTCGACACCGGAACGGGCGGCGTTCTCGATCGTGCCGGCCAGCCTCGGGTTGATCTCCATCAGCAGGGGGCGGCCGTCCGCGTCGCGCCGGAACTCCACCTCGGACACGCCCTCCAGGCCGATGGCCCTGACCAGCTTCACGGCCGGGCCGTAGATGTCCGCGGGGAGCGGGATGCTCTCGCGCATCACCGAGGCGCCGCCCAGCGGCGGGCTGGTGCGGTAGGCCACGTGCGCGCAGGCTGCGCGCACGTCACCGTCCGCCATGAACAGGGTCACGCCCTCGCGGCGGCCGGTCGCCAGCTCCTGGGCCAGGACGCTCGATCCCGCGGCCAGCATCTGCCCGGCCACGCTGGCGGCCTCATCCCGGTCGATGACCTCCATCGGGGGAAGCCGGTGGCCCGAGACCCCCGTCCACGAGACGGTCGGCTTGAGCACGAAGGGAAAGCTGATTTCGGCCAGCACCCCGGGCAGGTCATCGAGGCAGTCGATCCGGATCGTCCTAGGCTGCTCGATGCCCAGCTTCCGGGCCACCTCCAGGGTGAGGTCCTTGTCCGTGGCGATCTCGAGCGCGGGGTTCGGCGCCAGCGCGAGCACGCAGCCGAGCCCGGCCAGGAGTTCCCGGTACGGTGCCAGCGAAGCGATCACGCCATCGCCGGTGGGCAGCACGACACGCGTCGGATGCTCGCGGACGAAATCGGCGATCGCCAGCGCGAAGGCGTCCGGGTCATCCGCGTAGCTCGGCAGGTGCACGTTGCACGCCGAATAGCGGGACTGGAACGCCAGCACGGGCAGTGCCGGGTCGCACTCCACGAAGCACTCGCCCATGGCCACGCGCAGACCCGCCCGGCCCAGGCTCCGGGCCGCGGCCAGGCTCTGCTTGTACCCCGCATCGAGGATCAAGATGTCGTAGCTTCCGGGTTCACCGGTATGGCGGCTAGCCGCCGCCGGGGTAATTGCCGCCGTCTTCCCCACCGGGCTTTGCCTCCTCGTAGCCAGGCCCAATTGCGAGGGTGTGAATGAAAACGACTACTAGATGGGGCAGTAGGCCGCTTTGATACCGCTTCAGCGAGAATCATCTTCCGGGTTTCGCTCGCCACCGGGCGAATCGGACAAAATGCTTTTGGCGCCGGTTTTCCTGCCTTCCCGGGCCGGGCGCGGAAAAGCCGGCCAGGGCGCTGGATGCCGCGCTCAGGCGGGCTGGCTGAGAAGTTCGATCGCCGCCGCGAGCGAGGGTGCTTCCTTGTCGCGTTCGGACATCATCGCGACCGGAAGCGGCCAGGGGATGGCTAGCTCCGGGTCGTCGAACGCGATGGACACGTCCCAGGCCGGGTCGTGCGCGCGGTCGATCCGGTACGACACGTCCGCCGGGTCGGTCAGGGCCTGGAAGCCGTGCGCGCACCCCGCCGGGACGTAGAGGCTGACTTGCCCGTCGTCGCGGAGCTCGAACGTCTCCCAGTTCCGGTACGTCGGCGAGGCGGGCCGCAGGTCCACCACGACGTCGAGGATGGCGCCGGACGAGCACCGCACCAGCTTGGCCTCGCCCTCCCCGCGGCGCACGTGCAACCCGCGCACGACGCCCCGGGCCGAGCGGGACAGGCTGTGCTGAACGAACGCGGCCGGGTCGAGCCCGGCCTGGCGCATCACGTCGGCGTCGAAGGTGCGGCAGAAGAAGCCGCGTTCGTCTGCGTGCGGGGTCGGCCGGAACAGCATGGCTCCGGCGATGCGCGCGACCTGCTCGACTTTCACAAGGCTGTTGCTCCGGCCCGGGTGCCCTCCCGCCGGACTCCTCCCGGCGGCCATGTTACGGCACGATGCCTCGTCTTTCCCGCATCACCGCGGGGCGGGACCACCGCCGGATTCTCGAGGCCATCGAGGATCAAGCCGCCGGGTTAACGCCGGGTGGCGTAACGGCGTGGCCGGCACCCGCAGGGCTTCGGCTCTATTAGGCTCACACTGGGCGAGCTTGCGTTCAGCCCCATCCAGACGCGACACGAGCTACAGGCAAGGAGCCGGCGGTGGCCTCCATAGAAGCGATCCATGCCAGGCAGATCCTGGATTCCCGCGGTAACCCGACCCTCGAGGTCGAGGTAGCGCTGGACGACGGGACCGT